>Ga0335077_10012036_pt1 | contig 10815 bp, 10 predicted proteins | sample Lox_Sample_31_FD_207151 | JGI IMG/M metagenome (GOLD analysis project Ga0335077, IMG submission 207151) | Soil microbial communities from Loxahatchee National Wildlife Refuge, Florida, United States - Lox_Sample_3.1 | ecosystem: Environmental > Terrestrial > Soil > Wetlands | place: USA...
CTGGCTCACGAGTCGATTGAGTCGGTTTTCCAGAACCGGGAGATTTCGCTTGATGCTCCCTCTCCACACTTAGCCGAGTTACGGGGTGCGTTCACGACGATCTATTTGCGGGGACAATTACGCGGCTGCGTGGGTTACGTGTTTGCGGTGTCTTCGATTTATCGCACAGTGGCAGAGACGGCGCGCGCGGCAGCGTTTGAAGATACGCGCTTCTGGCCGGTGACCCGGGAGGAAGCTCCGGAATTGGAAGTGTCGCTCAGCATCCTCTCACCACTCGAACCGATTCAGGCTGAAAAAGTGGAAATCGGCAAACACGGGCTGTTGATCTCCCAGCATGGACACCGCGGTTTGCTGCTGCCTCAAGTCCCAATCGAACACCAATGGGACCGCGTCACCTTCCTGGAACAGACTTGCCGGAAAGCAGGGTTGCCGCTCGATGCCTGGCAAAAAGGCGCGACGATTGAGGCATTCACCGCAGAAGTATTCGGCGATCACGACCTGAAATAATCCTGCTCCATTTGTTTTCCTTGCTTCACGATCAGGCGCAGAAGATTTTCGATGTGTTCTTTCGACACTATTGGATTCCTGCCGGTCAGCTTGAGGCATTGCCGCCCACGCACGATGGTCTGCCCAATGAAGGCGAGGCCGTTCTCGAAAACTCCGGCCTGGCGGCCAAGAGGCGCGATCTCGGCAAGCGGATCGATTGAGCCGAAGTCAGTAGTGCCGGCAGTCCCAACGATGGCCATCGGAATCAGCCCTTGCGTGCGAAGCTCGGACAATGCGGCGCGGCTTTTCCGGGCTGTGCAAATGAAACGGCACCACTACCCAAAATAGCCGGGAAGGTCAGCCCCTCCCGGCCTTGGCGGGAAACGAGTTTGCGGAGATTACTGCGGATCCAGCTCCACCACATCGCCAATATGGACGTCTTCCATGGCGAACACGATCATGCCAGTCGACGTGGTCGGGGTAGTGCTGAGAACGACAATTTCTCCCACCGCGCGCCGTGGAAGATCGGCTACGTGGATGTTCGGGCCCTTGCTGCTGTTGAGCATGCTCTTTTCAATGGATGGCGGGCGCGCCTGGGTGTCGTCCTCCGTCGAAGCCTTGAACGACAGTGAATCCACCGGGTCGTGCAGGTCAGCCTCGTAAGAGCGGACTGCGCGGAAATAGTCACCTGGTTTGATGCCCTGATTGCTGCCCAGATTTAAATATACTTTCATGCCCGTGCCCAGTTCCGTATCGAAGTCCTTCGCCAGCACGATCCGCCCGCTTGGCTTTCCGTTCGGGGGCGCGAAGCGGTCGAAATGCATCGGGCCATGGTAGGCAACATTCGCTTTTTCTACAAAAGGCGTGACCAAGTCGCCGGGAAGAATCGGGCTGCAACTGAATTCAACCTTCGCAACCGTGTTTCGGTTACGAGTATCAACGACGCGGACCCTGCCGAGTTCGGCATAGGGCTGGCCCATCGTTTTCAGCATCGCAGATTGCCCAGGATAAACCTCGCCGCGGTTTGGATCGCGCAATTCCCGTACGATCGTATAACGCTTCCCCACTTCATACCCTTTGCCGGTGAGATAGACAATTTCGCTATCACCGTAATTGGTCGTACTCGGAGTATCCATACCACCTGTAACGAAATTGACGTTGGGCAACAAGTTCTTGCTGACAAAACCGGCGCAGTACAGGTCCGAGCTAGTGGGTGCCACGATGCGCTCGACCGGGAAATTTAGATTGGTAGCCACCGTTCCAGCAGGCGTGCTTTGATCGCCAACTGGGGCAGGCTCCTGAGCAAGCGCGCTGACCGCCGCGCACAAAGTCAGTAACAATCCTATTTTCTTCATGTTACCTCCGAAGTCAGAGCTGCTCTGGCTTCGCCGCGTTCCCCTTAAGTGACAGAAAAATAAAAGGGTTTCTGTCCGGAAGGTAACAAGCGGCGGTAAGAGGGTCAAGGTTACGCTGGTGTTATGGCGGGTACGTTAAAAAGTTTTTCGCGGCGAAAGTCATAATCCCTTGTTGCATCTGCAATTACGGGCCTGTAATATCGCGCCACTCTCAATTTAATGAGCGCTGGACTCAATAACTTTGTCGCTCGGCTGCGGCCCTTGCGTCTGCCTCGTGTCTGTGTGCCCGTCATCGGTTCGGATCCTACTGAAATGATGGAGAAAGCCGAAGCAATGGCTCGGGACAATGAGTTTTTGGAATTCCGACTGGATTATCTCTCTCGCCCTGGCTTGGCGCTGCCGAAGATCAAGCAATTCACGGAATATCATCCGCATGTGGCAGTCGTGGCGACCTGCCGGAGACTTGCCGGCGGTGGCAAATTCAAGGGAACGATTGCGGCAGAGTTGGATATTCTGGGCAAAGCGGCAGCCGCTGGTTGTCAGTGGGTCGATGTCGAACTGCAAAGCGCAGTGCGAGCGAAACCGCAGCAACTCCAACGTCTGCGGAACTCCGCGGCACTGATTCTCTCTTTTCACGATTTCCGCGCGACGAAAAGCCTGGAAAAAACATTTGGGAAGATGGTCGCCATCCCCGCTGACTTCTACAAAAGTGTGACCACCGCCACGACGCTGTACGACAACGTGGTGATGATGAAGTTTATCGAGAAGAACAGCGACAAACATTCCCTGATCGGGCTGTGCATGGGAGAGCAGGGGATCATCAGCCGGGTTCTGGGGCTACGGGCTGGCAGCGTTTTTACGTTTGCCGCCGCCAGCGAGGGCGAAAAGACGGCTCCGGGACAAGTCACTGCACAGGAATTGCGCAATACCTATCGAATCGAGCAGGTGGATGCAGCCACGCGGGTCTACGGAGTCGCTGGAGATCCGGTGTCACACTCCCTTTCCCCGGCAATCATGAATGCGGCCCTGCGGCGCGAGACGGTCAACGGAGTGTATCTCGCGTTGCACGCGAAGGCATTGAAGGACTTGCTGGCCTGCGTGCGTGACATTCCCATTCATGGCCTTTCCGTCACCATGCCGTATAAGACGGCGATTCTTCGCTATCTCGACAACACCGACCCGTACACCACCAAAATCGGCGCCTGCAATACAGTCGTGCGCGCGCAGGATGGAAAACTCTACGGCTTCAATACAGATACGGCAGGCATCGTTCGTCCCTTACAGCAGCGGCTTGAATTGGAGAATGCCAAAGTATTGGTGTTGGGAGCGGGAGGGGCGGCACGAGCCGCAGTCTTTGGCCTAAAGGAACGTGGCGCTGAGGTCTACATTCTGAATCGTACGCCAGGGCCAGCACGGAAACTGGCTCGATCCGCCCGGGCGCGGACTCTTAAGCGAGCGGACCTGAAGAAACTCTCGTTCGACGTAATTATCAACGCCACGCCCGTCGGAATGGGGAACACCCGCGAGTCACCTTTGAAAGAAGATGAAATCAAAGCGCGTTACCTGTTCGAAATGATCTACGATCCACCTGAAACGCGCTTGATGAGGTTGGCGAAAGCCGTCGGCGCCGAAGTCATTCCGGGGATCGAGATGTTTGTGCAGCAGGCGGCGCGCCAGTTCGAAATCTGGACCGGCAAACCCGCCCCGGTTGACGACATGCAGAAGGTGGCCATGTTAGCGTTGCAAGAACGGGAAGCGGCGCGACCAGCCAAACACTCCAAATAAACTGCGCCCCCACCGGGAAGTCAGTGGTTGCCCGCAGTCGATCGCAACAGGAGGGGTGTGAATTTGCCCGGTGATAGTTCAAGGCTTTTGGTTAGATCCCTCGCGCCAAGGCGCGTCGGGATGACGTAACTTGCTTGGCAAACATCAGATATTGGGCAAAGCCCGGGGCTGTGAGTCATTCGTCTCTACGCGTAATTTCTTCTCGGCGGTGGATGCGGCATGCAACAAAATGGTTGCAATGGAGTTGGGTACCGAAGTAATATGTTGTCGGACGCAGCAGTAGGCGTTCTCTAGTCGTGGTACCGCCCTTTCTTCCAAGGTTCAAGAGCGTAACCAATTGTCTCACCCCGGGGTGGACATACCTGTCCCGGGCAAGGTAGGGAGAATACCTGTATGGCGTGGTACGCATATTGCCTCACTGAGCAACAGAGCCCCACTGCAACTCGCGCGCGGCGCCCCTTCCTGCTGGAAGGCATTCAAGGAGTGAACTCGAATCCGGTCATGAGCTACCCTAGCGGGGAGTTCGCGGTGGTAGTCAGCGAATATGACCGGACCACGGGCAATCTGGACGATAAGGCGGTTTTGGAGCATGCGCGGGTGGTGAGCGTATGTTTCCGCAACGGGACGGTGCTGCCCTTCCGTTTCGGCACGATCTTTGACAGCGATGAAGCCCTGCGCCAAGCCGTGCGGGCCAATCGCCGGGCCTTCGGGCAAAGCGTAGCCCGTCTGAGGGGGAAGGCCGAGATGCACTTGAAGTTGATGGTCCGCGACGGATCCCTGCGAGGGGCGCTGATGGACGTACAGTTGCCGGATACCGTCGGAGGGGAGTATCTGATGAAGCTACGGGAAAAAGCAGCTCGAGACCGTGAGCGGCAGACCAAAGCCCGGGCGCTTTCGGTGCAAGTGCACAAGATGTTCAACCCCCTGGAAGAAGAGGTGAGTTGCAAACGAGTAAACACCGACGGCATGCTCATCGACATTGCTCACCTGATCGAATCCAAGTCCATCGAGAAGTACCAGAACCGCTACAGTAGCGCTGCTAAACAACTCAAGAATTGCGAGTTGACGGTCAGCGGCCCTTGGCCGCCTTACCATTTCCTGCCAGGAAAACTACGCACGGTGGCGGGAAACTCATAAGAGCAATAGCTTTGGTTCCTTGCCCTGCACCGAATGTGCAGGAGTCTGCATTTTATTGGCATCGGAGAACCTTTACTCCGCTTTGGTCGTCTTGCCATTGACACTGTAAGTCACTGAAATAAAATAACTTGTAGATTAGCGGTCATAAATTTTAGATGGCTTTCGTTTTGGCGGAGCAAATGCTTCTTTACCGAGTCAATGAAAGAGGCCGCCGACGAATGACCTTCACTCTCCGTTTTCGACATCTCACTTTGCGCCGCTCCGTGCGATGGACCGGCTCCTTGCATCGCCTTTCCTGACTCCTTTCCATGTTGCCTCTTTTGAGATAGTGGCCCCAGAAATGGGGCCGCTTTTTCTTTTGGATCGGGTATCAGGTATTTGGGTACCAGGTCTCAAGCGTCAGGAAATCGCTCAGCAAGCGAAGATGTGGTACCCGAGATCCTTAACTAAGACCTGAAACCTGACGCCTGACCCCTACCGCGATGCTTCCCTGCCGCGCACTTTCCCCTTACACTAGGCGATCACCATGCGCTTCTCGATCGGTGCCATAGTTCTTGTCCTACCCCTTTACCTGCTCAACCTGGCAGGGCAGAATCCCCAGACTCTCTCTTTTCCCCCCTCAATTTCTCCACAGTTAAAAGGCGAACTCATCACTTTGCGGGATGCAGCCTTGACCGACGATTACACCTACCAACAAACCGCGCACCTGACCGACAACATCGGCGCGCGTCCCGTGGGCTCTCCGCAGGCCCAAGCGGCTGTGCAATACGTGGCTGATGAGCTGCGCCGGCTTGGGCTTGAAGTCCAACTCGAACAAGTACCAGTGCCGCACTGGATTCGCGGAGTGGAGACTGCCGAACTCGTCGAATATCCGGCGCAGGCGACCGGGACGACGCAGAAAATTGCACTGACCGCCCTGGGCGGCAACGCGCCAACGGCGGCCAACGGAATGACCGCCGACGTTATCGTGGCGAAAAATTTCGACGACCTAAAAGCGCTGGGGCGCGACAAAGTCGCCGGCAAAATTGTGCTGTTCAATGTTCCCTTCGACAAGCAGAAAGCTGCCAACGGTCTGGCCGGGGAGGCGTATGGTGAAGCCGTTGCATATCGTGGATCGGGACCGAAAGCTGCGGCCGAGCTTGGCGCGGCAGCCTGCCTGGTTCGTTCGGTGGGCGGGGCAGATTATCGCCTGCCGCACACGGGAGGGAGCGCTCCAGCGGGAATTCCGGCCGGAGCAGTGACAAGTGAGGATGCTGATCTCATTGCTCGGCTGACCGCTCAGGGCACGGTTCGCATGCATCTGACGCTGACGTCGGAGAACGGTCCCGAGACTACAAGCTACAACGTAATTGCGGATCTTAAAGGCAGCGAGCATCCCGAGCAGGTGGTTGTGGTTTCCGGGCACCTGGATTCCTGGGACTTGGGAACTGGCGCCATTGACGACGCTGCCGGAGTGGCCGTCGCGATCGAAACTGCACATCTAGTTCAACAGCTCAATCTGCATCCGCGGCGAACCATTCGCGTGATCGCTTGGATGGACGAAGAAAACGGAGGCAAGGGGCACGAAGTCTACGGAAAAGAACACGCCGCCGAGATGGCGAACCATGTCGCCGCCATCGAAAGCGATTTAGGAGCGGATCATCCGCTGGGCTTTCAGGCGAAAATCAATCCTGCGGCCTTGCCATTATTGAAGCCGGTCCAGGACATTCTGCAGAGCTTCGGAGCAAATCTGATCCATCTCACGCAACGCAGTCCGGCGTCAGATATCACTCCGATGGCACAGGCTGGCGTGCCCGCATTCGGGCTGATGCAGGACAATCGAACCTACTTTAATTACCACCACACCGCCGCCGACACTTTGGACAAGATTGTTCCGCAGGGGCTACGCGAGAACGCCGCCACCATGGCGGTCATGGGTTATGCGCTCGCGAGTATGCCGGAGCCACTGCCGCGGTGATCAAATCACCATACCTGTAAGTTCGACGAATCCTGGTACTGTCTTAAACTCTCTCACCTGAAAGCGGCTTTGGCACTGCCCTTCGCGTACTACAACTTCGTGCGAGTACACTCCAGCCTGAGAATCACTGCCGCGATGGAAGCGGGTATCTGACTGACCACACTTGGAGCATTGGCGAGTTGGTCGGGATTCAGCAACCCAGTTTTTAAGATAGTGTCGAATCCCTCGCAGTGGCTGACATTGTTCAAATTCAGCCACTACCGAATCCCTGGTAGTGTCCTAATAATGCGTTGTTGCTTATTGGCGGCGGCCTTGAAAGTGCATTATTAGGACACTACCGAATCCCTTGCGCCAGTTGACGCATCTCATTTTAGGCGCATATCATTTCCGTTTGGCCTAAAGTCAGCAAAGCCAGGCAGAGTACGAGGTCTTTCTGCAGTGAAGTTAGCATCCATGGACAAGAAGAAGCTAGATACATTCAAAAAGAGACTGGAAACGCGGCAGCAGGAGTTGCGCCGCATGGTCTCGCGTACACAACAGGATGGGCGTTCCGCGGACGAGGACACGGCGCAAGACATTGCCGATCGCGCCGCGAGTTCCTATACCAAAGAATTCCTCTTTCACCAAAGCAATAATGACCGGCAGCTTCTGCAGATGGTCGAGGGAGCACTTTCGCGCATTCGCGAAGGCACGTTTGGCGAGTGCATCTCATGTGGCAAGGAGATCAATCCCAAGCGTCTGGAAGCCGTGCCCTGGACGCGGCATTGCATCGAATGCCAGGAAAAGCTGGAGCAGGGACGGCTGGAAGAAGCGCCGCGATAACCGGTGCGCACTCGACGAATGAAGCCGCCCGAGATGGCGGCTTTTCTATTTGGCTTTACCGGTCTGACACTACTGATGCGCGAGCCGCCTGCTCGTGCGTTTTGGTTCATGCCGCATGCTGTGGCCTTCCACCAAGTGAAACAATTCTTCGCCCAAGTTCTTGGCATGATCACCGGCGCGTTCGAACGCCTGCGCCATCAGAAGCAGATTGGTGCTGTAGTCGAAGCTGCGGTCTTTGCTCTCCAAATGACGGCGAAACACGGCGTGGCAGACATGGTCGAGTTGGGAGTCGGTTTTCATAACCCAGTTCGCCTGCTCCAAGCTGCGCTTAACAAAACCCTGATGAATGTTCTGCAGCATTTTTTCAAGAACTTCCGCCATAGCGATCAGATCGTGGCGATCTTCCTTCTGCAAGCGCCCGGCCATGCGTTGCAAACGCTGAGTCACGGACCAGGTCAGATCACCGATGCGCTCCAGATCAATAATGAACTTCAAGCAGGCGAGCAACTCGCGGGCTTCCGCTTCGCTGACTTGTGTAATGGCGCTAGTGATCTCCTCATCAATCGTGCGCTCCATGCGATCCAGCTCTTTTTCGCAATCTTTCACCGCGATGAATGCCATGTTGGAAGAATTTTCCAAAAAGTCGCGCAGGTTGAAAGCAGCGTCCTTAGCAACCAGACAGGACTGCTGGACGAGACTGGTCATCTCTTTGGTGGATTCAAGTTCCTGGGCCGGTCTGCGGCGAGTAGCAACCATGAATGTTCATCATAGCGCGAAGATGGTTTTGATTGGGGCACCAGGCGATTGCAGCAAAAACCGTTCCACTCCAAACGAATTGGCAGACAGAAGGCACCACTTCACGCGGCTCCCGGGCGGGCGCCTGAGTCTTGTGCCCGAGGCGGTACTGGTGTAACCGATTCGAGTGCCGGCACGTAAGTCAACCACGGTTTCGAGAGCCGATGACGCCCGCGGACAACATCCGAAAACGTTTGCTGCAGGTGCTGAGTAACCGCTCCGCTAACTCCGGAACCGATCTTCCGGAAATCGATTTCGCCCAGACCAATGATCTCCGCCGCAGTGCCGCAAACAAACACCTCGTCGGCGATATACAGCTGGTCGCGGGAGATTGGCTGCCCAGCACCGCGTAGCCGAGATCGCGAGCAAGCGTAATGACGGTATCCCGCGTAATTCCCTCAAGCACTTGCGCTGGTGGCGCCGTGAGAAGTGTCTTTCCTGAAAACCGAAAGGCCATCACCTTTTCTGGATGATGGCCTTTTCTGAAGTCTTTGATCTCGGCTACATCATCCGCCGGCCCCGGTTGTAATCTGGAGTGTGCCTGTAATAGGCAGAACCAGCAGCCTCTGGGACACGCGAGATTTGGAGTGGGGGTCCTGCCAGGGTCGCGGGGCAGTTTCTCTAATCGGCCGCAACGCCACGAGTAGCAACCGCTTCAGCCGGCCGGCGCACCGATCGATTAGATGGCAAGCCCGCGTCGCGAATCTTGTACAGCAGAGCCCGATAACTGATGCTTAATGCTCGGGCGGCCTGCTTGCGATTCCAGTGATGCGCTTGCAGCACTTTGAGGATGACCTTGCGTTCGAGTTCTCGTGTCGCCTGTCGCGTCAGCTTTTTCAGAGAGATGGGGCCGTCGAGATTGATCTCAGGATTGAAGAACTCCTGCTCATTGCGAGCCAGGAGATCGTTGCTGATGACATCTTCGCTGCCCAGGATGACATACCGCTTCATCAGATTTTCGAGTTCGCGGATATTGCCCGGCCAATGATACTTCTGCAAGGTGCTGATCAGTTCAGGGGAAAACGCACGGGCGCGGCAATTGTATTTGCGGTTGTAGTACTCCAGAAAATAATTGACCAGGCTTTCAATGTCGCCGCGCCGTTCGCGCAGCGGAGGCATACGCAGGTTGACGACGTTGATGCGGTAGAAAAGGTCGCGGCGGAAACTTCCGCCCTCAATTTCATTCTCCAGTTGACGATTGGTGGCGCACACCACCCGAACTTCCACTTTCTTATCTTCCTGCGCTCCGATGCGGCAAAACTGCCCGTCCTGCAACAATTGCAAGAGCTTGGATTGCAGCGCCAGGTCCAGTTCCGAAATTTCATCAAGAAACAGTGTGCCGCGATGCGCCAGTTCGACCCGTCCCGGCTTCGAACCGTAGGCGCCGGTGAAGGCGCCCTTTTCATAGCCGAACAATTCGCTTTCAAGCAGTGTGCCGGGAATAGCCGGGCAGTTCACTTTCACAAACGGACCACTTTTCCAGGGCGAAAGGGCGTGAATCATGCGGGCAATAATGTCTTTGCCGGTTCCGCTCTCACCATGGATCAACACAGGTACATTGGCGCTCGCGACTCTATTCATGCGAGCGCGCAACGTCTGCATGCCCTCCGAGCTGCCGAAAATCACTGCTTCGGGCGGGAATTCCCCCAAAGACTGCACCAAAGAACTAAACGAGTTTGCGGTCTGTACCGGCATTGCTTTGCCCCCAACTGCGAATCCGCCATTCAAGTGTGCACCCCGAACACCAAAGTTCCTCACATCCTGCGGGAACGGTTCGAATCTGGGCTATGTGTTCAGGATTAAGCAGATTACGGCGACAATCTGCGGGCAATGGGAGGCTCTAGCCGACAGGGAAGGACGGCTCATAAACCTGTTTTGTTGTGGGAAAAACTTTTCACATTGGAGAAACAGCTTTCCTTCGTTTTGCAGACACGCTGGCGGCGGCGCTCAACAAAGCATGAGAAAATTTGACGCCGGCCAGTTGGTAGCCTTCCGCGTGCTTTGACCACACAATGCGGGCCTGCAAATTGCGGGAGACCTTGGGTAAATTCGAGCTAGTGACCAGCGGAGCGCTGGGGATTTCGAGCAAAACCTGCGAGGAAAGCGGCAATGCCCGGCGTACGGCGACCAAGGCACCCCCGGCAGACACGTTTAGAGCCGTGGCAAACTCCAATAATTCCTTGTCGTTCCCATCCTTGCTTCGTACGAAAATAGGAATAGCCAGGGGCAAACGCTGCCATTTTCGCTGATCGCTTTCTGGCTTCCGTACGCTCAAGTTAAGTCCTCATCGTGAGATGGCGGCTTATTAGTCGCACATTCGTGGCCAAATCCATTCCGGCTCTCGGCCTCAGTTTTGCTCTCTAGCGTAACGCATTAAGCTCCTTAAGGAAGTGGCATGCGAGGCACGTGGCAGGGCTCCCATTATTTCGTTTTTTGTTCGTGTTCCGCCAAACCCCGGTCGTCTGGATAAGTACTTTC
>Ga0335077_10012038_pt1 | contig 10814 bp, 8 predicted proteins | sample Lox_Sample_31_FD_207151 | JGI IMG/M metagenome (GOLD analysis project Ga0335077, IMG submission 207151) | Soil microbial communities from Loxahatchee National Wildlife Refuge, Florida, United States - Lox_Sample_3.1 | ecosystem: Environmental > Terrestrial > Soil > Wetlands | place: USA: Florida...
GCTCGATGCGGTGTCACGCGGCGAGGAGCCGTGGACCGTGCCGCTCGCGAAGTTCTGGAAGCCGTTCATCCACCAGGTCGAGAAGATCGACAAGACCGTCAGCCGCGAGCAGGTGGCGATGGCGCGCGAGCTCGGCAAGGACCCCGCCGGAAGCGGCAAGCCGGTCACCGTGCGCATGGGACGCTACGGCCCGTTCGTGCAGATCGGCACCAAGGACGACGAGGAGAAGCCGCGCTTCGCGGGCTTGAGGCCCGGGCAGAAAATGGACGCGCTCACGCTCGCGGATGCGATGGAGCTCTTCAAGCTGCCGCGCGCTCTGGGCGAGACCGCCCAGGGCGAGCCCATCATCGCCAATGTCGGCCGCTTCGGCCCCTACGTGAAGTACGGCAGCAAATTCGTCTCGCTCAAAGAGGACGATCCCTACACCGTGACGCTCGAGCGCGCGCTCGAGGTCATCCGGGCGAAGCAGGAGGCGGACGCGGCGCGCCTCATCCAGGATTTTCCCGACGACGGCATCCAGGTGCTGAACGGACGCTACGGACCGTATGTCACCGACAGGAAGAAGAATGCCAAGGTGCCGAAGGAGCGTGAGCCGAAGAGCCTGACGCTCGAGGAATGCAAGGCGCTGCTGGCCGCGGCTCCGGAGCGCGGCGGCCGCTTCGGGCGCTTCCGCCGCGGCAAGCAGGCGGCGGCCGCGCCGGCCGCGGGCGACGGCGCCGCGGCTGCCACGCCGGCTGCCAGGGCGACGCCGGGCGTCAAAGCCACGCCGGTCGCCAGGGCGACGCCGGGCGTCAAGGCTGCGCCGGCCGCCAGGGCGACGCCGGGCGTCAAGGCTGCGCCGGCGAAGAAGGCCGCGGGCAAGCGCCCTGCTGCGGCGCGCAGCGCGCGCAAGGGTCTGGCGGCCGCCAAGGGCGCGGCGGCAAAGAGCGCCTCGCGCAAGCGCCCGAAGGTCAAGGCGCCTGCCGCGCGCGTGGCCGCGAGCCGCAAGGGCTAAGCCGCAGCGCTCCCGAGCGAGGCCAGGAACCCGTCGATCGCCGCGAGGCATTCCGGCTCGTCGAGCAGAGGCACGTGGCCGCGGTTGGCAACCTCGAGCGTGCGCAGATCCGGCTTCTCCCGCTGCATGCGCGCGAGCGTCGCGGCACTCAGGATGTCCGAGTGCGCGCCGCGGATCGCGAGCATCGGCACTTTCGCGATCGCCCCCCACAGCGGCCAGAGGTCCGGAGCCGCCTTGGAGGTGTCCTTGAGCGGCTCGGCGATCATCGGGTCGCTGTCGGGCTGCGGCACTCCGGCGGCATCGGCGCGGTAGCTGGCGCGCGCGAGCTTCTCCCAGCGTGCATCGTCGAGCCCGGGCCAGGCCGAGCCGTAGACCATGCGCACCTGGGCCACCGCGCCGGCCCAGTCGCGCACCGGTGGCGACTTGCCGACGTAGCCGCGGATGCGCTCGAGCCCGGCAGGATCCACCTCGGGTCCGACGTCGTTCAGCACGATGCCGCTCAAGAGCGTCGGCTGCATGGCCGCCAGCACCATCGCCATGAGTCCGCCCATCGAGGTGCCGATGATCGCGACGCGCGCGGCTCCGAGGCCCGTGAGCAGCCGCTGCAGGTCGCCGAGATACACCGGGATCTGATAGTTGTTGAACTTCGGATCGCGCGCCGACAGGCCGCGCCCGCGCACGTCCGGCACGATCACCCGGTAGCGCGGGGCGAGATGCGCCGCGAGATCCTCGAAGTCGCGGCTGTTGCGCGTGAGGCCGTGCAGGCACACCACCACCGGCGCCGCGGCGCCCGGCCCTTCATAGACGCGGCTGAAGAGCCTGAGGCCGTCCTGACTCTCGAACCAGTACTCCGACGCCGCCATAGCCAACTCCTCCACTAGTACTCGCGCCCGGCGAGCTCGGCGCGCAGCTCGCGCTTGAGGATCTTGCCATTGGCGTTGCGCGGCAGCGAGCTGCGCAGCACGACGTCGGCGATGCGCTGCTGCTTGCCGACCCGCTCGTTGGTCCACTCGATCAGCGCCTTGGGGTCGATGCTCCGGTCCGGCTTCGCCACCACCACCGCGACCGGCGTCTCGCCCCACTTGCGGCTGCGCGCCGCGACCACCGCCACCTCCGCGACGCCCGGGTGCGTGACGATCACCTGCTCGATGTCCGCCGGATACACGTTCTGGCTGCCCGAGAGGATCATGTCCTTCTTGCGGTCGACGACGTAGAGGAAGCCGTCGGCATCGAGGTAGCCGAGGTCGCCGGTGCGCAGCCAGCGGCGGCCGTCCGGACCCTCCCAGGTCGCTTCCGCGCTCGCCGCGTCGCGGTTGTTGTAGCCCTGCATGAGCAGCGGGCTCACGCCCACGATCTCGCCCACGGCCTCCGCGGGGAGCTGCTCTCCGTCCTCGCCGATGACGCGTAAGTCGGTGCCGAGGAAAGGCTTGCCGACGGAGGCGGTCTTGGCCTCGAAGTCCTCGGGCGCGAGGATGGTGCACAGGCCCTCGGTGAGCCCGTAGAGCTCGATGAGCGTCGCTCCCGTGCGGCGCGGGAACTCGCGCTTGGCGGTGAGCGGCAGCGGCGAGCCGCAGCACATGATGGTGTCGAGGCTGTCGAGATCGTGGCGCCCGAGGTCCGGGAGCGCCAGCAGCCGCTCGAGCTGCAGCGGCACGAAGTTGCCGTGCGTGACGCGCTCGCTCTCGATCAGCGCCGCGCAGGCCGCGGCGTCGAAGTGCGGCATGATCACGATGGTGCCGCCGACCAGCACCGTGCACAGCATCGCCACCCAGCTGATGTTGGAGAACAGGCCGAGCGAGCACAGCGTGACGCAGTCGCTGCGGTAGCGGAGCGTCAGCGCACAGTCCACCGCCCAGTTGAGCCGGCAGCGGTGCGTGTGGACGATGCCCTTCGGCACCCCGGTGGTGCCCGAGCTGTAGATGATGTTGCACTCGGCCTGCGCCCTCACCGCCGCGCGCGGCGCGGCGGCGGACTGCTGCGCAACCCAGGGGGTGAGCTCGATCCAGGGTGGCCCCGGCGAGCGGTGTGCCACGCGCACCGCGCTCGCGACCCGGCTCCATACCGCGGCGAGCGAGTCGATACGCGCACAGTGCGCGCCGGAGGCGAACACGGCGCGCACCCGCGCGTCCTCGATCATGGCGCCGACCGCGGCGTCGGTCACCGACACGTTGAGCGGGACCGCGACGCAGCCGGAGCGCAGGATGCCGAAGGTGGTGAGCGCCATCTCCAGGCTGTTGTCCATGAGGATGGCGATGCGATCGCCGGGCTCGAGGCCGAGCGCGGCGATGCCGTTGGCGATCCGGGCGGTGTCGCGCTCGAACTCGGCCCAGCTCAGGCGCCGCTCACCTTCCACCAGCGCCGTGCGCGCAGCGCGCCAGCGCCCGTGGCGCGCGATCAGCTCCGGCAGCAGCGGCTCCGGCGCCTCGAACCAGCCCACCGGACTGCCCTAGTAGTGGTACTGCACCGTCACCGCCCAGGTGCGCGGCGGCCCGTAGAAGCCGATCTGGCTGATGCCTCCGATGAAGGAATTGGCGGGGCCGATCGGCGGATCGCCGAAGTCATAGCCCGCGACGCGGTAGTACTTGTTGGCGAGGTTCTTGCCATCGAGCGAGACGCGCCAGGCGCGGTCGGTGGTCTCGAAGGCGAGCCCGGCGTTCAGCAGGCCGTAGGCCGGCTGGTCGGTCACGCTGGGCGTGGTGTTGGCGACCTTGGTGAAGCTCCTCCAGTCGTAGCCGGCGCGCGCGGTCACGAAGCCGCTCTGCAGATCCCAGGAATAGACCGCGTTTCCGGAGACGGTCCAGGACGGCGCATTGATCGGCCGGTTCTGGTCGGCGATGTTGATGTTGGCAACGCCGGCGCCGCAACCGGGGGCGGCCGTGAATACGCTGCAGGGAATCAGATAGTTCTCGTAGTACGAGTCGAGGTAGCCGGTGTTCAGTCCCAGCGTCAGATGGCGCACCGGTTGCCACGCCGCCTGCAGCTCCGCGCCCTGATTGATCTGCTTGCCGGCGTTCAGGACCGCCGTGAGGTTGGTGGGCGCGCCGCCGACGCTGACGAACTGCTGCACGCCGATCTGCGCGTCGGTGTACGGATCGTAGAACACCGCCGCATTGAGCAGCAGCGTTCCGTCGAGCCAGGTGGACTTGAGTCCCAGCTCGTAGTTGTCGGCGGTCTCGGAGTTGTAGCCGTTCTCGGTGCCGGGATACACCAGCGCGTTGCCGCGCATGTCGAAGCCGCCGCTCTTGAAGCCGCGGCTGTAGCTCACGTAGCCCATCACGTGCTCGGTGAAGTGATAGTCGAGCCCGAGCCGCGGAGTGACGTTTACGAAGGCACGGTTGCCGGTGTAGTTGGTCACGACGCCCGGGTCGGGGAAGAACCCGGCCGGCACCTGGTTGGGATCGAAGAACTGAGTGCCGGGCAGCAGCTGCGTCGGCGCAATACTGGCGTAGTCGGCCTGGTAGACGGTCGCCGTCTTCTGGTCCTCGTTCCAGCGCACGCCGGCATCGAGGTTGAGCTTGTCGCTCAGCTTCCAGGAGGTATCGCCGTAGACGGCCTCGCTCTTGGTGCGCACGCAGCCGTTCACGAGCTCCGTGATGTAGAGATCGAAGGCCGGGATGCCGAGCAGCGTCAGGGTGCCGATCGAGGCGTTGTAGTCGCCGCAGGCGGTGCTGTCCATGTAGAACAGCCCACCGACCGCCTTGACCAGGTCGTTGTGGAAGGTGAGCTGCGCCTCGCCCGAGGACTGGTGATCCTTGTAGAGGCCCGGCACCTCGAACAGGTTCTCATCGATGTGGTCGAAGCTGATGAACTGCTGGCCGTGGCCTTCGTAGTAGGCGCCGACGATCTTGAGATCGAGCTGGCTCGTCAGGCTCTGCGTGTAGGTGGCCGAGTAGCCGTCGCGGTGGAAGAAATCCTTGTCCACCGGCATGTCGTCGTACATGTCGAAGGGGTTGCTCAACTGCGGCACCAGGTAGTTGTTGAGCCGCTGTCCGCCCGAGGCGTTGGAGTTGTCGAGGATGTCGTCGGCGATCAGCTTGAGCTTCGAGCTCTCGCCCCAGGTGAAGGTGAGATTGGCGCGCCCGACGAGGATGTCCTTGTTCGAGACCTGCGCACCGATCTCGGTGGCGGGGCCGGGAGCGACGCCCGGCTGCTCGAGCACCTCGCCGTAGCCGTCGTGCTTGAGATATCCGAGCGCTACGCCGAAGTAGACGTGATCGGCGATGAGCGGCATCGAGCCGTTGAGCTTGTAGTCACGCTCGTCGTAGTTGCCGGCGGTCACGGACGCCGTGAGGCTCGCAGGACCTGCGATGTCGCGCGTCACGTACTTGAGCGCCCCGGCGATGGTGTTCTTGCCGTACAGCGTACCCTGCGGGCCGGACAGCACCTCGAGGCGGTCGACGTCCAGCACGTCAAGGAGCGCCCCCTGCGGGCGCGCCATGTAGACGTCGTCGACGTAGACGCCGACGCCGGGATCGAAGCCCCACAGCGGATCGCTCTGGCCAACGCCGCGGATGTAGATGTTGATGGTGCTGCTCGTGGCGCGGTCCTGGGAGATCTTCAGGTTCGGCACGAAGCTGGTGAGATCCTCGATGTTGGTGATCGCCTGCGTCTGGATGGTGTCGGCGGTGACCGCCGAGACGGTGAGCGGCACGTCCTGCAGGTTCTCGGTGCGCCGCCGCGCGGTCACCACCACTTCCTGGATGCCGCCGCTCTCGGCGGCGGTTTCCGCCTGGGCGGCGGCGCCGCCGCTGGCCGTCTGCGCCGGCAGTGCCGCCGGCAGGAGTATCGTGCCGCAGGCCGTGAGCCACGCCGCAAGCGGCGCCCGTGCGTTCTTATTCATCGTTATCCCCCCGAGCATCATTCAACAAGTGTTGAGAATATATTCAACAACCGTTGAAATGGTCAAGACGGCACGGGCGTTTGCCGCCGGGGGCGAATCACAGGAAACTGTCAGGGGTCTCCACCGATGTTGCAGCGCACCAGAATGAAGAAGAAGACCGCCGGCCAGCCGGCCAAGGAGCGCATCCTGGACGCCGCCGAGCAGCTGTTCGCGCAGCGCGGCTTCTACGGGGTCTCGCTGCGCGACATCACCCAGGCGGCGGGAGTGGACGTCGCGCTGGTCAGCTACCACTTCGGCGGCAAGCGGGAGCTCTTCACCGCGGTGTTCGAGCGGCGCGCCGAGGTCCTGAACCGCGAGCGGCTGGAGCTCCTCGAGGAGGTGCGGCGGCGCGCGCTGCCGGGGCTCCCCTCGCTCGAAGCGATCGCCAATGCCTTCTTCGAGCCGCTGCTCGAGCGCTCAGCGCGCGGCGGCCCCGGCTGGAAGAGCTACTTCGCCCTGGTCGCCTACGTGAACAATTCGCCCGAGTTCGGGCCGATGATGATGACGCGCCATTTCGACCCGCTGGTCGAGAGATTCATCGCGGTGCTGTGCGAGGCTCTGCCCGGATGTCCGCCGCGCGAGATCTACTGGGGCTACCAGTTCCTCACCGGCGCGCTCACGCTCACCTTTGCCGAGACGGGCCGCCTCGACAAGCTCTCCGGCGGCCTGTGCCGCTCGACCGACCTCGACAGCGTGCGTGAGCGGCTGGCGCCGTACGTCGCGGCGGGCTTTCGCGCCCTGAGCGAGCGCGCCGCGGCGGGCGCTGCGGATCGGCCCAAACGGGTGCGTGCGGCGCGCAGGTCGCGCCGCCGCCCATGAAATACCGCCACAGCTTCCACGCGGGCAACTTCGCCGACGTGCACAAGCACGTGACGCTGCTCGCGCTGCTCGCGGCGCTGAAGAGGAAGGAGAAGGGCTTCCTCTACTTCGACACGCACGCAGGCCGCGGCGCCTACGATCTCTCGGGCGGCGGCGCCGAGGCGGCCGCCGGCGTCGGCCGCTTCCTCGCAGCCGAGCTGCGCGCCGAGGAGCTGCGCCATTACGCCGCGCTGCTCGCGCGGCTGCGCGCGGCGCGCGGCTCGAGCCACTTCTACCCGGGCTCCCCGCTGCTCGCGCTCGCGGAGCTGCGACCGCAGGACCGCGCGGTGTTCGTCGAGTGGCAGGCCGCGGAGGCGCAGGCGCTCGAGGCCGAGGCGGCGCAGGTCGCGGCGCCGCGCGCGCGCATCGAGCACGGCGACGGCCTGAAGCTCCTGCGCGCAGCGCTGCCGCCGCCCGAGCGGCGCGCGCTGATCTTCATCGATCCGCCGTTCGAGGAGACCCGTGAGGAGTTCGCGCGGGTCACCGGCGCGGTCGCCGACGGGCTGCGGCGCTTTGCGACCGGAGTGTTCGCCGTCTGGTACCCGATCAAGGAGCAGCGCGTCACGGCGGCCTGGCACGCCGGGTTCTCGCGCGCCGTCGCCGCGCCGGCACTCGCCGCGGAGCTGTGGCTGTATCCGCGCGACTCGCGCGTTTCGCTCAACGGCTCGGGACTCCTGATCGCGAATCCGCCCTGGCAGACCGGGGAACGCATGCGCGCGTGGCTGCCGGAGCTGGCCGCCGCGCTCGGCGCCGGCGCTTCGGGAGGCAGCGAGGTCCGGATGCTGTCACAATAGATTGAATGAACGCCGCACCCGATCCCTACGGAGTCGTCGGGCATCCGATCGGCCACAGCCTCTCGCCGTTCATTCACGGCATGTTCGCACGCGAGACCGGACAGGCGATGAGCTATCGCCTGTACGACGTGTCCGCGGGTGAGTTCGCCGGATTCGTCGCCGGGTTCTTCGACCGCGGTGGCCGCGGGCTCAACATCACGGTGCCCCACAAGATCGCGGCGGTCGAGGCCGCCAACGAGCTCACGGGGCGCGCGGCGCACGCCGCCTCGGTGAACACCCTGGCGCTGCGCGACGACGGCACCATCCTCGGCGACAACACCGACGGCGCGGGCCTGGTGCGCGACCTGTGCGACAACCTCGGGCTCGTGATCACCAACCGGCGCCTCCTCATCATCGGCGCCGGTGGCGCCACCCGCGGCATCCTCGCGCCGCTCCTCGGCCTCTCGCCTACCCTCGTGGTCATCGCCAACCGCACGCCCGAGCGCGCCGCAGCGCTCGCCGCCGCCTTCTCCGATCTCGGCGCCACCCACGGCGTCGGGTTCGATGGAATAGGCACCGAGCCCTACGACTTCATCATCAACGCGACCTCGGCCAGCCTCTCGGGCGAGATGCCGCCGGTGCCGGCCGGAGCCGTCGGCCGCGGGACGGTGTGCTACGACCTCGCCTACGGCCGCGCGGCGACCGCCTTCGTCGACTGGGCACGCGCCCACGGCGCGGCGCAGGCGCTGCAGGGCTGGGGGATGCTGGTCGAGCAGGCCGCGGAGTCGTTTCGCCTCTGGCGCGGCATACGGCCGGCGACCGCCACGGTGCTGGCGGCGCTCAAGGAGCGGTCGGGGAATCTCTAGCGGCGCGCTGAGCCAGGTGCCATTCAGTCGAAGCGCAGGGACGAACGACGCCCCGGCACTTGCTCTGTCGAGCGGATGCGCTGCAGCCAGGCCGCAGCCTCCTTGAAACCCTCCGGCAGGAGACTGTATAGGCGCTCGGGGCCCTCCTTCCGGCTGCGCAGCAGGCCGCTCTCCTCGAGGACTCGCAAGTGATAGAGCACCGTCGATGGCCCGAGGGGAAAGATGTCCTGGAACTCCATCAAGCGCACCTCACCGTCCTGCAGGGCCTGGAGATACCAACGCCGCGTGGGATCGGCGAGCGCCCGGAACCTGGGACTGAGAGTGTCCTTCAGCACGGGCTCAGTATGAGCCGGAGCGTGAGAGGTTCAATTCCGCATATGTTCTACAAGTATCGAACTTTGGCCCCGGAAGGCCTTGTAGCGGGGCTCCCGGAAGCTAAGTTCTATGATTATAGAACTCTGGCTCCTTAAGGCCTTCTATTGAGGCTTCCGGAGGCAAAATTCGATAACTATCGAACTTGTGTCGCGGGGAACATCACGCGCACTGCCTCCATGGCCTGACTCACGAGCGCATCGTGACGAACTCCTCCGCGCTGGTCGGATGGATCGCCACGGTGTCGTCGAAGTCCCTCTTGGTGGCGCCCATGCGCACCGCCACCGCGAATCCCTGCAGCATCTCGTCGGCCCCGGGCCCCACCACGTGCAGCCCCACGATGCGCTGCTCGGGGCCGAGCGTCACGAGCTTCATCTCGGTGCGCGGCTTGGCCTGCGTTACCGCCTGATAGAGCGGCACGAAGCTCGAGCGGAAAACCTTGACGTCCTCGTTTCCGTAGCGCGCGCGGGCCGCGGGCTCGGTGAGCCCGATCGTGCCGATCGGCGGGTGCCCGAAGATCACCGTCGGGATGTTGTCGTAGTCGAGATGCCGCCCGTTGAGGCCGCCGAAGATGCGATCGGCGAGGCGCCGGCCGGCGGCGATCGCGACCGGCGTGAGCTGCGCCCTGCCGGCGACATCGCCCACCGCGTAGACGCCGTCGGCGCTCGTCGCCTGGTACAGGTCGGTGGCGATGAAGCCACTCGCATCCAGCCGCACCCCGGCGCGCTCGAGGGCGAGATCGGCGACCGTGGCGTTCCTGCCCACGGCCCACACCAGGCAATCGAACGGGCCGATGCTGCGGCCGTCGGCGAACGTCGGGATGAGCGCGCCGTCGGCGTGGCGCTCGATCGAGCCGGGTTTGATGTCGGTCACGACCGTGACGCCCGCCTCCCGCAGCATGGCCAGGCTCGCCTCGCCGATCATCGGGTCGAAGGTGCGCAGCGGGGTCGCACCGCGCAGCGCCAGCGTCGTCTGCGCGCCAAGACCGGCGAAGATCCCGCTGAGCTCGACGGCGATGTACCCGCCGCCCGCGACCACGACGCGCGGCGGGAGGGCCTCGAGCCCGAAGAAGCCGTCGGAGGTGATCCCGAGCTCCGCCCCCGGGATGCGCGGCACCTGGGGGTGCCCGCCGGTTGCGATGACGATGTGTGGCGCGCTCAAGGTGCGGCCGGCGGCGCTCACGGTGTGCGCATCGAGGAAGCACGCGCGGCCGCGCAGCAGCTCGACGTTGCGGCGGGCGAGGTTGGCGGCATAGATGTCGTTGAGCTTCGCGATATAGGCGTCGCGCCGGTGCTTGAGCGAGTGCCAATCGTGGCCCCACTCGTCGAGATGAAAGGCGTACTCGCGCGCATCGTGCAGCGCGCCGGCGAGCTCGGCCGCGTTCCACATGATCTTCTTCGGCACGCAGCCGACGTTCACGCAGGTGCCGCCGAGGCGGCCCGACTCGACCAGCACGGTGCGGGCACCGTATTCGGAGGCCCGTTGCGCCGCCGCGAGCCCCCCGCTGCCGCCGCCGATCACTACCAGGTCGAATTTCTCGCCCATAGACACCTCGGACCGCCATGTTATATGAGGAGCCGCGGTTACAATGGCGCCACCGATGGATAACCCCCTACTTGGCCAGGATCCGCTGCCGCGCTTCGTGCAGATCCGCCCCGAGCATGTGGAGCCGGCGGTACGCGAGCTGCTCGAGCGCAACCGCGCGCGCATCGGCGAGCTCGCGGCTCAGCCCGTGCCTACCTTCGCGACGCTCATCGAGCCGCTCGAGGAGCTGCAGCACGGCATCACCCGCGCCTGGTCGCCGGTGAGCCATCTGAACGCGGTGCTGAATTCCGATGCCCTGCGGGCCGGCTACAACGCCTGCCTGCCGCTGCTCTCGGCCTACCAGACCGATCTGGCGCAGAGCGAGCCGCTCTACCGCGCCTACCGCACCATCGCCGAGCGCGACGCTGCCGCGCTCGCGCCGGTGCAGCGCCAGGTGATCGAGCACGCGGTGCGCGACTTTCGCCTCGCCGGCGTCGCCCTGCCGGCCGAGAAGAAGGCGCGTTTCAAGACCGTGATGCAGGAGTTGA
>Ga0335077_10012040_pt1 | contig 10813 bp, 10 predicted proteins | sample Lox_Sample_31_FD_207151 | JGI IMG/M metagenome (GOLD analysis project Ga0335077, IMG submission 207151) | Soil microbial communities from Loxahatchee National Wildlife Refuge, Florida, United States - Lox_Sample_3.1 | ecosystem: Environmental > Terrestrial > Soil > Wetlands | place: USA...
AGGAGCCGGGCCCGTGCACCATGCGGCCAGCGCCATCACCGCGCCGGATACCGATCATCTTCCGGCTTACTGGCGATTCCACGACGCCGTGGCGCGAGCCCAGCTGGTGGCCTGGCTGCCGCGCCGGCCGCACCTGATCGTTGATGTCTCCGGACCGCGCTCCCCGGCCGCGGAACTCGCCGCGACGTCCGGCCACAAGGTGCTGCGGGTCATCGACGCCAGGCCCGGCACCATCACGAGCCAACGGGCCCCCGGCGCCGTGATGGGCGATGCCGACCGGCTGGCCTTCCTGCCGGACGGCTGCGCGGATGACGTCATCGCCGAAGACCGGGCCCTGTCCACCCATCTGGCCGCCGAGGCGATGATCGCCGAGATCGCGCGCGTCCTGCGCCCGGCCGGGCGGGTGCTTGCCTGCGTCGACTCGCTAGTGCTCGGCATGGCGGTGCTCGCCGATCAGCATCACTGGGCCCATCTTGTCGACCTACCGCACGCCGAGGTGGTGCTGGTCCCCTGGCCGGACGGGACCATCACCCGGTGTTACGGCCCCGACCAGGCGCGCGAGCTGTTCAGCGGGGCCGGGCTGACCGTGAACTGGATCCGGCCGCGCACCGTGTTCTCCGAGTCGATGGTCACGCACCTGCTGCGCCGCGACCCCGGCAGCCTGCCCAGGCTCGTCCGGGCCGAACTGGCGGCCAGATCCGACGAGTCACTGGGTGCGCAGCTGGTGATCTCGGGGGTCAAAACCTGACGGGCTAGCGGCGGCGGGTGTGTTTGGCCTGGCAGCCGACGCAGCGGGACGCGTCGGGACGCGCTTCGAGCCGGCCTTCGGGAATCTCGCCGCCGCAGCCGACGCATCGCCCGTAGGTGTTCGCGTCGATGCGGTCGAGCGCGGCGAGCACCTCGTCCCGCTGGCTGCGGGCCGAGTGGAGGATCGCCTCGGTGCGGTCGGCCTCGGACAAGGTGGATCCGGCGTCGGCCGAGTCCTGCGGATACCCCTCGCCGGACATGGGCGCGGGACGCTCGCCCTGCAAGATGGATATCGACCGGTCCAGGTCGTCGCGCATCTCCTCAAGCCGCTTACGGGCGACGGTTATCTCCACTGGTATCCTCGCCTCCCGTCCGCGTGCGCTGCGCAGCCCGGGCTCGGGTGAGCCACGGCCGCGTGCCGCGGACTCAGAACAACTCGCCGGGCGGCTGCTCCGGATCGGCGGACAGCGGCACGATGAGTTCGGGCCCGTTGTTCCGCACGGAGTTGACAGCCGTTGAAACGGGATGTGACGTCAGGCCGCCGGCCATCGCCGGCCGCATCGTCGCTTGAAGCTGGCCGGGCTCGGAGTTGTCCGGGTCCAGCCAGTCGGCCCAGTGGTCATGCGCGATCACCATGGGCATGCGGTCGTGGATCTGGCCGACATCGTCGGTTGCCTGGGTCGTGATAATCGCGGCCGTCCACAGCCAGGCGCGTTCGTGATCAGCAGGCAGGGCCTCGTCCCGCCAGAGTTCGTAGACTCCGGCGAAGGCCAGCGCACCACCGTCCTTCGGGTAGATGTAATAGGGCTGCTTCCGCTGTTTCCCCTGTTCGGTTACTGTCTGCCATTCGTAGTAGCCGTCGGCGGGGAGAATGCAGCGGCGCTTGGCGAAGGCGCGCCGGAACGCGGGCTTGACCGCCACGGTCTCAGCGCGGGCGTTGATCAGCTTGCCCCCGCCCGAGGCGTCCTTGGCCCAGAACGGGACCAGGCCCCAGCGCACCACGCGCAGTTCGCGGGCCGGGGACCGCTCGGGCTCCTCGTCGCGCGGGCGTGGCTCCATGACCGCGTAGATCCGTCTGGTCGGCGCCACGTTGTAGTCCTGGCCGGGCTCCGGATCGGGTCCGTCGGCGACGCGGTCGCGCTCGATGCTGAACTCCTCGAGGAGCTCAAGGCGCTTACGCGCCGACACGAAACGACCGCACATGCAAACTTCCCTAATTGAATAAAGTCCGGACACGTCCTGTTAAGCCTGGATTGGCATTTCATAACCAGAATCCCGCTCCGCCAAACCCCTTCCTCCCCGGGGGTTACAGGGGGCGGGCAGCCCCTATGGCGGGGGTCTGGGGGGCCGTCTCCCCAAGACCAGCACAGTACCCTCGACTCTATGCATGACGACGAGGAGACCTGGGCCGCGCCCGCCGCGGCCGGTCCGGTCAGCGCCCGGATCCGGCTTCCCGCGTCCAAGTCCATCACCAACCGCGCCCTGGTCCTGGCCGCCCTGTCCGACCGGCCGGCCCGGATCGCGAACCCGCTGCGGGCCAGGGACACCCTGCTGGCGGCGGCGGCCCTGCGCGCGATGGGGACCGGGGTCGCGGACGAATCCGGCGGATCCGCCGCGGCCTGGCGGGTCACCCCCGGCCAGCCGCCCGCGGGGTCGCGGGTCAGCGTCGACGTCGGCAACGCGGGCACGGTCCTGCGGTTCCTGCCCGCGGTCGCCGCGCTGACCTCGGCGGCGGTGCACTTCGACGGGGACGAGCGGATCAGGCGGCGCCCGGTCGGCGCGATCCTCGCGGCCCTGCGCGAGCTGGGCGCCAGCATCGACGACGGCGGCCGGGGCGCGGCCCCGTTCACGGTGCTCGGGCACGGCCGGGTCCGCGGCGGCGCCGTCACGCTGGACGCGTCCGGCTCCTCGCAGCTGATCTCCGGGCTGCTGCTGGCCGCGCCGCGCTTCGACGAGGGCGTCGAGATCCGGCACCAGGGGCCGCCCATTCCCTCGGCGCCGCACATCGCCATGACCGTCCGGATGCTCCAGGCCGCCGGCGCCGACGTCACCGAGACGGCCTGGTCGGGCTCGTACGGGACTGTGTTTGCCCCCCCGGACCCACCCAAGGCGCCAGGGGTCCGGCCGTTCTGGTGGCGGGTCCGGCCGGGACGGCTGGACCTGGGCGAGATCACCGTGGAACCGGACCTGTCCAACGCGGGGCCGTTCCTGGCCGCGGCGCTGGTGACCGGCGGGACGCTCACCCTGCCGGGCTGGCCGGGGGCCGGGAATGGACACAGTCTGCAGGCGGCGGGGCCGATCCTGGACGTGCTGACCCGGATGGGCGCCCGGTGCGGCGTGGACGCGGACGGGCTGACGATATCGGGCACCGGCACGATCCGCGGGATCACCGCGGACCTGCGCGACGTCGCCGAGCTGGCGCCGGTGCTGACCGCGGCGGCGGCGCTGGCCGAGGGGCCGTCGGCCTTCACCGGGCTGGAGCACACCCGGCGGCACGAGACCGACCGGCTGGCCGCGCTGGCCAAGGAGATCAACGCACTCGGCGGCGACATCACCGAACTGCCCGACGGCTTGCAGGTCAGGCCGCGTCCGCTGCGGGCGCGAGCATCCGACGGCCCGTTCGGTACCTATGACGACCACAGGATGGTCATGGCGGCGGCCGTGCTCGGCCTGGCCGTCCCCGGCCTCCGGGTGGCCAACGCGCGAACCGTGGCCAAGACCTTCCCGGAGTTCACCGACGTGTGGGCGGGCATGCTGGGACCCGGACGCTGAACTCGCGGCACGCGCGGCTCGACGAGGACGACGTCCGGGTCCGTCCCGGCCGTGGTTCCCGGCCGCGCACCAGGCGGCGTCCCGCGCACGCCAGCGCGGTGCTGGGCTTCGTGACCAGCGTGGACCGCGGCCGGTACGGCTGCATGACCGAAGACGGGCTGGTCGTGGCCATGAAGGCCCGTGAGCTGGGCCGGGGTTCGGTGGTGGTCGGCGACCGGGTCGCGCTGGCCGGTGACACATCCGGCGCCGAGGGGACGCTGGCCCGGATCGTCCGGGTGGAGCCACGGACCAGCGCGTTGCGGCGCTCTCCCGACGACACCGATCCGACGGAACGGATCATCGTGGCCAACGCCGACCAGATGGTGATCGTCTGCGCGCTGGCCCAGCCGCCGCCCCGGCTCCGCTTCGTCGACCGCTGCCTGGTGGCCGCGTACGACGCCGGGCTCGACCCGCTGCTCCTGCTGACCAAGGCCGACCTGGCCCCCGAATCCGCGCCGCGCAAGGTCCGTGCCTTCTACGCCCCCCTGGACCTGCCCATGCTGACCACGCGGCGGCCGCTGCCGTCACGCACGCTGTCCCGGGTCCGGAACCTGCTGACCGGCCGGATCAGCGTCCTCATCGGGCAGTCCGGGGTGGGCAAGTCCACCCTGGTGAACCTGCTGGTACCAGACGCGGCCCGGGCCACGGGCACGGTCAACCCGGTGACCGGCCGGGGCCGGCACACGTCGTCGTCCGCGGTGGCGCTGCCGCTGGGCGACGGGTGGCTGATCGACACGCCGGGGCTGCGCGGCTTCGGGCTGGGGCACGTGAGCCTGGACCGGGTGGTGGAGGCGTTCGGCGACCTGGCCGAGGGCACGGCCGGGTGCCCGCCGGGCTGCGACCACCTTTCCGCGGGCTGCGCGCTGGACACGTGGGGGGGTCCGGGGGGGATCGCCCCCCGGCGAGGGACTGCCCGCGAGCACCACGCCGAGGCCCGGCTCGACTCACTGCGCCGCCTGCTGCGCAGCCGCGAGGGCACCGCGCCCGACTGACGGCCTAGCCGGGCCAGGATCGTGGGCGTCCGCGCTTGCGCGGGCGAGGGGGATCGTCCGGGAAGCACCACGGGTCGTCCCGTCCGGCCGGCCGGACGCGCGGCGGGGTGTCGGGGAAGCACCAGCGCTCGGTCCGGTCCGCCGGCGGGACGCGCGGCGGGTCCTCGGGGAAGCACCACGGCTCGTCCGTGAAAATGGAGGTCTCACACATCGACGGTTCCCCCTGCGCGCCAGTAGATCCCGGCGGCGGTCCGGGACAGGAATTCCTCATCGACCAGGCACCGGCGCAGCATGCAGTGGTCGTCGAAGACCGCCTTGAGGATGTCGTCGACGACGCGCTCGGGGTACCTGCGGCCGGGCTCGAACGCCTGCGCCACCTGGTCGAGCAGCAGCCTGCGGCGTGAGTGCTTGGCCGGCATCGCCGTGATCCGGCCATCGCGGACGAAGGCCCGCACCCGATCCGGCGGGCTGGCGAGGAGGTAGCGGTTGTCGTCCATCATCTTCCAGTATTACGCGAATATTGCGCGAACGGGGACAGGGGGGAACCGTACAGGGCGGCCCTGGTGGCGTGGGAGATGCCCCAGGCGGTACCGTTTCGCGGGTGGCCCGCTACGACGACGACCTGCGCTTCGCGCATGTCCTCGCAGACGCCGCCGACGACATCACGACCAGGCGGTTCCGGGCGCTCGACCTGCGGGTGGAGACCAAGCCGGACCTCACGCCGGTGAGCGATGCCGACCGGGCGGCCGAAGAGTCGCTGCGTAACGTGCTGCGCCGGGCCCGTCCGCGCGACGCGGTGCTCGGCGAGGAACTCGGCCGGACCGGAGTCGGGCCGCGCTGCTGGGTCCTGGATCCCATCGACGGAACGAAGAACTACGTCCGCGGCGTCCCGGTCTGGGCCACCCTGATCGGGCTGATGGACGGCGCGGACGTCGTAGTGGGAGTGGTGTCGGCGCCCGCGCTCGGCCGGCGCTGGTGGGGCGCGCTGGGCGGTGGCGCGTGGACCGGGCGCAGCCTGACCAAGGCCGCACCGTGCCGCGTGTCGGGGGTGACCAAGCTGAGCGACGCGTCCCTGTCCCACTCGGGCCTGGGTGGCTGGGCCGGGCGCGGGCTGCTGGACAACTTCCTCGGCCTGACCCGGGCGGTGTGGCGGACCCGGGGGTTCGGCGACTTCTGGTCGCACATGCTGGTCGCGGAGGGCGCCTGCGACATCTCGGCCGAACCCGAGGTGTCCCTGTGGGACCTGGCCGCGCTGCAGATCATCGTCACCGAGGCCGGCGGACGGTTCACCTCGCTGGAGGGAGAGGCCAGGCCTGACGGCGGCAGCGTGGTCTGCACCAACGGCCACCTGCACGACGACGTGCTGGCCCAGCTGGGAACGCCCGGAGCGTTATCCAGAGACCCGGCTAGCGAGCACGGGCTCGAGCCCGTGCGAGCGGCCGGCGCCGGGCTACGGAGGGCACCTGCGCGGGATCTGGACAACGCGAACTTGAAGCCAGCACAGTCTTGCCCTCTGGGGGTGTTATCACCGATGCTTGATGGGCCTCACAAATTCACAAGCGCCGGAACCAGGGGTGTGATCCTCGTGAAGGTACGAGACGGCATGTCCCACCTTGTCCTCACCATCGGCCCTGCGCACACGTTGCGGCAGGCGGCGCGCATGATGTCCGTGCGCCGGATCGGGGCCGCAGTGGTGATCGATCCGGAGCACGCGGGCATCGGCATCCTGACCGAACGGGACCTCCTCGACTCGATCGCGGCAGGCGAAGACCCCGACGCCGAACTGGTGGCGCAGCACCGCACCGAGCACCTGGTGTACGCCTCGCCGGACTGGACGCTCCAAGCCGCCGCCGCGACGATGATCCACGGCGGGTTCCGGCACCTCGTGGTGGTCGAGGGCCAGGACGTGGCCGGGCTGCTGTCCATGCGCGACATCGTCCGCTGCTGGACCTCGGCCGACGTACCGTCGGACCAGCCCGTCACCACCCCGGCCTGAACCCGTAAGACCCCGGCTCCGGTCAGCCGGATATCACGGATGCCGATTTAGCGGCATTTTCCGGGCGCTAATGAAGGCGCCGCTAATTTTTCTTCACTCGCCTCGCCGCGTGGTTCAAACGTGCCGATACGCAGCGCTTCTACCATCGTGCCTGAAAGGCGTACGGGAAACCGGAGGTATTCGGCAAATCTCGGGGGGAGCATTCAGTGAAACGAGCTGAGCCTTCACCGCGACGGCGTATCACCGCCGCGGGCGTAGCCGTGGCGCTGGCGATGGCGGGCGTGCTGGTAGCCGCCCTGGGCCGTCCGTCGTTCGGGGCGTCATCGTTCGCGGCCCCGCCTTCGTCGGCACCACCGGGTGAGGTGGCCGTGCCGCAGGGTCTCGGGCCGATCGTGCTGAAGAACGCGACCGTGCTGGCCAGCACGCCGCCCGCCACCCCGGAGATCGTCTCGTTCATCCTGCGCGGGCGTGACCTCCCCGGCCTGGAATCGGCCGTCGCGGAGGGCCGGTCCCCCCGGCTGAGCGTGGCCCAGTTCGCCAGCCGCTACGGCCAGTCCGCCGCCACGATCACCGCCCTGGAGAGCTACCTCAACGGGTACGGCATCTCCACCGCCGCCTACCCGGACGGCCTCGACGTGACGGCGAGCGGCACCGCGGCGGAATTCGACCGCGCGCTGTCGGTCCGCCAGGAGCAGTACCGGGTGCCGGCGACGGCCGCGCAGGGCGGCCTGGCCGCCATCCCGGCCCAGCAGGTGTACGGCACCGTCCAGGACCCGTACCTGCCCGCCGCGATCGGAGGCAGCGTGCTGGCCATCCTCGGGCTGACCAGCTATGCGCCGTTCTCCGCTGACCTGATCCACACGCCCGACGGCGTGACCGCGCCGGACACCATCACGCCGACCGCCAGCTACACCGGCAACCTGACGCCCGCCGACTTCGCCGGGAACTACAACCTGAGCCCGCTGTACGGCCTCGGCCTCACCGGCCAGGGCCAGACACTCGGTATCGTCACGCTGGCGGGCTTCGACCCCAGCACCGCGTACTACTTCTGGGACAACGTGCTGAGCATGAAGCCCGATCCGGACCGGATCACGGTCTACAACGTCGACGACGGTCCGGGCGTCCCCGGCCAGGCGGCCGGCTCGGCCGAGAGCGACCTGGACGTCGAGCAGGCGGGCGCGGTGGCCCCCGGCGCCCACGTCGTTGTCTACGCCGCGCCGAACACCGAGGGCGGCTACGCGGACGCCTTCTTCGCCGCGGCCAGCCAGAACGTGGCCGACACGCTGTCCTCGGGCTGGAACGAGCCGGAGACCCTGCTGCAGGCGGCCGCGGGCGCCGGTGCCGAAGCCCCGGGCTACGCGCAGGCCTTCGACGAGGCGTTCCTCGAACTGGCGGCGCAGGGGCAGAGCACGTTCGTCGCGGCGGGCGACGCCGGCGCCTACGACGCGGCGGGCGGCCCGGGGACCACCAACCTGTCGGTCAGCAGCCCCGGCGACAGCCCGTTCGTCACCAGCGTGGGCGGCACCACGCTGAGCGGCACCGTCGCCGCGATGGCCGACGGCGCGAGCGTCAGGGCGACGATTCCCGCTCAGCGCACCTGGGGCTGGGACTGGCTGTGGCCCGAGTACGCCCGGTTCGGTTTCCGGAGCGAGGTGGCGTTCGCGGCCGCGGCGGTGGCCGGCGGCGGAGGCGGCTTCAGCAGCTTCGAGCCGACGCCGCTGTACCAGGACGCACTGGACGCCGAGGTCGTGGGCGGCTACAGCGACGTACCGTACCTGACGCCGGCCACGTACGGCACCGTCGACGGCCTCTACCTGCCCACGCAGTGGAACTTCGACGCCACGCCGACGGTCCGCCACGGCCAGGGAACCGGCCGCGGCCTGCCCGACCTGGCCACCGACGCCGACCCGTTCACCGGCTATCTCCTCTACGACCCGCTGGCTTCGCCGGCGCTGCAGAGCGGCTGGGGCGGCACGAGCTTCGGGGCGTCGCAGCTGAACGGGGCGGCGGCCGTCATCGACCAGTTCGCCGGCCACCGCGTGGGCCTGTGGAATCCGTCGATCTACGCGTTCGCGGCCTCGGCCGCCTCGCCGTTCACCCCGCTGTCCGCCCCGGGCATGGGCAACGACAACCTCTACTACACCGGCACGTCCGGCCAGATCTTCAACCCGGGCTCGGGCCTGGGCTACCCGGATCTGGCCAAGCTGGCCGACGACTTCGGCTAGTGGCCGCGCCGGCCGGAAATAGCCGACACTGGAGGACATGAACCGCGAGCGCGCGGAAACCTTCCTGCGGCTGCTGGCCGAGGCCGAGCTGCGCGACCCCGCGCTGCGCCGGCCGCCCGCGATCGGGTCGCCCGACGCGCCGTTCGTGGTGATGCCGGCCGCGCTGGCGCAGGCGGCCTGGGCGCTGACCGTGGTCGGCGCGCTGGACGCGGAGACCGCCGAAGCCGTCCTGGCCGACGCCGAGCTGGCCCTGGCCGCGCGCCGTCCCGAACCCCGCAGCCCGCCGGAGGCGGGCGTGATCGGCTCCGCGGGCCCGGGCTGGGCGGCCCAGCGGGCCGCGCGCCGGTTCGCCAGTGCCAGGCTCCCGGCCCGGCCCGGCCGCCGGCCGCCGCCCGCGACCGCCGCGGCGACCGCCGGGCCACCGGACGCACCGGACCGGTACGTCCCGGCCAGCCTGATGATCTTGTTCCACAACGAGGCGGTCAGCGGCGAGCTCGATCTCATGTCGTATGCGCACACCGCGGCCGGCGCCCGCCTGGTCGCCGCGTGGCAGACACGCGACCTGCTGACCTCGCGGCGCGGCGGCCCGCCGCCGGTCGACGAGTTCACCGTGACCGACGACCGCGGGAACCGCTACGACCTGCTGCTGGACCCCAAGGGGCGGTCGCACCCGACCTGCGACCTCCAGCTCCGCCCCAACCCGCCGGCCGACATCCGCTGGCTGGAGGTCACCGCGCCGGGCGAGAAGGCCGTCCGTGTCGACCTGGACGGGCCGGCCGATCTCAGCCACGGGGCCGGGTCACCCGCGCCGGTGGTCAGCGACCGGGACCTCAGCGCGGGCGAGCACCTGCTGCACCGGATCGCCGACCGGCTGCTCGCCATGGTGGCGGAGTTCCCGCCGCGGGTGACGCCGGGGCCGCTGGCCAACCTGGCCGCGGGGATGGGTGTCACGGTCGCGGCGCTAGAGGCGGCCGAGGTCCTGTCCCCGCTCAGCCCGGTGCCGGGCCAGCTGGCCGCGCTGTGCGCGAGCCTGGGCGCCCGCGGCCACGGGATCACCGCGGCGCCCGCGCCGGACCTGCCCGAACCGTGGCTCAGCATGCTCTCGCACTACCATCGCCGCAGGCCCGACAGCGCCCCGGCCGGGGACGGCTTCGCCGGCGTGGCCGCAGCGCTGCCGGCCCTGGACGGCCTGCGGCTGGTCCTGCTCGGCCTGCACCACTGCGACGGGGAAACCTGGATGAACACGCTGGCCCGCGGGCAGCTGCCGCCGCACCAGCCGGGACCGCTGCGCATGGACAGGGCGTTCCCGCTGTCGGTCTGGGTCCGGGACGACGCCGGGCGCTGGCACGTCACCCGGCCGGTGAGCTGGTCCGAGCACGGCGGGGAGGCCACGCTCACGCTGCGGCTGGCGCCGCCGCTGACCCGGCCTTCGGACTGGATCGAGGTGCGGGCCGCCTGGCAGTCGGCTGAGGCCCGCGTCAGGGTGCCGCTGCGCTGGGGGTACCCGCCGTGACCGCGGGGGGTTCCGGGCCACCGCCCTCTGGGGTGCCCCCAGAGGGCAGAGGGTCCCCCCGGGATAACGCAGCTGAGCCGAACGGGCCGTGGTTCACCTGCCTGCCCAGCTGCGAGACCGAGGTGCCGTGCGGTGCGGGGCGGCATGTCGTCCGCTGGGAAGCCGGATCGCTGCGGCTGCCGTCGCACCCCGACGCCGAAGGCGAGCTCGTGCTCGCCGCCCTGGGCGGGGAGAAGGCCCGGTGCATCGAGCTGGCCGAGGCCTGGGCCAGGCACGCCGGCGACCTGTCGGTGCTGGCCATCGGGCCCCGCGGCCCGGCCGACGAGATCGCGGTCGGCTGGGACGACGTGTTCGCCACCGCACAGGACGTCCCGGGGCCCCGTCCCGTTCGCCGGCCAGGGCTGGCCAGCCCGCCGGGCCCGACGCTGGCCCGGGTGAGCGCACGCCACCGGCAGATGCAGGAGGAGATGCTGGCGGCCCATCGCCGGCGGACCGACATGATGTCGCTGCTCGCGCTGGGGTACGGGTT
>Ga0335077_10012043_pt1 | contig 10811 bp, 9 predicted proteins | sample Lox_Sample_31_FD_207151 | JGI IMG/M metagenome (GOLD analysis project Ga0335077, IMG submission 207151) | Soil microbial communities from Loxahatchee National Wildlife Refuge, Florida, United States - Lox_Sample_3.1 | ecosystem: Environmental > Terrestrial > Soil > Wetlands | place: USA: Florida...
GTCCTCCAACTGCGCGGTCGCGGGCGTGAACCAACGGTGCGCCGTGAAACTGACACAGGCGGGGCTGCAGTAGCCGACACAGAAACCTGGAACGGCGCGGCCGCGCAGGCCGCGTAAGGGCGGGCCGGCTGGCCCAACAGGTTCTGGAAACCATACAAAAAGAAAGAGTTGTCAGGCGGGGTGTGCCCGGTAGATTGAAAATAAGAACTGTGGTGGCTCGCCCGTTCCCATTTTGGGAATGAGCCCAAACCGCCTGTGCCCGGCGGACCGCTGAACGAGGTGCTTCCGTGAGCAGGACATTCATTTCCCGGCCGTGGTGCGTCGGGACATTGGTGGCCGGATGTTTACTGGCCGTGCTGCTGCCGGTGGAAAGCGCGGGACCGAGGAAAACGGCAGCAGTGGGAAAAATGGGCCAGGTGGTGGACTGGTCGAACCGGCACGTGCTGTACCCGCAGGGAGCGACACTGCGAGCGCTGAGCGTGAGCCAGCGGGACCCGCGGGGATACTGGAACTATCTGCGGCTGGTGCAGGCGGCGGAGCGCGGGAGCGCGGAGGACAGGCGGGGGCGTGTGGTGCCGCGGAAACCGATGCCGGCGCGCGTGGACTGGAGCGTTTCGCTGGGAGCGGCGGGAGCGGCGGCGGGGATGTATCCGGCAAAGTATTCGTTCGACGTGAACGCCACGCCGGACTGCACGAACGACTACGTGGTGTTTCCGATCGACGTGAACGGGAGCGCAACACAGGCGACGATCGCGGCGTTCAACAATCTGTACAGCGGGACGGGGACAACGAGCTGCGGGGCGAACACCACGGCGACGATTCTGTGGGCCTACCGTCCGACCGCGGCGGGGACCACGCGGACGCGGACGTCGCCGATTCTCTCGCTGGACGGGACGAAAGTGGCGTTTCTGGACGGGAAAAACCCGGCGGTATTTCATGTACTGACGCCCACGGCGGGACAGGGCACGGTGGGGGCGCCGGTGGTACCCACGGCGGCGCAGATGGCGAACGTGACGCTGACGGGGGGCGCGGTGGACAGAAACTCCTCGCCGTTTGTGGATTACTACAATGACGTGGCCTACGTGGGGACGAACAACGGGATGCTGTTCAAAATTACGGGGGTATTCCACGGCACACCGGCGCTGGCGGGCGGGCCATGGCCGGTGGCGGCAGGGACGGGAGTGCTGACCGGACCGGTGATCGATTTCATCACGGGAAACGTGTTCGTGGGCAGCGACGACGGGAACCTGTATGGATTCACGCCGGGGGGAGCGGCGATACCCGGGTCGCCATTGACGGTGGGAAGCGGGAGGGCCAATGGAGGCATTGAGAGCCCCCCGATTGTGGATGAGATGAACGGGCTGGTGATGGTAAGCAGCGGGGAAGAGCCGACGCGGACGAACGCGGTGGTGGTGCAGACGGGCACGGCCAGCTTCGCGACGGTGCACGTGGCGGCGATCGGAAACAACAACGCGGCGCTGCTGTACGCGGGGACATTCAACGATGCGTATTTCACGGCTCCGACGAACCTGACGGGGACGACCAGCGAATGGTTTTTCTACGTGTGCGGGGCGGCGCCCGGGGCGGGGACCACTCCGGTGTTGTACCGAGTGGGGTTCAATGGGACGCCGCGGCAGATGAACACGGCGGCGAATGCAACCACGGTGACGCTGAGCGCGAACGGGGGCGAACGGTGCTCGCCGATCACGGAACTGCGGAACGGGGTGGACCGCATTTTTCTGGGCCTGCTGACCGCCGGGGTGGTGGAGTTTTTCGATGTCAGCACGACGACGACGCCGACGCTGGGAGGGACGGGAGCGGTGGCGCCAGTGGCGGAAGCGGGCGGGACGAGCGGGATCATCGTGGACAATGTGAGCGCCATCGCGCAGGCCTCGAGCATTTATTTCACCACGCAGGCGAATTCCGCCAACTGCGGCGGGAATCGCTGCGGGGTGAAACTGGCGCAGGGGGGATTGCAGTAACCGGCGGATCCGCGGCGGGCGAGCGGGGCTGCCTGCCGGACCGTGAGCGGAGGCACCCGAGCCCCCCGCCGGCCACTCACGCCCAGTACGCGCTTCCTAATTCCTTCCTGCGAATGGCCGATAGAGCAACAGAAGAGAGCATGGTGGACGGGTGTTTGCCGACGGCGGGCACGCCGCAGGCAGACCATGGAGGTTGGAGGCGATGATCCAGGGAGCCTTGCAGGGGGGCCCCCTTTCTCTCCCAAAGCCCGCAAGGGCGCGGGTTCCAGAAGGTCCGCGACGGGGCAGTTCGCTCTCGCGAGTGGCGGGGCGGACGACGCTGATCTATGGGCTGCTGGCCGGCCTGTGGATTCTGGTATCGGACAAAGTGCTGGTCGCGCTGGTGTCCGATCCCGCACTGATCGCGCGAATCGCGATCGCCAAGGGCTGGCTGTTCGTGGCGGTGACCTCCGGGCTGCTCTATGCGGGACTGCGAGGGCAGCTTCGGCGATGGGAGGAGGAGACCAGGGCGCGGCAGCGAGCCGACGAGGAACGCCGCAAGTGGGCCGACGCATTCGAGCAGTGCGCGCACGGGATTGCGCTGCACGTGCCGAACTCGACGCGGATTCTGGCGTGCAATCCGGCGTATGCGAGAATGCACGGGCTGAAGGTGGAGGAGATTGCCGGGCGCTCCGCGCTTCCCCTGTTCGATCCTTCCGCGCATCCCTTTGTCTTGCTCTCGCTGGAGACGGCGGATCGGACGGGCCAGGTGCGGTTTGAAGCGCTGCGGAAGCGGAGCGACGGAAGCGTATTTCCCGCGCAGGTGGACATCGTCAGCGTGAAGGACGCGGCGGGCAACCTGATCTATCGCGTGGCCACGGTGCAGGACATAACCGAGCAGAAGGCGCACCGGCGGGAGATCGAACGGCTAAATCGAATCTATGCGACGCTGGGCGGCATCAACAGCGCCATTGCCCGGGCCACTTCACCCGAAAACCTGTTCCGCGAGATCTGCCACGTCACCACGGAGCAGGGGGGCTTCAAACTGGCGTGGGTGGGACTGCGCGACGCGGAAACGCACGAGGTGCAGGTAGCCAGCCGGGCCGGCCTGGAACAGGAATACCTGGATGGAATCCGGGTGTATTGCGACGAGCGGCCGGAGGGAAGAGGGCCGGTGGGGACATCGATCCGCGAAGCGCGACCGTGCATCTCGAACGACTGCAGTACCGATATGGGGATGGCGCCATGGAGGCCGGCCGCGCTGGCGCACGGACTGCACTCCGTCGCTGCGTTTCCGATCTTCGCGGAAGGCGCGGTGTGCGGGGCCTTTGCGGTCTATTCGGAGGAGACGAACGCGTTTCAGGACAAGGAAGTGGAGCTGCTGGCGGAAGCGGCGCGCGACATGTCGTTCGGCCTGGAACACCTGCGGGAAGAGGAACGGCGGCGGCAGGCGGAGCGGGGGCTGGCGGACGAGATCACGCGGCGCCGCGTGCTGTTCGAACAATCGCCGGATGGGATCGTGGTCATTGATCCGGAGACGGACGGAATTGTGGAATTCAACCGCGCGGCGCACGAGCAATTGGGATATTCACACGAAGAATTTGCCGGATTGGGCCTGGCCGATATTGTGGCGGACAGAACCGCAGAGGAAATCCACGCGGTGACGGAACAGGTGAAGCGGGAAGGCCGGCTGGACTTCGAGGGCCTGCACCGCACCAAGCACGGCGAGAACCGGATCGTGCGAGTGACGGTGCAGTCGACAGAAATCAACGGGCGGCCGTTGCACCACAGCGTGTGGCGGGACGTGACGGAGAGAAGGCGGGCGCAGGAGCAAGTGCGGAAGCTGTCGCGGGCTGTGGAGCAGAGCCCCGCCTCCATCATCATCACGAACCCGGCTGGGCATATTGAATACGTAAATCCGAAATTCACGCAGATGACCGGCTATTCCTTCGAGGAGGTTCGCGGAAAGAATCCCCGAATCCTCAAGTCCGGGGAGACCCCGGATGAGGAGTACCGGCGGCTGTGGAGCACGATAACCCGAGGCGGGGAGTGGCGCGGAGAATTGCACAACAAGAAGAAGAACGGGGAGCTGTTCTGGGAATACGCATCCATCTCGCCGATTGTGGACGACAGCGGCCGGATCACGGAGTACCTAGCGGTGAAGGAAGACATCACGGAGCGGAAGCAGGCCGATGAACAGCTGCGCCGGCAGGCATCTCTCTTTGATCAGACGTATGACGCCATACTGGCGTGGGACTGGAACGGAACGCTGACCTTCTGGAACCGGGGAGCGGAACAATTGTACGGGTACACGCGCGAGGAGGCGTTAGGAAAGGAACCGCGGCCGCTGCTGAAGAGTTCGACACTCGAGGGGACGGAGGATTTCCTCAGCGCGCTCGAGCGAAACTCGCACTGGGAAGGCGAACTGGAGCAAGTGACGCGCGAAGGCAGCAAAATCTGCGTGGAAAGCCGCATGGCGCGGGTGTGCGAGGGCGGCCGCTCCTACGTGCTGGAAGTAAACCGCGACATCACCGGGCGGCAGATGCTGGAGCAGCAGTTGCGGCAGGCGCAGAAGATGGAGGCCATCGGGCGGCTGGCCGGAGGGGTGGCGCACGATTTCAACAATCTGCTGGGCGTCATCCTGGGGTACTCGAGTCTGCTGCAGGACACGATTCAGGATTCGGGCGCGCGCCATAAACTGGAGGAAATCCACAAGGCCGGGCAGCGCGCGGCGGAGTTGACCCGGCAACTCCTGGCCTTCAGCCGGAAGCAGGTGCTGGAGCCGCGGGTGGTGAGCCCCAATCTGCTGATTCAGGAAATGGAAAAAATGCTGCGGCGGCTGATCGGGGAAGATATCCACCTGGAGACACTGCTGGAGGGATCGGCGGGGCGCGTGAACGTGGACCCGGGACAATTCGAACAGGTGATCATGAACCTGGCGGTGAACGCGCGTGATGCCATGCCGGAAGGAGGCAGGATCACGATAGAGACGCACAACGTGGAGCTGGACGAATGCTACGCGCGGCTGCACGTTTCCGCGCGTTCCGGCTCGTTTGTCCAGATCGTGGTGAGCGATACGGGGACCGGGATGGACAAGGCCACACAGGCGCACATCTTCGAGCCGTTCTTCACCACGAAAAAGGAGGGCACCGGACTCGGTCTGGCCACGGTCTACGGCATCGTAAAGCAGAGCGGAGGAAACATCTGGGTGTACAGCGAGCCGGGCCGGGGCACGACCTTCAAGATCTATTTCCCGCGTCTGGACCGGCCGGAGGAAATGCGCGTGAATGGTCCGGCGGCACTGGAATACCCTGGGGGTACCGAGACGATCCTCGTGGTGGAAGATGCCAAGCCGGTGAGGGAGATTGCGCGCGAATTTTTGGAGCTCTCCGGCTATACGATTCTGTGCGCGGCCAGCCCCCAGGAGGCCCTGCAACTGGCGGCTCGCCACGAGGACACCATCCATCTGCTGCTCACCGACGTGATCATGCCCGGGATGAGCGGCCCGCAACTCGCCGACCAGCTGCTCTCGGTCCGCAGAGCCATGAAAGTCCTGTTCATGTCCGGCTACACGGACACCGCCATCGCGCAACACGGGGTGCTGGAAGCGGGGAAAATACTGATCATGAAGCCATTCTCACGGGAGACGCTCACACAGAAGGTGCGCGAGGCCCTGAACTCCTGAGCCGGATGGGGGGAATGAGGGTTCCCCGGCAGGCGGAATCGAGAGGGGCGGTACCCCTTCCACAACTGGAAACACGGGAAAAAGCGGGGGTTGCCGGGGTGTGAGCGGATGCTAGACTCGAATCGATTCCGCTTCGAAACGATGCGGGTTCCGTATTGGGGACACCTCCCATTCCGGAGCCGCAGGCGGAATCTTAGGCGACGGGGGAGGCCTGGCATGAACGACTCCGAACGCAGAGAAATCGAGGGCAGCGTAGAGGAAGCGTCGAGGGGTTCGGCGGTCCGCAAACCCTACCGGAAACCCACATACCGATTCGAGCAGGTATTCGAGACCATGGCGCTGCAATGCGGAAAGATCGGGGCAACGTCTTCCGCGTGCAGCAGCAATAAGATGGTGTCCTAGACCTCGGTTCGCAGGCTCGCCATGAACACGTTCACGGAAACGCAAGTGCGGCTGGAACTCTCCGCGGAGATTCTGCGGAAGGGGGAACGGCTGAGCCTGCGGGTGAACGGGTCGAGCATGCTGCCGTCGCTGTTTCCGGGAGACGTGCTGACGTTCCGGCGGTGCGCGCCGGAGGAAATTGTGGTGGGAGACATCGTGCTGTTCATGCGCGAGGGACAGTGCTTCGTGCACCGGGTGTCGGAACGGATGGCGGGAGGAGATTCGGCGCGGCTGCGGACGCGAGGGGACGCGCTGCCGTCGTGCGACCCGCCGCTGGTGGAAACGGAAGTGCTGGGGAGGCTGGCGACGGTGGAACGGAAAGGGCGGCGGCTGGCGCCGCCGCGGCTGGGCCCGGTGAGGAGCCTAGTGGCAGGACTGGTGAGACGGTCGCCGTGGGCGGCGCGTGCGCTGCTGGCGGCACAGAAACGGTTTTGAGGAGAGGGAAGCACGGGATGCGCGCGCAGGCTACCACATCGGCGGCAAAACTGCGGACCATGGCGCGCCCGAAACCCCGCCCCGGCGCCGGGGCACGGGGGTTGACCATCGAAATCGGGGGACTGGCCATCCGGCTGAACGCGCGGGAAGCGGAATTCCGCGAGGCGCTGGCCGCGCGGTACTCCAATTTTGTGCGCCCCGAATGCACGGCGGCGATTGAATTCGACCTGGAGGCGGCGGAAGGGGAGCCGGTGGATTCCGAGCAGGGGCTGGAAGTGGTGAGCGAACGGGGGCGCTGGCTCGTGTGGCGGAACGACTTCCGTGCGTCGTTTGACCTGGGGACGAGGCTGGGGCGGCTGGCCTTCCGGCCCAATCCGTACTCGGTGGATACGCTGTTGCGCGTGGTGCACTCGCTGCTGCTGGCGCCGGCGGGGGGATTGCTGCTGCACGCGTCGGGAGGAATCCGGGAAGGGCGGGGGTATCTCTTCTCGGGAGTATCGGGCGCGGGAAAAACGACGATGGCGCGGCTGGCGCCGGCGGACGTGCGGCTGCTGACAGACGAGATTTCGTACCTGCGGAGGACGGAAGATGGATTCCGGGTGTTCGGGACGCCGTTTTCGGGCGAGCTGGGGATCCAGGGAGAGGACGTTTCGGCGCCGCTGGCGGCCATCTACCTGATCGAGCACGGGCCGGAAAACCGGATGACGCTGGTGCCGGAGGCGGAGGCGGCGCGGAGGCTGATGCGGAATACGCTGTTCTTCGCGCGGGACGCGGAGCTGGTGGATGGGGTGTTCTCCACGGTTTGCGTGCTGGTGGGCCGGGTGCCGGTGTTCCGGCTGGAGTTTGTGCCCGACGGGCGGGTGTGGGAGTTCGTGCAATGAGCCCGACGTACATCGCGCGAAGCTCGGCGGTGGCGGCACGGCGGCTGGGAGACGAGATGGTGGTGATGTCGGCGCTGGATTCGACGCTGTTCTCGTTGAGCGAAGTGGGCGCGATCCTGTGGGAATGGGCGGACGGGCGGACGCCGCTGGAGCGCATCGTGCGGGAGCGGGTGTGCACGGCGTATGAGGTGGACGAGCAGACGGCGCTGGGGGACGCGGAGGAATTTGTGCGCGCGCTGGCGACGCACGGGATCCTGGTGGTGTCCGGGGAGCCGATCGAACCGGCGGCAGAGCCGGGAGGGGCGCGGCCGTGAGTCTGATGGAGCACGTAGTGCGGAAGGCGCTGCTGCTGGGCGTGCCGTTTACCGTGCACGTGGACCTGACCTACCGGTGCAACGAGCGCTGCGAGCACTGCTACCTGGAGCACGACGACAAAGGGGAAATGACGGCGGGAGAGTTCGCGCGGCTGTTTGCGGAGCTGGCGGATGCGGGAGTGTTCTTCCTGACCGTGAGCGGCGGGGAACCCATGCTCCGGCGGGATTTTTTCGAGATCATCGCGAGCGCGCGAAAGCACCAGCTGAACGTGAAGGTGAAGACGAACGCGGTGCTGGTGCGCGAGGCGGAAGCGCGGCGGATGCGGGAACTGGGGGTGGAGCAGACGCAGGTGAGCGTGTACTCGCACCGGGCGGAAGCGCACGACGCGGTGACGAAACTGCCGGGGTCGTTCCGGCGGACGGTGGAGGGGATCCGGGCGCTGCGCGCGGCGGGGCTGAAGGTGGCGGTGAACTGCGTGATGATGCGGGACACGCTGGGAGACCGGAAGGGAGTGGCGGCGCTGGCGCGGGAACTTGGCGCGACATTCACGGCGGACCCGACCATCACGCCGATGATGAGCGGAGACCGCGGGGTGCTGGAGCTGCGCATTGCGGGGTCGGAGCTGCCCGGACTGTTCCATGATCCGGAGCTGGTGGGCGACGTGGATTCGTTCTGCACGCCGCCGGGCCCGGTGGGAGAGGACGACCGGAACGCGGTGCCCTGCAGCGCGGGCAATTCGGCGTGCTACGTGTCGCCGTACGGAGACGTGTATCCGTGCGTGCAGTTTCCGCTGCCATCGGGGAACGTGCGGCGGCAAAAGTTTGCGGACATCTGGCGGCATTCGCCGCAGCTCAACGAAGTACGGGCGATCCGGCTGAGCGACCTGCCGGTGTGTTCGACGTGCGCGCACGTGGGGACGTGTACGCGGTGCCCGGGGCTGGCGTGGACGGAAGGAAACATGCGGGGCCCGTCGTCGGTGGACTGCGAAAAATCGTTCTACCGGACGGGCGTGCCGAGTGCGAATATGTTGGCGAGAGGCTTGGTGGCGTTTCCGACGGGCATCGCCGAGCCCGCGCTGGCCGCGTATGCGCCGGGCGGGCGTCCGGCGGTGGGACTCGTTCAGATCGCACCGCTGCCTCCAACCGCCGCGTGACGCGCACCAACGAGAACGAACTCGCCCGGGAGCTTCTGTCGCTGTGCCTTCCCTCCGCACGATCCGCACCGGGGACGGCCGTGTGCGCGCCCGCGGGCGCAGCGGTGCCGGACTGGGAGGCGCTGGTCCGGCTGGCCGTGGAACAGGGCGTGGCGCCGCTCGTCGCCGTACGGACGCGGCAGTTGCGGCTGCCCGTGGCGGCACGCGAGCGGTTGGAATCCATCTACAGCGCGAACAGTATCAGGAACCTGCGGCTGGCGGCGGAGGAGCGGCGGATCTCGGCGGCGCTCTCCGGGGCTGGACTGCGGCACTGGCCGCTGAAAGGGCCGGGGCTGAGCGAACGTCTGTATGGCGACATCGGGGTGCGGCAGGTGGCGGATGTGGATTTGCTGGTGGAACCGGCAAGCCTGGCGCGAGCGGACGCGCTGCTGGCCGGGCTGGGATACGCACGGCAGAGCTCGGGCGCGATCGAGAATTTGGCGCGGGCGCAGGAACTGCTGTATGTGCGGAACGGCACGACGCCGGCGACCTACCTGGACTTGCATCAGCGGCTGCTGCCGTACGTGCGGCGCGACGCGCTGGCGGCGAACGTGTTTGCGGCGGGGATGACGCGGGAAAACCTGCTGCTGTATCTGTGCGCCAACCAGATCACGCACCGGTTTGCGCGGCTGCGGTATTTGTGCGACGTGGCTGCGTTTGTGGGGCGGGAAGGCGCGGCGGTGGATTGGGACGCGGCCGTGGCGCTGGCCAGGCGGATGCCGTGGGGGCCGGGGATTGGATTCGCGCTGGAGTGGGCGGCGGAGTACGTGCCGGGCGCGATTCCGGCGGAGGTGTTGCGGGCGCTGCGGCGGAATCCGCTGGGAGACATGCTGCTGCGGCACTCGCTGGGGAGCGGGGCGGCAGAGGCAGCGACGCGCACGCGGGTGCTGGACGGGCCGGGGGGCGCGGGAGTGAGCCTGGGGGCGGCGTATCTGGGGCGTCCCACAGCGGCGAGCATTGCGTGGCAGATGATGTTTCCTTCGCGGGCGTACCTGCGGGAGCAGACGGGGGCGGCGGAAGGGCAGCGGCTGGCCGGGGCGTATGCGGCGCGCCTGCTTCGGAAAATTCCCGGTGCGCTGCGGCAATTCCTCAAACCGGCGCCTTGAAATGCGCAGTGTTCGAGTGAGGAGAGGAGAGCGGCCGGAAATTCCATGACAATCTCGGCCCCCTCTCAAAGAATGCGCGACTGGCTGAGCGTGGCAGGGGCTATAGCGATCGGACCCGCCTTTCAGGTGACCGGCTATGCCGGCAATTTCGTGTTCGGGGCGGCGGCCTATTTCTACTTCTGGGTTTGTGCGTGCGTCATTCCATTGCTGGTCTGGAGCGCCCTGCGGCTCAGGATCGCTGTGTGGCAGATCGCGGTTCTGTCCATGGCCCTGTCCGTCGTGGGAGATAACCTGCGGCTGCATGCGATCCGTGGCCGGGAGATGCTGCAGGTGGGATATGGCTTTTGGGTGCTGGGGACACTGCTTTCGTCGCCGTTCCCGCTCTACCTCTTGCTGAGGCCGCTGCCACGCGGGCGGAAAATTCTAGCTGGTATCGGGGCTTTGGTGGTGGGGTGGGCGCTCTATCTGAGCTTCGGGCTGTTCATGCCGTGAGCGGCGCCGCGAGGCGGATGGACAGACGGGAATCCCCGTCCCGGTCCATTTGACACTCACATCTTGACAATCAAGAGCAGTCCTGCTAGCGTTTCTGCACGCACGCTGCAGGAGGCGCGATGGACGATTCCAACACAGATGTGATTCAGGGAACGCTGGACATGCTGATCCTGAAAACGCTGAGCCTGGAGCCGATGCACGGCTTCGGGATTGCGCGGCGGGTCGGACAGATTTCGCGGGGCGTGTTCAAAGTAAATCCGGGGTCGCTGCTGACGGCGCTGGAGCGGCTGGAACGCGCGGGCT
>Ga0335077_10012045_pt1 | contig 10811 bp, 10 predicted proteins | sample Lox_Sample_31_FD_207151 | JGI IMG/M metagenome (GOLD analysis project Ga0335077, IMG submission 207151) | Soil microbial communities from Loxahatchee National Wildlife Refuge, Florida, United States - Lox_Sample_3.1 | ecosystem: Environmental > Terrestrial > Soil > Wetlands | place: USA...
CGCCTACCATAGCGAGTACTACGGCGGCTATTATGGCGGGTACCATCCGCCGTATCCTGGTTACTACCCGCCCTACCATCCGCCCACGACCGTGAACGTCTACGGGTCCGGGTGCTACAACTGCGGAGGCTGGTCGACCGCGGGCGCCGCGGCCGCCGGCGCCGCAGTCGGGATGATGGCTGGTGCCGCGGTTGCCTCGGCCAACACTGCTGCCGCTACGACGAGCGCCTACAGTGCCGGGGTTGCCGCGGGCAGCGCGAATACGGCGGCCGCCACGTCGACCGCGTACAGCGCGGGCGTCGCCGCGGGCAGCGCGAACACCGCCGCCGCGTACAATGCCGGTCTCTCCGCGGGCAGCGTGACCACCACGGCTGCCGCCGCTCCACCCGGCGGCGCGTTCATGATGGGCGGGATTTACGCGACGCTGCCGGCCGGGTGCATCTCGCCCTCGGTCCAGGGCTCCACGTACTACCTGTGCGGCAACACGTGGTTCCAGCCGTCGTACGGCGCGAACGGCGTCTCCTATCGTGTGGTGACGGCGCCCTGATCCAATGCTGCTCGGCCCGAAGAGCGTCGCGCGCCATGAACTTCACCGGGAGGAGGACTCGATGACGGTCTCACGCATATCCTGTCTCGCGGCCGCGCTGATCATCGCCGGCTGCGCAAGCCAGGCGCAGTTTCTGGACGGCAGACAGGCCATGGCCATGCAGACGGCGGTGAGCCGAGGCCAGTTCGAGATGAACTGCCCGAGCGCGACGGGGGTCATCCTCTCGCGCGAGGTCATCCAGCCGGCGATCCAGGCCCCTGCGCTCGGCGGACTGCAGCGGGCGGAGTACACGATCGGCGTCTCTGGCTGCGGCAAGCGGACCACGTTCGTCGTCGTCTGCCCGGACGAAGGGGACGGCTGCTTTGCGGCGGGGCCCGGTCGCTTCATGCGCGAATGACGCGCACGGCACCGCCTCGCCACCGATCGTCGGCCTCGGCGGCAAGGGGGCGCCCGAACGACAGCTCCGGGATCGGCTGGGCGCACACGCAGCTCACCGGCAACTTCTTCCCGTTCCTGCGCCAGGAGCTTGATCTCGGGCTGCAGAAGGAGGACGCGATCGAGATGTACTACAATGCTGCGATCACGAACGTGGCTCACCGCGACCTGCGCTCCAGAAGACGCTCGATTCGGCGGGACAGCTGAAGGACGTCAACACGGCGGTGGTGGCGGGGCTGCGCCTCTACTCGCGCTTCTGAGGGAGAACGTCATGGGCAGACTCTCGAAACGAATCAGCGTGGTCGCGCTCGCCATGCTGGTGCTGTCGATTCCGTGCCTCGGGACGGCGCAGGTCTTCATCTATCCCTCGCGGGGCCAGAGTCCCCAGCAGGAGCAGTTCGACAAGGGCCAGTGCTATAGCTGGGCCGTACAGCAGAGCGGCTTCGACCCCGCGAACCCCCAGGTCTACACACCGCCGCCGCCGCAGTCTGGCCCTCCGCAGGGAGGATTGTTCCGGGGCGCGGCGGGCGGGGCAGCCATGGGTGCGGTGGGGGGCGCGATCGGCGGCGATGCGGGCAAGGGCGCGGCCATCGGCGCCGCCGTGGGCGGCATGTTCGGCCTGATGCGGCGGGCCCGCTGGGCCGAGGAGCAGCAACAACAGCAGCAGAGCTACCAAGCGCAGCAGCAGAGCGCCATGGCCCAGGGGCATGCCGCCTACAACCGGGCCTTCAGCACGTGCATGACGGGCCGCGGCTACACGGTGAGCATGTGAGCCGCGGGATGAACCGCACGCTCCCGACAGGAGGAATACGATGAAGATCTGGCGACCGCTGGGTGTGATCGTCGGGGCCGTGGCGCTGTTCCTGGCGCCGTCCGGCGCCACGGCGGCCGGCAAGTACGACGGGTCCGCGCCCATGCTCTGTGTTCCCGTCCTGATGTCCGAGTGCAGACTGGAGGGCGAGTGCAGGCGGGTGACTGCGGAAAGCGTGAACCTCCCGCAGTTCATGAAGGTGGACGTCAAAGCCCAGAAGGTGTACTCGGAGGAGGCGGGTCGCGCATCGCCCGTCACGGCCGTCGAGCACGTGAACGGCAACGTCGTCCTCGAGGGCGCTCAGGCTGGCCGCGGCTGGACGATGACGATCTCCGAGGAGACGGGGAAGATGTCGTTGGCGATCTCCTCCAGCGAAGAGGGATGGGTCGGGTTCGGCCACTGCACCCTGCTGCCGTAGCGTTGACCGCATGGGTGCCGAGGCCCTCTCTCGGTCGTCCGGCGCAACGATCTCGAACGGGATGCGCGGAGGCGTAGGCGCTATGAGCGGAGACGCACGCGGATGCTCGACGTCGACGACCCGACTGCGGCGGCTGACGACGGCGGCGGTCTCAGCCGTGCTGATGCTGGCGGGTTGTGCCCAGAACGGGATGGGCCCCTCGGGAGGGACCTTCGTGGCCCCCGCTCCGCCGCCTCCACCGGCACCGAGTCCCCCCCTGGGCCGCATGTTCATCTATCCGGCCAGGGGCCAGTCTCCTCAGCAGGAGCAGTTCGACAGGGGCCAGTGCTACAGCTGGGCCGTGCAGCAGAGCGGCTTCGATCCCGCGAACCCCCAGGTCTATACACCGCCGCCACCACCGGCCACCCCACCGCAGGGCGGGGTCTTGCGCGGCGCGGCCGGGGGTGCGGCGCTGGGCGCGATCGGGGGCGCCATCGGCGGCGATGCCGGCAAGGGCGCGGCGATCGGCGCCGGCGTGGGCGGTCTGTTCGGGCTGATGCGCCGAGCCCGATGGGCTGAGGAACAGCAACAGCAGCAGCAGAGCTACATGGCGGAGCAACAGAGCGCGATGGCCCAGGGCCATGCGGCCTACGACCGCGCCTTCAGCACGTGCATGACGGGCCGAGGCTACACGGTGAGCATGTGACGGATGCCTCTCGACGCTAGATGGCGTCTGGCGAGCGTCGTCCTGACGCTCGCCTTTCTCGCGTTGCTCGTGACGGAGCAGGCCAGGCCGGCCGAGCCGCGGGGGCCGACCGCCAGCCCGCCGCCCGCGGCCATCTCGGTGGCGGAGATCGCCACGCGCGCCGCGGGAGTGTCGAACCTCCTCCGTTCGTTGACCCCGCCTCCCAGCCCACAGATCGAGACAATCGCGAAGACGCTCCCTGAGGTGCAGAGCAAGATCGCTCTGGACCTGGCCGCGTCGGAGAGCATCCTGCGCGGTCAGCCGACGATGGACATGCTGCAGGCCCAGCAGTTGATCTGGCAGCGGTGGCACCTGGTGACGAGCCAGTGGCTCGGCGTCCTCACGCAGCGAGCCACGTTGCTCCAGAGCGCGCTCTACCGCCTGGCCGAGACCCGGAAGACATGGCTCGAGACGCGCGACGCCGCGCAGGCGTCGGGGGCGCCGGACCTGCTGCTGGAACAGGTCAACACATCGCTGGCGGCGGTGGCGTCCACCGAGACGGCCCTCGAAAGCCAGCGCGTCGCCATCCTGGCCCTTCAAAGCGCCGTCGCCAAGGAGGTCGATCGGTCGGAGGCGAAGCTGGCGCAGTTCACGCAGGCTCAAGAACAAGCCGTCGAAGGGATCCTGACGCGGGAGGCCCCGCCGGTCTGGAGCGCTGGGGCGTGGGCCCGGGCCTGGGTGGGTGGCCCCGCCGGCATCCGCGAAGGCACCGCCGACCGCTGGGCGGACATCGCTCGGTACCTGCGGGATCCGTCGCAGAACATGCTCCTGCACGTCGGGATCTTCGCGCTGTTGATCGTCGCGATGTTCGCGGCCCGCCGCCGCGCGCGCCAGTGGGAAACGTCCCCCGACGGCGTGTCGCCGGCCATCGCGGTGCTCGCGCACCCAATCGAGGGCGCGGTGGGGATCGCGCTTCTCATCGTGGCCGCGCCGAACTCACCGCTTCCGCCCACCGTACGCAACCTCTTGAGCATCCTCGGACTCGGCGCGGTGATCCGCCTCGTGCGACTGACGGCCGGTTCCCGGTTTGCCCCCGAGTGCTACATGCTCTGGCTCCTCTTCGCCGTCAACACGTTCCGGGCGTCGATCACCGGCGCGCCGGTGATCGAGCAGGGGATCCTCATTCTCGAGATGGTGGGAGGCATCGGCGTCCTGGCGTACTCGCTGGCGATCGGGGGTCTCCGCCAGGTTCCGTCGCCGGTCGGGGAGGCAGGACGGCTGGCCGCGTACCGGGCCGGTGCGCGATTGCTCGTGCTCCTGCTGGGCGTGGCGCTGGTCGCGGGGGCCGTCGGGTACATGCGTCTGGCGCGCCTGCTGGCCTCCGGGGTGCTCGGGAGCGGCGCGCTGGCCTTGATGCTGTACGCGAGCGTCCTGGTCGTGACTGGCCTGGTGGCATTCGCCTTGCGCACCTGGCCGTTGCGGACGTTCCAGATGGTGCAGCACCATCGGGACTTGCTCGAGCGGCGCATGCGCACCGTGCTGCGCTGGCTGGCGATCATCGGATGGGCGGCCCGCGTCCTGAACTACATGGGCCTGTTCGCGCTCGCCTGGTCCCTCGGACAGACCGTGCTGTTCACGGAGGTCGGACGCGGCCCGATCCAGATCTCGCTCGCGGACATCCTCGGGTTCCTCGTCACCGTCTGGCTCGCCTACCTCGCGTCCGCGTTCATCCGCTTCGTGCTGGAGGAAGACGTCTACCCGCGCACGCGGATGAAACGCGGCATGACCTACGCCGTCTCGAGTCTGCTGAACTACATCATCATCGCGCTTGGTTTCGTGCTGGCGCTGGGCGCGCTCGGCATGGACCTGAGCAAGGTGACGATCCTGGCCGGCGCCTTCGGCGTCGGCATCGGGTTCGGCCTGCAGAGCGTGGTGAACAACTTCGTGTCCGGCCTCATCCTGCTCTTCGAGCGCCCCGTGCACGTGGGCGACGTCGTCGAGATCGGCGACCATCTCTCCGGCGAGGTGTCCCGGATCGGCATCCGCGCCAGCACGGTACGGACCTATCAGGGCGCCGAGATCATCGTGCCCAACGCGCAGCTCATCACGGAGCGCGTCACCAACTGGACCCTCTCCGATCGGACGCGCCGCATCGATCTGCGCGTCGGCGTCGACTATGGCAGCGCGCCCGAGAAGGTGTTGCAGGTCCTGGAAGGCGTCGCGCGCGCCAATCCGGGGGTCCTGAAGAGCCCGGCGCCGTCGGCGTTCTTCATCGAGTTCGGGGACAGTGCGATCACGTTCGAGCTGCGCGCGTGGACGAGCCAGTTCGAGCGATGGGGCCGGATCCAAACCGAGCTGGCCGTCGCCATCTACGCGGCGCTCCACGAAGCGGGCATGTCCATCCCCTTCCCGCAGCGCGAGGTACGAGTGCTTCGCGATGGCGGCCGCGACCGCGAGCCGGCGGGACGAGCCGAGGAGCGCGATGTCGCCGGCGGCCCTGGCTGAGCCACGTCCAGGTCGATCCTTGGATCCGGAAGCGTAGCGAACCGCCTTCGCTCAGGGGGAAGGGGGAGAGACCGCGACAGCGTCCTTCGCCGATGCGCCGTCGATGACCTTCGCGCCGGAACGTGACGGCGTCTCGGCCTGCGGCTGACCGCAGCCCATCACCACCTTCCACGCCGCAGCCTCGGTGCTCCAGAAGCCGTCCCACCGCTGACGGAGCTCGACGTGAGACGTCCCGGCCGCCGTCGGCACGACCGTGATCTCGAACTCGGCGCTGGGCGGGCCCCCGAGGCTCATGGCCTCGACGCGCGACTGCCGCTGGTCCGGATCATCGTCGATGCGGTACACGAAGGTCGGCAGGCCTCCCATCGAGGCACGTCCCGTCTGAGCGTTGAGTCGCTCGAAGACGCATCGGCTGAGCGCCTGGTAGGGCTGCGGGAAGTCGCCCGTGAACGAGGGCTTCCGCTCGCGGATCTGCTGCAATGACGAGGTGCAGCCGAGGGACAGGCTGACGAGTAGCGCGATGGCGACGCGACGCACGATCGAGATCTCCTTTCACACCAGAGGTGGGCGCCGGTCGGCCCACGGCTGAGCGGCCTCGAAGGCCGCGGCAGCGCCCAGGACCAGAGCATCCGCGAAGCGCCGCCCGACGATCTGAAGGCCGACCGGCAGCCCCTCGGCCGTGAACCCGCACGGGACCGTTATCGCAGGCTGGCCGGTGATCGAGAAGGGGAACGTGAACGGGAACCACTGGAGCTGATTGTCGATGCGGCGGCCCTCGATCTCTGCCGGATACGCGAGTCCGATCGGGAACGCGGCGACCGACGCGGTCGGCGTGAGCAGGAGATCGTAACGCTCGAAGAATCGCCGCACGACCTGCCAGAATGCGGTCCGGCGATGCGTGGCGCGTTCCCAGTCGATCGCGCTCATCCTTTCGCCGTGACTCATGCGCGAGTGGAGGAACGGATCCATCTGATCGCGCCATCGCGGCAGGTGGGGAGCCATGGCAGCCGCGCGATACGGGGCGGTCAGATCGATGAAGAGCGGGAGCGGGTCCTCGAACCCCGGATGAGCCTCCTCGACGCTGCCGCCGAGCGTGGCGAACACCTTCGCCGCGGCCGCGGTGATCGATCGGACTTCCGGATCCACGGCGGCATAGCCGAGGTCGGGGCTCCAGCCGATGCGGAGTCCTTGAATCATTCCATCCGCGGCCCGCGCGAAGTCCTCGCCGGTCGCGGGCAAGGACTGAGGGTCACGCTCGTCGGGCCCGGCCCAGACGGAGAGCGCGAGCGCCGCGTCGCGCACGGTGCGCGTGAGCGGGCCCACGTGGCTCAGGCCCGTCCATCCGTTCAGTGCAGGCCAGCGCGGCACGCGGCCGAGACTGGGCTTGAGCCCCACCACGCCGCAGACGGCCGCCGGGATGCGGATCGAGCCCGCGAGGTCGCTGCCCTCGCCGATCGGTCCGAGTCCAGCCGCCACCGCCGCGGCCGCGCCGCCGCTCGAGCCGCCGGCGATGCGATCGAGACGCCACGGGTTCCTCGTGTGGCCAAAGATGAGATTGTCGGTGACGCCCTTGCACCCGAACTCCGGCGTGTTGGTCTTGCCCATCACGATGGCGCCGGCTCTCCGCGCCCGCTCGACCACGATGGCGTCGTCCTCGGGCACGTTGTGCTCGAAGATCTTCGAGCCGAAGGTGGTGCGGATCCCCGCCGTCGAGGTCAGGTCCTTGAACGAGATCGGCACGCCGTGGAGGGGGCCCAGCGTCTCGCCCTCCATCACCGCCGCTTCCGCCCCGCGCGCCTCGGCGCGCGCGCGGTCGGCCGCGACCGTGCAATAGGCGTTGATGCGCGGATTCACGGCCTCGATCCGGGACAGGACCGCTTCCGTCGCCTCTCGGGGGGACACGCGCCTGGCGCGAATCGCCGCCGCGAGATCGGTGGCGCTCATCCAGCACAGCTCTTCGTGGCTCGCCATGAGTCTCCTCCATCAGCCTCCCTTGAGCCGGGGATCGAGCAGGTCCCGGAGCGCGTCGCCCAGCATGTTGAAGCCGAAGACGGCGAGCGACAGCGCGACGGCCGGCCAGATCGCCAGCCAGGGCGCCTGGTACATGTGATCGAGCCCCGAGAGCGAGAGCATGCCGCCCCACGTGGGGTACGGCGGCGGCACGCCCAGGCCGAGGAAGGAGAGACTCGCCTCGGTCAGGATCACCGTCGACAGTCCCGTCGTCGCGACGACGATGATGGTCGGGATCACATTCGGCAGGATGTGAGTGAGGGTGGTGCGCAAGTGGCCCGCGCCGAGGGCCCGAGCGCTCTCGACGAACGTGTGTTCGCGGATCGACAGCGCCACGCCGCGGATGATGCGCGAGTTCTGGACCCCGAAGGCGGCGCCCAGCACGATCGCGATGTTCCAGGCGCTGGGGCCGAGCAAGGACATGATGGACATGAGGAGCAGGAGCGGGGGGAACGCCATCCAGGCATCGACGCCGCGCTGAACCATCAGGTCGAGCTTGCCGCCGAAGTAGGCGCTGGCCACGCCGATCGCGGTCGCCAGCAGGCTGCCGAGGAGGACGGCGCCGAAGCCCACGTAGAGCGAGATGCGCGCGCCGTAGATCAGCCGCGTCAGGAGGTCGCGCCCGAGCTGGTCGGTCCCGAGCCAGTGCGCGCCGTTCATCGGGATGAAGCGCTCGCGAAGGCTGGTCTGGGCAAAGCCGTACGGGGCGATCCAGTCCGCGAAGAGCGCCGAGGCGAGCATGACGAGCACGATCACGCCGCCGATCGCGCCGAGCGGCTTCTTCGTGAGCATCTGGATCCAGACGTCGATGTACCAGGCCCGTCCTCGCGACGGAGCCCGTCGGGCCACGCGCACGGCGCTCCCCGCGCCCGGCGTCGCACGGCTCGCCTCCTGGCTGCTCGTCGCTTGATGCAGAAGGCTCATGCGGTGTGGTGTCCGTGCATTGGAAACGGCGGCCGCGAGCTGGCCAGGCTTCGAGCGCCGGCTTTGCCGGCGCAATCGATCCCCTGGGGGGAGGTTTCGGAAGGGGGGCGGAGCCCCCCTCCGAGTTCTCTAGTAACGAATCCGCGGATCCAGGAAGGCATACGAGAGGTCGATGAGCAGGTTCAGGCCGACGACCATGGCAGCGATGATCAGGTTCACCGACTGCACCACGGGGTAGTCGAGCCGGGTGAGCGCTTCGAAGAAGAAGAGACCGACCCCCGGCAGGCGGAAGATGGCCTCGATGATCACCGAGCCGCCGATGTAGAGAGGCAGCTGGAGGCCGATCAGGCTGATCACGGGGATCAGCGCGTTCTTCATCGCATGGCGCAGCACGATGGTCCGCTCGCCGAGGCCTTTGGCCCAGGCGGTGCGGATGTACTCCTGGCGGAGCACGTCGAGGAGCGCCGAGCGCATGATGCGCATGATGGGACCGGCGCGGGTCACGCCGAACACCAGCGCGGGCACGATCATGATCTTGAGGTTGGCGGCGGGATCGGTGGTGAACGGCACGTAGGTCCAGACCGGCGTCCACTTGAAATAGATGGACGGCAGCACGACGACCAGCACGGCCAGACCGAAGTACGGCACCGAGAGGGCCAGGATGGCGAGCCCGCGGCCGATGTAGTCCGACGCGGTGTCCTGCCGGATGGCCGAGACGATGCCCACCACGATCCCGATGGCCACCGACACGAGGATCGTGAGCAGCGCCAGCTCGAGCGTCACGGGGAACCGGCGCCCGAACTCCTCGAGGATCGGCTGACGGGTCCAGTACGAGTGGCCGAAGTCGCCCCGCGTCACGATCCCGCCGATCCACTCGAGGTACTGGACGTACACCGGGCGGTCGAGGCCGAGGTCGTGCCGCAGCGCCGCGAGCGTCGGCGCATAGGCGTGGCCCTCGACCATGCGGATCGCGACGTCGCCGGGCATCAGGCGCATCATGGCGAAGACGATCACGCTCACGAGGAACAGCGTCGGAATCGCGAGCGCGAGGCGCCGCAGGAGGTACCGCTTCACTTGTCCAGCCACGTGTACGCGAGCCGCATGCCCAGACCGTAGCCGTCGTGATACCGGAAGCCCTTCACGTAGGCCGGATGCGCGACGTACTGCGGCCACTGCGGGACGTAGACGTAGTAGGCCTTGTCCACGAGGTAGCGCTGGATGTCGTCGACGATCTGCTTGCGCTTCTTCTGGTCCATCTCGCGGCGCTGGGCGACCAGCATCCGGGTCAGCTCGGCGTCCGCGACGTGGCTCTGGTTCGTGGACAGCTCGGGGTAGAAGCGGCCGAACAGGAAATCGTCGACCTCCGTGAACGGCGTGGAGGGACCCAGGGCCGCCTTCTCGTACTTGCCGAGCGCGGTCGTGGAGATGTACTTGCCGTACTCCTCCGGCTTGAGCTCGACCGTGATGCCGACCTTGCCGAGGTTGTCGGCGGCCAGCTCGTAGTAGCTCCGCCACGGCACGACGTAGCCCGGCCAGTGGTAGATGGGCATCGTGAACCCGTTCGGGTACCCGGCCTCGGCCAGCAGGCGCTTGGCCTCCGCGGGGTCATAGCCGGTGAGGTACTTGGCCTTCGCCGGGTCGACCTTCGACGCGTCGAGCTTCCAGTCCGTCATGGCGCACGGGATGGGCCCGGAGTCGATGCACCCCTCGCCGAACAGCAACGCGTCGTTCCATCCCTTGCGGTCGATCGCGAGCGAGATGGCGCGCCTGACGCGCACGTCGTTGAACGGCGGCTGGTCGGTCCGCATGTAGATGAAGCCCTGGCCGATGACGCGATACGGAGTGATGCTCATCTCGGGGTTGGTCTGCTTGAGGGAGCGCGCCTCCTCGGGGCTGACCCAGCCCCAGATGTGGGGCAGCTCGACCTTGCCCGCCCGCAGCACCGCAAGTCGCGCGGCGGCATCCGGGGTGATCTCGATCACGACGCCGTCGAGGTAGGGCAGCCCCTTCATGAAGTAGTTCGGATTCTTCTCGAAGACGACCTTGACGCCCTTGTCGTAGGACTTGAGCACGAAGGGGCCGGTGCCGATCACGGCGTCGGCGACGTTGAAGTCCTTGAACTTGTCCTCGGCCTCGCGCGGGAGGATCGCGCAGAAGGTCGGGTTGGCCAGGTGGTTCAGGAATGGCGCGTAGGCTTCCTTGAGCGTGATGCGGACCGTGTAGCGGTCCAGCACGTCGATGGCCTTGACCGGCTCGAAGCGCTCCCGGAACCCCGACTTGGCCATGAAGCGCTCGAGGGAATACTTGACGTCCTCGGCCGTGACCTCGCGGCCGTTGACAGGCGGCTTGTTGTGGAACCGGACGCCCTTGCGCAACGTGAAGGTGTAGACCGTGCCGTCCTTCGAGGTGGTCCACTTCTCCGCCAGGTCGGGGAGGATCGCGAAGTCCGTGGGAGATTTCTGCTCGGACCCATTCGGGAAGCGCACGAGCTGGCTAT
>Ga0335077_10012046_pt1 | contig 10810 bp, 9 predicted proteins | sample Lox_Sample_31_FD_207151 | JGI IMG/M metagenome (GOLD analysis project Ga0335077, IMG submission 207151) | Soil microbial communities from Loxahatchee National Wildlife Refuge, Florida, United States - Lox_Sample_3.1 | ecosystem: Environmental > Terrestrial > Soil > Wetlands | place: USA: Florida...
TTCCAGCTACGAAATCCCGCGAATTCACGGTGGAATCCGCGAATTCGCGAGAAATCACGAATTTCACACACTCGAAGCTCAATACAAACAACGAGTTACGAGTGGCATCGCGGTTGCATCAACTGCACCGTTCCTATAAGCGATGCTGATGATTCAACGGTCGTTGACCGACAAAGTTATTTTTTCATTGAGTGGCCGAATCGAAATGGAACACGTTGCGGAGTTGCAACGGCTTTTCGAATCGGAAGATGGCGGGCGGGCCATCGCGCTTGATTTGCAGGACGTGACGCTGGTCAACCGGGATGCGGTTGGGTTTCTGGCGGGCTGCGAAAGGCATCAGATCGTACTGGCCAACTGCCCTGCATACATCCGGGAGTGGATTGTCGCGGAAAAGCGCAAAGACGTTTCGTAAGCACACAACAGCATTACCGAGGCCAGGATTAGCCAACAGATTGTGACTCGAAGGAGTTTTGCAATGGTTTTCGATGGTCTGGTTCCTTCGCGGCTGCGCGGAGAGTTGACGAAAAGTACGAACGGCTGCAAGACCTCAGGCATTCGGGTGATCCATCAGGTGGTTCGGCGGCTGCGCCAGGCCTTGCTCAGGGCTTCAGCGCCCCAACCGGAGTCCTCGTTCGGCACTGCTCTTGCCGGACTACCCACCGATCTCGATCTGCCCCATGCGGCCGATTTCCGGGTAGTCGTAGAGGGCCGTCCGAGAGAATTGAGGCCCCGCGTGCAGGCAGAGGTTTACCGCATCGTTCGCGAGGCTGTTGTGAACGCTCACCGGCATTCGGGCGCCAGGAACATTGAAGCACTGATCGCATACCGTCCCGGGCAGTTGCGAGTCTCCGTGCGGGACAACGGTTGCGGCATCGACCCGGAAGGGGTGCACGGTTTACGGAGAATGGGCTGCGGTCTTCAGGTCATGCGCGGACGCGCAGACGGCCTTGGCGCGAGGCTGCGTGTCCGGAGCCGGCGAGCGTACGGGACCGAAGTCGAATTGAGTGTGGCGGCGCGAATTGCGTTCGAACCAGACGGCCGCCACGGATGGACTGGAGGCGGGTTAACGGGCGATACCTCGAACGAGTTACTCGCGAACTCCGTTTTCGGGTGATTCCATGGAGTCGCGGCGTTTGCTAGCTTCGAGTCTAAGCCCACGATGTATATTCCCGAGAGACAGTGTGCCATGGAAACAATCAACCAAGACTCCAATTGCATACAAGTCTTAAGCGTGGACGATCACCCGCTCTTGCGCGAGGGACTTGCAACCATCATCAACGCCGAGCCCGACATGCGCCTGAAAGCCGCGGCATCGAGCGGACGCGAGGGCATCCAACGCTACCGGGAGGTTCGGCCCGATGTGACTTTGATGGACCTCAGGCTTCCCGACCTGAGCGGCATCGACGTCCTGATGGCGATCCGTTCGGAGTTTCCTGATGCGCGGGTGATTATGCTCACGACGTTCGACGGCGACGTCGACATACAGCGCTCGCTGAAGGCGGGCGCTTGCGGATATCTTCTCAAAAGCTCTCCTCGAAAAGAGCTGGTAGGCGCGATTCGCAAGGTCCACTCCGGGAAGAAGAGCGTACCTGTCGAGATTGCCGCCCACCTTGCCGAGCATCTTAGCAGCGAAGCTCTTACGGAACGCGAAGTGGAAGTGCTGAACCACATCAGCGGCGGCAATCGTAACAAAGACATTGCGGAGCGGCTTTTCATCTCCGAGGAGACCGTGAAGGTGCATATCAAGCACATCATGGAGAAGCTGGGCGCCAGCGACCGCACGCAGGCGATGGCCATCGCGGTACGGCGCGGATTCATTCAGATCTAGCACAACCTGCGGGTGCACGACCGGCCGCGGACCGGACTACAATGCACCCATGACGACGCTGTCGCAGGACTTGCGCTACGCCATCCGGTCGCTTTTGAAGTCGCCGGCTTTCGCCACGATCGCGATCCTGACACTCGCGCTCGGGGTCGGCGCGAACACCGCGGTCTTCTCCGTCGTCAACGGGGTGCTGCTCAACCCCCTCCCCTATGTACATTCCGATCAACTCGCGGCGGTTTATGCCAAGACGCCCGGGTTCGACCGCGCCCCGGCGGTCTATCTGAATTTTCTGGACTGGCAAGGCTCCGCTCAGACGTTCACCTCGATGGCAATCTACCGCAACCAGGATTACAACTACATCGGCGTCACCCAAGCGCAGCGCTTGAGCGGGTACATGATCTCGGCGGGCTTCTTTTCGACCCTGGGGGTCAAGCCGATTCTGGGAAGGGCATTCCTTTCCGCGGACGACCAGTTGGGCGCCGCGCCCGTCGTGATCCTGGGCGGCGGGTTCTGGAGCCGCGAGTTCGGCTCCTCGCCGGACGCCGTCGGAAAATCGCTGGTGCTGAATGGCGTGTCGTATACGGTGGTCGGCGTAATTCCGGCGAGCTTCACCTTCTACGGCCGCGACCGGGACGTCTATACTCCCATCGGCCAGTGGAACGACCCCTCGTTTCGCGACCGCCGCATCTCGGTGAGCGCCCGCGTCATAGGCCGGCTGAAGCCGGGCGTTTCCCTGGCGCAGGCCAAGGCCGACATGGACGTGGTGGCGCGCCATCTCGCCGAGGCATTCCCGACCGCCAACAAAGAAGCCGGCGTCACCGTGGTCTCCATGAAGGAAGACATCGTGGGCAACGTGCAGCCATTCCTGGCGGTACTGCTTGCCGCTGTCGGCTTTCTGTTGCTGATCGCGTGTGCGAACGTTGCCAACCTCCTGCTGGCGCGCTCCATGGGCCGCTCGCGAGAGTTTGCCGTTCGGGCCGCCCTGGGCGCCGGACGGATGCGCCTTCTCCGGCAACTCCTCACCGAAAGCCTCTTACTCGCGGGACTGAGTGGCGCGTTCGGCCTCCTGCTCGCCTTCGGCGCGGCCGGCGCGCTGGCGCGGATTCTGCCAGGCTCGGTGCCGCGCGCGGAAGAGATCGCCCTCGATGGACACGTTCTGCTATTCACCACGGCCGTATCGCTGCTCTGCGCAATCGTCTGCGGCCTGTCGCCGGCGATCGGTGTTTCCAGGGCAGACTTGCAGGTGATCCTGAGAACCGGCGGCAGGGGCTCGAGCGGCGCCCGGCACCGCATGCAGAGGGCCTTTGTGGCGATTGAAGTCGCCCTGTCCCTGATGCTCCTGATCGGCGCGGGCTTGATGCTTCGCAGCCTCTCCGCGCTCTGGCGCGTGAATCCCGGATTCAATCCCAGCCACGCCATCACGTTCAGCCTCTCGATGCCTTCGTCCGCCGCCACCACCTCGGCCGAGACTCGCGCGCGCCTGCGCCGGTTCGACGACCAGATGCTCTCCATCCCCGGAGTGCAAGCCGTTTCCGTTACGCTCGGTTCGCGGCCGATGATTCACGACTCTTCTCTGCCCTTCTGGATTGATGGGCGGCCGAAGCCGGCTAACGATAATGAAATGCCCCAGGCGATGTTTTACCTGGTGGAAGCCGGCTTCCAGCAAGCCATGGGAATCAGCCTGCTGCGGGGCCGCTTCGTCACACCACAGGACAACGAAAACTCCCCCCTGGTGATCGACATTGACGACGTTTTTGCGAGGACCTGTTTCCCCGATGAGAACCCGATCGGGAAGCACGTTCACCTGCTGCAGTTCAATGTAGAGGCGGAAATCATCGGCGTGGTGGGCCACGTAAGGCAGTGGGGACCTGGCACGGACGCGGAATCGGCTGTGGAGGCGCAGTTTTTTTATCCCTTCATGCAGCTTCCCGAGAAGCTGATGCCCATGATTGCCGGCGCGGTCGCAGTGGTGCTGCGCACCACGGGTGATCCGGCGGCCATCACGAAGCAGGTGCGCCGCGCAGTCGAGCAGATCGATTCCCGCGACGTAATTTACGCGGTTCAAACCATGGACGACGTCTGGGCCGGTTCGCTGGCGGCGCGCAGGCTTTCGATGGTTCTCCTCGCCATCCTGGCGGCGCTCGCGCTGGCTCTGTCGTGCGTCGGAATCTACGGCGTGATTGCCTACCTGGTAGGACAGCGCACGCAGGAAATCGGCGTGCGCATGGCGCTCGGCGCACAGCGCGGGGACGTGATGCGCCTGGTGCTGGGCGAAGGCGCGAAAATGGCACTACTCGGTGTTGCGGCCGGCAGCGCCGGCGCATTCGCGCTGACGCGCCTCATGGCGGGTCAACTCTTCGGAGTCACTGCGCGCGACCCATTGACGTTCGTGGCCGTCGCCGTCCTGTTGACCCTGGTGGCGCTGCTGGCATGTTATCTTCCCGCCCGCCGGGCCGTGCGCATCGACCCGGGGGCGGCGCTGAGATGCGAGTGATGAAGTGTTGGTCCCGGGGGTCCGGTCCCTGCTAAACCTTTTCCGGAACTACGAACGGCTTCCGATACACCTTGGTAAACAGCTTGTTCGCCTCGGCATCACCGACTACGCTCATGGTCTTGGAATCGAAGTGCAGTGTCCGGCCCACGCGGTATGAAATATTCGCCAGGTGGACCAGCATGGTGGAGGTGGCGCCTTCTTCGATCTCCGCGTTCAGGCTATCGCGCTTGCGGGTGCGCACCGCCTCGATGAAGTTGAGGTAGTGGTCGCCGCCTTCTTTCCTCTCCGGTCCGGGAGCCTGCTCCTTGCCGAGCCAGCTCTTGTAGGAGCTGTAGCTGTCCACGGACAGGAAGCCTTTCGATCCGTAGAAGATGTTGCCGATCGAGTCGGAGTTGAACCCGCGGCGCGCTCCGCCGTTTTCGGCGGCACTGTCGTCGCCCGGCGCGTTCGTGCCCTGCGGCCTGGGCCGGCTCGCGGCGGCGGACCGCACGTTCGGCCCGACCGTTGCTTCGCCGTTGCTCATCCAGTGGCGCACCTCGAACTCCAACATCTTGTGCCTGCCGTTCTCGTTGAATTCGAACGCGCAGTTCAAGGTGTTGGGCGTCTCCTGATCGTCGTCGAACATGAAGTGGCCGCCGATGGCGCTGACCTTGGTCGGATACTTCACGCCCAGGCCCCAGCGCGCCACATCCATCTCGTGGATGCCCTGGTTGCCGAGATCGCCGTTGCCGTAATCCCAGAACCAGTGCCAGTTGTAGTGGAAGCGATTCAGCGTGAATTCGTGCTTGGGAGCGGGTCCGGTCCACAGGTCGTAGTCCACTCCCGCCGGCACCGGCGACACCGGCGTGCGGCCGATGGTGTCGCGCCACTTGAAGCACAGGCCCCGGGAGAGATACACGTCGCCGATCAGTCCGTCGCGCATCTTCTGCACGGCTTCCTGCACGGCCTTGGAGGAACGGATTTGGCTGCCCTGCTGCACCATGCGATCGTATTTGCGTGCCGCGGCGACGATCTGTTTGGCTTCGAACATGTTATGCGAGCACGGCTTCTCTACGTAGACATCCTTGCCCGCCTGGCAGGCCATGATCGCGATCGGAGTGTGCCAGTGATTGGGCGTCGCGATCGAGACGACATCGATATCTTTGTCGTCCAGGAGCTTCCGGAAGTCGGTAAAGCCTTTGGGTTTCTTGTTCGTGGCCTTCTCAATCACGCCAAGGCCATAATTCAGGTGTCCTTCGTCCACGTCGCAGACCGCAGCCACTTCGACATTCGTGAGCCGGCTGTAGCCTCTGAGGTGATCCTGCCCGCGGCCCGCCGCCGCCTTGCCTTTGCCCACAGAAGTCCAATCGTGGCCACCAACGCCGATCACGGCGACGCGCACGGTGTCATTCGGGCTGCCAAAAACGCTCGACGCCGCAGTCAACGCCGCCGCCGAGCCCATCAAGAAATGTCGTCGATCCATACAAACTCCTAATTCCGGTTTAAGCTGCCCGTTACCGCTATTTGCGTTCAAAGTACCACATTTCGCGGCTCGCCCGCCAGAAATGCAGTGATATTCTCGACAGCCAATTCCATGAGGCGAGCCCGGGCCTCCCTGGTCGCCCAGGCGATGTGCGGGGTTACGAGGCAATTACGAGCCGAAAGCAGGGGATTGTTTTCGGTGGGCGGTTCCACCGAGAGCACATCCAGCCCGGCACCGGCGAGTCGCCCGGCATTCAGCGCGTCGGCCAGGTCGCGATCCACGACCAGCGGCCCGCGCGACGTATTAATCAGGAATGCCGTGGGCTTCATCCACGCCAAGCTCTCGGTATTGATCATTCCGCGAGTTTCCGGAAGGAGCGGTGAATGCAGGCTCACGGCGTCGGACTCGTGTAGCACCTCGTCTACCGATGCCCATCGGAAACCAGGGTAATCCGGTTCCTCGCCATGGTAGGTGTCGTTGGCGATGACCTGCATTCCCAGGGCATCGGCGATGCGCGCCACCTGGCGCCCGATGCGCCCGAACCCAACGATGCCCATGGTTTTTCCCGCCAGTTCCATGAGGGGTGATTTCCAGAAGCACCAGTCGGGATTGTGCGACCATTCCCCCGCGCGGACGGCGTCCGAGTGCAATTTGACGTTGTGGCATAACTCCAACAGCAGGGCGAAGACGAACTGGGCTACGGACGCCGTGCCATAAGTCGGAATGTTCGTAACGACAATCCCGCGCCCGATAGCCGCCTTGACATCCACCACGTTGTACCCCGTGGCCAGCACGCCGATGTAACGCAATTCCGGGAGTTGAGCCAACACGTATCCAGGCATGGGCGTTTTGTTGAGGAGCACCAGGGCCGCGCCCGCGGCCCGCTCCACCACTTCGTCCACGCGCGTGCGGTCGAATACCTGCAATTCGCCGAACCGCCGCATTGCATCCCAGGACAGGTCTCCGGGATTGAGGCAATATCCGTCCAGTATCGTCAGTTTCATCGATTTGAGTTTAAGGGGTTTGGTCGAGGATTATCCAGAAAGCACGGCTCTCATTCGATCTCAGTCAGTGCTCTGCCTATCCGGCAAACCTGCCGAGTGACCTGACTTACGTCAAGATCCGGGTCTCATGCTTATGGAATCACTGGCCGGCCGCCTACTCAAGGTACCAGTCCTGAAGATGGGAAACAGGTTCGGGGAGTAACGGAGATACAGACAATGCGACTGACTACTCTCGGCCGGATCGCTGACGCGGATGGGCTGCGGAATACAGAACCCCGGAGCCCGCGCGCAGCGACGGGCGGCGCCGTTCGATAATGAAGGACATCATGGAACCCTGGCGCACCGCCATTGCCACGTCTGACGAGACGCACATCTGGATCCGCGGCTACGATGTCACAGCCCTGATGACGCGCGCCGGATTTACCGATACGATCTTTCTCCTGCATCAGGGAAGGCTGCCGAGCGCCGGAGAGCGGCGCCTCCTCGACGCGATCCTCGTCGCCGTGGCTGACCATGGAGCCGGCGCGCCATCGTGCGCCACGGCCCGCCTCGCCGCCTCCGGCAACCGCCAATCGCTCTCCGCCGCCATTGCGGCCGGCATTCTCGCCATCGGCGACGAACACGGCGGCGCGGGTTCCGCCTGCATGGAGTTGATTGCCCGAGGCCTCGAACGGACGGGGCAGGAAGAAACTTCGGTCCACGACGCGGCAAAGCGCATTGCCGAGGAAGTGAGAGCGGCGAAGAAACGCCTCCCCGGCATGGGACATCGCAAGCACACCACCGATCCACGCACCGCTGTCCTTTTCGCCATGGCTCGGGAAGCTGGTGTCGCCGCCAAAGGAGTGGCGTTTATGGAGGCGCTGGAACAGGAAGTGCGCGAACTCATCAGGCCGCTTCCCATCAACATCGACGGCGCATTGGCGGCAGTGCTTTACGATCTCGGATTCCCCCCGCCGTTTGGGAAGCTGGTCTTCATCATCGGCCGGGTCGCCGGACTGACTGCGGAAGTGGCGGAAGAGTATGCGCGCGAGAAGGCGATGCGCATCCATATTCCGGTGAACTACGATGGTGCGCCCCCGAGAGAGTTCTAGGCTAGCAGCAACATCCGCGCCGGTTGGCCAGTTACTTTCCCTGAATTGATTTGATGTATGAAGCCAGGAACTGTGGTTTTATTCATGCCAGGCGCAGTCCTGCTCCTCGGCCTGGCGAGCGGGGCGCCAGCGCACTTTCACGCGATTGTTTCGGTGTCCTCCACGTAAGAATCGCGTTCGCCGTTATGGGATGACCTTCAATCTCCGCAGTTCCTCCAACTCCTCGCCGGAGTATCCCCAGCGGGCCAGCACGGCCACGGTGTGTTGACCGAGCGCGGGAGCGGCGAAAGGTGGCGGCCCCGGAGACGCGCTCAGTTTTACGGGAGGGGCCATGCCACGGTATCGGCCGGCGGTCGGGTGCTGGAACGTAGCCACAAGCCCCTCAGCCGCCACCTGCGGGTCGTCGAACATGTCCTCCATAGCACGAACGGCGCCGCACGGCACCCGCTCTCCGAAGCATTCCTCCCACTCCAGAGCGGAGCGCCCCTGCAGTGCTGCCCGGAGTTTCGGAACGATCTCGCTCGCATGTTGCGCTCGCTTCCGCACGGTGTCGAATCTCGGATCCTCCGCCAGCTCGGCAAGGCCGGTCAGCTCGCACAGGGCCCGCCAGAAATGCGGCGTGTTGGCGGAAATATAGAGGAAGCCGTCCATGGTCGGATGGATGCCGGTGACGCCGCCGGAGCGCATATCACGGCCCACCTCCCGCGGCTCTTTCTCCGCCCAGATGAAGCGTGCGGACTGCATGGCGAGGGCAGCCGCCAGGAGAGATATTCCCACGTATTGGCCCGTGCCAGTGCGTTCCCGGTGGAATAACGCCGCGGTTACACCGTACGCCAGCAGCGAGGCGGCATAGAAATCCACCACCGACCCGTACACGATTTCCGGATTCCCCGGAGGCCCCTGCAAGGTACAGATGCCGGTGATGCTCTGCAGGACCTGGTCGTACCCGGCCTTCTCGCGCAAGGGCCCCGACTCGCCATATCCTGAAAGAGCGCAATAGATCAGCCGCGGATTGATCTTTTGGAGGTGCTCGTACGCGATACCGAGGCGGGAGGGTACCGAGGGTCGGAAGTTGTGCACCAGGACGTCGGCGTTCTCGACCAGCCGATACAGAACCTTCTGTCCCTGCGGTTGTTTCAGGTCGAGCACCAGGCCCAGCTTGCTCCGGTTCGTCCCCAAAAACGCGCGAGACTCCGGCGCCATGGTCGAAGGATACTGCCGCAACGTGTCGCCGCCGGGCGGCTCGATCTTGAAAACTTCGGCGCCCAGGTCGGCCAGGAGCGAGCATCCGTATGGCCCCGCGATATAGGCACTCAAGTCCAACACTCGAATGCCGTTTAGCGGGCCTGTAGCTGGTTCGCTCAATGCCCTTGAATCGTAGCACGCGAAACCCGTTTTCACCAGTCGCGTTGACCTACATTCCCGTTACGTTACGGCAGTGACCGCGGCGCGGGAAGCGGGCAAAGTGAGCATTGCTTATGATCTTCTGAGCGGTTCTTTCAGGCGCTCTGCCGGCAGCGAGTCTCCCCCGTCAGCACGATCGCGAGAGATGAAACCAGTGCCCACACCACGATCGGGATGAACCCGGCCTGGTAGGCTTCGATGCCGTATACGCGGCTGCCGTTCACGGTGGCTCCGGACCAGTTCCGATCCAGCAGCAATCCGATCCCGGGCTGCAACAGAACGTTGCCCAACATATTTCCGATGTTGGTGGTGGCCGTGGACGTACCCATATGTTCCGGCGGAACGGACTCCCGGCCGTATGCGAACGCGATGATGACGCATCCCGTAGCGAGGCTGGTCAGAGCCGCAATGGCCGTGAAGGCAGCCAGCGGCAACCCTGGCGCGTAGAACATTGCGATCCAGCCGAGCGCGCAAATCAGTGAGCCGGCCAAGTAAGGCGGTTTGCGCCTGCCGATCTTGTCCGAGAGCCCGCCGAAGACGGGGCTCGCCGCTGCCCAGCAGACGATCATGATGGAGCAAATGGTCGCCGCCGCCTTGGGATCGAGACCGAATCGCGCTCTCAGGAATGGCGGGCCCCAGAGGCCGGTGAACGTCATGATGGGTCCCACCATCCCGCCCTGCGCGATCAGGATGAGCCATGTATTCCGGAACGCGAACACGCTGCGCAGGCTTTTGAAGATGCCGGGCAGGGTGGCCTTCTGCTGTGTGCGGAGTTCCGGCGGCGCGTAGCTCTCCAGGTTTCTCTCACCGGGATCATCCCGGACTACGACCCACGCCAGGATGCCGAGGCCGAAGATCATCGCCGCGGAGCCTATGGCCGTTCCGCGCCAGCCAAAGTATTCGACCGCCAACCGAAGAGGCACTTGGGCGAAGAGCGCGCCCAGATTGCCGAAAAGCAATCCAAGCCCCGAGACCATGCCGAAGCTGTTCTTGGGAAACCAATGGGCTGCCAACCGGAGGATCACCAGCCAGCCAACCGCGGTCGATCCGCCGATAATCGCGCGCCCGGCGCAGGCGATCGCGATGTGATCGGTGATCCCGAAGAGGAACTGGCCGCCCGCAGCAAGCAGAGCGCCGATGACCAGCAGCTTTCGCGGGCCCCACGAGCTGGTGAGTGTGCCGACCGGGATCTGCATCGCCACATAGAAGTAAAAATAGAACGCCGACAGGTTGCCCAGACTGGCGGCTCCGATGTGGAAGTCCCGCATCAACTCCGCCGTCATCACGGCAGGTGCGGCGCGCAAAAAGAATACGGCCAGATAGAAACCTGCTCCGGTGCCCCAGATCGACCACGCCAGCCACGCGGGAGGAAATGATAGGGTGGCTGTGCTGCGTGCCTTGGCTGCCGCTTCAATCGACATGGAGTTCATTCCCCTCGGGCGGATCTCTTCAGCTTCCCATTATCGCCGCGATTGTGAGAAAACCCCGGCGATTGCAGCCGGCTTTACGGTAGTGTCACGGTTACTCTGG
>Ga0335077_10012047_pt1 | contig 10808 bp, 8 predicted proteins | sample Lox_Sample_31_FD_207151 | JGI IMG/M metagenome (GOLD analysis project Ga0335077, IMG submission 207151) | Soil microbial communities from Loxahatchee National Wildlife Refuge, Florida, United States - Lox_Sample_3.1 | ecosystem: Environmental > Terrestrial > Soil > Wetlands | place: USA: Florida...
GACGCAGGAACCGGCCGGACTGCGAGATGCCTTCGCCGTAGATGCGGCGGGCCGGCGCGATCGATGCGCGATCATTCTTGAAGTACGAAGCGGCGTCGCGAATCGCCGCGAGACCGAGCCCCGCCACGACCGGGTCGCGCGCCGCGTAGACGATCTCGTAGATCTTCCCCGGGCGGAAGCCTCCGTCCAGCCAGATCGTACGGTCGTCCGCGACGATCCGGCCGGCCTCCTCCCGGGCGAAGCGCCAGCGCCGCCGGGGAATCACGCGCCGGGGCGCGAGCGGGGAATCCCGCTCGGTCAGGACGTTCGCGGAGCTCCCGGGGTCCGCGACCGGGTAGCTCGTTCCGCCGACCGATCCGACGATGACGTGACCGAGCGTGTGCGTCGCGGCCGGCTCGTCCACGACGAAGTCCGCGCGGACGAGCCCGCCGATCGCCCGGCCGTTCGGCCGCGCGACCGGCGCGTTCAGGCGCAGGCGGTCCGGCTCGGCGCGGACGTCCCACTGCCAGCCGACCCAGGCGACCGTAACGCCGCGCTGCATGAGGAAGCCGTCCCCGAGCTCCTCGTCCGACGTCGGATCGCTCGCGCCTCGGGCGCGATTCATGAGCGCGAAGATCGCCTTGCCCCCGCGGTTGGGGACCTCGAGCAGCAGATCGCCGCTCCCCCGCGTGGGGTCCTTGGGCTTGATGACGTAGAAGTCGGCGGAGAACTCGACCTGTCCGCGGGCGTTTCGGGGCGCGAACGGGAGATCGACGATGACGCGATCGTGCGGGTCGTCGGGAAGGACGGCGAACCGCATCGTCCCCGCGACCTTCTCGTACGCGCCGGCCAGTCCCCACGAACGTCCGCCCGCCAGGTCCTCGCGCGAACGAACCTCGACGGAGACGACGACGGCCGGCGCCGATCCCGCGGCCGCGAGCCCGAGCCAGATGGCGGCGAAGATCCGCGAGCGCTTCATGTCGCGAGGCTATCTCAGCGAGGTCCGTGGGGTAGTCTCACGCGCTCATGTCGCCGGCCGCCCCCGCTCCGCGATTCGACCCGGCCAGCCGCCGCGCGGTGACCGCCGCGCTGCTCCTCGTGTCGGCCCTCGCCTCCTTCGAGTCCACGGTGGTCTCGACCGCGATGCCGACGATCATCGGGGACCTCGGCGGCCTGCCGCTCTATGCCTGGGTCTTCTCGATCTATCTGCTGACCTCGACAGTCGGGATGCCGCTGTACGGCCGCCTCGCGGACATCTCCGGGCGACGCCGGCTGCTCTTGATCGCGATCGTCATCTTCCTCTCCGGAGCGGTCGGCTGCGCGCTCGCGCGCTCGATGGTCCAGCTGATCGCCGCGCGCGCGCTGCAGGGCATCGGAGCCGCCGGTCTCATGCCGATCGCGCTGACGATCGCCGCCGACGTCTATTCGCTGGAGCAGCGGGCACGCGTGCAGTCCCTCTTCTCCGGCGTCTGGGGCTTTGCGGCGCTCGTCGGGCCGCTGCTCGGCGCCTTCCTGACCGTGCGCTTCGGCTGGCGCTCGATCTTCTCGATCAACCTGCCGCTCGGAGCGATCGCGTTCTTCCTCGTCGCGACGCGGCTCGTCGAATCGCGGGCCGCGCTGCCCGATCCCGTGGACCTCGCCGGCGCCGCGACGCTCGCGCTCGGCGTGACGCTGCTCCTCTTCGGCGTACTGCGCACCCCGGGGCCGGGCGCGACGTCGGCGGTGCGCTTGGCAATGCTCGCCGGCGGCGCGGCGTCGCTCGCCGCGTTCGCGCGGATCGAGGCGCGCCGGGAGCATCCGCTCGTGCCGCCGGCGCTCTTCCGGCGCTGGGAAACGGCGGCGCCCTACCTCGCGGGGATCGTGCTCGGGACGACGGTCTTCGGCATCGACACGTTCGTACCGCTCTTCGTTCAGGGCGCGCGCGGCGGAACGCCGGGAGCGGCGGGCGCGGTCGTAACGCCGCTCATCTTCTGCTGGGCGGCGTCGGCGGCGGCGGCCGGACGGTTGATCCTTCGCTTCGGCTTCCGCCCGACGGCGCGCTTCGGCGCGGCGCTCGCGGTCCTCGGGCTGGCTGGTCTTCTCGCGGGCGCCCTGACCAATGCCGGCGTGGCCTGGATCAGCGCGGCATGCGCGGTCGTCGGGCTCGGGCTCGGGCCGAGCTCGCTCGCGCAGGTGCTCGCGATCCAGCAGGTGGCCCCCGAGCCGCAGCGCGGTGTGGCGACGAGCCTCGTGCCGTTCTTCCGGACGGTGGGCGGATCGCTCGGCGTCGGCGCCCTGGGCGGCGTGCTGACGGCGGGGCTCGCGGCGCGTCTCGGCAGCGGGATCGAGGCGGCGAGCCGCCTGCTCGCGGGGCCGCGGAACCTTCCGCCCGGCGCCACGCCGGTCGACGCGGCGATTTTTCGCGACGCGATCGAGAAGTCGCTCCTGCCGGTCTTCGGCGTGCTCCTCGTGCTCTCGGCCGCGAATCTCTTCGTGGCCGGCCGGTTCCCCGAGGCGGACACGCCGGTCCGCCCGGAGACCGTCGCCGCCGAGATCGCCTGAGCCGTTCCTACGGTGCGACGACCGGCAGCTCGAGCGCGCTCGGGTGCGCGGCGTCGTGGAGCAGCGTCACATGCGCGACCCGCGCGTCCTTGCCCGTCTCGTTCGCCACCACGCCGCCGCTGTTGTAGTTCTTCTCCGCGCCGATCGTGTTCGGGCAGTGGACGAGGAGGCGAAGCCGGCTGCCCTTGGACACGCGCCGTGAGAAGAACGTGAAGTTGTCGAAGACGTACTTCTCCGCCTTCCCCGGCGTGACGGGCTTCGCCTCGCGGAGCGATTCGCGATAGCGCGCGCGCATCGTCGCGCCGGTGAGGAAGACCGAGCCGCCGTCGGGCAGGATTTCGTAGAGCGCCGCCTCGAGGTCCGTGTCCGGCACGTCCATCGAGAGCCAGACGGTCAGCTTCGGGAAGCCGCTCACTTCGGCAGCCTCGGGCAGCGGGTCGCTGTGGTACACGGCGCCGTTGCCGAGCAGATCCTGGAGCGCGCGCTGCGAGACGAGGCCCGCGGGATCGTCGTCCAGCTCGAGCGCGCCCGGCCGCGTGTCCATCGGATCGTACGTCCAGTGGTCGGCGGCGGCTCCGGCGCCGGATTTGTCGGCGAGCGAGCCCGAGTGAAAGAGGTCGCCCGCGGCGCCCGCCGAGGACAGGTAGAGAACGCGGCTCTTGTTCGCGATCGACTCGAGGGTGTCGGCGTATTTCCACTCCTCGGCGCCGGGGCCGACGACGTAGTAAGCGACGCGCTTCTTCAGGAACGCGGGCTTCGCGCCCCCCTTCATCGTCCAGTCGTACCACTCGCGATGCAGGCCGTTGAGGTCGAGCACGCTCGCGGGCCCGAAGTGCAGCCCGCCGACGTCCGCCTTCGGCGTGCGCGTGCCGGCGTGGTCCCAGGGGCCGATGATCAGGTAGTGGCTCTCTTTCGCCGCGGCCGTGCCGTGCTCCATGTGGCGCCGGTAGTACGTGAACGCGCCGGGCTGGTCGCCGTCGTAGTGGCCGGTGATCGTGAGGATGGGGAGCGCGAGGCGGGCATAGTTCTCGGTCGTCGGGACCATCGCGTCGTAATACGCGTCGGTCGCCGGATGCTCGATCCATTTCTGGAACACGGTGGAGGAATTGCCGACGATGCGGTCGAAGTCCTTGAACGCCGTGTGCCCGTTGTAGTACTCGCGCGCTTTCGCAGCCCAGAAGCCGGACGCTCCGAAGAGGTTTCCGTTGCCGGTCACGCCGCTCGTGAACGAGAGCCACTGCAGGTCGTAGGGGGCGAAAATGTTGTACTGAAACGGAAAGTCGATGCCGGGGTGCGCGGCCGCGGCCGGCACGATCGTCGAGAGATGCGGCGGGAACTCTTTCGCGACGGACCACTGGTCGAAGCCGGCGTAGGAGCCGCCCCACATCGCGACCTTCCCGTTGCACCCGGGCTGCTTCGCCAGCCACTCGACGACGTCGTATCCGTCCCGGCCGTCGTTGGCGAAGGGTTCGAAGACGCCGCCGGAGTTCCCGCGCCCGCGCACGTCCACGAGCGCGAAGACGTACCCGTGCGAAGCGAAATAGAAAGCGCGGTCGAGATAACTGTCGCCAATGTACGGCGTCAGCGTGAAGACGGCGGGGAGATCTTCCTTCTGGCCGGCCGGCCGGTAGATCGTCGCGTTCAGCGCGACGCCGTCCCGCATGGGAATCTTGACGGCCCACTGCATCTCGACCTTCGAGCCGTTCGGCGGCTCGTCGGCCGGAAACGCCGGCGCCGCGAGGGCCAGAAACGTCGCCGCCGCGATCGACGGACGCAGTCCATTCATCGGGAACCCTCCTTCGGAAGCTCGCGGCATGCTATCGCGGGTCCGGGCGCGGCCTCGCCGCGCGATCGCGGGGTCGACGCCGCGGCGCGCTTAGAATGCGCCGAGCCTCGAAAGGAGCATTCATGATCGCCGCGGTGGCCCTGCTGGGTCTCGCCCTCGCCGACGCGCCGCCGTCGGCTCCGCCATCCGTCCCTCCGTCGTTCTTCGCGGCGCACCGCGAGCGATTCCTCGCGAAGCTGCCCGCGGGATCGATCGCCGTGCTTCACGCGGCTCCCGAGACCTCCGTCGAGACGAGCCCCGATCCGTATCGGCAGAGCTCCGACTTCTGGTACCTGACGGGATTCGGAGAGCCGGAATCCATCGCCGTGCTCATCCCCGCCTCGCCGGGATCCGCGGCGCGATTCCTGCTCTTCGTCCGGCCGCGGGACTTCCCGGCCGAGCAGTGGACCGGATGGCGCGCCGGCGTCGAGGGCGCGAAGAAGGACTTCGGCGCGGAGGCGTACCCGATCGACGAATTCTGGAAACGCCTTCCGGCGCTCGCCTCGGGACAAACGCAAGCGCTCTACTACGAGTCGGGCGGCGATGAGGCCTTCGGGCGAAAGCTCCTGGAAACCTGGAACGCGGGCAACGCCAACGCGCTCGCGCCGCGTCCCGCCGCGGACGCCTCGCCGATCCTGGCCGAGCTGCGGCTCGTGAAGGACCCCGTGGAGGTCGAGCTCCTGCGCGTCGCGTCCCGCATTTCCGCCGAGGCCCATCGCGCCGCGATGGCCCAGGTCGCGCCGGGCAACGGCGAGTGGGACCTGAAAGCCGCGATGGTCGGCACGTGCCTCGCGCGCGGCGCCGCCCGGATGGCGTATCCGCCCATCGTGGGCTCCGGCCGCAACGGCGTCGTCCTGCACTACGTGGACGACGCCAAGCGGCTCGCCGACGGAGAGTTCATCGTGAACGACACCGCCTGCGAGTACGGGATGTACGCGTCCGACGTCACGCGGAGCTACCCGGTGTCGGGACGCTTCTCCGAGGAGCAGCGCAAGATCTACGAGATCGTGCTCGCCGCGCAGAAGGCCGGGTTCGCGGCGGTCAGGCCGGGGGCGGCCTTCCACGAGGTCCATGACGCGACGGTCCGTGTCGTCGTCGACGGCCTCCTCGCCCTCGGCATCCTCACGGGCGACCGCGCCGAGATCCTGCGAACGCGCGCGTATCAGAAGTTCTATCCGCACGGATCGAGCCACTGGGTCGGCCTAAACGTCCACGACGCCGGCAGCTACCAGTACCCTCCCGGCGTCGAACGGCTCGCGCGATACGGCGTCGCCCAGACGAAGCTCGAGCCCGGGATGGTCCTCACGGTCGAGCCCGGGATCTACATTCCCGAAGGCGGCGCGCCCGATCCGCGCTGGAACGATCTCGGCGCGCGCGTCGAGGACGTCGTCCTCGTGACCGCGGCGGGGATGGACTGCCTGTCGTGCGGCGCGCCGCGCGAGATCGCCGACGTCGAGAAGACCATCGCCGAGGGCCGCGCGAAGGCGAAGGCGCGGGCGGCCGCGAAGACCCGGTAGGCCAAGGCCAGGCTACTCGAACCGGAGCGCGACGACGGGATCGACGCGCATGGCGCGGCGGGCGGGGAACCAGCACGCGAGGACCGCGGCCGCGAACAGGAGAAACGCCACGGCGGCGTCGGTCGCGACGTCCCAGCGGCTCACCTCGAAGAGCAGGCTCGAGAGATAGCGCGTCAGGAGGAGCGCAGGCCCTGTCGGAAGACGAGCCGGATCACGTCCCCGCGCGTCGCGCCGAGCGCGACCGCCGTAAAGCCGGGAGCGCGAACGAGGGCTCGCGCGCCGAATCGGAGGTCCCGGAGGAACGAGCCCATGCGATCTCGGCCGCCAGAATATCTTGCGCGGTGGAACGCCCCGCGGCGCGAGGATCCGCCGCCCGCCGGCGGATATGCTTCGCCGCCAGGAGGGAGGTCTCGATGCCGACGCCACGTTCCGGATCCCTGCTCGCGCTGGTCCTTCTCGCCGCTTTCGCCGTCTCGGGTGCCGCGCCGTCGCGGACCGCCGGGCCCCGCATCGTCGTGACGTACGGCCACGGCCTCGTCGCGGACGGCGCGCCGCCGGACGGACGACTGCTGCTCCTCTTCTCGACGGACAAAACGGCCGAGCCGCGGTTTCAAATCAGCGACACGAGCCTGAACAGCCAGCAGGTCTTCGGGATCGACGTCGACGGCTGGAAGGCGGGGCAGGAGGCGGTCTTTCCGTCCGATGTCCTCGGCTACCCGCTCGAGAAGCTGTCGGAGGTGCCGGCGGGCACCTACCAGGTACAGGCGCTCCTTCATCGTTACGAGACCTTCCACCGCTCGGACGGGCACGCCGTCAAGCTGCCGCCCGACCGCGGCGAGGGCCAGCAGTGGAGCAAGGCGCCGGGCAACCTCTACTCGACGCCGCGCGAGATCGACTACGACCCCGCGAAGGCCGGAACGATCCGCATCGTTCTCGACAAGGTGATCCCGCCGATCCCCGATCCGCCCGAGACGAGGTACGTCAAGCACGAGAAGATCGTGTCGCAGATCCTCTCGAAGTTCTGGGGCCGCAAGGTCTATCTCGGCGCGCACGTCCTGCTGCCCGAAGGCTTCGACGCGCATCCCGAGGCGCGGTATCCGCTCGTCATCTTCCACGGGCACTTTCCCGACACGATCTCGGGCTGGCGCGAGGAGCCGCCCGATCCGAATCTCGCGCCGGACTTCTCCGACCGCTTCCATCTCTCGGGATACAACCGGATCCAGCAACAGGAGGCGTACCAGTTCTACAAGGACTGGACGGCGCCGGGCTATCCGCGCTACCTCGTCGTCGAGATCCAGCACGCCAACCCGTTCTACGACGACTCCTACGCGGTCAACTCGCAGAACCTCGGCCCCTACGGCGACGCGATCACGTACGAGCTCATCCCCTACCTCGAGAAGAAGTACCGCGCGCTCGGCGCGGGATGGGCGCGTTTCCTGTACGGCGGCTCGACCGGCGGCTGGGAATCGCTCGGCGCCCAGATCTTCTATCCCGACGAGTACAACGGGGCGTGGGCGGCCTGTCCGGATCCGATCGACTTCCATCAATACGGCGTCGTGAACATCTACGAGGACGCCAACGCCTACGCCTGGAAGGGGCCCTGGAAGGTCGTGGAGACGCCGGGTCATCGCGACTACCTCGGCCACATCTCCTCGACGGTCGAGCAGATGAATCGGCTGGAGTTCGTCGTCGGACCCAGGACGCGCTCGGGGGGGCAGTACGACATCTGGCAGGCGGTTTACTCGCCCGTGGGAGCGGACGGCTACCCGAAGCCGATCTGGGACAAGCGTACCGGCGTCATCGACAAGGAGGTCGCGGCTTTCTGGAAGGAGAACTACGATCTCGTGAACATTTTGAAACGCGACTGGTCGAAGGGGCTCGGGAAGAAGCTCGAGGGCAAGCTGCACATCTACGTCGGCGAGGCGGACAACTACCACCTCAACAACGCGGTCTATCTCGCCGAGGAGTTCCTGAAGGGCACGAAGGATCCCTACTACGGCGGCGAGGTGGACTACGAGCCGCGAGCGGAGCACTGCTGGAACGGAGATCACACGCGTCCCAACGCCGTCTCGCGGCTCCGATACCACCAGATGTTCGCGCCGAAGATCGTGGAGCGGATCGAGAAGTCCGCGCCGCCGGGAGCCGACCTCAAGAGCTGGCGGTACTGACGGCCGGAGCATCCTCTCCGCGGCCATGAGGATCACGGACCTGCGGCTCGCCCGCACGGGCGACACCGCGCGCGCGACGGCGCGCGTGACGTGGGAGGAGACGCCGCGTCCGCCCTTCGATCTTTTCTTCGAGACGGCGGGACCCGGCGCGGAGGACTTCGGCGCCGAGCCCGAGGCGTTCTTCCTCGCGAGCGTCCTTCCGGCGATGAAGAACCGGGAACGGCGCGTCTTCGTCGAGGGGACTCTCTGTCCGCGCCTCGCCGACGGCGTGACGGCGGCGATCGGGCTCCTGGAGGACTGGTACGGTCCTCCGCGAGGGCCGGTCGCCATTGAGGCGTCGGAGGGATTCCGCGCGCTCACGCCACGCGAACCGCCGCGCGCCGCCTTTTTCCTGACGGGCGGCGTCGACTCGCTTCACCTGCTCCACATGAACCGCGCGCACTACCCGGCGAGGCATCCGGCGCATTTTCGGGACGCCATCTCGGTGTTCGGGCATCTCTGCGCGGAAGGCGACGAGTCGCCGTGGAACGACCGCGTCCGTCCGCATCTCGCCAAGATCGCCTCGAAAATGGGCCTCGACATCGTCTTCTTCCGCACGAACGTATGGCGGCTCGAGCCCGACCTGGCCTTCGTGGCGGAGGAGAGCCTTTCCGCGTCCCTGCTCTCGAACGTCCATCTGCTGCGGCGGCGGTGGTCTCGCGTGTCGATCGCGACCGGCCGCTTCTCCGGCGCCGAGGTCGTGCGGGGCACGCATCCGATGCTCGATCCCCTGTACGCGACGAGCGCTCTCGACGTGCGCCACGACGCGAATCCCTACAAGCGGTTCCAGCGCCTCGCCGCGCTCTCCGCGACGCCCGGCGCCCTCGAGGATCTCGTCGTCTGCCTTGCCTATCCGGACCCGCCCGCCCTGAACTGCGGCCGGTGCGAGAAGTGCCTCCGCACGATGACGCAGCTCGTCGCGCTCGGCAGGCTCGAGGAGACGCCTCACTTTCCGAACGAGGTCGGCGCCGAAGCGATCCGCCGGCTCTCGATCAAGCCCGTCGAGGCGTACTACTGGAACGAGATCCTGCCCCTTCTCGGCGCGCGCGGGCGGGAGGACCTCGTCGCGGCGATCCGAGAGCGCCTGGCGGAGACGCGACGGTTCGAACGCTGGTCCCGCGACGAGGGGTGGAAGGGACGGCTCCGCAAGCTCGATCGCCGCTTCCTCGGAGGACGTCTGCTGGAGCTGCGAAAGCGGATGCTCCCGGCCGGCTATCCTTCCCAGAACCCGACGACGCGCGCAAAACGCCCGTCGGGCGAGACGTCGTAGACGTTCAGGCCGCGTCCCATCGGGTCGCCCCCGTCCCGGCGCGCGATCCAGCGGGCGATCGCCGTCCCGTGCGCGAGGCGCACGTCGCCATCCCGCGCGAGCGTGACGCCGGGGAAGAAGTGCTGGATCGCTTCGAGGTTCGCGAGCAGGTCTTCGACGCCGTCCGTCGCGCTGTACGCGTCGCGGAAGACGACGTCCGGCGTCGCGCAGGACGTCAGGCGTTGGCGGCGCTTCGCCGCGTCGGGGTTTCCCCAGGCATCGAGCCAGGCGTCCACGTTCGCGACGACCGCGGGCAGGCCCTCCTCCGAGACGGTCTTCGAGAACAGCGCGAGCTGATAGCGCCAGCCTTGCACGTGCGCGTCGCGAATTTTGGCGCTCGAGAAGGCGTGCCGCAGGTCGAGGACCGTACCCTGCGGCGTGCCCGCGAGCGTGATCGTGACGAGCGAGCCGCCGGCGGGGATGCCGCTCGCGTACCGGTACGTGAAGACGATGCGACGCGGGGGCTCGATCTCGACGACTTCGCCGTTCACGACCGTCCCGTCGGGATAACGGATGAGGACCTCGCCGCCGGCGCGACCGTCGATCCGCGAGCCCTCGCCCCACCAGCGCGCGAAGCGCTGCGCGTCCGTGAAGTATCGGAACACGGTTTCGGGGGTCGCGGCGATCGTGATCCGGCGCTCGACGGCCTCGGGGAACTCGGAGTCGGTCATGGTCTCGGTTCCTTTCTGGCGCGCTCTCAGGAAGCGCGCGGCTTCCGGCGTCGGCCGCGCCTCGGAGTCCTGGCGGCAAGTTCCTCGGTTTCGGCGAGGGTCTTGAGGTCCGAGAGCGCCGCGTCCCAGGTCGTCTCGAGCCACTTGCCGAGCAGACCCATTTGCCGGCGGCGCGCGGAGTAGTAGCGAAAGCGCCCTTCCTCGCGCCGCGCGACGAGGCCGGCGGCCTCGAGGACGCGCAGGTGCTGCGAGACGGCCCCGAAGCTCACGTCGGGATTGGCGCGATGGATCTCGCCGGCCGACCGCTCCCGCTCCCAGACGAGCCGCAGGATCTCGCGGCGCCGCGGGGCGGCGAGGGCGTCGAAGACGGCGGCCATGCGAATAGTTTAGCACATACTAAAATAATCCGTCTGACATGATCCGCGGACTGCGGTTGTTCTCGCTGTCCGAGGAGGTCGTGATGAAGAAGAAGCCGCGCCGTTCGCCGGGGAGGAAGGCCGCGCCGGCCAAGCGCCGGCCGCGTCCCCGCCGGGCGGCCGCCGTCCGGGGCCGGAAGCCCGCCGGCCTCTCCGAGCGCAAGCGCCACTACCTCGAGCGGTTCGCGAGCGAGCTCGCTCGGACGCTCCGCGTGCTCGACGCGTTCCCGCCCGGACGCGACGACTTCAAGCCGCACGAGCGGTCCGGCGCCGCGGCGCGGCTCGCCCACGCGTTCGTCAAAGAGAACGGCGCCGTCATCCGGGCGGCGCGGGGCGAGTGGAC
>Ga0335077_10012048_pt1 | contig 10808 bp, 14 predicted proteins | sample Lox_Sample_31_FD_207151 | JGI IMG/M metagenome (GOLD analysis project Ga0335077, IMG submission 207151) | Soil microbial communities from Loxahatchee National Wildlife Refuge, Florida, United States - Lox_Sample_3.1 | ecosystem: Environmental > Terrestrial > Soil > Wetlands | place: USA...
TTCAATTTCAGTAACGAAGCCCCACTTATATTCCTGCTCCGCCAGATCGCGGATAGTATTGACGTTGGTACTCATTGCACTCTCCCGGACGTTGCGCTTTCAATCTGAACGAGGTTGCCGCGGTTGTCCCTCACGGCAGCGAACTGCATGGGCCGGATCAAGTCCCAAAGCATGACTTTCTGAAGGGCCCCTCGGACCACCTGGTTAATCAGCCGCTGATTATCTTTGATAGGGCAGGACGGCTCCAAGTCGCAGAGTCCCGCCACCTCCATGTTGCACTCAGTCAGGGCCAGCGGACCCTCGAGCGCGGTGATGACTTCGGCAACGGAAATCAGGCGTGGCTCACGAGCGAGGCTGTAGCCGCCTTTTATTCCACGATGCGACTGCAGTAATCCGCCCTGGAGCAGGAGCTTCAACAGTTTGCTTACGGTGGGGAGCGGCAGCTGGCACTTCGCAGCAAGGTCACGTGCTGTATGAAGCTCTGTTTGCGGGCGGCGAGCCATCTGGCTTATTAATACCAGCCCGTAATCAGTCAATTTGCCAAGGCGAATCATTTGTAAGTTGCTGTGTACTAAGGCTGTATAAAGCGCCCGCCAAATAGCACTGTTTTAGTACGGTTTAATTATACGACCAAATGAAGGTTCGAGGCAAGACGGGTGCGTTTTCTTTGTCGCTGCTGATTCCGTTATGCTTACGAGTATGACGCTCCTGGATGCTCAGCAGTACGATGCGGCGCGCGAACGGCGCCGCCGGAAGTTGATCATCGTAGTCATACTTGTTGCGCTGCTGGGCGGATGGTTGGCCTACCATCTTCGTGATCACGGTGCGCGAGTCACAGTTAGAAAATTCTTTGGAGACCTGCAGAAGCAGGATTACGACGCCGCTTACGGCCTATGGTTTCACGATCCCAACTGGAAGCAGCACCCGGCAAAATATCCGAATTACCAGTTCAACGATTTCTATCGGGATTGGGGCCCAGGCGGCGAGTGGGGACTGATAAAGTCATATCACGTTGACTGCTCCCTAAGTCCCAGCGGAGGCAACGGGGTGATTGTGCAGGTTAATGTCAATCATCGAGCCGACCATGCCTATGTCTGGGCAGACAAAGGAGACAAGACATTGTCGTTCTCGCCGAATGACATCCAGTGCGGAAACTGGCTAGGCTGGCTCACGGAGTAGGGCAAAGGCAAAACAGCAGAAAGTAGTACTGAAGTCTTAATCTCGCTCCCGCTCGCCTTTTCGATACTTGCCGAATACCATTTCCGGCAAGCAGCTCAGAATTGCCGCTCCAACAAGGACTGTAAGCCCGATCACGGCCCAACCATTTCTACCCAGGGAGACGAAACCAACGCCATAGAGGAGTGTCACAACCGCCATGATCAGAAAGAAAGGCCCAGTAATGTAGCAGTGTATGCGCCCACAGCGCACAGCGTTGAAAATGCACGAAACGGCTATTACGGTCAGTGCGCAGGTCCAAACAGCCGTTTTCCAGCCAGGGCTAATGCGATTGCTGCTGGTCGCCACCATGGCAATGGCAGGAAGGCAAAATAGAATACAAGACAGCAGTGGCTTGGAAAAAATGTCGCCCGACTTGTTTGTCGCACGACGGGCCATAACCTATCCTTCTGGTTGACGCTGAGATCGGAATAGTCAGGCTCTCACGGCAAGGACATCGAGCACTTTTTGCAACGACGCCTCGTCCGTCACGTTCACGCAAGTCTTGGAGCGGTCGATTTGCCGCATGAGACCACACAGAACTTTACCGGGACCGAGTTCGACGAAGGTCTGCACGCCCTGATCGATAAGCAAGCGCATCGACTGCTCCCACTTGACCGAACCAGTAACTTGCCGGACGAGCGCGTCACGAGATTGCTCAGCATTCTCTACCAAGGCGGCATCTGCATTGCAGGCCACCGGAACCGCTGGATTCTGAAAGGCGACACTACCTAAATCCTGAGCCAGCCGATCCTGAGCGGGCTTCATGAGCGAGCAATGGAAGGGGGCGCTTACCGGAAGGATCTTGGCGCGCTTAGCACCGCGTTCGTCGGCCAATTTTGTGGCCCGCTCAACGGCTCGGGTGTGACCGGAAATAACGATCTGCTCGGCGGAGTTGATGTTGGCCGGCTCGCAGACTTCGCCGTCGGCTGCGTCCCGGCAAACCCCGACAACCTTATCTAGTTCCATGCCAAGAATGGCCGACATCGCACCCACTCCCACGGGAACCGCCTCCTGCATATAGCGGCCTCGTTTGCTGACTGTGCGGACAGCATCGGAGAACGCCAAAGTTGCTGCCGCGACATGAGCCGAATATTCGCCCAGGCTATGCCCAGCCACAAAAGTCGGCTTGATGCCTCGTTCATGTAGAACGCGCCACGCCGCGACGGAAGTGGTCAGGATCGCAGGCTGCGTGATTTCGGTTAAACGGAGTTTTTCTTCGGGACCTTCCCAGCAGATTTCAGCAAGCTTATAGCCCAGCGCCTCATTGGCTTCGTCAAAAGTTTGCCGCGCAATGGGGTACTTCTCGGCTAGTTCTTTTCCCATGCCGATTGCCTGCGATCCTTGGCCGGGGAATAAGAAGGCGATCGACCCGTTGGTTGAATGCGTCATGCGGTCATGTCCAGATTTCGGAGCAAAGATCATACCGGATTTCGTGGACTACCTGCCTTTCGCGTGAGTTGCAGGATTAGCTGGTTACCAGCGCCGGTGACTGGATGGATGCGAGTTCTTTTTCAATCTTTTCGTTAATTCCGCTCTGGGCGAATTCCGCCGCCACGCGAATGGCGTTCTTAATTGCATTCGCGTTTGACGAACCGTGGGTGATGAAACAGACGCCTTTTACACCCAGAAGCGGCGCGCCACCATACTCAGTGTGGTCGAGACGCTTTTTGAAATCGGCGAAGGCACTGCGTGACAACAAGTATCCAACCTGCCGCGTGATGGTCGCTTTCAGCGATTCTTTTAAGGTGTAGCGCACCAGATTGGCCAAGCCTTCGGAGATTTTGAGAGCGACGTTCCCCACGAAGCCATCGGCGACAATGACGTCCACACGGCCGTTGTAGAGATCACGGCCTTCAACATTGCCCACGAAATTCAACGGGAGCTGCTTCAGGCGCTGGAAGGCCTCTCTGGTGAGGTCGTTGCCCTTGGTTTCCTCCTCGCCAATGGAAAGCAATCCGACTCGTGGGCTGCGGGTTCCGAACATGGTACGGAAGTAGATGTCACCCATGACGGCAAACTGTTCGAGGTTGTGCGGCTTGCAATCGACGTTGGCGCCGACGTCAAGCAGCGAAGCGACTGTGCCGGTAGCGGTTGGGAAAACTGCAGCCAGCGCAGGGCGATCGACTCCTGGGATGGCGCCCAGCACCATCTTCGCCGTAGCCATGGCCGCGCCGGTGTTACCTGCGGTCACGAATCCGACAGCGCGGCGCTCTCGCACCAACCGCAAGCCAACTCGCATCGAAGAATCGCGCTTGCTGCGAACAGCCTGCACCGCTTTGTCGTCCATCTCGATAACTTCGCTGGCGTGGACAATCTCAATGGGCAAGTTCGCAGCGGCGGGATAGCGGCTGAGTTCCGCCGAAAGCGTCGGCTCAGGCCCGACGAGCAGAACGCGAACGTCATAGTGCCGCGCGGCCTGGATCGCACCTTCAATCTCAGGCTTGGGCCTACGATCTGAACCCATCGCGTCCAGAGCTATGACGCTCGGCATGGTGTAAAGCGAAGTTAGCTGGCTTCTTCGACTTCCAGAACTTCCCGGCCTTTATAGTAACCGCACTTGGGACAGGCGCGATGCGGCAATTTGCGTTCGTGGCAGTTGGGGCATTCAGATAGTGACTGGTGTTTCAGGGCATCGTGGGCGCGCCGGTTGCTGGTGCGCGCCTTCGAATGTCGCCGTTTTGGATTGGGCATTTGGATTCCTTGTACGACGGCCAATCGGCCGCGATATTGGCGGGCATTATGTACCCGCCGAAACTCTTATTGCGCCTCATCGGCGCGTGACTGCGTTTGTTACACCAACCCGGCACTCACGTGCCGGGCTGGAATATGGCGCTCCTTCGAAGCTGAAACTGGCTCTCATCGCCCAGAGCACTACCAAAAGGATTGCTACAACTTGCTACGCAGATCCTTCAGCGCCGCCCATCGCGGATCTTCCATGGGTTCTGCGCATGAGCACTGGGCAACGTTCAAGTTTGCCCCGCACTGCGGACAGAGCCCTTTGCAATCCTGCCGGCAAATTGCCTTCAACGGAACCGCCAGCACAACCTGCTCGCGGAGGACATCTTCGAGCAGCAGGCCCTCTCCTTCATAGTAGCTGATTTCGGACTCAGTGCCGCTAACCGCATTCTCTTCGCGTCCGGCGTCAGCGCCCAGAGGACGATAAAGGAGATCGAAGTTCCGTTTGACATCCTGAACAACCGGTTCGAGGCAGCGCGCGCAGGCAAGCTCAATGCCTGTCGCCAGTTCCCCGTTGAGCCGTATGTCTTTGATCAGCGAACGCTTACCGCGATGCTCTTCAACCAGTTGGGCACGCCCCGTGGTATGCAACTGGCTACTCTGCCTAAAGTCAGTTCCAAGTTCGATTGCGCCGGGCGGAAAGTTCTCGTCAAAATCGATCGGATGCCGTTCCAGCTCATGAATTTCAATGAACATAAAGATCTCCGGGGCCCCATCAGATACTGCCACCGGCGCAGGAGACGCTCACAGGCGCAAGTCCTCTCGGGAGCTAAAGTCAAGAATAAAGGCCGTGGAAGAAGGGTGTCAAGAAACGCACGGGCGGGTAGTGGGCTAGCGCAGATGGGTAGCGTCTAGCGTTTCAGCGCCAACTTGTGGGTGGGTTGATAGAGGCCGATCTCGCCGCCGCTGGGTAGCGGGATAGTGGTGCGAATTCCCCAATCTTCTTTCTCGACTTCGGTACACTTCACTTTCTTTTTGGCGAGAGCCTTAATCGTTCTCTGCAGGTCGTCGCACATCAGGTAGAGAATGGCTCCGTTCATTGCATGGCCAGCGTGAGACTGACTGGATTCGCCATCCAGCGGATGCACAGCCATTTCGGTTGGTGGTGTGCGGAAAATGAGCCAGCCGCCGCCAACATCGACCGCTTTAAAGCCCAAAACATCGCGGAAGAATTTTCGATCGGCTTCGGCATTTTTGCTATACAGGAGAACGTGAAGGCCGAAAATCATGGCGGAGAGTCTAGCATGTGGCGGCTGACTACGGTTGACCCGATAGAATGTTTCCACAATCGATTGCAAGAGGAAGAATGAGCTACCAGCAACAAATAGTTGTCCAAACAAAGGGCCATGGCCAGATGCATGATCTCACCGGGCAGATCGCGGCGATCGTGAGTTCGTCCGGCGTTCAAACTGGCACAGTGAACATTTTCAACGTTGGTAGTACAGCCGCTGTCGGGACCATCGAATTCGAGCCGGGACTCAAGCAAGATCTGCCCGCAATTCTGGACAAGCTGATCCCGCCGAGCCGCTCCTACGGCCACGAGCAAGCCTGGCATGATGGCAACGGGCATTCGCATTTGCAGGCGACGCTGCTCGGGCCGTCGCTGACCGTGCCAATCGCGGAGGGAAAGCTGGTGCTCGGGACCTGGCAGCAGATTTTTCACCTGGAGTGTGATGTGCGCGGACGCCAACGAACAATTGTGGTGACGGTCGTCGGAGACTAGGCCATGAGTATGGAAAATCACATTGTTGCAACGATTCGAAAGATTCCGCGAGGCAAGGTTGCGAGTTATGGATCGGTGGCACGCGCGGCGGGGTATCCTGGCGCTGCAAGGCAGGTGGTCGGCGTGTTGCGGCGATCGTTCGGGCTGCCGTGGCATCGCGTTCTTGGCGCAGGCGGAGCAATAAAACTACGCGGCGATTCGGCGATCGAGCAGCGGCTTCGGCTGGAGGCGGAGGGAGTGATTTTTCGCGGTCGCCGCGTCGACATGAAGCGGCATGAATTTAAGTTTCAGAAAAGGCAATCAGAGCGGCCAAAAAAGGCAAGGAGGGCTCATTGACTCGCTCAGGGTGCGATGCTCGCGTTGCCTGTGTGTCGGAGGTTTCAGCAACTTCCTTAACCATCGAAGGCAGCAACTCGCCCCGGTTATGACATCTCCCAATCCGATCAAAGCACTTGAGACTTAGAGAATAAGCACGGTCGCGGTCCGGGGCATGCGGGGTCAGGCGCACCCAGACAACGCTTGGACGGTTCGAGAAGGGAGTCACTAACCGAGGCTCCGTGGGCGACTGGGCGGCCTCTTCTACAATGACGCCAAACATAGTTGGTTCGAACACTCCACAAAGTAGGCTCATGCTGACTAGGTCCACACGACTCTGATGGATTTGCACCCGTACTCCAAAAACAAGCCTTGACGCTAAACCTAATCGCGACAGCAAGGAATTCTCGTAGCCGAAATCGAAGAAACATGCTTCCTGCTTATCTCCGCCGTTATCGCAAGCAGCGGGCTCTGGTTTCAGCAACGAGCGATGATAGCCGCGATGATGAGCCGCTATCTCATTTACCTCGTCAAGGGTAGATTCCCCTACGCGAAGGCCGCGCAATTCGACAAGAAGATGCTCCGCGTCCTCACGCTCCCTGCAAGCTTCCCACTTAGCGTACGCACAAATGGCGACGCCACTTGTTACTACCACCAGCAAGACGCAGAGTATCGACTTAGAAATTGGCACCCTGCTCATCTTTTATGATTGTCCGCATGGATGGTTGCGCCGAAGACTTTAACAAAGCTACTAGCTACTCTTCTTGAACTTTTCATCGATTTCGACTTGATATCCCGCGACCAGCCGATTGGTTTCATTCGCCATGCCCACGACGGCCATCAACTCTTTAAACATCGCATCGGTCATGCCTTTCTTCCTGGCCGATGCAGTATGCGAGGCAATGCAATAGTCACACTTATTGCTGACGCTGACCGCGACGTAGATCATTTCTTTGGTGAGCGGATCGAGGGCACCCGGGGCCATGATCTGCTTTATATCTTCCCAGGTGCGCTTCAGGGTGACCGGATCGTGGGCTATCGCTTTCCAGAAATTGTTGATCCAGTCGGTTTTGCGCGTAGTCATAATGTCGTCGTAGACCGCCCGCACTTCCGGGCTCGCGTCTTTGTATTCAATGAGTCCCAATGTTGCCATCATCATCCTTTCGGAGTTTTTCCGCTGAGTAACCTGCCCAGTTCGCACCAGGAACATCGTATGCCGACGTAGAAATGTCCGAATAGCGCGTATACGGCGCTGACTTCGTCGAAGCGCATTTCGTAGATCAGCTTCTTGAAAACGATGGGATCGTCGGCGAACAAGTCGACTCCCCACTCCCAGTCGTCAAAACCAATCGATCCGCTGATAATTTGTTTTACTTCGCCGGCATAGCGCCGGCCCACGAGGCCATGCTCGTTCATCTGCCGGGCACGTTCTTCCATCGGAAGCGTATACCAGTTCTGATCTTCTCCACGGCGCCGGTCCATCGGATAAAAGCAGATGTAGCGATGCTTGGGAAGCTCGGGGAACAAACGAGGCTTCATCGCTTCGCGCTGCCGATTCAGAGTTTCGTTGATTGCCTGGTTCCATTCCTCGGAATGCGGCTGCACACCTCGGTCGACCAATTCGTTGTAGGTCTTCATGCTGGACTCGTACAATCCGAGTTCGATCACAGACAAGTAGGAGGACGTCGGCTCCAGAAAATCACTTAGCTTCAGCCGCGCCAATCGAAGTTCCGCCTGATTCAAGTCCTCGAAGGTCGGCCGGAAGTGGACGAACATCAAATCGCCCTTGTGCCCGAGCAGCGAATAGAGCCCAGATTGCCCGTTTGGGTTCTGTTCCATTTTCGCCAGCACGTTAGCGGCTTCTTTTACGATCTCGTCCTTGATCGACGCCCTCAGCGGGCGCCAGGCCGACCAGCGAAAGCGCATCATCTGGTGCAACACGCTATAACCTTCGATTGTCAGTGGAACCGGCGGCGCTTCAGCCGAAGCGGTTTGTGGCCGGGCGGTGCGAGTAGTCGCCATACGTGTTTTCCTTGCGCACTATTCTACCCCGCTCTGTGGTGTGATGACCGTTCGTGCGATATTGTGGGGCTGCAGGAAGCTGCTTGCGGGGCCGGGGCTCTGAGATCAAATGGCTCGCAGTACCAGTAGCGTCGCATCGTCCTGGAATGTTCCTTCGCAATGTTCTGAAGCCTTGTGCAACAACTGATTCAGCAACTCGGCAGCGTCGCATAGTGGGTTCTGTTTTACCGTCTCCATTAGTCCCCATTCGCCGAATGGCTCACCTTCGCTGTTGGGGGCCTCGACTAATCCGTCGGTGAACATGAGTAAGCTGTCGCCATGTCTCAGTGGAAGTTCACTTTGCTCGTAGGCCCAGTCGGGAAATTGCCCAAGGACCGCGCCGGCGGCATTCAACTCGATGCCCGTCCCATCGCGGAGCACAATCGGCGGATTATGGCCGGCGTTGCAATAGGTGAGCCGGTGCTCCTCGTTGTTTAGCACGCCGTAAAAGAACGAAATAAATTTGCTGACGGGCGTGATCTCGCAGAGCATGCGGTTCAATCTCCGGCATAGCTCGCGGGGCGGAAGCTTTTGCCAGATCAGCGGTCTCAGAGCGGCTTGCAGGCTCGACATGAGCAGCGCCGCTGCCATTCCTTTGCCGGCGACATCGGCGATGCAAAGTGCGGTTTCATTTTCGCTTACGCGAACCACATTGTAGTAATCACCACCGACAAAGCGGATGGGCTGGGTGATAGCTGCGATCTCATAATCGGAGATTGCAGGAAGATTCCTGGGCAACAGTTTGCTTTGTATCTCCTGGGCCTCGCGCAGTTCACCCTCGCTTGAGCGTTGCGCTCGCCTCTGCCTCTGGCCTCGTTCAATTTGCGTGCGCAGCTTTTGTAAGAGCTGCTGGTTTTGCCAAGGTTTCTGCACAAAATCGGAGGCGCCGCGGCGCATGGCTTCAACCGCCAGCTCAACGCTGCCCCAGGCAGTCATCACTAGCACCGGCATGTTTTGATCACGTGAACGAATCTGCGAAACCAGTTCCAAGCCTTCGTCACCGGCCGTGGTGTCGCGTTCGTAATTCATATCCATGAGCACAACGTCGAACGGGTCGGATTGGAGCGCCGGCAGGACCTGCGATGGTTCGCTTACCGCCTCGGTGCAGAAGCCGTGGCTCTTGAGCAAAAGTTGCAGCGCATCCAGAACAGGTACCTGGTCGTCCGCGATGAGTACGCGGGCAGCGTCATTCTGGCTTGAGTGCGTTTCGGCTATTGAGCAAGCGTTCATGGCAACCTGAAATTGCAGCCCAATCGCCAATGGTGGACTGCGGGTATTTAACACATTCTAAAGAGTTTGATATAGACTGGCGGAGGCGAGCGAAATGTCATGCTGTGCATCTGTGGAACGAGCCGTCCGAAAGTGGACAGTTTGAGCTTGCCATTGCGATGTGCGTCATCGCATCTTTAGTTCTGATCCAGGTATCCAATAGACAGATGAAGCAGAAGTCTGAGACACGCCTTCTTGCCCAATTTCTGGGCTGTTGTTGTCGCTAGCCGTACAATTCTTCAAACTAAAAGCAATTGATTCCAGGCCCGGAGCTGATTCATGAAAATCGCGAATGACGTAACTGAACTGATTGGACATACCCCTCTGGTCTATCTGAACAAAGTGACTGAAGGTTGCGCGGCAACAGTGGCGGCGAAGCTGGAAAGCTTCAATCCGTGCTCGAGCGTGAAGGACCGCATTGGGGTGAGCATGATTACGGATGCCGAACGCGCCGGGAAAATTCATCCTGGTAAGACCGTTTTGATTGAGCCGACCAGCGGGAATACGGGGATCGGTCTGGCTTTCGTTGCGGCAGTGAAAGGCTATCGGCTCATTCTCACCATGCCGGACACCATGAGTCTGGAGCGCCGCGTACTGCTGCGTGCCTTCGGCGCGGAAATCGTGCTCACACCCGGGCCGAAAGGCATGAAAGCCGCAATCGCCAAAGCGGAAGAACTACTCGCGGCGAATCCTAACGGGTATATGCTCCAGCAGTTCGAGAATCCAGCGAATCCGAAAATTCATTTCGAGACCACAGGGCCTGAGATCTGGAACGATACGGCCGGTGGGGTCGATATCTTAGTTTCTGGAGTGGGAACGGGTGGGACGATCACGGGTGTGTGCGAATACATCAAGCCGAAGAAGCCGTCGTTTAAAGCAGTGGCAGTCGAACCAACGGACAGCGCGGTTCTTTCCGGGGGGCAGCCTTCTCCGCATAAGATACAGGGCATCGGAGCGGGGTTTGTGCCTAAGATTCTGCGCACGGATTTTATCGACGAAATTGTGACGGTTACAAACGATGAGGCAATCAACATGGCGCGACGCTTGGCCAAGGAAGAAGGTTTGCTGGTTGGTATCTCCTCGGGGGCTGCGGTTGTGGGCGGGCTGAAAGTGGCGCGACGCCAGGAAAATACGGGGAAACTGATGGTTGTAGTCCTGCCGGATTTTGGAGAACGCTACCTGACCAGCGTGTTGTTCGATGAGTTGCGCAAGGAATCGGCAGAGCTGGCGACAGCAGCGGTATGAGTTTGAGATGAGCGCAGAGGACACTGAGTAACACAGAGGATTTCTTCTTCCGTGAACGCTACTGTTTGCCTGACTCGCGACACGGTGCAGAATGGGGCTAATGACCGCAATTCGAGAAGATATCGCGACGGTGCTGGAACGGGATCCGGCAGCCAAGTCGCGCCTAGAAATTTTCTTGTGCTACGCCGGCTTACATGCGCTTTGGTTCCATCACATCAATCATTGGCTCTGGAAGCATAGG
>Ga0335077_10012049_pt1 | contig 10807 bp, 9 predicted proteins | sample Lox_Sample_31_FD_207151 | JGI IMG/M metagenome (GOLD analysis project Ga0335077, IMG submission 207151) | Soil microbial communities from Loxahatchee National Wildlife Refuge, Florida, United States - Lox_Sample_3.1 | ecosystem: Environmental > Terrestrial > Soil > Wetlands | place: USA: Florida...
GAGCCCGTGCACGGCGCGCGCGACGACCTCCTTGCCCACGCCGCTCTCGCCGGTCACCAGCACCGTGGTCTTGTACTCCGCGGCGCGCTCCACGAGCTCGTACACGGCGCGCATCGCCTCCGACGCCGCCGCGAGCGAAGGGCCCGACCGCGTCTGCGACAGCGCGCGGCGCAGCTGGCGGTTCTCGCGGCGCAGGCGCTCGCGCTCGTCCGCCTTCCGAATGGCGAGCAGGAGCTCCTGCCCCGTGAACGGCTTGGCCAGGTAGTCGTAGGCTCCCTTGCGCACGGCCTCGAGCGCCTGCTCGATCTGCCCGAACGCCGACATGACGAGCACGGTCGCCTCGGGCTGCGCCGCGATCAGCGCCTCGAGGATCTCCAGCCCGCCGCGCCCCGGCATGCGCACGTCGCAGAGCACCACGTCGAAGCGATCGCTCTGCGCGGCGCGCAGGCCGGTGTCGCCGTCGGGCGCGCTCGCGACCTCGTAGCCCTCGTCCTCGAGGATCCCGCCGAGGCTCGTGCGCACCCCGCCTTCGTCATCGATGATCAGCGCGCGGCGTTTGGCCATGGCCGCCGTTCGTATCGGCGGCCGGCAACACCAGCCTGAAGCAAGTCCGCCCGGACTGACTCGCGACTTCGAGTCTTCCGCCGAGCAGCTCGGCCAGCCGGTGGGCGTTCCACAGCCCCAGCCCCGTGCCCTCGCCGGGCTCCTTCGTGGTGAAGAACGGATCGAACACGTACGGCAGGTTCTCGGCGTCGATGCCCGGGCCGTTGTCGGTGACGCTGATGGCGACGGAGTCCGGTGCGCGCTCGGCCGAGTGACGCTCGCCGGCGCGGTCGGTCGCGCGGCGGGCCGGGCGCGCGGGGTCGCGCGTGCGCTGCGCGGCCACCTCGATGCGAGCCAGCGGAACACCGCGCAGCGCGTGCGCCGCGTTCTCGACCAGGTTCACGAAGATCTGCTCGATGCGCCGCGGGTCGACGTCGATGGGCGGGAGCTCGGGCTCGAGGACGAGCGACAGCTCCACGCCCCCGAGCAGCGGCTGCGGGCGCATGCGCTCGACCAGCCGGTCGACCAGCGCGGCCGTGTCCGCGCGCTCCAGCTGCAGCGCGTCGGGCCGCGACAGGTCGAGCATCTCGCGCACGAGCGTGCGGATGCGCAGCGCCTCCTCGCCGATGCGCTCGGCGAGCTCGCGGGTGCGCTCGCTCGCGCCCTTGTCGCGCTGACACAGTTCGGCGTAGCCCAGGATCGCCGCGACGGGATTGCCGACCTCGTGCGCAACGCCCGCGGCCAGCTGTCCCACCGACGCCAACCGGCGCCCCCGCGCCAGCGCTTCGTGCGCGCGCTCCAGCGCCGCGCGGTCCGCTTCGAGCGACGCGGCCATGCGGTTGAACGAGCCCGCCAGCGCCGCGAGCTCGGCCGGGCCCTCCGGCGCGAGCCGCGTGGCCAGGTCGCCCGAGGCAATGCGCGCGGTGCCCTCGGCCAGGGCACCGAGCGGCAGCACCACGCGGCGCCGCAGCAGCCACGCGCCGAAGCCGACGAACACCGCCGTGGCGGTGGCGAGAATCCACAGGCCCGCGATCACGAGCGGCGCCATCCGGGCACGGAACTCCTCGCCGCCGTTGTGGCCATAGAGGAAGCCGTCCTCACCCGCGCGCGAGCGCACGGGCGTCAGGATCGCGAGCTCGCCGCGCGCGAGACTGCCCTCTTCGATCACCTCGCCTCGCTCGCGCGCCTCGCGCAAGAGCGCCTCGAGGTCGCCGCGCTCCGCCGGGCCGAGCGGCTCGCCCAGCAGCACGCGCCCCGCGCCGTCGAGCACGCGGAACTCGCCGCCCACCAGCCGCGGTGCGCTGGCGCGCGCGACTGCGGCGAAATCGCGCAGCCGCTCGCCGCGCGCGAGCTCGCCTTCGACGTGCCGCGAGCCCATGCGCAGCCGCTCGAGCGCGTCGTCGCGCGCTACGCGCGCAGCGAGGCTCCCGAGCGCGACCGCGACCAGCGCCAGGCCCGCGAACATCATCACGAACAGGTTCGCGACGATCTCGACCTGAACGCCGCCGCGCTCGAGCTTCACGACCGCTCCAGGAAGCGCTGCAGCAGGTTCGGCTCGAAGAGGAACACGAGGCCCGCGAGCGCGAGCGCCGGCCCGAACGGAACGTGCGTGCCGCGCCCGCCGCGGACCCGGACGATCACCGCGACGCCGTAGACGATCCCCACGAGCGAGCCCACGACCAGCACGCCGAGCGCGGCCTCCAGGCCGAGGAAGCTGGCGAGCATGGCCACGAGCTTCACGTCGCCCATGCCGAAGCCGATCTTGCCCGCGAAGTACTCGTAGCCCGCGGACAGCGCCCACAAGAGGCCCCCGAGCACCACCACGCCCAGCAATGCGTCGCGCCAGCCCACGGAGAGCTGCGGTGCCGCCAGCGAGAGCCCGAGGCCCAGGACTACACCGGGAAGTGTGATGGAGTCCGGGATCATGTGGAAGTCGATGTCGATGAACGTGACCGCGATGAGCGCCGACGCGAGCGCCCAGTCGACGAGCAGCCGCACGCCCGGCCCGTGCGCCCACAGGAGCGCGGCGAAGACCGCGCCCGTGAGCGCCTCCACGGCCGGGTAGCGCAGCGAGATCGGCACGCGGCAACTGCGGCAGCGCCCGCGCAGGAGCGCGTACGACACCAGCGGCACGTTGGCCCAGAAAGGGATGGGCGCGCCACAGCCCGGGCAGTGCGAGCCCGGCCGCACGAGTGACTCGCCGCGCGGCAGGCGCCAGATGACGACGTTCAGGAAGCTGCCGATGCACGCGCCCAGCGCGAACGCGAACGCAGTCGCCACGGGCCAGTCGACCGTGAGCTCCCCCATCGCGCGAGACGGTAGCGCGCTCTAGCGGAAGTCGCGCCGCTGGAAGAGCACCACCGCGCCGCTCATGAGGATCAGCGAGTAGAGCCCCGCGTACGCGGCGGCCATGCACGCGCGCGCTGCCGAGATCGGCACGTTGGCGCTCGCGTCGGATTTGAAGTCGAGCCGCTCGAGGTTCGGCAGGGTCCAGTACAGCGCCTCGAGCATCTGCCTGAGCCCGGCGATGTCCGTGTAGCGGCCGAAGGCGCGCAGGTCCGAGAGCAGATGCCCCACGATCCAGAGCGCCACCGTGAACATGGCCGAGAGATACGGCGTGGTGAAGCTCGAGAAGAACATTGCGATCGCGGTCACCAGCGCGAGCTCGAGGTAGATCATGGCGATCGCCGTGACGAGCCCGCCCGAGAACTCCGAGCCCTTCCACACGAGCACGCCGAGGAAGCACGCGCTCATCAGCGCGACCTCGACCGCGAGCAGCGACAGCAGCCCGAAGTACTTGCCGAGCAGGAACTCCCAGCGCCGCACCGGCTTCGAGAGCATCGTGTAGACGGTCTTCGTCGAGATCTCGCGGTACACCAGGTTGATGCCCACGAAGATCGCGATCAACACGCCGAAGAACGCGATCGCGCCGAGCCCCACGTCGCGGTAGATGCGCTCGTCCTTGCCGATCTGCATCTGCGCCAACAGGATCGAGCTCGCGATCATGAGCGCCGCGAAGAGCAGCAGATTGTAGAGCAGCTTGTCGCGCACCGCCTCGCGGTACGTGTTCAGAGCGAGCACTCCGATGCGGCGGAGCGAGGTCATGCCTTCTTCTCCTCGGCGAGGCCTTCGAGCAGGAGGTCCTCGAGGCTCTTCCGCTTGGGTACGAAGCTGCGCACGCGGCCGCCGCTCTCGCGCACGCGGTCGAGCGCCTTCTCGCCGTCCGTCTCGCCGTCGAACTCGAACAGGAAGCGGCTGCCCTGCACGACCGCGCGGCGCGCCCGGTTCTCGAGCTCGTGGTAGAGCGACTCGGAAATCGCTTCGACGACGAGCTCGCTGCCGACGACCTCCTGGCCGAGCAGCTCTTCCAGGTAGCCCTGCTTGCGCACCTCGCCCGACAGGATGAGCGCGATCTGATCGCAGATCACCTCGGCGTCCTCGAGGATGTGCGAGGAGAAGAACACCGTCTTGCCCTCGTCGCGCAGCGACAGGATCAGGTCGCGCACGTCCTTGCGGCCGAGCGGGTCGAGCCCGCCCATGGGCTCGTCGAGGATCACGATGTCGGGCTCGCCGATCAGCGCCTGCGCGAGGCCGACGCGCTGGCGCATGCCCTTCGAGTAGCGGCGGATCTGGCGGTCGGCCGCGTGCGCCAGCCCGACGCGTTCGAGCAGCTTCGGGATCCGCTCGCGGCGCACGTCCCTCGGAATGCCGAGCAGCGCGCCGTGGAAGTCGAGGAACTCGCGCGCGTCGAGGTAGTCGTGGAAGAAGGTGCCCTCGGGCAGGAAGCCGAGCTTGGCGCGGCTGCTCGGGTCCGACACCGGCAGCCCGTTCAGCCACGCTTCGCCCGACGTCGGCATGACGAGCCCCGTGAGCACCTTGATCGTGGTGGTCTTGCCGGCGCCGTTCGGGCCGATGAAGCCGAAGATCTCGCCCGCCTTCACCGTGAGATCGACGCCCTTCACCGCCTCGACCGGGCGCATCCAGAACCCCGTGCGGAACACCTTGTGGAGAGCGCGCGCCTCGATCGCGTTCGGACTCACGGCTGCTTCTCCCCGTGCTTGCGCAGACCCGGCAGGTTGAGCTTCAGCACCTGGTACTCGAGGTGCGTCGCCGCCTTGCCGTCCGCGATGAAGTACTCGCCGCCCTGCGGGTCGTGCGGCAGCGCACCGAGAAAGCCGCCGGCCACGAGCTCGCGCACGTTCTTCGGCGCGCTGCGCTTCGCTTCGAGCTGCTTCGCGATGGCGGCGTCGATCGCCGCCAGGTCGCGGTTGATCCACACGTCCGAGAAGCGCTTCTCGAGCTGCACGCGGACGTCCGGGTTCTCTTCGTTCTTGAGCCGCGCGGAGATGAACTCGAGCGCGGTCTCGGGGTCGCCCGCGCTCGTGTAGAGGCGCGCGACGAGATACGGCAGATACGGCGGTCCGCCCAGCGCGTACGCGCGCTCGAGGCACTGCGCGCCGCGCACGTAGTCTTCCTTCTCCATGAAGTACTGGAAGCCGAGCAGGAAGTGGATGCGCCAGTAGTTGCTGTTCTGCGCGCCCTTCTCGAGCACGCGGATCGCGCCGTCCACGTTGCCGGCCAGGCCGCCGAGCACCGACGCCATGAGCACGTACACCGAGTCGTAGTGCGGATCGATGTCCGTGATCAGGTTCGTGAGGCGCTCGGCCGCGGGCCACTTCGCGGCGGACGCGACCGGGTCGCCGACGTAGTAGGTCGTGCGGATCCAGAACAGGTCGGCCGCCAGGCGTGCAAAGCCGAGCGAAGCGATGCGCACCGCGTTCCCGTTCGGCAGCACGCCGACGTCGCCGTCGGCCACCGTCTCGATCTGGCGCGACTCGAGCCACTGGTTCGTCCCGCGGACGCCCAGGGCGAGCACGAGCACGAACGGCAGCAGCAGCCCCTCGACGGGCAATCGTGTGAGCCGGGCGATCACGCCCACGCAATCGGAGCGAGAAACATGCAGCTTGAGAAAGAGAAGACCCGGCGGGACCGAAGTCCCGCCGGGTCCGAGTTACAAGACGTGGACCAGACCGAGGTCTAGAACACGTTGCGACCCATGTCGACGCTGTCGCAGGGGCCGACCTGGCCGAGCACCGAGAGGCCGGTGCCGCTGTCGAGCGGGCCGACGTTCGCCGTGCCCGGGTTCGACGCAGCACAGGCCGCCGCGGTCGGCGTCTGGGCCCACGCCGGAGGAGCCGTGAAGGCGCCCGAAGGATCGGGCACGTTCACGCCCCACGAGTTCACGAACGTGTCGCCGTCGATGTCCGCCACGGCGCTCGCGTAGAACTCGTTGTCCGTGATGTTGTTCGGCGGATCCGCGGCCTGGATCGCACCGTTGCGGCCCGCACCGATCTGGTACGAGTAGTACACGTCGCCTTCCGGACCCCAGCCGATCCAGCAGTCACCCTGCGCACCCGCGGTCCACGCCGGGAGCGGGTTCGGGCAGTTACCACCGACAACTTTGAACGGGGTCTTCAGGCCGGGCACGTACGCCACCGGCGTCGCCGGCATGTCGAGGTACGTACCCGCCTCGGCGAAGTAGGACTCCTCCGCCGTGCGGATGGCCGCGAGGTTGACCTTGGACTCGCCGGCCTTCGAGCGAAGCTGGAACTTGATGAAGTTCGGGATGGCGATGGCCGCCAGGATGCCGATGATCGCCACGACGATCATCAACTCGATGAGCGTGAAACCTTCACGCCGCTTCAGGTTGCCAAGCATTGGATTCTCTCCTTGCTGAGTACCGTACTCGTGAAACGAAATGCCCAGGCGCTGCTGCCCCAGTCCCGCCAAGAGACGCCAGGCGGCCGGCAGGGGAGCAAGCGCCGTGCCCGTTGCGGGCTGCGCAGGCACGAGCGCGCAGGGTCGTCCCCAAGCCGTGGCTCGGCCTCGCCAATACGCTTCGGGAACGACACTTCTGGCGGCGGTGTCCAGGGTCACCGAGTGACGTTCTGCGCGACTCGCAGTGACGATCCTCGTCACCGACTCACTCGCCATCAGTCACTCCCGTCGTCCAGGCGAAGCTTCTCCAGGCGGTAGCGGAGCGAGCGGAAGGTCACGCCCAGGAGCTGCGCGGCGCGCTTCTTCACGCCGTTGGTGCGCTGCAGAGCCTCCTGGATCAGCGACGTCTCGTACGCGGCGAGGAGCGCGTCGAGGTCGACGCCGCCCGAGGGAATGCGGGCGGTCTGCGACGGCTCGGCGGGCCGCCGCACGGTCGCGGGCAGGCAGTCGAGCGTGATGCGGGAGGTGCGCGCCAGGGTGACGGCACGCTCGACCAGGTTCTCGAGCTCGCGCACGTTGCCGGGGAACGGGTAGGCCTCCAGCACGGGCAGCACCGCTGCGTCGAGCTCGCGGACGTCCTTGCCGAGCTCGGCCGAGTACTTCTCCGCGAAGTGCGACACGAGCTGCGGCAGGTCCTCGGGGCGCTCGCGCAGCGGCGGGAGCTGGATCTCGATCACGTTCAGACGGTAGAAGAGGTCCTCGCGGAAGCGGCCCTCGCGCACTTCGAGGTCGAGCCGGCGGTTCGTCGAGCACAGGATGCGCACGTCGACGTGAATCTCGCTCGTGCCGCCGACGCGCTGGAACGTGCGGTGCTGGATGGCGCGCAGCACCTTCACCTGCAGGCCGAGCTCCATCTCCCCGATCTCGTCGAGGAACAAGGTCCCGCCGTTCGCGACCTCGAACAGACCGGGCTTGTTCGCCGACGCGCCCGTGAACGAGCCCTTCACGTGGCCGAACAGCTCGCTCTCGAGCAGGTTCTCGGGAATCGCGCCGCAGTTCACGGCGACGAACGGCGCGTCGCGGCGATCCGACAGGTTGTGGATCGCACGCGCGATGAGCTCCTTGCCCGTGCCGCTCTCGCCGGTGATGAGGATGTTCGCGCGTGTCGGCGCGACCTGGCGCACGAGCGCGAAGATCTCCTGCATGCGGGCGCTCTTGCCGACGATCGTCGGGAACGCGCTCTCCACCTTGAGCTGCTGGCGCAGGCGCTGGTTCTCGTGCGACAGGTCGCGCTTCTCGAGCGCCTTTTCGACCACGAGGCGGATCTCGTCCACCGAGCACGGCTTCGTCAGGTAGTCGTACGCGCCGTGCTTCATCGCCTCGACGGCCGACTCGGTCGTGCCGTGCGCGGTGATGAGGATGACCGTCGTCTCGAGGCTCAGCCGGCGGATCTGGTCGAGCAGCTCGAGGCCCGACATGCCCGGCATGCGGATGTCGCTGATGAGCAGGTCCCAGTCGTCGCTCTCGAGCGCGACCAGCGCCTCGCTCGCCGAGCCGCACACGGCCACCTCGTGGCCGTCGCGCTGCAGCAGGATCTGGAGGAACTCCTGCATGCTGGTCTCGTCGTCGACCACGAGAATCCGCGCCAAGAAACCCTCCCCGTCCTCTCCGGCCGATCGGAACTCGCGCTGCTGCGCTTAAGGCGCCGCGCGCAGCGAGACGCGCACCTTGGTGCCGCGACCGAGCTCGCTCTCGAGCGAGATGCGGCCGCCGTGGGCCTCCACCACGCGGTGTACGGTGGCGAGCCCGAGCCCCGTGCCCTTGGGCTTCGTGGTGTAGAAGGGCTCGAAGATGCGCTCCAGCGTCTCCGGCGCCATGCCGCAGCCGCGGTCCTCGATCTCGAGGTGCACCCAGGCGTCCTCGCGCGAGCCGCGCACGCGCACGGTCCGGTCGACGGGCTCGCTCTCGGCGGCGTTCCGCACCAGGTTCCAGAACACCTGGCGCAGCTGGTCGCCGTTGCCGAGCGCCTCGAGCGAGTCGGGGATCGCGACGTCGACGCGGATGCCGAGCGAGGCGTCGCGCGCGACGAGCTCCGCCAGCTCGTCGAAGAGCGCGCGCAGCGGCACGGCTTCGCTGCGGCCGGGCGCGGGCCGCGCGTAGGTGAGGAAGTCCGTGACCAGCCGATTCAGCCGCGCGGTCTCGCGCTGCACGATCTGCGACAGCGTCTGCGAGTGGCGGTCCGCCGCGGGCAGGTCGGCCGCGAGCAGCTCCACTGCGCCGGACAGCGACGCCAGCGGGTTGCGGATCTCGTGCGCGAGCCCGGCCGCGAGCTGGCCGATCGCGCCGAGCCGCTCGCTCTTGCGGAGCTGCTCCTCCATCTCGACCAGGTGCGTCAGGTCCTGGAAGATCAGGATCGCGCCGTCGTTCTCCCCCGCCGCGTTGCGCAGCCACGAGAGCGACATTCCCAAGTGTAGGGTGTGGCCGCCGCGATCGCGGTACTCGAGCTGGATGCGTCGCATGCGCTCCACGACGTCGAGCGCGCCGAGCGTCGGGAAGAGCTCCGCGAGCGGCCGGCCCACGACCTCGCTCGCCTTGAAGCCGGTGATGCGCTCGGCCTCCTGGTTGAACGACGAGATCGCGCCGGCGCGCGTCACGGTGAGCAGGCCCGACGACACGTTGTCGACGATGCGGCGGTGCAGCTCACCCAGCTCCTGCAGCTCGTCGCGGCCCACCTGCACTTCGACCGCGAGCCGCCGCGCGAGCAGCGCCACCGCCATGAAGGCGGCTGCGTGCGTGCCGAGCGCGGTGCCCGCCTCGTGCGCGCCCATGGCGAACTCGGGCGTGAACGGCTGGAACCAGCCGGCGAGCGGGCCCCACGCGATCACGGCGAGCGCCACCGTCGCGAAGCTGCACGCCGACATCGCGCCGCGCGAGCCGAGCGTGAGCGCCGCATAGACGATCCAGATCAGGTACAGGAAGCCGAAGATCGAACGCGCGCCGCCCGTGCAATACACGAAGCCGGAGATGAGCAGCGCGTCGCCCGCGAGCTCCACGACGTGCAGCGAGCGGAACGGCCGCCACGCTGCCAGTGCGCCGTAGGCGAGCGCCAGGAAGAAGCCGGAGATCACGAGCCCGTACAGCGCCGACAGCACGCGCGCCGAGTACAGGCCCCCGCCGTGCAGCTGCGACAGCACGGCGAGCGTCAGGATCGCGGCGAGCGCGAGCAGCCGCGTGGCGAACGCGTTCGCGGGGATCGCACCCGCTCGCGCGGCCGACATCCCGCTAGACGACGTTGTCCGCGATCTTGAAGATCGGCAGGTACATCGCGATGAGCAGGCCGCCGATGGTGCCGCCGAGGCCGACCATGAGCAGCGGCTCGAGGAGCGACGTGAGCGCGTCGACCGCGGTGTCCACCTCGTCGTCGTAGAAGTCGGCGATCTTCGCGAGCATGGCGTCCATCGCGCCGGTCTGTTCGCCGACCGCGATCATCTGCGTCACCATGCCCGGGAACACCTTGGAGCCCTGCAGCGGCTCTGCGATCGTCTTGCCTTCCGCGATCGACGCCTTGGTCTGCAGGATCTCCTTCTCTACGACCACGTTGCCCGCGGTGCGGGCCACGATCTCCAGCGCGTCCAGGATCGGCACGCCCGAGGAAAGCATGGTCGAGAGGGTGCGCGAGAATCGCGCGACGGCGACCTTCTTGAGCAGCGAGCCGAAGATCGGCGAGCGCAGGAACAGCGCGTCGAGGATCGCGCGGCCGCGTTCCGTGCCGTACCAGCGTTTGAGCGCGTAGATGATCACGCCGGCGCCGACCAACAGGTACACCACGTAGTGTTGCAGCCAGTGCGACGCGTTGATCACCCACTGCGTCGGCGCGGGCAAGGTGCCGCCGAAGTCCTTGAACATCTTCTCGAAGACCGGGATGACCTTCGTCAACATGACGATGACGACGCCGATTGCGATCACGGTGACCGCCGTCGGGTAGGTCAGCGCGCCCTTGACCTTGCGGCGCAGCTTGTCGTTCTTCTCCAGGTACGCGGCGAGCCGCGAGAGGATCGTGTCGAGGATACCGCCGACCTCGCCGGCCGCGACGAGGTTCACGTACAGGCGGTCGAAGATCTTCGGGTGCTTGCCGAGGGCGTCCGAGAACGTCGAGCCGGACTCGACGTCGCCCTTGATCGTCAGGATCACCTTCTTGAAGGTCAGGTTCTCCTGCTGGTTGCCGAGGATGTCGAGGCACTGCACGAGCGGCAGACCGGCATCGATCATCGTCGCGAACTGGCGCGTGAACACGACCTGGTCGCGGATCTTCACGCCCTTCTGCAGGAACGGGAAGATCTCGGCCAGGTCCTTGCCCTTCGGCTTCACCGTCGTCGGCGTGATCGCCTGGGCCCTGAGGTTCGCCATCGCCGCTTCGACGTCGTCGGCGACGAGCACCCCCTTCTTCGTCAGCCCCTCGCGCGTCTTTCCGACCCAGGTGTATGCCGGCATCGTGTCCTCCGCTTCGAGCGGCTAGCTCGCCTGCGCGCGGCGTCGGTTGCCGAGC
>Ga0335077_10012050_pt1 | contig 10807 bp, 11 predicted proteins | sample Lox_Sample_31_FD_207151 | JGI IMG/M metagenome (GOLD analysis project Ga0335077, IMG submission 207151) | Soil microbial communities from Loxahatchee National Wildlife Refuge, Florida, United States - Lox_Sample_3.1 | ecosystem: Environmental > Terrestrial > Soil > Wetlands | place: USA...
ACGGCCGCGCGTTCCACGTCGCGCTCGTCCGCGTGTGGAGCAGATGCGCGCGGCGGCGCACCGCGTGGAAGATCCGGCGTCGCTCGATCTCGTCCTCGTGGCCCTGCGCCTCGAGGTACGCGAGGCCGTCCTTGTGCGCGAGCGGCTCCGCCTCGGCGAGCGCGCGCACGTCCTGGTGCACCTCGAGCGCGTGCGCGAGGTGCCCCGGCCCGAACCACGTCGGCATCTCCTCGAGCGCGAAGTAGTAGAGCGGGTACTCGCGCGCCGTGACGAGGTGCAGCGTGCCGCGCATCACCGTCGGCTTGACGACGTCGCCGCGGAGGACGGCGCGCTCGAGCGTCTCGCGCCTGAAGCCGGAGAGGCGCGACCAGAGCCCGATGTACGGCGACGGCGGCCACTGCGCCTGCAGCCCCGCGAGCCGCTCGATCGCGGGGAGCACGCCGATGCGCTTCCGCTCCAGCAGGAGCTGCCGCGCGAGCGTCGCGCGGTTCAGCTCGCGCAGCGTCAGGACTCGTTCCACGCCACCCGCTTGAAGGCGACCGACGCGCCCGTGACGACGGCGAACTGCGCGAGCCCGTCGTCCGAGACGCCGACCGAGCCCGGGTTGACGTAGAGCGCGCCGTCGACGATCCGCGTCCACTGCAGATGCGTGTGCCCGCCGGCGAGGACGTCGACGCCGCTGCCGCCCCAATGGCGCTCCGCCTCCGCGTCGGACGTCTCGGGGAGGAGCACGTCGTCGTACGAGCCCGGCGAGCCGTGGAACGCGCGCAGCGTCAGCCCGCCGTCGAGCTCGACGTCGAGCGTCGGCGCGAACGCGCGGATCTGGTCGAGGTGCGACGCGTCGAGCTGCGCGAGCGTCCACTCCCGCTTCTCGAGCTGGGCCTCCGTGATCTCCTCCGGCGAGTCCGCCGGGATCTCCAGCAGGAAGTCGTCCGCGTTCCCGAGGATCACGGGCCAGCCGAGCGCCGCGAGCCGGTCGAGCACCTGGCGCGGCTCGTCCCCGCCCTGCACCGCGTCGCCGAGGCAGACCGCGTCGCGCACGCCGAGCCGCTCGAGCTCCGCGACGACCGCGGCGAACGCGCGGTCGCGGCCGTGGATGTCGGAGACGAGCGCGAGCGGCACCGCTCTACGATACGAGGACCGTGTCAGTCCGCGTCCGCATGGCCCCGAGCCCGACGGGGCTCCTCCACATCGGCGGTGTCCGCACCGCGCTCTTCAACTGGCTCTTCGCGCGCCACGAGGGCGGCGAGTTCCGGCTGCGGATCGAGAACACCGACACGAGCCGCGAGGTCGCCGAGGCGGTCGACCAGATCCAGGAGTCGTTCCGCTGGCTCGGGCTCGACTGGGACGGCGACGTCACGTTCCAGCTCGACCGGATGGACGACTGCCGCGCGGTCGCCGAGCAGCTCGTCCTAGACGGGAAAGCGTACGTCGACGAGGGCGCGATCCGGTTCCGGATGCCCGACGAGGGCGTCACCGCGTGGGACGATGTCGTGCGCGGCCGCGTGGAGGTGCAGAACGAGACGATCGAGGATCTCGTGCTCGTCCGCTCCGACGGCCGGCCGACCTACAACTTCGCGTCGCCGATGGAGGACGTCTGGGACGGGATCACGCACGTGATCCGCGGCGACGACCACGTCTCGAACACGCCGAAGCAGATCAACATCATCCGCGCGGTCGGCGCCGAGGTGCCGGTGTACGCGCACGTCCCGTCCGTGTTCGGCGAGGACGGCAAGAAGCTGTCGAAGCGGCACGGCGCGGTCAGCGTCGAGGAGTTCCGCAAGGACGGCTATCTCCCCGAGACGCTGCTGAACTTCCTCGCGCTGCTCGGCTGGGCGCCGGACGGCGAGACGACGATCATGAGCCGCGACGAGCTCGTCGCGCGGTTCTCGCTCGAGCGCGTCAGCTCGAGCCCGGCGCAGTTCGACTACGCGAAGCTCGACTGGATGAACGGCGTCTACATCCGCGCGCTCGAGCCGCACGCGTTCTCGCACGCGCTGCTGATCTGGCTCGGCGAGCAGGGCTACGACTGGGACGCCCAGCTCGTCGCGAAGGCGGCGCCGCTCGTCCAGGAGAAGATCGCGCGGCTCGCGGAGTTCCCCGCGTACGCCGGCTTCCTCTTCCACGACGTCACGCCGGATCCCGCGGACCTGGACGGCGGCGGGCCTGTGTGTGCCGCGGCGCGCGAGGCGCTCGCGGGGCTCGAGCCGTTCACGGCGGAGGCGATCGAGACGGCGCTTCGCGGCGTGCTGGAGGAGCTCGGCCTGAAGCCGCGCCAGGGCTTCCAGCCGATCCGGGTCGCCGTGACGGGCTCGAAGATCTCGCCGGGCCTGTTCGAGAGCATCGAGCTCCTCGGCCGGGAGACGACCCTCGCCCGGCTCGATGCGGTGTAGTGCCTCGCCCGCCGGACGAGGCACTTGCTTGACGCCACGGGTACCATGCCGCCCCGTGGCAACAGCCGGTGAAAGGCGCACCGTGCTCGTCGTGGACGACGAGCCCGCCATTCGACTCATCTGCAGGGTGAACCTCGAGCTCGACGGCCACCGCGTGCTCGAGGCCTCGGGGAACGACGAGGCGCGGGCGCTGCTCGCGGCCGAGGCGGTCGACGTCGTCTTCCTCGACCTCCATCTCTCCGGGGAGCGCGGCGACGGGCTCCTCGACGAGCTGCGTGGCCGCGTGCCGGTCGCGCTCGTCACCGGCTCGACCGAGGCGACCGCCGCCGACCGGCCCGACGCCGACGCGATCCTCGCGAAGCCGTTCGAGCCCGCGGAGCTCTCCGAGACCGTCCGCCGTCTGACCCCCTGACCTTCCGAACCGAGAGGTAGGCGACCCGTGGCGACAACCGCAGTCCGCACTCCCGCCGAGTACGAGGACGTCCTCCGCCGCTACTACGTCGAGCGGTCCGAGGAGAGCCGCGCAGTCCGCGTCGGCGAGAAGGAGGTGTCGGAGCAGGCGGCGATCGTCGCGAAGTACTCGGATCTCTTCTCGCGGGCGCAGATCGACGCCTTCCGCGAGGCGGAGGCGGCCGCCGACGGCCAGGATCGCGAGTGGCTGTACCGCCTTCGCAAGACGTGCGAGGCGGGCCTCGTCTCCGAGTCGCTGACCGAGCAGGAGGACGCGCTCGAGAACGCGATCCTCGCGGCCCGGGTCGAGTTCCGCGGCGAGGAGCTGCCGCTGCGCTCGGCGCTCGCGAAGCTCGCCGTCCTCGACGCGTACGCCGACCGCGAGGAGCTCGGCGAGCTCGAGCGCACCGGCTCGGCGCGGTTCAACGACGACCGGCGCGCGCTGCTGACGCTCGCGGAGGAGCTCGAGGCGGACGTCTCCGGCGAGCCCGACGCGATCGCGCGCAATGAAGAAGAAAAGGGGATCTCGCTGCGCGAGCTCGAGGCGGTGCTCGTCGCGGCGAGCGACACGACGACCGACGCATGGAACGTGCTCCGCGAGCGCTGGTTCGACCGGCTGCTCGGCCCGGACCGCGCCGACGTGCCGACGAACGCACACGTCTCGTACCTCCGTCGGCTCTCGCCGCTCGAGTCGACGTACTCGAAGGAGCGCGCGGTCGAGGTGTGCCTCGCAACGACGGAGGCGCTCGGCTTCGACATGGACGCGATCCCGAACATCAAGCTCGATCTCGAGGACCGCCCGCAGAAGAACCCGCGGGCGTGCGTCATCGCGTCCGACCCGCCGGAGGTCGTGCACCTGATCACGCGGGCCCAGGGCGGCATCGCCGACTACCAGGCGTTCATGCACGAGGCCGGGCACGCGCTCCATTACGCCGGCGTCGACCCGCGCCTGCCGTTCACGTTCCGCCGGATCTCGCGCGACCACGCGCTGACGGAGATCTACTCGTACATCTTCGAGGCCGTGACGCGCGAGCCGGGCTGGCACGCCGAGTACTTCGGGCTCTCCGACGAGGAGGCGGCACGCAACGCCGAGGCGACGCTGTTCCTCGAGGCCCTGCTCTACCGGCGCTACACCGCGAAGCTCCGCTACGAGCTCGGCTTCTGGTCGGCGTTCGCCGAGGAGGGCGGGCGCTCGCCGCGCGACTACTCAGAGCAGCTCACCGCGGCGACCGGCATCCGCTACGACGCGCGCGGCTACCTCTCCGACATGGACTCGGGCTTCTACTCCGCGGACTACCTCCGGGCGTGGATCCGGTCGGCGCAGCTGCGCGCGTACCTGATCGGCGAGGTCGGCGAGGACTGGTGGCGGAGCGCGGCGACGGGTGAGATCCTTCGCGCGCTCTTCGCGGAGGGGACGCTTCCGACGAGCGAGGAGATCGCGGGCCGGATCGGCTTCGACCCGCTCGACACCGGCCCGCTCGTCGCGGACCTCTCCGCGGCCTAGCCGCGCTTCGTCAGCAGCGTGTGGATCTCGCGCGTGAGCGCGGCGATCTGCTCGGTCAGGTCCTTGTCCTGCTGCGTCAGCGTCGTGTTCGCGTTCAGGAGCCCGACGATCTCGTCGGTCTCGCGCTTCGCGGCGGTTTCGAGCTTGGTGTGCCGCGCTTCCGCCTTCTCGGCGCCGACCTTGTCGCGGTCGGCCTGGCGCGTCTGCGCGAGGAGGATCAGCGGCGCGGCGTACGCCGCCTGCGTCGAGAAGACGAGGTTCAGCAGCACGAACGGATAGACGTCGAACGGGTGCACGAGGAAGATCCCGTTCATCACGATCCACACGATCACGACGATCGTCTGGCCGACGATGTACTGCGGCGTCCCGAGGAACCGCGCCGCGTGCTCGGCGAAGCGGCCGAACGCGTCGTCGCCGAACGCGCTGTGGCTGCGATGGGTGTGCGCCGCCTCCGGCACCGGGAGCGAGGCTACGCCCGCCGCCGGACGGGGCAACTAGGATCGCGGCATGCGGATCGAGCAGTTCGTGGCGGCCGAGTCCGGCTGGAGGGCGGTCTTCAAGGAGCCGGACGGCGGCGAGAGCACGTCGCGGATCGTCGGCTGGGCGGTCGGCGACGACGGCGAGGTCGCGGGGCTGATCGTCGACCCGACCGAGCCGAGCCGAGTCGTCGGCGCCGCCGGCGCGGCGAGCCCGGACGGCGGCACGTTCCTCCGCTACCGCTACGTCGCGCCGGAGCCGATCGTCGTGCCGGCCCCGCCCCCGCCTCCGCCGAAGGACGACACCGCGGAGCAGCTCGCGAAGGGCTTCCTGAAGCGCAAGAAGTAGTCGCGGACAGGTCCGGGGGTCAGACCCCCGGACCTGTCCCGAACGGCTAGCCGGCGGTGATCGGCACCTTGCGGAGTGCCGGCGGCTCGGCCTTGGGCGCGCGGATCGTCAGCACGCCCTGCGCGTACGTCGCCTCGATCCGGGTGGTGTCCACCTCGGGCGGGAGCCAGAAGCTCCGCTCGAACGCGGACTCCGGCCGCTCGGCGCGGGTGCCCTTGATCGTCAGCGTCTGCTCGCGCAGCTCGACCTCGAGCTCGGTCTCGGCGAAGCCGGGGACCTCGAGCTCGATCACGAGCCGCTCGGGCGTCTCGTCGATCGACGCGGCGGGGAGGAACGCCGGCGACACGACGAGCTCGGGGAAGAGCCGCCGCATCCTGCGCTCGATCGCCTCGAGGTCGACGAGCGGCGTCCACTGGTCCAGAACGGGCATGGGTCACCTCCTTCGGACTCGTCCGAATCCTGGCTCCCGGCGGCGAACCGGGCATCGGGACCGGTACGCACGCCCGCTTCCGGTTAGTACGGACTTGAAGATTCCGCGCCGAGCGACGAAGATCGCCGGCACGCGGCAAAGGGGTTGCCGTGCGGAGGCCGGGTTGTGGGGACCCGGAAAACGATCTTCGGGAGAGGAGCAGGCGTGAACGTACCCAGGGCGCTGGCGCGCCGGAAGCGTCGCGTGCCGGCGATCGTCGCGTTGTTCGCGGCGATCGCCATCGTGAGCGTGACCGCAGGAGGGGCGGCGGGCACGAGAGGATTCACCGCATCGCCGCTGACGCCGGACTCGACGTTCTCGGCGTCGAAGTCCGACAGCGGTCAGCTCGCGCAGACCGATCCGACGCTGCTCGGGAAGACGAGCTCGGCGCCGGTCAACGTGATGATCAAGTACGACTTCGACGCGACGGCGTCGTACCAGGGCGACATCCCCGGGCTCGCGGCGACGAGCCCGGCAGTGACGGGGACGCCGCTCGAGGCGAACACCGCCGCCGTCAACGCGTACGACCAGTACACGACCGGCAAGGTCGACCAGATCAGCAACGCCGTCGAGCAGGCCGTTCCGGCCGCGCAGATCGACTCGTCGTACCAGACGGTGTACGGCGGCGTCGCGGCGCAGGTGCCGGCGAACTCGATCGCCGCGCTGTTGAAGGTGCCTGGCGTCGCGGCGGTCCAGCGCGACTCCATCAACCAGCCGCTCGACGACAACACGTCGTTCCTCGGCGCGACGAACGTCTGGCCGAGCCTCGGCGGGTCGGATCTCGCGGGATCGAACGTCGTCGTCGGCGTCATCGACACCGGCGTCTGGCCGGAGAGCCCGTTCTTCGTCGCGAAGCCGGGCGAGCCTGCGCCTCCGAAGCCGCTCGGGTCGTACCACTGCGACTTCGGCGACGGCTCGGATATGGCGCATCTCGGGCCGACCTTCGTGTGCAACAACAAGCTGATCGGCGCGTACAACTTCACGCAGACCTACATGGCGAACGTCGGCTCCGACGGCCAGGAGTTCTGCAACAACGCGACCGGCGCCTGCTCGGTCCGCGACTCCGAGGGCCACGGCACGCACACGACGTCGACGGCGGCGGGCGACTGCGTCTCGTCGGCGCTGCTGTACGGCGTCGAGCGCGGTCCCGTCTGCGGGATCGCACCGGGTGCGCACGTCATCGCCTACCGCGTCTGCCTCGTGCAGGGCTGCTTCTCGTCCGACTCGGTCGCGGCGGTGTCGCAGGCGATCGCCGACGGCGTGAACGTGATCAACTTCTCGATCTCGGGCGGGGCGCAGCCGTACAGCGACCCGGTCGAGCTGGCGTTTCTCGATGCGACGAACGCGGGGATCTCGGTCAACGCGGCCGCGGGCAACAGCGGCCCCGGCGCCGGGACGGCCGACCACGGCGGCCCGTGGGTGACCACGGTCGGCGCGGCGACCGGCCCGCGCGCGTTCGGGTCGACGCTGCATCTGACCGCGGACGGCGGCGCGTCGCTCGACATTCCGGGCGTGACGATCACGAACGGGATCTCGACTCCGACGCCGGTCGTGCTCGCCCAGAGCATCGCGGGCGAGGACGCGCTGTGCCAGTCGACGCTCGCGGCCGGCTCGGCCACCGGGAAGATCGTCATGTGCCAGCGCGGCACGAACGGGCGCATCGACAAGGGCCGCAGGGTCCTCGCCGGGGGCGCGGCCGGGATGATCCTCTACAACGCGATCGTCCAGGACACGGAGACGGACAACCACTACCTGCCGGCGATCCACATCGACGGGCCGTCCTCGACGATCCTCAACTTCGTCAACTCGCACACGAACGTGATGGCGAGGTGGGCGACGGGGAGCCCGACGGCCGCGCTCTCCGACGAGATGGCGTCGTTCTCGTCGCGCGGGCCGCGCGGCGACTGGATCAAGCCGGACGTCGTCGCTCCGGGAATCCAGGTGCTCGCGGGCACGACGCCGCAGCCGGACCAGACGACGGCCGACAACGGGCCGCCGGGCAACCTGTTCATGGCGATCGCGGGCACCTCGATGGCGTCGCCGCACGCGGCCGGCGTCGCGGCGCTCGTGAAGGCGGCGCATCCGACGTGGACGCCGGAGGAGATCAAGTCGGCGCTCATGACGTCGTCCGTCCAGGACGTCGTCAAGGAGGACGGCTCGACGCCCGCGAGCGTCTTCGACGACGGGGCCGGCTCGATCCGGGCCGACCGCGCCGTCAACCCGACGCTCGTGTTCAACGAGACGTATGCGGACTTCGTCGCTGCGGGCTCCGACCCGCTGCACCGCATCGACCTCAACCTCCCGAGCGTCGACGCGACGATCATGTCCGGGCAGATCTCGACGCAGCGGACCGTGATCAACGTCTCGGACAAGAAGGTCAACATGGACGTCCAGATCACGGAGCCGGCGGGAGTCGACATCGTGGTCGGGACGAAGAACAAGAACCTGAAGGTCCCGAAGAACGGGACGCTCACGTTCCCGATCACGATCAGCGCACCGGCGGTCGCCAACGGCCAGTACGAGGCGCGGATCACGCTCGTCCCCGAGGCGGGCGGGAACAACGTGACGATCCCCGTCGCGTTCGTGAAGACCCAGGGCAGCGTCACGCTGTCGAACGCGTGCAGCCCGACGTCCTTCGTCGCGAAGACCGGAGTCACGCACTGCACGGTGACGGCGGCGAACCTCGGCAGCACGGTGTCCAACGTCGCGCTGAACGTGGCCGGCGGCGAGAAGAAGTCGCCGCTCCAGTACAAGAACGTCGGCCTGCCGGGCTCCGTGATCGGATCCGGCGACGGCGTCCAGTGGAGCGGCCCGCTCTCGCCGGCGATCCCGCCGCAGGTGACGGGCGTGACGCTCGGCTCCTCGCCGGCAGGCGGCTACCTGCCGCTGTCGCTGTTCGGGATCGCACCGATCGCTGGGGTCGGCGACGACACGATCACGAACTTCAACGTGCCGACGTTCTTCTACGGCGGCGAGGCGTACACGCGGCTCGGCGTCGTGTCGAACGGGTACCTCGTGCTCGGGGGCGGCGACTCCGGAGACATCGTCTTCACGCCGCAGCACTTCCCGAACGCGGCGCGGCCGAACGACGTGGTCGCACCGCTCTGGACCGACCTCAACCCGACGGTCGGCGGCGGCGCGATCCGGATCGGCACGCTGACGGACGGCTCGACCACCTGGCTCGTCGTCGACTGGCAGAAGGTGAAGAACTTCGGCAATGCGACGACGCATTCGTTCGAGGTGTGGATCAGGCTCGCGAGCGGGGCCGCTGGAACGGGCCCGTCGAGCGAGGACGTCTCGATCACCTACGGCACGGGCGGGGACGCCGGCAACGCGGGCTCCGGCGACGCCGACTCGGGCCAGAACTGGGGCGCCGAGAACCGCGACGGCTCGAGCGGCGCGAACATCGCGTCCGCCCCGGCCGACGGGTCGCAGTACCAGGTGCACACGACGCCGCCGACGGCAGGCGGCACGGTGACGGTGCCGTTCGACATCACGGCGAAGAAGAACGGCGACGGAGCGTGGACGTCCGTCGCATCGCTGACGTCGGACACGACACCGGGCACGACGGAGGTCGTGCAGGCGCTCACGGTCACGCCGTAGCGTCGAGAAGGACCAGCGTGGGGGCCGCCTCGAGCGGCCCCCACGCGTCTCATCTGCGAGACTCCCGCCGGCTGCGGCGCACGCCATCCGACCCGGAGGTCGCCGACATGCCCGCGCCGAAGCTCACGACGTACTTCAAGACGTTCACGACCGACGCCGTCGGCCAGATCCCGGTGACGGGCATCGTGGACGTGTCCGCCTGGGACACGGTCAACGTGGAGATCATCCAGTTCCCGCACGCGCCGGTCACGATGACCGCGACGTGCCTGATGGGCAAGCTGAGCGGCTCGACCCTCGGCGAGACGCTCGCAAGCTTCCCGCTCGGCACCGCCGGCGTGATCCACAGCTTCGACGTGATCGGCCCGGAGTTCAACCTCGTCCTGAGCGGAGGCCCGCCGAAGACGAAGGTGCCGATTCAGGCCTGGCTGTTCCTGCACTAGGGCCGCATCGATCCCCGCCGGGAACGGCTACCCTGGCTGTGCGCATAGACCTGGTTCGGAAGCCGCCGAGGCTCCACCTGCTCCTCTCTCCGACTTGCCTGCTGGCCTACGTGTATCGGGCGAACCGACTCGTGGTATCGCCGCCGCGCGCCGAGTAGACAGGAGATCGCGATGTACGCCACCGTCCGCCGCTACGAGGGCATCGACCGGGTGCGCTCCGAAGAGATCATCCGCAAGGTCGGCGAGAGCCTCATCCCGACTCTCGAGAAGCTGCCGGGCTTTGCCGGCTACTTCCTCATCGACGCCGGGGCGGGCGCCCTCACGTCCGTCAGCATCTTCGAGACGTCGAACCAGGCTCACGAGTCGACGCGCGTCGCCGCGAGCTGGATCCGCGAGCACGACCTCGCCGCGGCGCTCCCGAACACGCCCGAGATCTCGGCGGGCCCCGTCATCGCCCAGGCGACGTCCGGAGTCTCGGTCGGTGCATAGCACGGCGACCGACGACGTCACCTTCGTCTTCAACCCGCGTCGGAGGGTCGTCGTGACGCGCGCCGACGCGATCTGGCTCGAGCGCGACTGGATCGACACGGAAGAGAGGACCGGCGCCGGCGGCTGGCTCGGCGTCGCGATCCGCGGAGGCCTCGACAAGGGCCGGGACGTCCTGCTCGACCCGCACACGCTCGCCGACCTCAACAAGCTCCTCACCGAGATCCGGAGGCAGGGCCGCCTCGAGACGCCGGGCCTCGAGGACCTCTACGCGGCGTCGCGGGAGCCGTACTCGAGCTAGTCGCACACCCGACGGCCCTGACTGACGCTTACCCCACGATCGAGATCTGCCTGGGAGACGTCGCCTCGATCTCCGGGACGCCCTTGTAGCTCGTCACGAGCCCGCGGATGCACAGCACGTGGTTCCGGTACTTCGCCTCGGGGGCGCCGAATCGAGCGCGGTTCTCGCCCCAGATGACGATCGTGAACCTGCGCGAGCTCGGATAGGCGACCCCGACGTCGACGAACGTCGGCGAGCCGTTGCTCCACGATGCGTACTTCGTACCCGCAACGCGTCCCTTGATCGTGGCGTACGTCCCGACCGCCTTGCGGGCGGACTGCCACGCGATCGCGTTCT
>Ga0335077_10012055_pt1 | contig 10804 bp, 12 predicted proteins | sample Lox_Sample_31_FD_207151 | JGI IMG/M metagenome (GOLD analysis project Ga0335077, IMG submission 207151) | Soil microbial communities from Loxahatchee National Wildlife Refuge, Florida, United States - Lox_Sample_3.1 | ecosystem: Environmental > Terrestrial > Soil > Wetlands | place: USA...
GAAAGTCGTCTTTCCCTGATTGCGTGTTTATCGCGGCGTTTCCGTCCACTCCCCTAGAACGGCAAACGACTCGGACAGAACCTGAACAGGCGATGTTCTTGTCCCATGTTCGCTGGGTCCGACTTGAGAGTAATATGCCGCGGACGGACCGGAGCTTACGGCCCAGAATGCGCGCGTGTCCCATTGGGTGAGCACGTCCTGTATCTGGAGGTAGTATGTCCCCGCGGGGAGGTTGAGATCCGGGACCTGAAACCCGACCTTGTAGGCAAAGAAGAGGAACTTGGTCAGATATGGATCTCCCAACCGGGAGAGCCCGGCCAAACCAGTGCCAAGAACAGTGCCGCCGAAGGGTTCACTGCTAATCGTCCATATCAGGTACTTCGGAGTGTTGCGGTCGTCCACGGCATAGATGGTCAGCGTGAAATTGGTTACGGCAGCTTCCTGCGGCAAGAAGAAGGAGTTGGTCGTTTCCGCTCCAAAGTTGACACAGTAGTAGCCGACGTCGGCATCCGGGCCATTGTCGTAGAGAACGCTCTGGGCAAACGCAGGCGTTACCAGCAACAGCAGACAAGCGACCACGAAGTGTTTCACAGGCGCTAGCGGTTCTTCGACTTCTTCAGCAAGACGAATGGCGAGCATGGCGCAATCCTCGCCGCGCAAGTATATCAGTCGAGGATGGCTTCACTTTCGTTCGTAGCGGATCTTGAACACCTGCGCCCAGTCGCCGTCCTTCTGCATGAAAACGGTAAACCAGTAGGCATTGTCCCCGTCGCGAACCAGCGTGGAGCGGATGTGTCCGGTTTTGCCGTTGGGGTGCATGATGTCGAATTCCTGATGCAGGGTCTTGCCATCAGGATCGGGAGTCGCCGTACCGATGGTCAGTTCGCCCTCAGAATTCGTGTAGTAGAAGCCGATGGCTTTGGCGACCGGATTGTAGGCATAGAAGCCGTTGTAGTGTGGCTGGCCGTTGAAGTCCGTGTTGAACTCGATGGCCTGATGGTTGGGCGCCCAGCGAATACGGTTCTCGACGTGAGTCGTCGATCCATCGGAGGGATCCTTTACGTCCGATACCCAAGTTCCGCCAACCAGCCATGCGACCGGCGTGAGCGGGCTGTCGGCTGGGGCCGGCTTGGATTGCGCCAACAAGTTCAGGGAGAAAACTGCAAGCATTACGAACAGCAAGGCCCGATTGCAGGGAGTTGTCATGATCTTCCCCTGGTGGGAGTTGATCGCCGATTGTGCCATGCCCTTGGGTCAGGCACAAGCACGAATGGGACGAAACGCTGCCACCGCCTTCTGAGTTGCCTCCCGCTGAGGGAAACTTATAGGCTCAAAGGGTTATCAGATAGTCCAGGTGCGCCATGAAGATTGCGAATGACGTGACGGAGCTGATTGGGAACACGCCGCTTGTGCGTCTCAACAAGGTGATCGAGGGTGCCAAGGCCACCGTCGTCGCTAAGCTGGAGAGCCAGAACCCTTGCGGCAGCGTGAAGGACCGCATCGGCGTCAGCATGATTAATGAAGCCGAGCGAGCGGGAAAGATCCGGCCCGGCCAGACTGTGTTGATAGAGCCGACCAGCGGCAACACCGGCATCGCGTTGGCGTTTGTGGCTGCGGTAAAGGGCTACCGGCTCATCCTCACCATGCCTGACACCATGAGCCTGGAGCGGCGGGTTCTCCTGAAGGCCTTCAATGCGGACATTGTCTTGACGCCGGGCGTCAAGGGCATGAAGGGCGCCATCGCCAAGGCTGACGAAATCCTCGCCAAGACTCCCAATGGCTATATGCTGCAGCAGTTCGACAACCCGGCGAATCCTAAGATCCACTCGGAGACCACGGGGCCGGAAATCTGGAACGATACCGATGGCAAAGTAGACATCCTCGTCTCCGGCATCGGCACTGGCGGAACATTGACCGGCGTCTGCGAATACATTAAGCCGAAGAAGTCGTCATTCAAGGCGATCGCAGTCGAGCCGGCGGAGAGTCCTGTGCTTTCCGGCGGCCAGCCGGGCCCGCACAAGATTCAGGGCATCGGGGCGGGCTTTATTCCCAGTGTCCTGCGCACCGACTACATTGACGAAGTCATCCGGGTAACGAGCGAAGACGCGCTGGCGATGGCGCGCCGAATGGCCAAAGAAGAAGGGCTGCTGGTAGGTATCTCGTCGGGCGCGGCGGTGGTCGCCGCATTGCAAGTTGCCAGCCGAGACGAAAATGCCGGCAAGCTGATCGTGGTGATCATACCGTCGTTTGGCGAGCGCTATCTGAGCAGCCTGTTGTTCGAGCAGCTTCGCAATGAATCGCTGGAGATGGTGGCCGAGGGCGTTTAAGACGTGTTTGCATCCATGCGTGAAGACGTCGCCGCTGTCAAGGACCGCGATCCTGCGGCGAGGTCCTCGCTCGAGGTCGTTCTGCTGTACTCGGGGCTGCATGCACTGTGGGCTTATCGTTTCCACCACTGGCTGTGGATACACGGCTGGCGGTTCCTGGCACGGGCGCTATCGCAGCTCTCGCGCTGGACCACAGGCATCGAGATTCACCCCGGGGCGCAAATCGGCCGCCGCTTCTTCATCGACCACGGAATGGGCGTCGTCATCGGCGAGACGGCAATCGTCGGTGACGACGTAACTCTGTATCAGGGTGTAACGCTCGGCGGCACCGGCAAGGAGACGGGCAAGCGCCATCCCACTATTGGCAGCAACGTCGTCATTGGCGCAGGAGCTAAGGTGCTCGGCAATATCGTCGTAGGGGAGAATTGCCGCATCGGTTCCGGATCTGTGGTACTGCGCGATGTGCCTGAGAACTCAACGGTAGTTGGCGTGCCGGGACACATCATCTTCCGCGCCGGCAAGCGCGTGGTCATCACCGATCCCAAGCAAATTAACGACCCGCTCTCCGAGGCGCTGGCTGCAGTGGCCACGGAAGTGAAAGCACTGAAGGAAGAGGTCCGCCAGCTACAGGGACGCGAGCTGGCGCCCACGAACGGCAACGACAAACTGCAACAGGCAATCGAGATTGACTACCAGATATAAGTGCCGCGCTTCGCTGTTCGCGTTTCGGCCTGTCGCGCGACGGCTCGAGATTGTCAGTCAAGCAGGGCCTCGACGGCCTCGAAGTCGACCGTCAAGCGTTCGTTAATGACCCATTCGGCGGACAGCTTCAGCAAGGCCCCGGCTTGAAACTGATACCTGGCCTCGCTCTGGGGATCGACAAGTAAGATGCCTCCGATCCCCATACGTTCGTAATCTCGCAACTTCTCCAACGTCCGGGCCATCGTGTCCTCGGGAGACAGAATCTCGAAGACGGCTAGCGGCGGCTGGGTAATGATCTGTTCGATAGGACGATCGCGATCCAATACCGTAACGTCCGGCACCCGGTAACGCGTGGGAGCTATCTGTATCCTCAGCTCAGCCAACACGCGGATATTCCACTCCAGTTCGTGTTTGCTGAAGTACTTGATCAGTGCCGTTTGCCAGTTTGCATGGTCGTATTCGCCCACAGATCGCTGCTGAATCTCGCCGTCCACATATTCAGCGTCGGGCTCGTATGTCGAGAGTAGATATGCCTCTACCGGAACAGGTGTGATGGTGGTCATAGCCGACCCTTTACCCAAGATAGTATACCTTTGGTTCAGGGACGAATTCATCGTTCGCTTGGCAGGCACTGCAGCGTACTATGACCACGATCCTTCTAGCCCGGCAGCTGTTCACACCACTGGAGCGAATTGAAAACGCGGCCTTGCTGGTCGAGGACGGAATCATATCGGCAGTTGGCCCACGCGCGGCGGTAAAGGTTCCCCTCAAAGGGCGGGTTGTGGACTTCGGTGATGCGATCCTGGCTCCGGGACTCATTGACATTCACATCCACGGGGGCGCCGGCCACGACGTGATGGAAGGCTCCGATGAAAGCTTGGCGACCATCGAACGCATGTTGGCGCGGCACGGCGTAATCAGCTACTGCCCAACCACCGTCACGGCACCGCTCGATCAGACGCTGAGGTCGTTGGAGATTCTAGGAAAAGCTGTTAAGCGCGCTGCAATTGATGGCCACTTCGATCCACCGCGCGCGCGCCCGTTAGGCGTCCATCTGGAAGGTCCGTTCCTCAGTCAGGCGCGTCGGGGAGTCCACCTGCCGTTGTACCTGCAACGGCCATCGTTGGAAGTCTTGAACCAGATGTGGGACGCGGCCGCGGGCCAAGTCCTCATGCTGACCATCGCTCCCGAGTTGGACGGCGCGCTCGACCTCATCCGCGATGCTTCGCGCCGCGCTGTGTGCGTGAGCATCGGGCATTCGAATGCGACCCTGGCACAGGCATTGGCCGGCATCCAGGCGGGAGCGCGCCACGCAACCCACACCTTCAACGCCATGCGCCGACTCGACCATCGCGATCCCGGACTGCTGGGAGCGATCCTCACCGACCGCTCCGTCACGGCTGACATCATCGTGGACGGGCTCCATGTGGAACCGGTCGTAGTTGATCTATTCTTACGCGCTAAAGGACTGGATGGCGCGGTGCTCATCACCGACGGCATCAGCGCCACCGGCATGCCCGACGGGACTTACCACCTTGGCTTTTATGAAGTGCAGGTTCGCGGCGATCGCTGCGAATCATTTGGAAAGCTGGCCGGAAGCGTGCTCACGCTCGATCACGCCGTCCGCAACGCGATGGAATTTGCGCAGCTCAGCTTTCAGGACAGCCTGCGCATGGCCACGCTAAATCCGGCGCGAGTTCTGGGTTTAGAGCATCGTAAAGGTGTGCTGCAGGCCGGCGCCGACGCCGACATCGTTGTCTTCTCTCCGAGCGGCGAGGTGATGCAGACCATCATCGGCGGAGCGGTCAGTTGATGGTCAGTGAACTAGCGGCTCATCGCGAACACCGAGTCTGACGGCGTGGTAACATTCTGGCCGTGTCCAAGACTGACACCAGCCTTTCCGCACAAACCCTCCAGGTCCAAGTCCAGCGGGCGATGGGCGGAGAACAGCGCCTACTGTTGGCGGTGGAAATGAGCCTTGTTACGCGCGAGCTGGCAAAGCAGGGGATCCGAGACCAACATCCGGAGTGGTCGGAGGCCGAGGTCGCGTACGAGTTCATCCGGCGGGCGTTCCTACCTGGTCCAGTGCCAGCGCGCCCGCGATGAGTGTCCCGAGCGTTTTCCAAAAGCTCACGTCGGCGCTCGACCGGAGCGGCATTGCCTATATGCTCACCGGGTCGTTCGCCGGCGCCTACTACAGTGCCCCGCGGGCAACCCAGGATATTGACGTTGTGATCTCAGCTACCCCGGCCCAGTTGCGAGCGTTCACTGAACGTTTGCCTAGAAATGAATACTATGTGGACGTCGATGCGGCGCTCGAGGCTCACAAGCGGCAGTCTTTGTTCAACGTGCTCGATCTGGCGACAGGCTGGAAGATCGACCTCATCATCCGCAAGTCCCGAGCGTTTAGCCAGGAAGAGTTCCATCGTCGCAAGATGATCCATTTGCAAGGTATTCCTCTATTTGTGGCCAGTGCGGAAGACATTATCGTCTCCAAGCTGGAATGGGCGAAGCTAGGACAATCCCAAAGGCAAATTGAAGACGTTGCAGCAATATTAAGGACGGGCGGGGACTCGCTTGATCGTGCATATCTGGAGAAATGGATTCGTGAGTTGAGGCTTACGGGGGAATGGAATGATGCTCGGCGGAAGGCCGGAGTCGGTGACACCGAAGAAAAGCCGGGCACGTGATGCCAACGGAAAGGACGAGTCGCCTCACATTCCCTCATAGTTCGGTCCGCCACCGCCCTCAGGCGGTACCCAGGTGATGATCTCGTAAGGATCCATGATGTCGCAGGTCTTGCAGTGTACGCAGTTGGATGGGTTCAGGTGGATTTGCAGACCACTTGGAGTGTCCGCTGCCTCCACCATCTCGTACACGCTTGCGGGACAGAAGTTCTTGCACGGATTGCCGAATTCCTTCACGCAGCGCTCATTGCAGATGTCGGTATCGTGTATGACCAAGTGGGCCGGCTGGTCTTCCTCGTGCTTCGTGCCGGAATGATACACGTCAGTGAGCTTGTCGAACGTCAGCTTGCCGTCGCCCTTTGCCGGACCGATGATGTGCGCCACCGAGCCGCCGTTTGCGGGAAATTGATTCAACGGCATCATGCGCCGATGTCCAGCTACATTCGTATACTGTCCGCGCACGCCGTATCCGCCGGTGAACTGCTGGATGCCGGCGTGAACCATTCCGGAAAGAAAGCCATGCTCGAATCCCTGGTGGAAGTTGCGCACCGGCCAAAGTTCGCTCTTGATCCAGCTTTTCTCGACTCGGCCCTGGAACGTCTCGAGCATCTCCACCGAGAAGTCGTTCTTCAGCATGCTGTCGAACGCAGTCTCGGCCGCCAGCATGCCGCTCTTGATGGCAAGGTGGATGCCCTTCAGCCGCTGCGAATTCAGGAAACCTGCCGAATCGCCCAGCACCATCCAGCCGTCGCCGGCTAGCGGCGGGATGCACCACCAACCGCCGTAAGGCAAGGACTTCGCGCCGTAGCGGACCATTTTTCCGCCTTCGAGCAGCTTTGCGACGAAAGGATGCTTCTTAAATTCCTGCAACACGTGCTGCGGATCGAGGCGCGGATCCTGGTAGTCGAGTCCGATCACGAAGCCCAGCGATACGAGGTTGTCTTTGGCGCCGTAGATCCACCCGCCGCCATATTCGCTGAAGGTCAGCGGATAACCCATGGTGTAGATGACTTCGCCAGCAGAAACTCGACCCGTGGGTAACTCCCAAAGCTCTTTCACACCAACGCCGTAGGTCTGAGGGTTGCGGGCGCGGTCAAGTTGGAAGCGATCTATCAGTTGCTTGGTTAGCGAGCCGCGCGTTCCTTCAGCAAGAATCACAACCTTGGCCTTCAGGTCATAGCCCGGCTCAAAGTTGGATTTCTGCTCACCGTTCTTGCCCACCCCTTTGTCGTCGGTGCGCACGCCCGCCACGCGGCCGCTTTCAAACAGTAATTCGGACCCGGCAATTCCTGTAAACAGCGTGATTCCGGCTTCCTCCACCTTGCCGGCCAGCCACTTCACGAATCGGTTGATCGAGATAACATAGTTGCCATGATCACGCATCGGGGGTGGCGTAATCGGAAACTTGAACTTTCCGGTGCGTGTCAGGTAATAAACAGCTTCTTTCGTGACAGCAGCATCAAGTGGAGCCTCCTTTTCGAAGCCAGGAAGCAGCTCGCGCATCGAGCGCGGATCGAGCAGCGCACCGGAAAGACAATGCGCACCCGCTTCCCGGGCCTTCTCCAGAACATAGATGTTTTCTTTTGTGAGGGGCGCCTCGGGGTGTTGCGAATTGTGCTCGTCAACAAGTTGCGACAGCCGCAAAGCGCAGGCCATGCCGGCCGGCCCTCCGCCGACAATGACAACATCTGCTTCCATCACCGGACGTTCGACGCCGGGAAGCGGTTTACGAAAAACGATCATCAAACCTACCCGCAGAAATGGCCGTGGCTATTGTCACACTTTCGGTGACTTCGTTCAGAATCAATCATGCATAACAAATTCTTGCCCCTTTTGTTACGCAAAAAGAAGGGCGCAGGTTCATGCGCCCCTGAAGTGCACAGAATCTTGCTCGCACCTGTGCTAAGCACCCTTCGCTTTCTTCACTTCTTCAATCAGTGGCGGCACAACATCGAACAGGTTGCCGACAACAGCGACGTCGGCAATCTCAAAGATCGGCGCCTCGGAGTCCTTATTCACGGCGATGATGGTGCGCGCGCCCTTCATGCCGACCACGTGCTGAATGGCGCCGCTAATCCCAAGCGCCAGATATAGCTTGGGTGCAACCGTCTGGCCCGACGAGCCAACCTGGCGGTCCATCGGCAACCACCCGGAGTCGCAGATAGGCCGCGAGGCGGCGATTTCCCCACCTAGCGCGTCGGCCAACTGCTTGGCGATGTCAATGTTCTTTTGCTCCTTAATACCCCGACCGACTGCGACAATCACCTCAGCCTGCGTAAGGTCCACTGCCTGCTTCGCTTCCTTAAAGGGAGCCTCGGGTTTGTTACGGACGACGCCGCCGGCCACGTCAACGTTCACTGTATCTACCGGGGCGGCGCTGCTGCCTTCTTCTACTTTGTCACCGCGATACGCGCCGTTTTGGAAGGTCGCAAAGTACGGTGGATCGCCGGCGAAGGACACGTCCGCCGCGAATTTCCCCTGAAACATCTGACGAGTGAACATCAGTTTGCCGCCTTCGTGCTTGTAGCCAGTAGCGTCGCTGATGAGAGCGCGATTCAGCGCTGCGGCCAGCTTAGGAGCGAAGTCGCGCACTTGGTAGGTGTGCGGCATCAGCACAAGGCGCGGCTGCTTTTGCTCGATCAACGGCTTCAGTGCGGCAACGAAACCATCGGGTGTGTAAGGTTCCAGTTCCGCCGATTCAAGGTCGTACACCTTCGCAACCTTCTTGCCCGCGATTTCCTTGGCGATTTCGCCAACACCATCGCCCACCACGGCGGCTTCCAACGCCCAGCCAGTCTCCGCGGCGATGGCCTGAGCGCCGGTCAGAGTTTCCCAGGAAACTCTGTTCAATTTACCTTCGCGTTGCTCGACTACTACCAGTATGATGTCTGCCATTTGAATCTGTTCTTCCGTTGCGGGCCGAGCACACTATGCGCGACTCGGCACGTGGTCATGAATGCGTATTCTCGTAACGCAGACTGAGAGTTACTTATCCCGCTGGTTTATCGATTCTGCGCCCGCACGCGAGCACCAATCACGTTCAGCACGAAACCCACGAGGACCAGCGCCGCTGCGATGATCTGAAAACGCGACTCGCCCAGCTTCATGGCTGCCGGCTGATAGAACATCACCAGGAAGGCGAACAACACCATGACCCACCCGATCACCATAATGGCGGCCCCGATTTCGCGTTTCTCTTCCGGTGTTGACATAGCCCACTCCAGCACCAGCGCTCTGACGCGCTTTTGCTCACAAACCAAGGCTGCAGATTCAGCTCACTTGCCGCTCTTCCGCTTCGTCCTGCCGCTGCTGCGCTAGCGTACGTTCCAGGTCACGCTGACCCAGCCAAGTGGGTCCCACCGCGCGGCGATAACGCGTGCCCATAATCACCAGCACTATACCGACAAAGCCCTGAATGCCCAGCCATATCGGCCAAAACCATGATCCGCTACTTAAGCTGGCGAAGAAAAATATCCCCAGCCCTGCGTCTACCCAGAGCAGAATCCAGCCCAGGGTGATGAAAATGGAACCCAAACGACGGTTCTCCACTGTCTCGTCAATGGCGGACTGATCGCGATCGAATCCCGGCATAAGCAACTCCTTTGGTCATGACCTTAGCCGTTTAGATGCCGAATGATGAGCAGGTCTCCAAATGTTAAGATTCCGCCGGAGTGTTCTCAACGGGATTCAACCAAAGATTATAAAGAGCAAAGACGCAACCACGTTGCGCAGCGGCACAGCCGCTTCCCTTCCCTAGATCACACGCATTTCATTGCGCAGCTTGTCCACCAGCTTCTTCGCAATCTCTGCTGGAGGTCCTTCCAGCACCTCCGTCTTCTTCGTTTTTTGCGGGATGTAAAGCTTCTCAATCCGCTGCAGGTTCTCGCCAAGGGCCGATTTCACTTCCTCGAAGTTCACTTTCTTCAACGGCTTGGTCTTGGCCTGCTTGATCCCGATGAGCGTTGCGTATCTTAACTTGTTGATGCCCGACTGGATCGTCAGCACCGCCGGCAGTGGCATGTCCACGAACTGGAAGAATCCAGCCTCCAACTCGCGCTTCACGCGGATCCCCCCGTCACTCTTCTCGATCTGCATGATGATGGTGGCGTGCGGCCATCCTAATAGCTCCGCCAGTATTACCCCGGTCTGTGCGAAACCATAGTCATCCGATTGCAGTCCAGTGAAGACGAGATCGAAGTTCTCGTCTTTCATGGCCGCCGCAAATGCCTTCGCTGTATTGAACGCGTCGAGGGTAACGAAGCTGTCGCCTTCCAGGTGAAGGGCGCGATCAGCGCCCTTGGCTAGCGCCTCACGCAATACCTGCTGCGCGCGCGCGGGGCCGCTCGTGATCACCACTACCTCACCGCCATGCCTCTCCTTCTGGCGTAGCGCTTCTTCCAGGGCGTAGGCGTCCGGTTCATTCACCTCGTAGGAAACATCTTCGCGAATCCACGTGCCGCTTTCGTTCAGCTTCAACGGCGCGTCCTTCTGCGGAACCTGCTTCATGCAGACCAGGATCTTCACCCGGCACTCCTTCCGTCACCCGATGCGCTGGATTGTGTGGGCAAAGAAGCGAGTATAAATGAGCGGCGGGAAGTTCGAAAACTGGCGATTTCTGTTGGTTTCAGAATGGGAAAAAGCGAATAGCTGCGTCGTCGTCGAACCGCACAATGAAGCAGCCATTCGCTCGCGACCATATTTCGATCAGAAGGTTCACTGCTCCATCTTCAGCAACTTTTTCTTGCGCTCCATTCCCCAGCGATATCCCGCCAGCCCGCCGTCGCTGCGCACTACGCGATGGCATGGCACCGCGATCGCGACGGGATTGGTCGCGCAAGCGCGGGCGACGGCGCGTACGGCCCGCGGATCGCCGATCTCCCGCGCGACCTCGGAGTAGCTGCGCGTTTCACCGCGTGGAATCTGACGCAGCGCTTCCCAGACCTTCTTCTGAAAAGCAGTGGCTCGAATGTCGAGCGGTAGATCAATCATCGTGTTCTCGCCGCGCAGGTTGGCCAGCAATGGCTCCACATATCGTCTCAAAGCTGCGTCGTCACGACGCAACCCGGCAGCGTGGAACTCTTTCCGTAG
>Ga0335077_10012056_pt1 | contig 10803 bp, 8 predicted proteins | sample Lox_Sample_31_FD_207151 | JGI IMG/M metagenome (GOLD analysis project Ga0335077, IMG submission 207151) | Soil microbial communities from Loxahatchee National Wildlife Refuge, Florida, United States - Lox_Sample_3.1 | ecosystem: Environmental > Terrestrial > Soil > Wetlands | place: USA: Florida...
CAAATCTGATTATGTTGGGACGTTACACGCTTTGGTTTGCAGTTGCTTGTGTCCTGTATCGTTACTGGCCGGTTTCAGACCAGGGAAAAAGCGCGGCGCTTCCGGCAACCTTGCCCGAACCCACCGTCTGAATTCAGGAAAATCCACGATATAATGGAATTGGCGGGTGAGTTGGACGATCGCTGGTTCCGGCGATGAGAGGCGGCTTAAAGCCGCCCCTACGAGCAGGAACGGGAGGAAAGTCCGGACACCACTTCGCGCAAGCGAAGTAGGGCAACGCGCCTGGTAACGCCAGGGGAACGGTAGCACAGACTTAAGTCTGTGACTCTTGCGGCCGCGGGGGATCGAGGTTCGCGGCCGGATCGAAACGCAGAGTCCACAGGCTAAAGCCTGTGCTACGGTTCACGGAAAGTGCCACAGAGAACATACCGCCGGCGGTGCGTAACCCGGTGGCAGACCGGAGGAAAACCTTCGGGATGTCTGCATGGTTCGCGCGCAGGCAAGGGTGAAAAGGTGGGGTAAGAGCCCACCGCGGCGCCAGTAATGTCGCCGGCATGGCAAACCCCGCGTGGTGCAAGACCAAATAGGAGGGAAGGGCTGGCCCGGCCCGGTGAGCCGCGTTTCTGCAAAGAAGCGCGCTCCCTGCGAAATGGCGCAAGCCGTTTTGCAGGCGAACCCTCGGGTAGGTTGCTGGAGCCGCATCGCGAGGTGCGGCCTAGAGGAATGATCGTCGCGGCGCATTGCTGCAAAGTGGTGCACCGCACAGAATCCGGCTTACAGGCTCATCCGCCATTTTTTCCAGGCGCTCCGCACAGTCTTGCCGAACTTGAGCCGGTCTGCGCCGCGAGACTTGTGTTTCCTGTCAGAGCTTCCATTTCGGCGGGTGTTGGTTCTACCCAACCCATTGAAAAAATCGGCCCCAACTTCCCGGGTTATTTTCACGTTTCCCGCGCCCGTCTCCCGCTTTCTGCGGCCCAACCTATTTCTGATCCTGCACCAAGGGAAGCTGAGAGCTGATTTGCAGATCAATCAGCGTGCTGATGCGGCGCTCGATTTGGAAGAAGGTCGCCGTCTTCGTTCCTGGCAACACCTTATTGACGATCGGCACATATTTGATGCGGAGTTGCGTGGCGGCTTCGTCCAGCGCCAAAGACCGACTGAGCAGGCCCTTGGCCTGTTCATCGGTTAGCGTGCCAAAGTCCTGCGCATATTCCTTGATCAGCGCGTATTTCTGGTCGCCGATGGTGGTCATCTCCGCGCTGAACTGGTCGTAGACGGGCCAGAACTTGGTGGCTTCTGCATCCGTCAGCGTCAAATTCGCGGCGATCAACTGCTTCTTCTGCGAGCGGAGATCCTGGCGCAAGAGTTTGGCGTACTGATCGCTGGCGGCGGGCGCGTCCTTGCTTGTCGCCGCCTGCGCGTGTGCGCTGGGTATCGCAAAAAGACACAAACCGCTGAAAACCACTGCAAGCATCGCTCGATTTTTCATTCTGCTCTCCTGGATTTGTTGACCCACCGATTTCCGGCGAAGCGAATTCTCTCCGGTCAAAATTTGCAATACGTCTGAACCTTCTTTTCTGGGGCAGCGCCGGCAGCGTCGCCCGGAAGAGGGAACTGACCGCTCAGAGATGCTGATAATTCGAGTTTTGCGTGGCGACATTCATCTGCTTGCTGACGCCATCGATCACCACGCTGGAAACATGATTGGTACCGTCGGGCAGGCGGCTGAATTGCACCGTCAGGTTCATAGCATCCTTCGGGTCGTCCATGTAGGAGGCGATCTGAAGGCTGAGCAATTGCTTCTGCTCCTTGTCGAAAATCAGGGTCATGGAATCCTGGGGTTTCAGATAATTGTGGAAGACGATCTTAATTTCGCTCGGAAGTCCTCCTCCCGGAATCAGGCTGATGTTTCCCAACGCGTATGCCTTCTGAATCAGGTCTCTGTCGGGCGGGACATATTGCTGCGCCAGCTCCTTCATCTGGTCGGCGTACTCTTTGTACTCTTCCTTTTTCTTTTCGACGACGTGCTTTTTTAGCCTGCCGCCGGAGGGTGGTTCGGGTGGCGGGTCAAGGGAGGTCTTTTGTGGTTTGCCGTCCGGGCCAAGGCGCACCTGAAAGTGCTCCTGCTTTTTGAGTTCGCCCTTCAGGCTGATGTTGACCTGTTCGGCCCAGGTGTATTGCGCGAGGGACTGCTTGTTTTTAGCCATCGACTCCTTGAGCTCGGCGACCCGCTGCTGGAGCTCCGGGTTTTGGGCCTTAACGGGAGGATGAAATGCCACTCCAGCCGCAAGCACAACGATGGACAGAAACACCCTTCGAAACACGTTCCGTATCTTGCTTTTCATCCGCATCCTCCCCGGAAATTTTCAATCGCTTGCAGGCGTTAACTCGCCTTCGGCGGGTAGTTTTTCAACAGCTTCTGCATGGCCTTGTCGAGGTTCTTTTGCTTCTTCGCCTGGTTGGCGCCGGCATCGAGGGTCTTCGACACCCGCCCGGTCCAAACCAGTTGCTTGGTTGCGGTGTCGTACATGTCAAGAACTAGCGTGCCGGTGCTGATGGTGGATTGTTGTGCCGTGGCCATTCCGCCCCCCCAACGGAGTCCCCCACCCATGCCGTAAGCGTTCCATTCCTTTTCCTGACTGAGGGAAGCCTGATAGCCGATGAAAAGGTCCGCTTTGTCGCTATCCGTCTTGGTGAGGCCTTTGCCGGCCAACTGAGAATCGACCGATTGTTTGATTTGCGCATCCACAATCTGATTGAGCTGGACCGCACCCTCAATGGGTACCCATTTGTAGGTGTGGTATTTGCTGAAATCAATTCCGGGCATGGAGTTGGAGGTCACATCCTGCGCCGGAGCGAAACCGCATGTCAGCAGTGCGAACGAGAGTCCCAATACTATTCTTGTAAAGCCCAATCGCATTTTGTTCTTCATCCTGTGTCTCCTGTTCTTTTCGTTACATCGAGAATCCAACAGCCGAGAGCGGCCCGGATTAAAGTTCCGTGATCACTTCGGGGAATAGGAATGTAACTTGGCTCCGTTGTTGGTCACGCAACGAAAGCCCAGATGATTCGTTCCCGTGCTAATTTCGCCTTTGCCGCGGGTTCCGACCATGTAACGCGAACAGTATTGGTCGGTACAAAGAAAAGATCCCCCGCGATGGACTTTTTTCTTCTCGGTTGGCTCCGCGGGATCCAAGGGAGTTTCCGGGCCTTTTGGATTGCGCGCGACTCCCCCAACCCTGGCCAGCTCCGCGTAGTAGTCTGTGCGGTACCAGTCGGAAGTCCACTGCCACACGTTTCCGGCCATGTCGTATAGCCCGTAGCCATTCGGGGCGTACTTTCCAACCGGCGCGATACCGATGAAACCATCCGCGCCCGAATCTTGATCGGGGAAATGTCCTTGAAAGGTGTTGGCCATCCACTTTTGCTTGGGTCTGAACTGGTCTCCCCAAACGAAGGGTTTCCCCGCGAGTCCACCCCGTGCGGCGAATTCCCATTCCGCCTCCGTCGGCAGGCGTTTATGGGCCCATTTCGCATAGGCTTCCGCGTCGGGATAGGCTACTTGCACGACGGGATAGCTTGCTTTCCCTTTGATGGAACTGTTCGGGCCAGTGGGGTGTCGCCAGTTCGCGCCCTTCACGTAGCTCCACCATTGGAGGTGATTGTTTAAGGGGACTGCATGGTCCGGTGGCGAAAAAACGACTCCTCCGGCAATAAGATTTTCGGGCGGGGCGCCGGGGAAGTCCGCCTGCGTTGGAGTTTTCTCCGCGATCGTGACGTAACCGGTCGCTTTGACGAAGGCGGCGAACTGGGCGTTGGTCACATCCGTCGCATCCATGAAAAAGCCGTCTACATAGACCCTGTGGATCGGACGGGAATCGGTCGTGGCGTTCATTCCCACAATGTCCATGCCCGGAGGATCTGCCGCGCCCATCGAGAATTCACCCCCAGGAATCCAGACCATCCCCTTCGGGGCGGGCTCCGGCGGGGGCTGCGTGTTCGGCACAGTCGGGGCAAATCCAGACGCCACGCTTGCGGATGGGTGGGAACCCGCTTGTACCGGTGCGCTTATCCAACGAAACGCGATAACACAAAGAAGGGCAAGGAAGAGCGAGCAGAGCGCAAGGCGAATTGTCAGCCTGCGCGCCGCCCGATGCCGTGGCGCGGAGCCCTGGTCGTCGAACTGCTGGTTGGTAGTTTTCTCTTTCATCTTGGTCGCGCTGCCTCGCCTGTGGCCGTTTGCCTTGGGCTTTCCGGCAAGCTGTCGAGCTATCCGCTCGCCGTTTTCCATACTGCGCACTTCAGAGGCACTGAGACTGTACCCTTCGGCCGCCAGGAACAACTGTCGAAAGTAACAAATTTCCGTGGCGAAGCTAGTTGAAAATAATTCGTCATTTAGACGCATGGCCCCGCCGGGTGAAGTCCCAGCCTATTGCTTCAGGACCAGCGGGGGCCCGCTCACGCGCTTGACCTTTAGCTTGACGGTAACCTCGACGCGATCGGCGATCTTGATGAAAGGAATGTTGCTGTTCATGCCGAATTCTTTGCGGTCGAAGGCCATGGTTCCTTGAATTTCACCCTCCCCTTTCGCTCTCGCCTCCTCCCTGTTTTCGAGGGTAAACGTCAGCGTTTCCGGCTTCGAGACTCCGCGTATCGTGAATGTCCCTGGCAGCTCAAAAGTGGTGGGGCCGGTCTGGACGACCTTATCGGAGTGGAAGGTGATCAAAGGATCTTGTTTGACGTCAAAGAAGTCCTTGCTGCGCAGCTTGTCATCCTTCATGCCGCTTCCGGTGTCGACCGTGGCCGCTTGAATTTTGATGTCCATGACGCCCGTCGTAACATCCGTGGACGGATAGGTCAAGGTGGCATCCCACTTGTCGAATTTTCCCTCCAGGGCCACGGATGCCTTCACGAAGAACTGAATCGTGCTCTCTTCCGGCGTCACCGCGAAAACCGGGTTTTGTGCTCGAGTCAGAGGCGGCAGCACGGCGGATACTGCAAGGCAGAGGATTGCGAATCGCATGGTGTCTCTCCTAACAACCAAAGAACATGGCGACTTTACGCAGTAGATGTTTTCATTGGCGGTTGTTCCCCGCCATTGTCAGAAATGACAGGCAGGCGCGCTCTCCCGGCCAGGGGACCGGGAGTGGTTTGCCGGAGGGGTGAAGCCAAACGGGGCCGCAGTTTAAGTACACCCTCTCCAATCCGTCACTTATGCAGTTCAGAAGCACCCGCTCCGCCGCCGCTCGGGCCCAGAGAGCTATAGGTCACCCGAGGATGGGGGCAACAAATCCTAGGGCCGTTCGCAGGAAATCTAGTATAGTGCAGCTAGGTTAGGGTGTGGTCGCCGAGCGGGGAAATAGGCCCCCAATGATCACCCGACCCTGTTTGGATAGAAACTCTCCACCGCCCACGGAGTTTCTCCGGGCCAAATCATTCCGGAGCGCCTTTTTGTGCCTCTCCATCATCCGGCAAGTTCATTGCCGATCGCTGCCCGTCGTCTGAAAGAGCCATTGATGACCGCGCTGGGACCCAGAATTAGCCAACCCGCTCTGACCCAGATGCGCTTCGGGTCGCGCCCGGAGTGGTGGTTCGCCATTCTCTCGCGAGCTTTGTTGCTGCTATTCCTATTCCCTCTGCCAGGTCCCGCGCAGACCAACGAGCCCAAACGTGTGCTGATCCTCCTGGAGGAGGATGTCAGTTGGCCAATCTACCGTTTGATCGACGAAAATGTCCGAGCCACATTGCGCAATGGCTTGTCCGAACGAGTGCTGATTTTCAGTGAACACCTGGATCTGATCCATTTTCCGGACGCCGAGTCTCAAGCGCAGAAGAAAGCCTGGATTCAGAGGAAGTATGCGAACTCCAGACTGGATTTGGTCGTCGAAGCCGGCGACATCCCGACAGACATCTTTCCCAACGTGCCTCTCGTCTACTTGAATATTCGGCCACAGGGTACTCCTCCGCGCCGCCTGGAGTTTCATGAGGATGCCGCCGCTGTCTGGATTGAACTCGGAGCGGGAAAAACCATCGAGGCCGCGCGGCGATTCCAGCCCAATGCGCAACAAGTAGTCGTCATCGCGGGTAACTCACCTGCCGAAGCTGTCTTGCTGGATCGGGTTCGCCAGCAGCTTGCCGGTGATTCCCAGCAGATACCGATCACCTATCTGACAAACGTCGGATTCCCTGAACTATTGCATAAAGTAGAGACCCTGGGCCCCCAGAGCATCGTCCTTTATGTTGCTTTTGCCCGCGACAAAGATGGGCGGCTCTTCATCTCCGCCGATGTGAGCAAAGAGATTGCCGCGGTCTCCAGTGCTCCTGTCTACGCCTTATTCGACCCGGCTATCGGATCCGGGGCCGTCGGGGGTTACGCGACGCGGTTCGGAGAAATGGGGACGCAGGCGGGAGAGCTGGGGCTGCAGTTCCTCTCCGGCGGGCACCCCAAGGACCTGATGGCGCGGAGCAATTATCTTTTTGATTGGCGCCAGTTGCAGCGCTGGAAAATACCGGAATCTGCGCTTCCTCCCGGCAGCATCTTGATCTATCGCCAGCCCACGGTCTGGGAGATTTATCGTCGCTACATTCTTGGGGCTGTACTGATTTTCCTGATACAAACGCTGCTTATCCTGGGACTCCTGTGGCAGAGGTCGAGAAAAAGAGAATTCCAGAATAGCCTTCTGGACAAAATAGCATTCGAAAGAATGCTCGCCGATCTCTCGACCACCTTTATCAATCTGCCGGAGCAACAGATCAACCAGACCATCGACGTGAATCTCGGGCGCATCGGGCAGCTCCTGCATCTCGAACGGGTCACCCGGCTCGAATTCGACCATTCGAAAGCAGAATTGATGGAGACTTCTTCCTGGCACAGCCAAGCCATCCCGCAGGTTCCGGCACGGATTCAGGGGCACCGTCTTCCCTGGTGCGGCAAACTTCTTTTTCGCGGCGAACCGGTATTCGCTTCTGAGCTGGGAAGCCTGCCGGACGACGCGGCCGCGGAAAAAGAGCACTTTGGAGAACTGGGGATCGTGTCCATCGCTCTGGTTCCCCTGAAGGCGGGAGATCAGAACTTTGGCGCCATCTCCTTTGCCACTGCCAAACGTCGCATTCCCTGGACCGAGGATCTGGCCGAGCAACTCAAACTAGTGGCCGAGATATTCTCGAACGCCCTGATTCGCAAACTGGCTCAGGAGACGAGATTTAAACACGCCGCTCTTGTGGAGTCCTCCGAAGACGCGATTATTTCGGAGACCCTGGACGGCAGGATTTTGAGTTGGAACGCAGGCGCAGAGCGGCTATTTGAGTTCTCAGAAGCGGAGGTGGTGGGGCGGCCCGTCACGATCATCATCCCGGAAGAAATGCGCGAGGAAGAGAACACCATTCTGCGGCTCTCACGCTCAGGCGAAACTACGGAACACTATGAAACCGTGCGCGTCGCAAAAAGCGGGAAGCGGCTCGATGTCTCGCTGACGGTTTCTCCGATTCGCGATTCAGCGGGAACCGTAGTGGCCGCGTCCAAAATCGCGCGCGACATCACCCAGAAGAAGCAGGCCGAGCAAGCTCTTCGGAAAAGCGAGGAACTCTTCCGGCAGTTTATGGACCATAGCCCCGCAGTGGCTTGGATGAAAGACGAGGAGGGCCACTACATCTATGTGAGCGAGATCTATTTGCAACAGCTAAACGTCCGGCCGGAAGACCGTTTGGGCAAAACGGATTTCAGTCTCTATCCCCGGGCAATCGCCGAAGAATTCCAGAAAAACGATCGGCTGGCATTGGCCTTGGGGTACCCCATCGAAGTTACCGAGGAATCGATCGATGCCCACGGCGAACCATGCACATGGCTTGCCTATAAGTTCCCCTTCCGAGACGCCTCGGGGCAACTGTTTGTCGGCGGAATCGGCATTGACGTTACCGAGCGAAAAAAGGCCAGGGAATCCCTCCAGACCCTGACTGGCCGGCTGATCAGCGCTCAGGAGGAAGAGCGCGCCCGCCTCGCTCGGGAACTTCACGATGATTTTAGCCAACGCCTTGCGCTGCTCGGCATCGGCCTTGGGCAACTTTGGAAGACACTCCCGTCCGAAAATGTTGCAGAACGCCAGAAGGTGATGGATATGCTGAGGGGGACCAGGGAGTTGATGTCGGACCTCCATAATCTTTCGCATGAGCTGCACTCCAGCAGGCTGGAGCACGTGGGCCTGGTGTCGGCCCTCAATGGACTTTGTAAGGAAATTAGCGAGAGACATAAGATTGCTGTGCGATTCAATCCCTGTCCGCCCCCGCCAATCCCCAAGGATGTGGCCTTGTGTCTATTTCGAGTCGCGCAGGAGTCTTTGGCAAACGTCATCAAGCACAGCGGGGCCAAGGAAGCTCGGGTCGAACTTGGCGCCAATACGAGCGGCATCAGTCTTCGCATTTCCGATCCGGGCCGGGGGTTCGACCCCGGTAAAGGACCCAAGCGCGCCGGAATTGGACTGATCGGGATGACCGAGAGGCTTCGCCTTGTCGGAGGCAGGCTTTCCGTAACATCGCAGCCTGATTGCGGGACGGAGATTTTTGCGGAGGTGCCATTGGCCGCCGCAGTGAGTGAAGTGCAAGTGAAAACCCATGCCAGCGGAAAATAGAGCTTTAAGTCGCGCGCGCATCCTGTTGGCGGACGACCATCAGATGCTCCTGGACGCGCTCAAGGGCGTGTTGGAACCCCGTTGGGAGGTGGTGGGCACGGTAAGCGACGGACGGGCGCTTCTGCAAGCTGCCGAAAAGTTGCAGCCCGACATCGTTGTGCTCGACATTGCGATGCCACAGCTGAATGGGTTGGACGCCGCCCGGCATCTCAAACCCGCCATGCCAACGGTGAAGCTGATCTTCCTGACCATGAATGAAGATCCCGAGCTCGTGGGGGAAGCGTTTCGCGCGGGGGCCTCCGCCTTTCTGCTCAAGCAGGCGGCTGCGTTCGAGCTCTCCGCTGCCATCGAACAAGTGCTGAAGGGGCGTTCTTACGTGTCGCCTCGCGCGGCGAAAGGTCAGGCCCATATCTCCCTGCGGGACCCCAAGGCCCGCGCTCATGCCGCTCAACCTACGCCACGCCAGCGGGAAGTCATCCAACTCCTCGCGGAAGGGCATTCCATGAAGGAAGTGGCTGCCATTCTTCGAATCACCAAACGCACCGTTGCCGCGCACAAATACGCCGTCATGGAAATTCTGCAGCTCAAAACCAATTCCGATCTGGTGCAATATGCCATTAAGCACCGCATGATCGCTATCTAATTTTTGCGGTCTTTCTCTCATTGTAATTTCTACCAATAGGCACGCGCAGAAATTGCGCGCAGGGTTGCATTGCAAGTGCCGCGAGACAGTAGAGAAGGGCACTCGAGAGCGGGTCTCTGCTGCCTGAAATCGTTCCGTATTCGCAGTCGTTCGTGTGAAGTGGCGAACAGCCCCGAGGTCTGCTCTTATGACGCGCAGCCGCGTCCTTTTGGCCGACGATCTCGCGCAAGTATTGAGCGCCGTCGCGGCCCTGCTGAAAGAACAATTTGAGATCGTCGCGATGGAGACCACCGGGGAAGCGGCTCTGGACGCAACGTTGAAACTCGCGCCGGATCTGGTGGTTCTGGATATCTCCATGCCGGGGATCAGTGGAATTGATGTCGCGCGGGAACTCAAAAAACGGGGCCACAAGGCGAAGGTTGTATTCCTGACGGTTCATCAGGACTCGGACATTCTGGCAACGTGTCTTGCGGCGGGGGGACTCGGCTATGTTGCCAAGGTCCTGATGGAGACCGACCTGATTCCGGCGATGCAAGAGGCGCTCGCCGATCGTCCCTATGTCTCGCGATTTTCGTCCGATCCGGACCTTTCGAACGATCGATAAGCGGCGGCAATCGCCGTCTCCCGTCTGCCTCCCGCGCCAACCAGACGGCACTTTTCGGTGATTCTCCGCAGCATGTTACTTCTGACAATTCCCCCGCATGGTCCGTTAGGAGGAACATCGGCCCATCTTTTCTGGTGGCTCGACAGGTTCAGGGCTCAATTCTCCTTGCAGTGGCTTGCAGAAATAGCGGCAGCACATCGGTGCAGACTCGCGAGAAATTTGCCAGCCCCTGATCCGGGAAGAGCGACCGCACCCGGCGCGGAGCAATATTGAGGTTGAAGGTGAGGTTTTCATGAGTGAGCTAAGTAAAGTTATACGCGGCAAAGGCTTGCTGAAGTTCACAGGACTGGTATCCATGTCGCTGATAGCCATGACCTGCGCGAAGGCTCAACAGGCCGCGGACACTGCCTGTTCGCCGGCAGCCACCCAGTCATTGGATTCAAACTCCCTGCCGCCGCAACCCAAGCCATTTGGTGGAGCTATCCAACGTGACGCCAGGGAATCCAAGCCGTGTTGGAATCCGCGAATCGTGCCTCCAAAGGGCGCGCCAAACGTTTTGCTGATCATGACTGACGACGCGGGTTTCGGCGTTTCCAGCACATTCGGCGGGGTTATCCCCACGCCCGCGCTAGACCGCATCGCCAACATGGGACTCCGTTACACCAACTTCAATTCCACCGCGCTCTGCTCGCCAACGCGCGCTGCCCTGATCACCGGTCGCAACCATCACTCCGTGGGATTTGGCGTCATTTCCGAACAGGCCACCGGCTATCCGGGCTACAACAGCATCATTCCGAGGGATAAAGCGACAATTGGCCGGATCCTGAGAGAGAACGGCTACGCCACTTCCTGGTTTGGCAAGAACCATAACACCCCAGCCTTTGCTGCCAGCCAGGCCGGTCCGTTTGATCAATGGCCCGTAGGCATGGGCT
>Ga0335077_10012057_pt1 | contig 10803 bp, 10 predicted proteins | sample Lox_Sample_31_FD_207151 | JGI IMG/M metagenome (GOLD analysis project Ga0335077, IMG submission 207151) | Soil microbial communities from Loxahatchee National Wildlife Refuge, Florida, United States - Lox_Sample_3.1 | ecosystem: Environmental > Terrestrial > Soil > Wetlands | place: USA...
GGTCGGCCCGCCGCCGGACCGCGCCCGGTCCGCCGCCCGCCCGACGGCCTCCGCCACGACGACGACGTCGTTGCCGTCGATGACCTCACCCGGCAGCCGGTAGCTGGCGGCCCGGTCCGCGGCCGGGTGGTCGGCCGCCGTAACCGATCCGATCGGCGTGTACTCCATGTAGAGGTTGTTCTCGCACACGAACAGCACCGGAAGCGACCACACCGAGGCGAGGTTCAGCGCCTCGTGGAACGCGCCGATATTAGTCGCGCCGTCACCGAAGAACGCCACGGCCACCTGGCCGGTCCCCCGCAGCACCGCCGACCACGCGGCACCGGCCGCGATCGGCAGGTGCGCGCCGACGATCGCGTACGAGCCGAGCATCCCGGCCGAGGCCTTCGTCAGGTGCATCGAGCCGCCCTTGGCCTTGCACACGCCGGTCGCCTTGCTCATCAGCTCGGCCAGGCACTCCTCCGGCGTGGCGCCGCGTGCCATCGCGTGATGGTGGCCCCGGTAGGTGGCGAACACGTAGTCGTCTGGCCGCAGCGCAGCGCTCGCGCCGACCGCGACCGCCTCGTGCCCCGCGGCCAGGTGCGTGGTCCCCTTCACCAGCCCGGCCAGGAACAGGTCATGTGCTGCCTTCTCGGTGCCGCGGATGACCGCCATCCGCTCGTACAGCGCGAGCAGCTCATCCGGCTTCACAGGATCGCTCCGCCCTGGCCCGGCCGCGGGTTCGGCACCACCGCCCCGAGGATCGCGCGACCGCCTTCCGCCTCGCCGGCCCCGGCAGCGCTGTGCCCGGTAAGCTCCCCGCGGCCGGCCGGCGTGTTCAGGTTGCTCTGGCTTTCGCGCAGGGTGCTGAGGGCGCCGCCGGCGGTCCAGTACTTGCGGCCGGCGACCAGGAGTTCCTCGGCGGGGAACCTGGTGATGACCTCGCAGCCGGCCGCGGTGACGACGAGTTCTTCCTCGATCCGGGCGGCGGACCAGCCGTCGGCGGCGGGCCAGTAGGTTTCCAGCGCGAACACCATGCCTTCCTCCAGCGGCTCGGGGTGCTCGAGGGACACCAGCCGGGAGAAGATCGGCTTCTCCCAGATCGACAGGCCCACGCCGTGGCCGTACTGCAGCGCGAACGCGGCCATCTCGTCCTCGAACCCGAACTCCCGGGCGCGGGGCCACAGCGCCGCGATGTCGCCGGTGGTCACCCCCGGCCGCACCATCGCGATCGCCTGGTCCATGTACTCGCGGCAGCGGGTGTAGGCATCGCGCTGCGCCACCGACGCGGACCCGACCGCGAACGTGCGGTAATAGCAGGTCCGGTACCCCAGGTAGGAGTGCAGGATGTCGAAGAACGCCGGGTCGCCGGGCCGGATCAGCCGGTCGGAGTACACGTGCGGGTGCGGCGAGCACCGCTCCCCCGAGATCGCGTTCACCCCCTCCACGAACTCGCTGCCCAGCTCGTACAGCACCTGCGACACCAGCGCCACGCAGTCGTTCTCCCGCACCCCCGGCGCCAGGAACCCGTACAGCCGCTCATACGCCGCGTCCACCATCGCGCACGCGTGCGTCAGCAGGCCGATCTCATCCGCCGTCTTCACCCGCCGCGCCTCCAGGAACACCTGCTGCCCGTCGGCCACCCCGATCCCCTCCGCCGCCAGCGCCGCCAGCACCGGCATCTCCGCCACATCCACCCCCAGCGGCTCACCCGCCAGCCCGTGCTCGCGCAGCACCCCCGCCACCTTCGCCGCCACATCCGCCGCCATCCCCGCCGCCGGGTGCAGCGCCCCCCGCAGCGTCGAGATCCCCGCCCGCGCCCCCGTCGCCCGCGCGCCCTGCGCCGTCGCCGGCCCCGGCGTGTGATCCAGCCACGGGCAGAACAACTGATGATGCCGCGCCGCCGACCCGAAATCCCACACCACCGGCTCCCCGCCCCGCGGCAACAGCGCGAACCGCACCAGCTTGTCCATCCCCCACGTCCCGATATGCGTCCCCGTCATATACCGGATATTGCCGAAATCGAACGCCAGCAGCCCCCCCAGCGACGACCCCTCCAGCCGCACCCGCAACCGCGCCAGCCGCTCCGCCCGCAGCCGGCCCACATCCACCCGCTGCTCCCAGTCCACCGCACTCGGGCCGTAGGTACGTACCGCCATCGCCCTTACCTCACTCGCTAGATCCTGTCCGCATGACCTTGAAGCCGAGGGCACGTCACGGGGCAGGCTGCCCGGCCCGATCGGCATCGCCCTCGACTACGTATCCGGCCGCCGCGAGGCTGGCAGCGCCGCCATAGCACCAGATCATCACCGCGCGCTCCGTTGCGGAGGTATTCCAGAAGCCGTGTGCCTCATCCTGCGCCACGAACACCGCGTCCCCGGCGCGCATGCTGACATCGGCATCGCCGATGCGCGCGACCCCGCTGCCCTCGATGAGGTACTCGATCTCCTCGGCATGCGGATGCCGGTGAATGTCATGCCGGGCTCCTGGCGGAAACGTCGTGATGCCGAACACGGTGCTCCGGGCAGCCGGGACGGTGTCGCTGGTGATGATCCACTGAACGCCCATGTCCAGCCAGCCGTCCGCGGCGCTCAGGCTGGCATCGGCGGGCACCCTGGCGGCATGAATCTTCTGCGGGTGCTCCTCCACGACGTTCAGATCTTCGCTCGCATCCACGCTTCCCGCCTTTCGGTTACCCGCAGCCCGCGTTACGCACGGTCAGTGAGGGCAAATACGGCCCGCACGCGCTCCGAGCCCTGATTCCAGAACAGGTGCGGGATCGTCGCGTCGAACGCAATGGAGTCGCCGGGTCGCAGGACGAAGCGGTCGAACCCGATCTGCGCCGTGAGCACGCCCTCGATGATCACGGCGTAATCCCGGCCGTTGTGCTGGATTGCGCGCTCGGTGTCGGGCGACCCGCCGCCCGGTTGGTAGAAGACCTCGCGGAATTCGAAGCTCCGCTCGCTTTGCGGGGTGAGCCGCTCCCACCGGACGCCGCGCTCCAGGCTGATCACGGAGCGGCGCTCGCACCGGACGACGATGTCGTCGGCGGTACCCGGCTCATCGGGAGGGCCGGGCGCCGGCGTGCCGGCCTCGGGGAACAGGCTGTCCATCGAGACGCCCAGTGCCGTCGCGATCGAGTACAGGCGGCTGACCGAGGGAGCTGCCTTGCCGCGCTCGATCTGTGAGATCAGGCTCGCCGAGCAGCCGACCTGCAGCGCAAGCTGGCGGGCCGACATGCCTGACCTTGCGCGCGCATCGCGCAGCCGCTCGGCCATCACCGGCCGGTGCGGGTCTGAGCTCGGCTGCTCCTCCGGCTGCGACGTGCCCGACTCACCCATGGGCGCTGCCCGGGGCAGACTGGAAGATCTCCAGCGTGAGCCCGTCCGGATCACGCAGATAGGCGAAGGCGCAGCCGGCCAGCGGGCCCTCGGTGATCCGGAGCGGCTCGGAGTAGAAGTCGGCGCCCTTGGCCTGCAGCTCTGCATACGCGGCGTCGATATCCGGTACGTCGAAGCAAAGGTGCGGCGCGCCGACGTCGCAGTTGCGCTTGTCATAGCCCAGCTGCCGCTCGTTCTCGTACTCGAGCAGCTCGACCGTGCCGTCACCGAGCTTCAGGAACGCGAAGTTCAGCCTGGCGCCGGGCACGCCGACGGCCGAGCTGAGCTCGTCGCCGTCACCGTGCGCGATGAACTCGGGTACCAGCCCGAACATGCGCTCGTAGAACTCGAGGGAACGGTTCAGGTCCGAGACCGTCAGTCCGAAGTGATGTGCCTTGCTGATGTCCATTAACCGGCCTTCCGCTGTATCCAGACCCGACTTGCGGCGATGACCCCGGCCGCCCTTCGCGCGTCGGCCGCGCTGATGTAAGGAGCGACGCCGATGCGAACCCAGCCGCCCGAGTCGCCGACGCCGAGGCGCGCCGCCAGCGTCGTCGCGTAGAAGTCGCCGTCGGTGACGTACACCGCCTGCTCCGCGCACGCCCGTGCTATCTGCCGGGGCGATACCCCGCGCATCGTGAAGGCGATGGTGGGCGTCCTGGGCTGGTCGTCCGGCGCACGATACAGCGTGATGCCGGGAACGGCGGCTAGTTCCTGGCTCAGCACCGCCGCGACCGGCTTCTCGGCCGCGGCGATCGCGGCGATCGCGCCGGTCAGCCGGGTCCGGAGCGTCTCGCCCTCGTGCAGCGACGCCAGGAAGCCGAGCGTGGCGGTCAGGCCCGCCACCGCCTCGTGGTTCTGCGACCCGAGCTCCGCCTTGTCTGGCCCGTGCTCAGGAGCGGGAGCGACCTTGTAGAAGCGGATCCGGTCCAGCAGGTCCTCGCGGATCGCCATGATGCCGATGTGCGGGCCGAAGAACTTATAGGCGGAGCACAGCAGCACGTCGGCGCCGATGGCGGCGCAGTCCACGGGGATGTGCGGGACCGCGTGCACGGCGTCGACGACTACCGTGCCGCCGGCGGCGTGCGTTCGCGCCGCGATCCCGGCGACGTCCTGGACAGTGCCGACGGCGTTGGACGCAAGGCCCACCGCCGTCACCGCACACCGTTCGCTGATCACGTCGTCGATGCCGCCGGGGTCCAGGCAGATGCGCTCGGTGTCCACCCGCAGCCAGCGCAGCCGCAGTTCCTTGTCCGCGGCGACGGCCCGCCACGGGTCCACGTTCGCATGGTGGTCGATCTCGGAGACGACGACCTCGTCCCGCCGCTGGCCCGGCGACCAGTCCCTGGCCATGGACGTGGCCAGCGCGAATGCCAGGGAGGTCATGTTCTGACCGAAGACGATCGCGTAGCCGTCGGCGTTCAGCAGCGCGCGCACCTGATCGCGAGCCCGGGCGAGGATCTCCTCGGTCTCGATGCTGGTGTCGAACGCGCCGTGCCTGTTCGCCATCCCGCCGGTGACATAGCGGTTCATGGCGTCCAGGACGGGCTGCGGCAGCTGCGTCCCGCCGGGCGCGTCGAGGTACACCGGCGGGTGCCCGCGCACGTCGCGTGCAAGCGCGGGAGTCAGCCGGCGGAACTCCTGCGCGATCCGCGCGTCGCTGGCCTGGCTGTCCACCGCGGCACCTCTCACTTGACGAAGAGCGGGTTAACGGGCGAGGCGCTGCCGCCGATGATCTTCAGCGGCGCCGCAATGTACAGGCCCTCCCAGCGGTGATCTGCCGCGCAGTGCGCGGCCAGGTCCTCCAGCCACAGCGCCTCGTGGAAGAGCACGCCCAGGTTGCGCAGCAGGTAGCGGTGCAGCGGGTAGCCGGCGTCGATCGTGGGCGACTCGGGCAGTTCGTTGGCGAGCGTGTCGCTGCCGAGACCGGAGATCCTGCCGTCGGCGAACCAGTCGATCAGCTCGGGCTCGTAGCTCAGCCCCGGCTCGGAGTAGTCGCGGAAGTACTCCTCGGCGCCCGACTCGTAGTACCGGCGCAGGCTGCCCGTGCGCAGCAGCACGACATCGCCCGGACGCGCCTCGGTGCCCTGGGCGGCCAGCGTCGCGAGCAGTTCCGCGAGCGTGACGTGATGCCGGCGGTCGAGCGGATCCTCGCCGCGGTAGCGCGCGACGTCGGCCAGCACCGCCCGCCCGAACACGCCGGCGTTGCCGAGCGGTGCGACGCTGGCCCAGGTGAGGCGCACGCTTGCCTCGGCTGCGTCATGCCCGTCCCACATCACGCCGTCGGCGATGATGTGGCCGAGTGCGTCGATATGAGTGGTGCCGTGCGAGGAGACGAAGACGCCGTCGTCGACCGACGCGACGCCGCCCGGCAGCGGCTCGCACCGGCCGGCCTGGTAGTGCGACCAGTCGCGGTAGTGCATCAGCATCGCCTTCGGGCGGTCCGCGGACAGCGGGTCGCCGCGCGGGTCGAAGATCCCTATTCCGAGGGTGAACACCGTCCCGTGCCGGACGCTGCCTGCCGCGGCGACCCGGTCGGCGGCGGTGACGTAGTTCAGCGCGCCTGCCTGCGGGTTCGCGAACGTGCCCCAGGCGGTCCGCTCCTCGCGGCGGCCGGGCCCCGGCTCCCGCGGCTGCACGTCAGACGCTGACAATGTCGAGGTCAACCTCCGTGCCGCGGCGTCGCAGGTAACCTGCCGCGGCCAGGCTCACGACGATGACCCCGGCGACCGCGATCGGGGTGAGGTTGTACGGGAACGCCGGCTGCGGGATCACGGACGCGTACAGGGCGTACGCCAGCAGCGCGGCCGATACCACCGGCACGCCGAACCGGGTGACCGGAGCGCCCGGCCACGTCCGCGGGTTCCTGGCTTCCCGCAGCGCCCCGAGCGACATCATGATGTACGCGACGATCAGGCCGAGGGTGTTCGCTCCCGCGAGCCAGCCGATCATCGTGCTCACCGACGTCGCAAGGCCGATGCCATAGGCGAGGAGCACGGCGATCAGGGCGGCGACCAGCACCCCGACGTACGGCGTGCCGAACCGGCGGTGCGACCAGGACAGCCAGCGGGGCGCCAGCCGGATCTCGCTGATGTCGTACAGCACCCGGGTCGACAGGGTGACGAGACCCAGCCCCGAGGAGAACGCGCTGACGGCGACCATCGCGTCGATCGTCTGAGCCCAGGCCGAGCCGTTGTAGCGGCCGACGATGGTGTCCAGCGGCGCCGGGTCGCTGGCCCAGGTCGCCGCGTGGTCGACGCCGTAGCCGATCGAGAGCGCGTACGTCACCAGGATGTAGAACACGGCGGCGCCGAGCAGGGACAAGACGATGGCGCGGGGGATGACCCTGGCCGGGTCCCGGCTCTCGCGGCCGAGCGCCGCCGCGGCCTCGAAGCCCGCGAACCCCGAGAACCCGTAGATCATGCCGTATCCGATCCCGGACCAGCCCTTGGGCGACAGGGACGGGTCGAAGGGCTTCCAGGTCGCGCCGGCCGCGCCGCCGGTCGCGATCACGTGGATCATGACGCCAGCGAGCACTGTCATCGACACGAGCTCGAGCAGCACCAGCAGCCGGACCGACGGCCGCACGCCCAGGAAGTTGAGGGTGGCCACGATCAGCAGCTCGACAAGGAAGATCCAGCCCCAGGCGACGTTCACGTTGTGGCGCGCGAGCAGGGCGCTGAACGACACTCCGCCGATGGCGAGCACGACCGCGGTGGAGGACAGCCACGCCGCGACGTAGAGCCAGCCGGTGACGAAGCCGGCCAGCTTGCCGAGCGAGCCCCGGACATAGGTGAAGGCGACGCCGCTCGCCACGTCGTAATGCCGCGCGAACCGGACGACGACGTAGGCGAGCGAGAACGAGCCGATCATGGCGAGCAGGTACGACAGCGGGACGGCGCCGCCGGCCTCGGATGCGGCGAACGCGGTCCCGAGGGCCATCGCCATCGTCGGCGCCAGCCCGGCGAGGCTGAGGCCGGAGGCTTCCACAGTCCGCAGATCGCCTCGCTTCAGCTGATCGGAATGGGCGGGCTGCGATCCCGATGCTGCCGCGTGCGCGTGCATGTCCTCAGCCATTACTGGCCTCCCTGCCACCAGCCGCTTCAGGCGGCCGACTCCGGGTTACTGTGAGAGACAACCAGGCTGTACGTATTAAGCGCTACTTACCATTGCTTGTCAATGCTGATGTCAGATCGGCGATCTCCGGGGTCTAGCGCGTACTGTCAAATCAAGTACGTTAAGTGTCACTGTTCGCATGACATCGCGCTCGCATGACCCGCGGCGCGGGCGGCAGAAGGCAGGGGCGGCATGACCAGCATCAGCTTCGGCGCCAAGGTGGACAACTACGGGCCCGCCGTCACGCGGCTCGGCCTGGCCGGGCCGGCCGCGCGTGCGGAGGCGGCGGGGTTCACCTCGCTCTGGCTGAGCGACCACGTGGTGATGCCGTCGCAGACGCGCTCGGTCTTCCCGTTCACCGACGACGGCAAGATCTACTGGGACGCGCGCGATCCGTGGTACGAGCCGGTGGTCTGCCTGCCCGTGCTCGCAGGCGCCACCCGGTCAGCGGAAGTCGGCGTCGGAGTGCTGCTCGCGGCGCTGCGGCAGCCGGTGCTGCTGGCCAAGCAGCTGGCCTCGGTCGACGCGATGAGCGCGGGCCGGCTGGTGCTGGGGGTCGGGGCCGGCTGGATGGCCGAGGAGTTTGCCGCACTCGGGGTCCCGTTCGCCGACCGGGGGCGGCGGCTCGACGAGTTCCTGACTGTCCTGCGGCTGTGCTGGAGCGGGGAGCCGGGGGAGTTCCGCGGGCGTTACTACCAGGTGCCGGATGACATGTTCTGCTATCCGGTGCCGGTCCGGCGCGTGCCGGTCCTGGTCGGCGGCATGTCGAGGCCGGCGCTGCGCCGCGCGGCGGTTTCCGGCGACGGGTGGCTGGCCCTGCCCGGGCCGTCCGACGATGCCGCGGCGGTCGTTGCCGACGGCCTGGCATATGTTCGCCAGACCGCTGCCCGCGGGGACCGCGACCTCGCGGGCTGGCGCTGCATCCTCAACGCGCACGAGCCGGAGGTCATCGCGCCACTGCTGCCGAGGCTCGCCGAACTCGGCGTCACAGATGTGCTCGTGGATCTCGACTACGACGACGCGGACGGGCCGCAGCGGGCATTCGACCTGCTGACCGCGGCACTGCCGTGACGCCCGGCGGACGTCCGGCCGCCGGGCGGGCCGGGCAGGCCGGGCGTCAGCGGACGATGAGCACCGGGCAGTGCGCGTAGTGCAGCACCTTGTGCGCGACGCTGCCGACCAGCAGCGCCTGGAAATCCGACAGCCCGCGAGAGCCCATGACGATCAGGTCCGCTTCGAACCGGCCTGCCTCGTCCACGACGGCCTTAGCCGTCTCGCCGACCAGGCCCGCCCGCGTCTCACCGGACGCCCGCACGCCCGCCGCCTGCAGCTCGCCGACCGCCTTGTCGACGAGCGCGGCCGCGTCGCCGGTTGCCTCGAATGTCGCGACGCCCGCCTTGGACGGCTCCCGTTCGGAGAAGTGGAAGACGCGCGCCTCCCCGCCGGTCAGCCGCGCGAGCTCCGCGGCCTGCGCGACTGCCCGCCGGGAGTGCTCCGATCCGTCTACCGGAATGAAGATCTTCTTCATGACGTCTCCTCACCTGCCTGCCCGGCCCCGGCCGGCGCGGTCACCGCGGCCGGCGGCTCCGTGTCCAGGAAAATGATCTGCCCGATCAGGCGGAGCTTGCCGGGATTGCGGCGGCGCAGGTACAGCATCCAGCCCACGCCGACGGCGATCCAGCCGAGCACGAAGAACGGCATGAAGTTTTCCGGGTACGCGGGCAGCGGATGCAGGCTGGTGTAGATCCCGAAGCCGATGATGACCATGGCGATGACCGGGAACACGCCGTGGAACAGCCAGGAGAACTCCGACCGCCGCTTGCGCCACATATACGCGACCAGCGCGATGTTCGTCAGCAGGTAGATCGGCAGGATGCCGAGCGAGGAGAAGTAGCCGACATCTCCGAACGCGTTCGCCGGGCCCCAGAGCAGGCCGAACATCAGCCCGAGCGCCAGCGCCACGGCCGAGTAGGCGATGATCGCGATGTGCGGTGTCCGGTACCGCGGATGGGTCCGGCCCAGCACCGGCGGCAGCATGCGCTCGCGGCCGAGCGCGTAGAAGATCCGGTAGTTGGCGTTGTGGATCGCGATCAGCACGGCGATCTGCGCTGAGACCGCGGCGAGCGAGACGACTATCGAGTACCAGTGCCCGATGTAGCGGGTCGCGAGGTCCGTCACCGGGGCGGACGCCGACGCCAGCGCGGAGATGTGACCGCGGCCGTAACCGACGATCACCGCGTACATCGCGATGCAGAACCAGACGCCGGTGAGGATCACGGAGCCGACGAGCGCGATCGGCAGGTTCCGGCGCGGCTGGCGCACCTCCTCGGCCACCGTCGTCGAGGACTCGAAGCCGAAGAACGCGAACACGACGAAGATGAACGCGAGGCCGATGCCGGACAGGCCGGACGGGGAGTTACCGGGGTTCCACGCCTGCGGCACCTGGCCGCTGTCGCCGCCCTTGACCAGGATCAGGACGAGCAGCGCGCCGACGATCGTGACCTCGGCGACGACGAAGGCGAGGTCAAGCTGCATCGAGCGATGGATCGACCACCAGGCGAGCGCGCCGACGAACGCGATGATGAAGATCATCAGTACCCACCACGGGATGTCGACCCCGAAATTCGACTTGATCAGGTCGCTGACGAAGGAGCCGAAGAGGTTCGTGTTCAGCGGGCTCTGCAGCGCGTAGGCGAAGAACAGCAGCCAGCCCATGACGAACCCGGTAGACGGTCCGAGGCCCTGGCTGATGAAGGTGTAGAAGGTCCCCGCCGACGGCACCCTGGTGGAGAAATGGGCAAGGGTCAGCGCCATGAACGCGATGCCGATGGTACCGATGATGAACGTGAACGGCGCGGCGACGCCGGCCTTGCTGGCGATCAGCGCGGTGATGAAGATGACGCCGATCGTGGGCGAGATATAGGCAAGCGACATGGCGAGGGCGCTGGGCAGTCCGATCGAGTCCCGGCGCAGCTCGCCGTAGTCCCTGCCGGCTTGCAGGGCGGGTGGCTCGGTACTGGCCATAACTGTGCCTCCCTGCTTGGAGACCGACGACTACCTGGATATACTTATTTTCTCTCCATAAGAGATGAATGGACTTTAGATTAGGTAGCGATAGCTGTCAAGGCTGTCTATTTATGGCGGTCAGGGCCGTATCGGCGGCTCTCCGGAAGGGAGTTGCGAATGGCAGGCGGATCGGGCCGGCTGGCCGGCCGGGTGGCACTGATCACCGGCGGCGCGTCCGGGATCGGCAAGGCCACGGCGGAGCTCTTCCTGGCGGAGGACGCCCGCGTCGTGATCGCCGATCTCAACGGCGATGCGCTCGAGG
>Ga0335077_10012061_pt1 | contig 10801 bp, 8 predicted proteins | sample Lox_Sample_31_FD_207151 | JGI IMG/M metagenome (GOLD analysis project Ga0335077, IMG submission 207151) | Soil microbial communities from Loxahatchee National Wildlife Refuge, Florida, United States - Lox_Sample_3.1 | ecosystem: Environmental > Terrestrial > Soil > Wetlands | place: USA: Florida...
CGACTGCAGCCCGGCGGCGCCGCCTTGCCCCCCCGTCCGGACCAACTCGGCGAGGGCGGGCTCGCAGGGGGCGAGGACGCGGGGAGGGGAAGGAAGGTCGAGCAGGGCCCGGGCCGGAGCCCAACCCGGTTCCCGCTCCAGGAGCTCGACCACCGGCCCTCGCGCGGAGAGGGCCTGGAGGGCCGGACCGTCCACCGCGAGGGTCTCGGCGGCGATCGCCTCGCCGCGCCTGCGAAGCGAGAGCAGCTGGGCCAAGAGGGCCCCGGAGATGCGGGCCGCGTCGCGAGCGATCTCTCGAAACGTTCGCTGCATCCGGGGCTCGTGGGCTACGGGGTGCGGTTCACGCGCCTGGGGAGATCGTCCCACGCCCGAACGCCCATTGACAAGCGAGTCAGCTGCTCCTTACAAGCGGGCCCGCCACGGCGGATCGCCTGTCCCTCCGGGGGCCCAAAGAACCTCCGCGGCGCAACGGGGAGAGACACCATGGGATTCGAGACGCTGGCGGTGGTGGGAGCGGGACAGATGGGCAGCGGGATCGCCCAGGTAGCGGCGCAGGCGGGCCAAAGGGTGCTCCTCCTGGACGCATCCCCGGAGCTCGCCCGGCGCTCGCTGGACCGGCTCGGGTCCACCCTCGGAAGGCTGGTGGAGAAGGGGAAGATGAGCGCGGGGGAGAGGGAGGCGGTCCTTTCGCGCATCCGCTGCCCGACCGCGCTCGAGGAGTGCGCCGGGGCCGACCTCGTGGTGGAGGCGATCGTCGAGGACCTCGGGGCGAAGCGCGAGCTCTTCCGCCGGCTCGACGCCATCCTGCCCGGCGAATCGGTGCTGGCCTCGAACACGAGCTCCATCTCCATCACCGCCCTGGGGGCGGCCACGCGCCGTCCGGAGCGGGTGGTGGGGATGCACTTCTTCAACCCTGTCCCGGTCATGCAGCTCCTCGAGGTGACGCGCGGACTCATGACCTCGGACGCCACCTACCGCGCGGCGGTGGAGCTGGGAAAGCGCTTCGGCAAGGTGGTGGTCACCTCCAAGGACTCGCCCGGGTTCATCGTCAACCGGATCCTCGTCCCCATGCTGAACGAGGCTTGCTTCGCGCTGCAGGAGGGGCTCGCCTCCGCCGAGGACATCGACACCGCGGTGCGGCTCGGGCTGAACCACCCGATGGGCCCGCTCACCCTGGCGGACTTCGTGGGACTCGACACCTGCCTCGCCATCGCCGAGGTGCTCCACCGGGAGCTCGGGGACGACAAGTATCGGCCCGCGCCGCTGCTCAGGCAGTACGTAGCCGCGGGGCTTCTGGGGAAGAAGAGCGGCCGCGGGTTCTACCGGTACGACGGCTAGGAAGGCCAAAATGGCGCGGGAGAACGTGCGGTTGGAGGTCGAGGAGGGGATCGGGGTCGCCACCTTCAGCCGGCCGGCGGTGCTGAACGCCCTCGACGCCCGTACCCTCGAGGAGCTGGACGAGGTGGTGGGGGAGGTGGAGCGAGGCGCGGCCCGCGCCCTCGTTTTGACCGGCGCGGGCGACCGGGCCTTCGTGGCGGGCGCCGACCTCTCCTCCCTCGCGGGGATGTCCCCGGAGGAGGCTCGGCGCTTCGCGGAGAGGGGCCACGCCGTGCTCGATCGGCTCGAGCGGCTCCCCGTGCCCACGGTCGCGGCGGTGAACGGGTACGCCCTGGGGGGCGGCTGCGAGGTGGCTCTCGCCTGCGACCTCATCTACGCCAGCGAGAAGGCGCGGTTCGGCCAGCCGGAGGTGAACCTCGGGATCGTGCCCGGGTTCGGCGGCACCCAGCGCCTGCCGCGGAGGGTGGGCCCGATGCGAGCGCTCGAGATCCTGCTCACCGGAGACCCGGTCGACGCGGGGCGAGCGCTCGGGCTGGGGCTCGTGCTCGAGGTGCTCGCGCCGGAACAGCTCCTCGGACACGTGCGCGCGCAGGTGAAGAAGATCCTCTCGCGCGGCCCGCTGGCGGTGGCGCAGGTGAAGCGCCTGGTGAGAGCCGGGGCGGGGCTGCCGCTCGGGCCCGCCAACGAGCTCGAGCGCCAGGGGTTCGCCGCCCTGTTCGCCACCGCGGATGCGGGCGAGGGGATCCGGGCCTTTCTGGAGAAGCGGCCGCCCCGGTTCCGGGGCGCCTAGAAACGGAGCCCATCGCCATGGACATCGAGCTCACCGACGAGCAGCGGCAGGCGCGAGAGCTGTGCCGCGAGTTCGCGGAGAGGGAACTGCGCCCCCATGCCCGCCGCTGGGACGCCGAGCACCTCTTCCCCGGCGAGGCGGTGCGAAGGCTCGGGGAGATGGGGCTCATGGGGGTCACGGTGGCGTCGGAGTGGGGGGGGAGCGGGATGGACGCCCTCTCCTACGCCCTCGCCATGGAGGAGATCTCCCGCGGCTGCGCGGGCACCGCCGTCATCATGAGCGTGAACAACTCCCTCTACTGCGACCCGGTGTCGAAGTTCGGCACCGACGCCCAGAAGCGCGTGTTCCTCGAGCCCTTCGCCCGGGGGGAGAAGCTCGGGGCGTTCGCGCTCACCGAGCCCACGAGCGGGTCGGACGCGGCGGAGATGAGGACCAGGGCCTCGAGGAGCGGGGACAAATACCTCCTCGACGGCACGAAGAACTTCATCACCAATGGCCCGCAGGCGGACGCGGTCCTGGTGTTCGCGATGACCGACCGGGAGAAGGGCCACCGGGGAGTGAGCGCCTTCCTGGTGCCGACCGACAGCCCCGGCTTTTCCCGGGGCAAGCCGGACGAGAAGGTGGGGATCCGCGCCTCGGGCTCCTGCTCCGTCTTCTTGGAGCGCTGCCCGGTCCCGGAAAAGAACCGGCTGGGGGAGGAGGGCGATGGGTTCAAGATCGCCATGTCCGCCCTCGACGGCGGCCGGATCGGGATCGGCGCCCAGGCGCTGGGCATCGCCCGTGCCGCCCTGGAGGAGGCGGTGGCCTACGCCCGGGAGCGGCAGGCCTTCGGCCAGCCCATCGCCCGGTTCCAGGCCATCCAGTTCATGCTCGCCGACATGGCCACGGAGCTGGAGGCAGCCCGGCTCCTCGTGTGGCAGGCCGCCGTCCGCAAGGGGAAGGGGCTCAGGCACACCGCCGAGAGCGCCATGGCCAAGCTCTTCGCCTCCGAGATGTGCGAGCGGGTGACCTCGCACGCCCTGCAGATCCACGGCGGATACGGGTACGTGAAGGAGTTCGACGTGGAGCGGCACTGGCGCGACAGCCGCATCACCCAGATCTACGAGGGAACGAGCGAGATCCAGCGGCTCGTCATCTCCTCGGCGGTGCTGAAGGAATAGCTCCGCCGGGACCCGCTACCCGGCCCGCGCCACGTCCTCGTCGGTGAGGATGAGGTGGCCGGTGCGATCCCGCTTCACGCGGAGGTAATTCACGTTATGTGGATTGGCGGGGGAGGGGAGGGGAATCCGGCGTCGGACCCGCACCCCGGCTTCCTCCAGGCCGGCCACCTTCTGGGGATTGTTGGTGATGAGGTCGACGGCCTCGACGCCGAGGAGGCGGAGCATCTCCGCCGCGAGGTCGTAGCGGCGCAGGTCGTCGGGAAACCCCAGGGCCCGGTTGGCCTGGTAGGTGTCGTACCCCTTGGCCTGCAGGGCGTAGGCGCGGATCTTGTTCCCGAGCCCGATCCCGCGCCCTTCCTGGCGGAGGTAGAGGAGCGCGCCCTGGCCCTGCGCGGCGATGTGGTCGAGCGCCCGGTCGAGCTGGGCCCGGCAGTCGCACTTCAGGGAGCCTAACACCTCGCCCGTCAGGCACTCCGAGTGAACGCGGACCGCGGGGACGCCCGCGGAGAGGTCTCCGAGGACGAGGGCGACATGCTCCGCCCCGGAGCGACGGTCCCGGAAGACGATCGACCGGAACGTGCCGCGGTGCGTCGGGAGCGGAGCCTCGGCGTAGAGCTCGATCGGCCCGGCGGCTCCGTCCTTTCCAACGACCGCGACCAGGGTGCGCATGCTTCCGAAGGTTGTCTCCACGGGCCCGATGGTTCCGGAGTCATGTGGTCCATAATCGGCGGACCCCGTCCCGGTCAAGGCGACCTTAGAAGAGGATTTGGGGCGCTCCGACGCCGGCATCGGCATTGACTTCGTCGGATCGCGCAGTTAGGTGTGCGCGAGAATGCGTGCCGACCTCTCCTCCGGCGATCTCGCCCGGGCCACTGGCAACACGGTTCGAGCGATCCGCTTCTACGAGGAAGAGGGACTCTTGAAGCCCACGGTGGTGAGCGAAGGGCGCCACCGGCGGTACACCGAGGACGACCTCGAGCGGCTTCGCCTCATCTGCGACCTCCGGGAGCTCGGCCTCTCGCTCTGCGAGATCCGGTCCATCCTCGAGATCCGGACCGGCTGCCACACCGCCTCCGAGTTCGCTCTCCGCTTCCAGCAGGTCCTCGCCGGACACCTCCAGCAGGCCCAGCGGCGGCTGGAGCGGCTCCGGCGCGTGAAGAGGGAGCTCCTCGAGGCCCTCGAGACCCTGGGACACGGCATCCCGGGCACCGGAGACGAGCAGTGCCCTTGCGCCGTCGCCGACGCCGCCCATGCCCCCCGCATCGTGCGGGTCCTCGCGCGCCAGACCGGCTGCTGCCGCCACGGGGCGGTGGAGGGTGGCGCCGACGAGGAGAAGGAGCCCCTGGGACCGGCCGCCAGGGGACGCCCGCGCACCCCGAGCGCCTGATCGGTTCCGCCGCTCTCCCCAGGGGGAACGGACTCCCGCCGAGTTACCATAATAGAGATTATCGGACCTTCCCCGGAACGACGCCCTCCGGGGCGAGCCCGAAGCGGCGGCCGGCACGCTCCTGCTTGGTGGTCGTCTCCGGTCCCTCCCAGCACGAGCCCAAGCGGCTTCTGCCCGGCTACGGCGCCCAGTGAATCCGGCCATGCAGGCGGGGGGGGCTCGCCCTCGCAGTGCTGCTCGAAGCGTAGGTCGATGGCGCTGAGCGGAGGTCGAGTACGTGACCTCGTCGACTGCGAACCCTCCGCTCACGTCATTGCACCCAGGTACGTGGCCGGACAGGTTCGGGCCAGCCAGGGCCGGGGCGTTGAAACGGGTATCGCTCCCCGTTCGTCTCCGAGAAGATCCCGCTCTGCCCCAGCCGATCGAAGGCGCTCCGCGGCCACCGCCCCGCTGCCTTCCAGAGGAGCTCCGACGAACTCCTTCCCTCGGGGTTCGAGCGCGAAAAGCGATGGGCGGACGAGTCGAGATCCCGCCGAGGTGGGGCGGGAAGTCCCGGACCCATCCCCGAAGGGCGATGCTACCAGCGCGACATTCCCTAGTTCTGCTCGTCATGAAGGGATCGCTTCGACTTCGCGCTCAGTTGTCTCTCTCTCTTCTCCTCCTCGTGACGCTCCTCGCATGTCCGGGAAACGGCGGCGGCTGTGGGGGGAGCGGCGGCGGGTCGAGCACGAGCAACGTGGATGCGGGCAACGTCGAGAACACGTCGGTGGGCTGCAGCAGCTTCGTCTCCTCGAGCGCCCTGAACCTCATCTGCAAGGCGGTGAACGACCTGGGGGGCGCCTGCAGCGTGACGCCGCCCTCCTGCGTGGATGAGACGGAGGAGCTGTTCGCCGGGTCCTCCCTCCGCCTCACGAGCGACAGCAAGAACGCGAGCTGGAACAAGATGGGCGGAGCGGGCCTCGCCCTCTCGGATGCCTCGGTCTGTCTCCTCGGCGACCTGTCCAAGGGGAGCAAGGCGAACCCGGCGCATGCGGTGCTCTTCGGGCAGGACTTCCCCATCGTCCAGACGATCGGGTTCATGAGCTTCGACCCGAGCACCAAGGCATTCCAGGGCTACCAGCGCGACCAGATCTGCGTGCCGGTGGCGGGGTGCTTCGACGCACGAATCCAGGGGATCAGCGCCCAGGTGAACCTGAACGACCCGGCGAGCGGGGGTGGGCTCCCGATTCACGCCGGCTCCTTCCCCATCGCGCAGGCCTATGGGCTCATCCTGACCGAGGAGCAGTCCGACGAGGGTTTTTCGGCCAGCGCGCCGGCGATCACGATCGCCACCCCCTACGGCGATGTCTCGGCGACTCCCGGCATGAGCTACCTCTCGCACATGGGAACGACGCTCTTTCCCTCCGGTGATGTTCTCGTCGATGTGGGCATCGGGGGGACCCCGCAGCTCGCCAACGCGCTCGGCACGATCGGCGGCGTCATCCAGGAGACCGACCTCGTCCTCCCCGACACGGGCTGGGTGAGCCAGGCCGGCCTCGGCTCGCGGCAGGCCTCGCATCCGGACGACCCCGTCTGGCCGGGCGGGACGAGCACCGCGCGGCCCGACATCCAGGGCATGACGACCGCCCGGGCCGCCGACGAGCTCAAGCCCGTGGCCGACTACGTCGCCGATGTCAACGTACAGTATGCGCCACCGATCCCGAGCTTCCTCACCGCCTTCCCCCTCCAGACCCAGTTCGACATCTTCGTACAGCCCCAGGCCGAGGTCCGGTACTCCTCGCAGCTCGAGGCCGAGTTCGACCAGGCCTGGCTGGACGTGGCCGACAACGTCACGAACCCGGAGGGCTCCATCATCTTCAAGTCCCGCGCCGAGGCGCTGGCCAGCTTCTCGCTGAGCGCGGGCGTCGATCTCACGGTCGCGGTGAACCTTCCCCCCTTCGACACGAGCACCATCATCGACCTGCACCCGAGGATCAACGTGCCCATCGAGGACAGCGGCGGCCCGTCGGGCACCGAGCAGGTCCTCGGAACCGCGAGCGCCTTCCCCGACCCGCAGAACTCCACCGGCGCCGCCAACGCCATCTACGACGCCCCGCTTTCGACCATCGCCACGCCGAACTCCGGGAGCCCCGACCCGGGAGAATTCATCACCCAATGCCTGTCGCAGGCGCCCCCGTCGCAGCCCGCCCCCCAGCCCAGCGCGACTCTGGGCGACGGCAGCCTCTTCCAGAACAACCTCTACTACCCATGCAACATCTGCGTGGGCTACCTCGGCTTCAGCTACCCGAACTGCACTCCGCAAAGCTGCCAGTGCAACCCTCCCGCCTGCACCGGGCTCGTCATCGTGAACGGGCAGATCGGCGTCCCGGCACAGGCCCAGCTCTTCACGCCCTCGACGAACGGGGGCCCGACGGACTGGACCTGCGACCCGTATCACGTGGGCTGCTTCGACCTCTGTTCCTTTGGCCCGGGCAGCATCGGTCGGACGGCCTTCCTCGGGGTGGTGAAGACGGCCGGGCAGCTGAACGAGACCAGCTTCACCGTCCCGGGGTGGGCCTGCGATCGACCGTACCAGCCGCCCCAGTGAGCGCCAGGTGGGCCCGGCGCGGCCAACGCAGGCGGGGCCGGCAGGAGGAGCGGAACGGTGAGAAGAGGACCTTCGCGCCGCCGCACACGGGGGGAGAGCCCTCCTTGAACGGCAGGGGCTCGCGCCCGTCGCCAAGGCGCCCTGCGCCTCTCGCGGCTTCCGAGCGAACCCCGGGGGCTCACCGACTCTGGGCCCCTCCTCCGCCGCGCGGGGGCGCCGCGCACCCTCCCCTTCACCTGCTCTCACGGTTGGTGAAATCGAGTCCCTCTCGCTCGAAGGGACGTCTGGACCCGCTTCGCCGCCCTCGCGCCGACCTTGCCCTACCCCGCCGCGCCGCCGAAGCCCAAAACTGCTCCATCGAGGGGGCGCACCCCCAGGCCCGGGTCCGGGCCTGGGCTCTCCTCGGCCGGCGGCCTCTCGCCCCGCTTCGGCGGACCGCTCAGGCGCGAACGTTCAGGTCGCTCGCTCGGTATTCGATTCCGAGGGGCTCGATGACCACCCGCTTCTCGCCGGGCTCGACCGCCCCGGCGACCCAGGCCTCGATCCCCTGGGCGCGCGCCGCCCCGATCACCGCTTCGCAGTCGACCGCTCGAACGTAGAGCGCGAACCCCGCGCCCATGTTGAACGTGCCGTAGGCCTCCCGGTCGTCGATCCCCGCCTGGGCCTGCACGAACCGGAGCACGGGGGGAACGGGGGGAACGGTGCGGATCCGGTAGGTGAACGCTCCCGGGTGCCGCATGAGCTTGCGCCAGCCATGCCCGGTCACGTTGGCCGCGTAGTGTGGGACCACCCCCGCCGCGAAGATCGCCTCGGTGACCGGGGGGTAGAGCGTGGTGGGGACGAGCAGCGCCTCACCGTAGGGCCGGCCATCCGGCAGGGACGTGGCGAGCCCCCGGGGAAGCCGATCCGCGAGCTTGCGGGCCAGGGAGACGCCGTTGGCATGGAGTCCGCTCGAGGCGAGGAGCACGATGGCGTCGCCCGGGGCGAGCCTGTCGCCGAGGGTGAGCCGCGACTTGGGCCGGACCACGCCGACGCAAGAGGCGGCCAGATCGATCGTCCCGGGCGTCACCACGCCAGAGAGCGCCGGCGTCTCCCCTCCCCCCCAGGAGACCCGGCACGAGTCGCAGGCCGCCTTCCAGCCGCGGACCAGGTCCCCGGCGCGCTCCAGGTCGGCGAACCAGTCACTCCCCCCCGCCGCCCAGTAGGCGTGGACCGCGATCGGCGTCGCCCCCACGGTGATGACGTCGTTCACCGCCATGGCAACGGTGTCCTGGGCGAGATCGGCGTAGTGGGTGCGTCCCGTGATCGGGCGCATCGCATCGGCGAGGAGCGCCTTTGTGCCGAGGCACTCGGTGAGGGAAGCGAGGTAGAACTCGCCGGCGTCGACGACGTAGGCCGACTCGCCGCGCGAGGCGGCCACCTCCGAGAACCCATGGACCGCGAGGTGGACCCCGGTCTCCAGGGCGGCTCGTTGGGCGCTCAGCTTGAGCGGGTCGACCTGCCCGTAGTCGACGCCCGAGGCCTTGTAGTCGAGAGGCTCCTTCATGCGGCCCTAGTATAGGTCGCCTTGGGGCGCCGCCGGCCGGAGGCGCGGCCCGTGTCCAGGCCATTCCGCCGTTCTAGCGCGCGCCCCTGCGCTCGATCGCCCCGGGGCCTCCCCGGCCTCGTTCCTCGCGTGGGGGGCCTCTGCTCGCGGGTCCCGCTAGGCGGCGTGGGCCTCTTCGGAGGTGAGCCCGAGGCGCAAGAGCGAGGGGGAGAGCCGGCCTTGCCAGGCCGCGAACGCCTCCTGCGCTCCCTCGATCACCGCGAGTTGATCCTCCGCAGGGACCTCGCGCAGCCTCGCCAGGAGTTCCCTGAAGGCCCGCAAGGCTCCGTGCTCCGTTCCGGCGGCCGGGCTGCCGGGCTCGGAGCGCCCGCGGATCCGGCGCGACAGGACGGCGCAGCCGAGCCCAAAGCTCTCGAGAACGTACAGGTAGCCGAGGGCCTGGGCCGCATTGCGCGGCGAAGGGAGGTCCAGGGGGTCGGCGCCTTCCCCATCGGTCGAGGAGGGACGGGCTCCGTCGGGGAGGGGGCGGAGGGTCTCGGTCCCCGCCTGCACGAGCGCCCGGTCGAGGGCAGCGACGAAGCGCCGGTGCGCGGTCAAGAACTCGGCGTAGGCTGCCCAGTCGAAGGGCCTTCGTTCCAGGCTCAAGTACGCGTCGATCCTGGCGCGGTCGGGTCGCGCCCCACGCCTCAAGGCGGCGAGCAGGAGGGTCGAGGGGGAGCTTTTGGTTCGTTGCGCGTGCATGGCGGACCTCACCCCGATATCATGAGGGCCATAACGCATCGCGTCAACCCCGGGATCTCGCCTTCCCCGGGAGGGCCGGCCCCTACAGGTTCGCGTTCGCGTCCGAGAGGGGGAACCCATTCTCACGGACAGCGCGCGAGTACCACTGGCCCGAGTCCTTCAGCGTCCGCTTCTGGTTCCGGTAGTCGACGTGGATGAGTCCGAAGCGCTTCGTGAAGCCGAAGGGCCACTCCCAGTTGTCCATGAAGGACCAGACGAAGTACCCGCGCACGTTTGCGCCGTCCGAGATGGCCTGGTGGATGGCGGCGGCATGTCGGGCGAGGTAGCGGATGCGGAAGAGGTCGTGGACGGCGCCGTCCGGGCCGGGTTGGTCCGGGAAGCTCGTTCCGTTCTCGGTCACGTAGAGCGAAGCGGGGGAGTAGGCGCGCTGCACCCGGAGCAGCGTCTTGTAGAGCCCCTCGGGCGCCACCTCCCACTCGTCGAAGTCCGGTCGGGGCACGAAGGGCCAGTAGATCTGCCGGGCGGAGAGGAAAGCGCGCTCCGCGGTCTCGCGGAGCGTGGGATCGTGGGCGATGAGCCTACGGGTGTAGTAGTTCACGCCCAAAAAATCGACCGGGGCGGCCATGGCCTCCATGTCCCCGGCCTCCGGGCGCGGTGCGGCGGCGCCGTACCAGGCGAGGAGGTCCTTCGGGTATCCCCGCCCGAACATCGGGTCCAAGAACCAGCGGTTGAAGGCGCCGTCCCAGCGGGTGGCCGCGGCCTGATCCTCGACCCGGTCCGAGGCGGGCTCGATCCACTCGAGGTTTTGCACGATGCCCACCCTGGCCCCCGGGCACCCGGCGCGGATCACGGGCACCGCCCGGCCGTGGGAGACGAGGATGTTGTGGGCGACCTTGAGCGCGGTCCGCAGGTCCTTGAGACCGGGGGCGTGGACCCCGTAGAGGTGGCCGCAGAATGCGAACACCCAGGGCTCGTTGTGGGTCATCCAGTCCTTGACCCGGTCGCCCAGGCGGCGGACGACGACCTCGACGTACCGCAGGTAGGCCTCGACCGTGGCCCGGGAGGCGAAGCCTCCCTTCTCCTCGAGCCGCTGGGGGAGGTCCCAGTGGAAGAGGGTGGCGAACGGGCGAACGCCCTTCTCGAGCATGGCGTCGATAAGACGGTCGTAGAAGTCGAGGCCGGCGGGGTTCACCGCCCCGTCGCCGTCGGGGATGAGCCTCGGCCAGGAGATCGAGAACCGATAGTTGCGCAG
>Ga0335077_10012062_pt1 | contig 10801 bp, 11 predicted proteins | sample Lox_Sample_31_FD_207151 | JGI IMG/M metagenome (GOLD analysis project Ga0335077, IMG submission 207151) | Soil microbial communities from Loxahatchee National Wildlife Refuge, Florida, United States - Lox_Sample_3.1 | ecosystem: Environmental > Terrestrial > Soil > Wetlands | place: USA...
TCGGATTGCGGTCCGGACCGGCTTCTTGCAGTCGTTGCTATGGATGCTTTGGGCGCCCAGCGGGCGCCCGCGGCTGTTATGGCGATAGCGCAAAGCCCTGTCAAGAAAGGCCTTTGTCCCTGCCATGACCGGCAATGGAGCTGGCATTCCGTCGGCGGCCTTTTGCGGCTAGATGGATCATAATAACAGCGAGGGAGGACACCAATGCCGCAGCCCACACGTCAGCGACGCCGCCTTGGATCGGCATGGCGCCTCGCCCTCGCCCTCGCCACGGCCCTGGCCCTCACGCTGAGCGCGCCGCCGATAACCGCCGTGGCCGAGGATTTTCCGACCCGCCCGGTCACCATCCTGATCCCGCTCGCCGCCGGCGGCGCCATGGACATCATTGCCCGCACCTTTGCGCCGAAAGTCGCCGATCGGCTCGGCAAGCCGGTTCTGGTCGAGGAGCGCGTCGGTGCCGGCACCGTGCTAGCGGCAAACGACGTCGCCCACGGTGCAGCGGACGGCTACACACTGCTCGACGCGCCGAGCGGCACGCTGACCACGAACGTCACGCTGTACAAGAAGCTCTCCTACGACCCCGAAAAAGATTTCATTCCAGTCGCGCTCTATTGCCAGGTGCCGTTCGTGCTGGTGACCAATCCGTCACAGCCCTACAAGACGATGGCGGAATTGATCGCCTATGCCAAAGCCAATCCGGGCAAGCTTTCCTTCGGCTCGACCGGCGTCGGTGCGGTGCCGCATCTCGCGCTCGAAATCATCAAGAGCATGGCGGGCATCGACATGGTGCACGTGCCGTACAAGGGCGGACCGCCGGCGCTCAACGACATCATGGGCGATCACATCCAGCTATTCTTTGCCGATACCGCAATCACGCCGCCGTTGATCGCCGCCGGAAAAATTCGCGCGCTCGGCGTGTCGTCGAAAGCCCGCGTCGATGTGCTGCCCGACGTGCCGCCGATCGCCGACACCCTGCCCGGCTTCGAAGCCGTATCGTGGCATCTTATCGTCGCGCCGAGCGCAACGCCGCGCGCTGTCGTCGACAAGCTGCATGACGCCTTCAAGGCCGCGGTCGCATCGCCGGACATCCGCCAGAAGATGGCAAGCATGGGTCTGATCCCGGTCGATACGCCGTCGGTCGAAGACCTGCAACACTTCGTCAAATCCGAGATCGGCCGCTGGGGCGCGCTGGTCGAGAAGGCCGGCATCGCCCACACTGAATAGCGGGACAGCGCCGCCGCCGGACACCAACGGTGCGGGACGACGAGCCGCGGCACCGTGCCGCTGACATCGGGGCGCTCGCGGCATTGGCAGCGCTCGTAGAATGCGCAACTTGCGAGGGCGGGGGAGCGCAGCAAAGGAGAGCACGGCGATGACGAAATGGTCGCGGCGCACGCTGCTCGGCCTGGTTCTGCCGGCGATGGCGCCGGCCTTCGCCTTCGCCGAGGACAATTATCCGGACCGTCCGGTCACCTTCATCGTGCCGTTCGCACCGGCCGGCGGCACCGACATTTTGGCGCGGCTGCTCGCCCAGCGGCTCGAACAATCCTTGGGCAAACCCTTCGTGGTCGAGAACCGCCCTGGCGCCGGCACCGTGATCGCGACCAACTTCGTCGCCAAATCGCCGCCCGACGGCTACACCATCATGATGTCGGTCTCCTCGCTGGCGATCGACGCGACGCTCTACAAGAAGCTGCCCTACGATCCGGGCAAGGACCTCGCGCTGGTAGCGCTGATCGCCTCGGTTCCGTTCGTGCTGGTGGTGAACCCTTCGCTGCCGGTGCACAATGTCGAAGAGCTGATCAAGCTTGCCAAGGAGCGGCCGCTGAGCTTCGGTTCGGGCGGCGTCGGTGCCTTCCACCACCTCTCCGCCGCGTTGTTCGCCAGCATGACCGGCATCAAGCTCACGCACGTGCCGTATCGCGGCACGGCGCCGGCGCTCAACGATCTGGTCGGCGGCTATATCCAGCTGATGTTCAGCGATCTCGGTCCGGCATTGCCGCTGATCAATGCCGGCAAGCTGCGCGCGCTCGCGGTGACCAGCAAACAGCGCTTTACCGCCCTGCCCGACATTCCGCCGCTCGCCGAAGCTGGCGTGCCTGGCTTTGACGCTTCGGCATGGCAAGGTGTGATTGCGCCGTCGGCAACGCCAATTAACATCCTCAACCGGCTCAATGCCGAACTCAATCGCATCGTCGCCATCGACGACGTCCGCACGCGCCTGAACGGCCTGGGCATGAACCCGGTCGGCACAGGCTCGATTCCCGAACTGCAGGATTTCCTCAAGTCCGAGATCGTGCGCTGGGGCAAGGTCGTCGAAGCCGCAGGCATCGCCGGCTCGGAGTGACGCTCGCCATGCCAGCGCCGCGATTTCTCGCCGCCTGCAGCCTCGCACTGTCATTGTTCTCGGGCTGCGGCCCCGCAGCCGCGGCAGGCTATCCGGAGCGCACGGTGACCATCGTGGCGCCGGCCGCGCCCGGCGGTCTCTACAGTCTGTTCGCACGCATCATCGCCAATAAGCTGGAACAGCGGCTCGGCGGCACTTTCATCGTCGAGAACCGCCCCGGCGCTGCTTCGGTCGTCGGCGCAACCTATGTCGCGCACGCCACGCCCGACGGCTACACGCTGATGACCGCGACCAGCACGACCATGGCGATCAACGTCACGCTGCACAAATCGCTGCCTTACGATCCGGCCGCGGACTTCGCGCCGGTCATGCTGATTGCGCGCGTTCCGGAAGTGCTGGTGGTGAATGCCGCCCTGCCGGTGCACTCGATCGCCGATCTCGTGGCGCTTGCCAAGGCGACGCCCGAAGGCTTGTCGTTCGGCTCGGCCGGCGCCGGCACGTCGCAGCATCTCGACGGCGAAATGCTCAAGGCGGTGCTCGGCATTCCGATGACGCACGTGCCCTATCGCGGCATGGCGCCGGCGATCACCGACGTCGCCGGCGGCCATATTCCGCTGATGTTCAGCCCGATCCCGATCGCCCAGCCGCTGATCGACGCCGGCAAGCTGCGGCCGCTCGGCCTCACCACGGCGCAGCCGGTCGAGGCGCTGCCCGGCGTGCCGCCGCTCGCCCAAGTCGGCGTGCCGGGCTACGAGGCATCATCCTGGTTCATGCTGGTCGCGCCGGCGCAGACGCCGCAGCCGATCGTCGACAAGATCTACGATACGCTCGGCGGCTTCGCCCAGGACGCCGACGTGCACGACGAGTTCAACAAGCTCGGCATGACCGCCGTCGAGTCACCGCGGCCCGATGCCCTCAAGGCCTTCGTGCGATCCGAGATCGAGCGCTGGGCCGCGATCGTGAAGAAAGCGGGACTGCAAGGCGCCGAATAGTCGCGCCGCGCAGTCACTCCATGCGGAAGCCGGACGACTTGATGACCGGCGTCCAGCGCGCAATCTCCTCGCGCACAACGGTGGCGGCCGGCGTAGGCCCGGAATCCAGCAGCGGCTCGAAGCCGGAATCGATCATCGGCTTGATAAACGCCTCATCAAGCATCGCCGTATGCGTTGCCTCGGCGATGTCGGCGGCGAGCGCGGGCGACAATCCGGCCGGCGCGAAGACGCCGTTCAGATTGGCCGCCACCATGTCGGGCAGTCCGGCTTCGATGGCGGTCGGGATGTCGGGCGCGACCTTGATGCGACTGCTCCAGGTGATCGCCAGGATGCGGACCTTGCCGGCGCGATGCAGCGCGATGAGCTGGCTGCCGATATTCGGCGTCATCATCGGAATGCGGCCAGCGGCGAGATCGATCAGCCCGGGCGCCGAACCTTTGTAGGGAATATGCACGATGTCGGGCGCGCCGATCAGTTGCTTGAACAATTCGCCGGTCAAATTGGTGATCGTGCCGGTGCCGGCCGAGCCGTAGGACAGCTTGCCGGGATTGGTCCGGGCGTAGGCGATCAGCTCCTTGAGTGTGCGTGCCGGCACCGATTCGTGCACGACGATCGAGTTCGGCGCCATGCACAGGATGTAGATCGAGGTGAAGTCCTTGAGCGAATCGTAGGGCGGCGGCTTCATCACCACCGGCAGGATGACCTGCGTGCTGGTATTGCCGAACAGGAAGGTGTGGCCGTCGGGCGGCGCGCGGGCGACTTCCTGCGCGCCGATCACACCGCCGCCGCCGCCGCGATTCTCCACCACCATGGTGCCGAGCGTGCCGCGCATGCGCTCCGCCCACAGCCGGCCGACCACGTCGGTCGCGCCGCCGGGCGAGAACGGCACGATGAGGCGGACCGTGCCCTCGATCGCCGCCGCAGCGCGGCTTCCCAGCGCCGCCGCCGCAGCGCCGGACAAAGCAAGCGTGATGAGTTCGCGGCGCTTCATGATTGTTCTACACTTTCCGACACTACACATGGCAGACTGCGCGAAAGCAATGGAGCGCATGTCGCAGCCTGTCGGGATCACGGCCGTGTCGCCCACCACACCACAAGATGTCGACCGACAGCTGCCGCTCGGCGATGAAATCTTTCTCGACCACGTCGCCCATTTCGTGCGCGACGCCGGTGCCGCCAGCAAGGCGCTGGTGCGCGCCGGCTTCGCGCCGACGCCGGTCTCGATCCAGGTGCATCCCGACGGCAAGGGCGGCACTTATCCGATCGGCACCGGCAACGTCACCGCGATGTTCGCGCGCGGCTATATCGAATTTCTGTTTAAGACCGCCGACACGCCGCTCACCCAGGAATTCGACGCCCTGTCCGGCCGCTATGACGGCCTGCATCTCGCCGCCTTCGCGGTCGCCGACATCGAGCGCGTGCATCGCCGGGCCGCTACAACCGGGTTCCCCGTACGACCGCCGGTGCACATGCAGCGCGCGGTCGACAGCGAATCCGGCCCGCAGACCGCCGCCTTCAGCATCATGCGCGCGGAGCCCGGCGCGATGCCCGAGGGCCGCATTCAAATACTGACGCATCACACCGAGCAGGCGGTATGGCAGAGACGCTGGCTATCGCATCCGAACACGGCGGTGGGCCTGATCGATCTCGTCATCGCGGTCGCCGATGTCGAGGAGGCGATCGGACGCTTCGCGCGCTTCACCGGCCGCAGTGCTGCGCCGGCCAAGGGCGGCGCACTGCTGCGGCTCGACCGCGGCGGCATCCTGTTTGCCACTCACGACGCGCTGACCGAGCTGTTGCCGGAAATCACCGTCACCACGCTGCCGTTCATCGCCGGCTACGCGGTGCGTGTGCAGTCGCTCGCCACCGCGGAGAAAGTCGCCGAGCAGGGCGATCTCGAATGGCGCGCGCTCGATGCCGGCATGGTTGCGGCCTTTCCGGCCGCACTCGGCGCCGGCGCCTGGTTCTTCGTCGAATATGCCGCGGCTCTGCCGTGGCGAAGCTGAGCCCGGCGTAATATGCCGCTCGGCGTGAGCGGCCGAGCACGAGAAGGTCGCTATTCGGCGGCGACTTTGGCGCCTTCGGCCGGGACGACTTCCTTGACCGCACCGCGCCAGCCGTTGTGCGTCAAATCGAAGATGATGCCATCCGGATTCTTGTATTTGACCTCATAGAAGGTGTTCGGATTGTCATCGGGCCGGCCGGCGAAATAGCTGGCGCCGGCGTCGGTCGCCTTCTTCGCCGCCTCTTCGAGATTGTCGACCCACATGCCGAAATGCACCAGACCGTGGTAGCCCTTGTGGAAGCCCGGAACCTCGTCGTCGTATTTGAGCAGCGCGACATTGATGGTGCCGTCCGACACGTAGCAGCCGATACCGGCCTTGCCGACGCGCTTCATGCCGAAAGCCTCTTCGAAAAATTTCGCGGCCTTGTCCGGATCGGATACCGACAGCGCAATATGACGAAGCCGTGCAGCCATGAAGACCTCCCATGCAGGGCGAAGGCGTCCGTCGAGGACGCCGGATTGCCGACAAGCATCTGCCGGCGGGCGCAGGCCGTCAAGCGCGCCGCGGGCCGCTATTGCGGCTTGATGCCGGCGCCGACGATGACCTCGTGCCACTTGTTGATGTCGACGGCGATGCGGGTCGCCAGCACTTGCGGTGTGCCGGGCATGGCCTCGACGCCGACCTTGGCCAAGGCGTCGACGGTTTCCGGCTCGCGCACGATCGCGTTCACTTCGCTGTTGAGCCGCGTGACGATCGACGCCGCAAGCCCGCTCGGCGCCACCAGCGCCTGCCACAGCGAGGCCTCATAGCCGGCAAGACCGGATTCGGCGAGCGTCGGCACGTCCGGCAGCGCCGCATTGCGCTGCGCGCCGGTTACCGCGATGGCGCGAATCTTACCCTGGCGAATGAGCTGCAATGTCGGCGGAATGGTGCCGAACTGCATGTCGACCCGGCCCTCGATGACATCGAGAACCTCGAGCGAGGTGCCGCGATAGGCGACCGGCGTCAGCTCGATATTGGCGAGTTTGGCGAACAGCACGCCGGCGAGGTTGGCAAGCGTCGCCGGACCCGCGGAGGCAAAAGTGAGCGGTGACGATTTCGTCTTGGCGAGCGCGATCAGCTCGGCAACGCTGTGGGCCGGCAGTCCGGGATAGAGCCCAAGCGCAAACGGCGATTCGCCGATCATCGCGATCGGCGAGAAATCCTTCGATGGATCGTAAGTCGGCTTGGCCATGATGCTCGGCGCGAGCGTGACGCTGGCATTGGCGAGGCCGAGCGTATAGCCGTCCGGAGTGGCATGGGCGACCGCTTCGTTGCCGATCGCGCCGCTCGCACCGGCGCGGTTCTCCACCACCAGCGTTTGGCCGAGCCGCTCGCCGAGCTTGTTGGCGACGATCCGCGCCACGGTGTCGGAACTGCTGCCGGCCGGGAATGGCACGATGAAATGAATGGGCCGGCTCGGCCAATTCGCATCCTGCGCGGTCGCGACGTTGCCAACGGCGGCAACAGCCAGCGCGGCGAACGCAATGCGCCACAATTTCGCTCCGAGCGTCTCAAGCAATGGCATCGGCTTCCTTCAGGCTCTCGAACAAAGCTGTACGCAGCAGGAACTTGCGCGCCAAATCGGGATCTTCCGCGGTGCGGCGCAACTCGTCGTGATTGCGCCGGCGCACCTGCGGATCGCGCTCGGCAAGCAGGCGCTTGTTGCGGATCGTCTGCGCCTGGGTATGCGCGACCGCGACGTGGCGGCGCTGCCGCTCGTAGCGGTCGAGCACGCTGTCGTCGGCTTCGTTCCGCGCGATGGCGATGAGCTTGTCGGCAAGGTTGATGGCGTCGTGGATGCCGCTGTTCATGCCCATGGCGCCGATCGGACTGTTCACATGTGCCGAGTCACCGGCCAGGATGGCGCGGCCGACGCGGAATTTCGACGCGACGCGTTGATGCACCACGTAGAGATTGCTGCCGACGATATCGAACGGCTTGCCGGTCGGCAGAAAGCTCTGCAGCCGCGCCTGCAGCGCCTCAGGCCGCGTCAATTCGGCCTCATCGGCCCGCGGATCGGTCGGGAAATGCACCCGCCAGCGGTCGGGCGGGCCCTTCCAGTGGAACAGGTTCGACCATTCGGTCGGATCGGAAATATAGTTGCGCTCGGCGTAACCGTGCTTCCTGAAGTCGTAGGCGACTTCGATGTTGAGCGTGCGGTCGTCGTAGGTGAAGCCTTCGAAGGCGATGCCGAGAGCCTTGCGAATGATGCTGCGCGCGCCCTCGCCGCTGACGATGTAGCGCCCGGCGATCGTCTCCGGCTCGCCCGCGGCATTGCGCAGCCGCGCGATCACGCCATCGGCGTCCTGCTCGAAGGAGACGAACTCCGTCGACAGCCGCAAGTCGATATTCGGATCGGCCTTGGCCATCTTGAGCGCTTCCTCGACGATCTTGATGCGCTCGCACTGCAGCACATAGGGAAAGCGCGTGTCGTTCTTCAGAATGGCGTGGTCGAAAGCCGCAATCAGCTCGTCCTCATGGCGGTCCCAATAGTGGAACACCGGGGCGATGATGCCGCGCGGCTCGAGCTTGTCGTAGAGCCCGACGCGGTCGAGCATTTCGAGCGTCGCCGGATGATTGGTGCCGGCGCGCGGCACCTGTTCGAGGAAATTATCGTCGCCGAGCGCCTCGATGAGGCAGACCTTCAGATCGGCCTGGGCGAGCGCAAGCGACAGCACCAAGCCGACCGGCCCAGCGCCGATGACAACGATGCGATCTTGATCCGTGGGCATTGCGCGCCGGCCTATGGATGCCGGCTCTCGTCCGGCAACAACCATGAGCAGGCTGCTAGACTTTCGCCATCACTTCCTTGGTGGCGCCGGCCCAGCCGTTGTGGGTGAGATCGAACACGACACCGTTTGGATCGCGATACTTGGCTTCGTAGAATGAATTCGGCGAGGTCGGCCGCCCGGCGAGATAGCTGCCGCCGGCCTGCACCACTTTCTTCTCCGCCTCGTCGAGATCATCGACCCACATGCCGAAATGATAGAGGCCCGGCTTCTCGTCGCCTTCGGTCTTGAGCAGCGCGACATTCATCACGCCGTCCGACATGTAGATGCCGCGCCGCGCCGTACCGGCGCGCGTCATGCCGAAGGCGTGCTCGAAGAATGTTGCGGCCTTTTCCGGATCGGGCACGATGATCGCAATGTGTCGAAGTCTGGAGGCCATAAGTCCGCTCCATTGCTGGGTCTTGCAGGGGATGGCGCACAATAAAGAGCGGTGCGATATTTGCAAAGCCCCGACGCTTTTCGCCGTTGCGGCAAGGACCCTCGCTTGCATACGCCCTCGCCCGTCGAAACTAGTTGGCCGGACGCGATCTACCGGCACTTGCAGCGCTGTGGCGTGCGGCAGGTCGGCTATGTGCCGGACGCAGGCCACAGCCGGCTCATCGCGCTGTGCCGGAGCGATCCGAACATCGCCGACGTGGTGCTGACGACCGAGGAGGAAGGCGTCGGCCTCGTCGCCGGCGCCGCACTCGGCGGCCAGCGTGCCGCGCTGCTGATGCAATCGAGCGGCGTCGGCAATTGCATCAACATGTTTTCACTCTTGCGCAACTGCGGCTTCGGCTGCGTCGTGCTGGTGACCATGCGTGGCGAATTTGGCGAGTTCAATCCGTGGCAGGTGCCGATGGGTGCGATCACCGAACAGACGCTGCGGCTCGCGGGCTTCCTCACCTACCGGATCGACGATGCCGACGACGTCGACGAGGTTGTCGGTGCCGGCTGCGACATGGCGTTCGGCGGCGATCTTGCGGTCGCGTTGCTGCTGTCGCAGCGGCTGATCGGCCGCAAGCAATGGACGAAGTGATGATCGACCGGCGCGACTTCGTGCGGCAATTGCTGATCGACCGCCGCGATCTCCTCGTCGTCAGCGGGCTCGGAGCAGCGACCTACGATGTCGCCGCCGCGGGCGACCACCCGCTTAATTTCTATTTGTGGGGCGCGATGGGTGGCACCGCGATGATCGGGCTTGGCCTCGCATTGGCGCAGCCGCAGCGCCGCGTCGCCGTCATCACCGGCGACGGCGACATGCTGATGGGGCTCGGCAGCCTCGCCACGATCGGCGTCAAACAGCCGGACAATCTCGTGATCGTGGTGCTCGACAACGCGCACTACGGCGAGACCGGCATGCAACCGAGCCACACCAAGGCCGGCATCGATCTCGTCGCCACCGCACGGGCCTGCCGTTTCAAGGAGGCGCATGCGGTCACGCGCATCGAGGATGCCGCCGCGGTGCGCGCGCTGCTGCATGGCGGCAAAGGCCCGATCCTGGTCAGCGCCCGCATCAAGGAAGAAGACGTGCCGCGCGTGCTGCCGCTGCGCGACGGTCACGCGATCAAGCAGCGGTTCATTGCGGCGCTCGATCCGGCTCGAGCTTGAGCGTCGGGCGCTCGCTTATTGCGGGTCCCGGTTCAATGCGCGATGGCTTCAAGCCGGCGCTGCGTCACCGCCGGCCCGTAGCCACCGATGACGAGCGCCACGATCAGCATCGCGCCGGCGATGAAGGTGAAGACGCCGAACGTGCCGTAACGGCCGAGAAAGAAGGCGATGATGAAACCGGAGAAGATGGCGCTGAACCGGCTCCACGAATAGACGAAGCCGACCGCCTGGGCGCGGATGCGCGTCGGATAAAGCTCCGCCTGATAGGCGTGAAACGAGAACGACATCCAGTTGTTGCACAACGTGATGAGGAGTCCGCAGACAATCACGCCGATTGCCGTTGCCTGCTGCGCGAACAAGAGGCCGAACACGGCGATGCCGATCGCCGCGAATGCGATCTGCCATTTGCGCTCGAACCGATCGGCAAAGACGACGCCGATCAGTGGACCGATCGGCGCCGCCACAGCGATGATGAACGTGTAGGCCAACGATTTCGTGACCTCGACGCCTTGCGAGATCAGAAGCGTCGGCACCCAGCTCGAGAAGCCGTAATAGCCGATGGTCTGAAACAGGTTGTAGACGATCAGCATGATGGTGCGGCCGCGATAGTCGGCGCTCCACATTTCCGCCCAGGCGCCGGTCTTGCGCTCGGCTTCGCCGGCGACGATCTCCGGTGGCGGCAGTTCGGTGCCGGTCTCGGCGCGAATTTGGCGCTCGAGCTCGGCGACGACGAACTCCGCTTCTCCGACGCGGCCGTGCTGCGCCGACCAGCGCGGTGATTCCGGCAGGTTGCGGCGAATCCACCACACCGCGATGGCACCAAGCGATCCGATGATGACGACCCAGCGCCAGCCGTCGAGGCCGAGAATCGTCTGCGGCACCAGTTGCCACGCCAGCAGCGCCACGACCGGCACGGCGGTGAACATGATGAACTGGTTATAGGCGAAGGCCGGACCGCGCTGGTTCTTCGGCACCAGCTCGGAGACGTAGGCGTCGATATTCACGATCTCGACGCCGAGCCCGATGCTGGCGATG
>Ga0335077_10012063_pt1 | contig 10801 bp, 5 predicted proteins | sample Lox_Sample_31_FD_207151 | JGI IMG/M metagenome (GOLD analysis project Ga0335077, IMG submission 207151) | Soil microbial communities from Loxahatchee National Wildlife Refuge, Florida, United States - Lox_Sample_3.1 | ecosystem: Environmental > Terrestrial > Soil > Wetlands | place: USA: Florida...
TGCGAATCCTCTTCCTCGCCGATCGGGGTCTCGAGCGAGATCGGCTCCTGCGCGATCTTCATGATCTTGCGGACCTTGGAGACCGGCATGTCCATGCGCTTGGCGATCTCCTCGGCGTTGGGCTCGCGGCCGAGCTCCTGCACGAGGGAGCGCGACGTGCGCGTCAGCTTGTTGATCGTCTCGATCATGTGCACGGGGATGCGGATCGTGCGCGCCTGGTCCGCAATGGCGCGGGTGATCGCCTGGCGGATCCACCACGTGGCGTAAGTCGAGAACTTGTATCCGCGCCGGTGCTCGAACTTCTCGACCGCCTTCATCAGGCCGATGTTGCCTTCCTGGATCAGGTCGAGAAACTGCAGCCCCCGGTTCGTGTACTTCTTCGCGATCGAGACGACGAGGCGCAGGTTCGCGACGATGAGCTCGTGCTTGGCCTGGTCGGCCTCCTCCTCGCCCTCGCGCACCATGCGCTGGGTCTTCTTGACGTCCTCGTGCGTGACGCCGAACTTCACCTCGAGCTCGCGGAGCGCCTTGCGGTACTTCGCGATGCGGCGGCGGTAGAAGTCGAGGCGCGCCGGGTTCTTCTCGCGCTTCAACGTCAGCGTGTCCTGGCGCATCGTGGACTCGGGCACCGACATCTGGCGGTCGATGTCCCGGAGGATCCCGATCGCGCGGTTGAGGACGGCGGGCGTGAAATCGGCCTTCCGGATCAGGTTCGCCATCTCGGCGATGCGGCGGTCGATCGAGGCCTCGATGCGCGCCAGGGCCTTGGAGCCCCGCTTGATCGTGCGCGCCTTGAACTTCATCCGCTTGATGTCTTTGTCGAGCGCGCCGATCTTCTTGAAGCTCGCGAGAATGCCCTCGATCCGGCGCGTCGCGCGGTCGTCCATCTCCTCCTCTTCCCCTTCGTCGGAGGGATTGACGAGCTCCTTGACCATGCGCGCGTCTCGGCCGGCGCTCTCGAGGAGCTTCAGGATCTCTTCGAGGACGACCGGGTTGTTGGCGAGCGCCTGGTAGATCTTGGCTTCACCCTGCTCGATGCGCTTGGCGATGCGGACCTCGCCCTCGCGGTCGAGCAGCTTGACCGTCCCCATCTCGCGCAGGTACATGCGCACGGGGTCGTTGGTCTTCTCGACGGCCTCGCGGGCTTCCTCCGCCGTCTCGGCCTCGAGCGCCGCCCGGCGGCGCGCCGCGCGGTCCGGATCGGTGACGATCTCGACGCCGAGGTCGAAGAGCCGCACGTACACTTCCTCGAGGTCTTGGGGAGTTCCCGTGACCTCGTCGGACAGGACGGTTTGCATCTCTTCGTAGAGCAGGTAGCCCTTCTCCTTGCCCACGCGCAGGAGGGCCGCAACCTCGGGGTACCGTTCCTCAATCACCAAGCTCATTTCCTTTCCGGGAGGACTTCAGCTCCGCGATCCTCCGGTCGGTGGCCATCTTCTTCCGCAGCAACTCGTTGTCTTCCGGCGAGCGCCCGATCGCCGCGAGCAGCGCGGCACTCTCCCGCCGGAGGTAGTCCTGTTCCAGTTTGTCGAGCACCTGGTTCACACGCTGGGTGGTCGGCTCGAGCCCTTCCTCGGTAACCGCCTGAGCCAGGAGATTCTTCTGATCGTCGTTAAGGTGGGCGATTATCCTCTGAAAATCAACAGGTTCCGAGGCACTCTCCGCCCGGAAGGCGGCCGCGATGGCCCGGACGCCGTCCCGGGATAGCCAATCGTCATTCAAGCGCCCTAGAATCAAAGAGATATGCTCGCCCCCCCGCACCAGGATCGGTAGCAACGCGCTCTCGGCGTCCGGAATTCCCCCGTCGGTTAACACCGGTTTCGGCGGCGCCGTTCCCGCAGAAGCCCTCGGCGGCGCCCCCGCCGTGCGCGGCTTGATCCGCTCCCAGAGAACCTCGAGCGGCACCGCGACGGCCTCGGAGACCCTCCGGCATTCCTCGTGCCGGAGAATCGAGTCCGGTATCTCTTTTACGCTGTCGAGCAGCCCGGCGATTCGCGCGCTCCGCTCGGCCGCCGAGATGCCGGGCTCGGCGGGGCGCACCTCTTCGAGGAGCCACGCCAGGAAGTCCGGCGCCGCGGCGATGCGGGCGGCGAGATCGGCCGGGCCGGCGCGCTGGAGGACGTCGTCCGGGTCCTCGCCCGCCGGCATCCGAGCGACCGCCACCGACAGGCCCTGCGCCAGGCACAGCCCGATCGCCGCGCGGGTCGCCGCCCGGCCGGCCGGGTCGCCGTCGTAACAGAGGACGACGCGCTCGCAGAGCCGCCGCAGCTTCTCCGCCTGCTCGGGCGTCAGCGCCGTGCCCATCGTCGCGACCGTCTCCTCGACGCCGGCGCGCACGAGGGCGAGATGGTCGAAGTAGCCTTCGACGAGGACCGCCCGCTCCTGCCGGCGGATGGCGTCGCGCGCCTGCGAGAGTCCGTAGAGCGTCCGCTTCTTGTGGAAGAGCGGCGTCTCGGGCGAGTTCAGGTACTTGGGCTCCTGCCCGTCGGCGAGCGCGCGGCCGCCGAAGCCGACCGGCCGCCCGCGGTCGTCGCGCAGCACGAAGAGGAGCCGGTTGCGGAAGCGGTCGTAGGCGCCCTTGGTCTCGGCCCGCGGCTGCAGCAATCCCGCCTCGACGAGGAGCGCCTCGGGGAAATCGCCCGAGAGGCGACGCGCGAGCGCGTCCCACGAGTCGGGGGCGTATCCGAGGCCCAGATGGCGGCGCATCTCCTCCGGCACGCCGCGGGTTTCGAGATACGCGGCGGCGGGATTCTTCGGCCTGGCGAGCTCTCCCGCGTAGAAGCTCTGCGCGCGCGCGACGGCCTCGAGCAGCTGCTCGCGCCGGTCGTCGCGCGGGCCGCGGGCGCGCTTCGGGATCGCGACGCCGAAGCGGCCGGCGAGCGCCTCGACGGCCTCCGGGAAATCCAGGCGGTCGATCTGGCGCACGAAGTGGATGACGTCGCCGCCCGCGCCGCAGCCGAAGCAGTGGTAGAGGCCCTTCTCGCGGTCTACGGTGAACGACGGCGTCCGCTCGTTGTGAAAGGGGCAGAGACCCTTCCACGAGCGCCCGGCCTTCTTCAGCCGCGTGTGCTCGCCGATCACCTCGATGATGTCGGCGGCGCTGCGCAGCTCGGCCAGCACGCGGTCGTTGATGTCGAGGTCGCTCATGGTTCTCGGTGCGAGGTTGTCGATGCGAAGTTTGCAACCTCGAACCTAGAACCTAGCACTTGGCACTTCTCCCGCCCTCATTTCAACTCGACCATCGTCGCGCCGTTGCCGCCTTCCCGCGCGTCCGCGGCGCGGATTGAGGCCACGGCGCGGTGAGACCGCAGGTGCTCGCGGAGGCCGTCGCGCAGCCGTCCCGTGCCGTGCCCGTGCACGACGCGCAGCCGAGCGTCGCCGGCCACGATGGCGGCGTCGATCGCGCGCTCGACCTCTTCGATCGCGTCGTCGAGATTCTTCCCGATGACGTGGACCTCGAGCGTCCGCGCCGCGAGGCCCGGCCCGGCGGCCGCCGGTTTCTCCGGGCGTCTTGGGGCCGGCGGCGGCGGGTTCCCTCCGCCGACGGCCTCGACCTCCGAACGTTTCCAGCGCATGCGCTTGCCGGCGACCTCGAGCCACACGGTGTCGCCTTCGATCGCGCGCACGACGCCTTCCGTCTTCGAGCCGGAGAGCCGCGCGCGTCCGCCGATGAAAAGCTCGCGCGAGCGCTCTTCGGAGTGCGCCTCCGCCTCGGCGAGCACGGTCTCCTCGGCCGCAGCCTCCCGCTCGGCCGTGTCGAGGACGCGGGAGGCCGACGCCTGGGCCAGGCGCGCGGTGTCCTGCCGGATGCGCGAGAGCTCGTCGGCCACTTCGCGCGCGAGCTTCGCGCGGGCGCGCTCGAATCCGGACTTGCCTTCCTCGAGGAGCTTCGCGCGTTCCCGCGCGAGGGCCTCGCGCTCGCTCGCCAGGCGCGACGCCTCCGCCGCGGCCCGGCCGCGCTCCTCCGCGGCCGCCTGCTCGAGCCGGCGCAGCCGCTCGAGCGCGGCCTCCGCCTCCGACTCGGCCTTCTCGCGCCGCCGCCAGGCCTCGCCCAGGATCTCGCGCGCCCGCGCGAGGACCGGCTCCGGAATCCCTCGCTCTTGCGCCACGGCCAGCGCGTGACTCCGCCCGGAGAGGCCGGGGTGGAGGCGATAGTTCGGGGCGCCGGTCGCCTCGTCGAACTCCATTGCGGCGCAGACGGCGTCCTCGCGCCCGGCGGCGAGGTTCTTGACCGCCGAGAGATGCGTCGTGACGATCACGCGTCCGCCGCGCGCGAGCAGCGCTTCGAGCCACGCGACCGCGAGGGCGCTCCCTTCCTCGGGGTCGGTCGCCCCGCCGATCTCGTCCACGAGCGCCAGGGCGCCCGGGCCGGTGCCGGACAGGATCTCCGCGAGGATCTCCATCGAGGAGGAGAAGGTCGAGCGGTCGGAGAGGATCGCCTGGGCGTCGCCGATCTCGGCCGCCGCGGACGTGAAGACCGGCAGGCGCGTGCCGGCCCCGGCGGGAACGGGGAACCCGGACTGTGCGAGCAGCGTGAAGAGTCCGGCGGTCTTCAGCACCACGGTCTTGCCGCCCGCGTTCGGGCCGGAGACGACGAGGAGGCGCTGATTCGGCGCCAGCTCCAGATCGAGCGGCACGGCGTCGCGAGCCGGGCGCGATTCCTCGAGCACGCGCCGCCGCAGGGGCGCCAGCCGGCCGTCGAGGAGCGGATGCCGCGCGGCGCGCAGCACCCACGAGCCGTCATCCGAGATCTCCGGCAGGCGCCCTTCCGACAGTTCCCCGAACTCGACCCGCGCCTCGAGCGCGTCGAGCGCGGCGAGGCCGGCGACGGCGCGGAGCAGGTCGTGGGATGCGTCGAGCACGAGCCGCCCAAACTCCGCGAGCAGCCGCTCGACCTCGCGCCGCTCTTCGGCCGCCGCGAGCGCGAGGTCGTTGTTGGCCTCGACGACCTCGAGCGGCTCGACGAAGACGGTCTGGCCCGATCCCGAGCGGTCGTGCACGATCCCGGGCACGCGCCCGCGCGCCGAGGCGAGGACGGGCAGGCAATAGCGCTCGTTGCGCTGAACGAGGAGCGCCTCGCCGAGCGCGTCGCGGCGATCCTCGAGGAGCTTCGACATCTTCTTTGTGACTTCGCCGCGCCGGCGGCGCAGGCGCGCGCGCAGGTCCTTCAGGCGGGGCGAGGCGTCGTCGGAGACCGCTCCGTCGGCCGTGAAGAGGCGGCGCGCCTTCTCGAGCAGGGCATCGAATCGCGGCAGCGCCTCGCGGTGCGCCAGGAGCGCTGGCGTGTCCCCGCGCTCGAGAAACCGCCGGACGGCTTCCGACGCGCGCGCCGTCGCGAGGATCGGCCGGAAGTCCTCGGGCGCCGCGTAGCCGGCGGTCCGCTCGAGCATCGCGAGCCCCGGCGCGAGATCGGTCATGCCGGCGAGCGGCAGGCGGCCGTGCGACGCGCGGAAGGTCCAGACCTCCGAAGTCTCGGCGAGCCGCCGGCGGACCTCGGCTTCGTCGAACGACGGGCGCGTGCGCCGGATCGCCTCCTGGCCGGGGAGCGTACGGGCGAGAGAGGAAACCAGGCGGAGGACGACGTCGAGCTCGAGGACCGAGGCGACGTCGTCCGCCGCGAAGGGGGATTCGGAGTCGGCTAGACGTTCGCCCGCCGCTCTTCGGCGAGCTTGCGAAGCATCTTCTTGCGCGCCTGGATCATCTTGCGCTTGCGCTTCGCGCTCGGCTTCTCGTAATGCTGCCGTTTCTTCAGCTCCGACAGGATGCCGGACTTCTCGCACTTGCGCTTGAAGCGCCGCATCGCGTTTTCGAAGGATTCGTCTTCCTTGACGTGGACGAGAGGCACGAACAGTCACCCCCTTCACCGTGGCTTTCGAGAGCTCGACATCATATTTTCGCCAGGGAAGGACTGTCAATGATCTCTTTTCTTTTGAGTCGCTTAAGGAGGACAGTGGCCCGCCGCTCGCCCCGGTCCGGCACACGGTGGTAGCCTCGCCGGCCGGTCCGCCGAAGGGTCGGATCTCTCAGAGTCGCTTGAGGTTGACTCGGTCGGCGCAGGCCGGATAATGGCTCGAGAATGCAAAACACAGAGCTTCTCCGTCGGCTGGAAGCCGAGATCGAGCGGCGTCTGCTCGAGCGGTTCGCCGCCCTGCGCGACGAGTTCGACCGGCTTCGCCTCGAAGCCGACCGGCGCTGGGTGGGATTCCTGGAGCGCTTCGAGCAGGACTTCGCCGGCATCGTGCCGGCCGAGATGCTCGAGCAAAAGCCCGAGGGCGGCGGCGGCTCGCGGGCCGGAACGGTCTCGATCGAGGACGCTCGCACGCTCGACGCGGGAGCGAACCAGGTCGAGACGCTGCATCGGTTCCTCGAGCTCGCGCGGCGCCGCGCATCGCGCGTGGCCCTGCTGGTCTCGAAAGGCGGGACGCTCGGCGTCTGGAAGGCCGTCGGCTTCTCGGAGCACGGCCTGGACGACGACGCGGTCCGCAAGATCACGATTTCGCTGTCCGAGTCGAATCCTTTCGCGCGCGTGCTCGACGGATCGCCCGAGCGGCTGCCGCGCGGCAACGAGATCTCGAGCCGCCTCTCCGCGACCGATGCGGTGGACGCGATCGTGCTTCCGATGGTCGTCAAGGAAAAGATCTCCGGCGCGGTCTATGCGGACACGGTGCCGGGCGAGGAGAGCCGCTTCGATCCGGAAGGCATCGGCGTTCTGACGTTCCTCGCCGGCCTCGTGGTCGACCGCCTCGCCGCGCGCAAGCTTCGCCCCGCGCCGCCGCTGCGCCCGCTTCCGTCGCGCCGCGAAGCGCCTGCCGAGGAGGACATCTCGGATCTCGGTATTCCGCGGCCGCGGGAAGTTCCGCTGACGCCCGCCACGGTGCCGGAGCCCCCGCCCGAACTCGCCGCCTTCGAGCCGCCGGCTCCCGTCCCGCCGCCGCCGCCCGCCGAGCCCGTGCGCGCCGCGGCCGAAGCTCCGGCGCCCGAGCCGGCTGTTTCGACGGGGTGGGAGGCGGTGCCGCCGCCGGTCGCCGCCTGGTCGTCCCCGGCGGCGACGATGCGAATGCCCGAGGTCGCGCCACAACCGCCCACGCCGCCGGCACCCGCCTGGAAGCCGGACGCGGCGGCGCCCGCTCCGGCGCCCGCCGGCGCCCCGCGCCGTCTGGCCGGGCCGCTCGCGCGCGCGGAGGGCGACGAGCGCCGCGAGGAAGCGCGGCGGTTCGCGAAGCTCCTCGTCTCGGAGATCAAGCTCTACAACGAGCGCGCGGTCCAGGAAGGGCGGGAGAAGGGCAACCTGTACGAGCGCTTGAAGGAAGACATCGACCGCAGCCGGCAGATGTACGACGAGCGGATCCCCGAGGACGTGCGCTCGTCGTCCAACTTCTTCTACGAGGAGCTCGTGCGCACGCTCGCCGACGGACGCGCGGAGGCGCTCGGGCTCTAGCCCCGGTCCGGTTCGCCGGGTGCCACCGCGCTCTCGCCCGCGCCTTCCCGATCGCCCGATCGCGCGGCGTCTCTTCGCGGCGCTTCTGTTCTTCCTGACCGGGGTCTGCGCGCGCGCGGACGTCGGCGCGCTCTACGTTTCGACGGACTTCGACGCGGAGCTCGCGCGCGCCGCGGACCTCCTCGAGGAGGGGCAGCGGGCGGAGGCCGAGCGCGTGCTCGCCGAGATCCGCCGCCAGGCGGGCCAGCGCGCCTGGGACGCGCGGGTCGCGATGCTGCTCGCCTTCGACGACGAGCGCCGCGGCGATTTTGCGGCGGCGGCGCGGGGCCTCGCGGAGACGTCGGCGGCTCCGATCGGCCTCGAGAGTTATCGGCGCGACCGTCTGGCGCGCAATCTCGCGGCGTCGGGACAGGTCGCGGCGGCGCTGGCCGAGTACGCGGCGCTCGAGGAAAGCGACGACACCTATGCCGGCGCCGCGCGGACGGCGCTCGACCATGCGGCACTGCTCGAAAGGGCCGGCGCACCCGGGAAGGCCGCGGCCGTGCTCGCGCGCGCGGCATCCATGAGCCCTTCGTCGAGCCTCGATCTTGCGCCGCAGCGCCTGCGCCTGGCGCTCCGGACGGGGGACGCCGCGGGCGCACGGGCGGCCGCGCGGCAGCTGCTGCTCGAGGCGCCGCTCGCGGACGCCGCGGCGGACAGCTCGGCCGAAGTCCGTCAGGCCCTGCGCGCCGAGGAGGCGCGGCTGTCGCCCGCGGATCGGGCGCGGCGCGGGAGGGCGCTCGTCTCCGCCGGAGATTTTCGGCGCGGCGCCGCGGTGCTCGAGGGCGCCGGGGTCGCCGGCGCGGCCCTCACGGTCGACGAGCGCGACGCGACGCTGGTGGCTCTGGCGCGGGCCGAGGCGCGTCTCGGGAGGAAGGCGAAGGCGCTCGCGGCGGTCGCGCGCATGCCCGCGAACGGGAGCCCGGCCTCGTTCGAGGCGAGGCTTCTGCGAGTGGAGATCGAGAGCGGCCGCGGGGCGCGGTCGGCGGCGCGCGCGCAGCCGGAGGATCGGGAAGCCCGTCTCACCGACACCCTGCGCGGCCTGGCGTCGCCCGAGGCGCCGCCCGGCGTGCGCTCCGCCGCGCGCGAACGGCTCGTCCGTCTCGCCTACGAGGCGGGCGATTTCGACGCCGGCCTGGCGCAGGCGCGCGCGCTCGTTGCGGAGTCGCCGGGCACGCGCGCCGGCTTCGAGCCGCTCTGGCGGCTCGCGTGGGACGTCTACCGCTCGGGGCAGTGGGCGCTCGCCCGCGCGCGCTTCGAGACGCTCGGCGCGCTGTATTCGGCGCTCGACCTGCGGCGGCGGCTGACCTACTGGCGCGCGCGCTGCCTCGAGCATGAGGGCTCCGAAGGGCGCGCGGGATTCCTGTTCCAGTCGCTGGCGAGGGCCGATCCGCCGGACCTGTACGCGCTCTTCGCTCGCAAGCGCGTCTCGACGCGGATGCCGCGCCGCCCGCCGCTCCCCGATCCGTCGCAGGCGACGGCGACGTTTCGCCGCGTGGACGAGCTCCTCCGACTGCGGCTCTTCGAGGAGGCCTCGGCCGAGGCGCGGCGCTTGCCGGCGAGCCGCGGGCGCGACCTGCGGCTGGCGGAATCGGAGTTCGCGCTCGGCCGGTTCGCCGCGGCGGCGCAGTCGGCCAAGCGCGCGTTTCCGGAAATGGGGACGGCCGAGGAGGGTCGCGTGCCGGACGCGTGGCGGCGCCTCTACTATCCGATCGAGGAGGGCGGCTTCCTGGCGGAACGGGCGCGCGAGTTCTCGCTCGATCCGGCGATCCTGCGGGCGCTCGTGCGGCAGGAAAGCCTGTTCGAGGCGCGGGCGAGATCGCGGGCCGGCGCCCTCGGGCTGACGCAGCTGCTTCCCTCGACGGCGCGGAGCCTCGCGAAATCGGTCCTGCGTGTGCGATACCGCCGCGCCTTCCTCTACGACCCGGGGTTCAACGCGCAGCTCGGCGCGGCGTACTTGAAGCGCCTCTACGACCAGTTCGACGGGAACGCGATCTACGCGCTCGCCGCCTACAACGGCGGCCCGGGCCGCATGGCGAACGTTCTCGACCAGAATCGCGGCCTCGCCGAGGACGAGGTTTTCGAGTCCCACCCGGCCTGGGAGAGCCGCGACTACGTGCGGCGCGTGGTGCTCTACTCCGAGTCCTACCGCGAGCTGTATCCGCAGGCGCCGGTCACCACGAGCCCTCCGGCACCACCAGAACCGAGCAAGGGCACCGCCGGAGGACCTGGCGGGTGACCGAGTCGCCGCCGCCGCGCAGAAACGGCGCGCGCGATCCCCGTACCGGCCCGCCGACGACGACGAGGTCGTGCGCCTCGGTCTCGAGCTCGGCCAGGATTCCCTCGATCGCGTCCTCCGCCTGACGCACCGTCGCGCGGCCCTTCACCTCGAGCTCCCGCAGGGTTTCGATGCCTCGGTCGAGGTGCGCGCGCACGAGCGGCGTCGGCGTGCGGCCCTCGAGCGAGACGTGGAGCAGCGTGACCGTCGCGCCGAGGCGCCGCGCGAGCCAGCCGCCGGCGCGGACGTCCGCTTTTCCCGGCTCGCCGACGGCGGTACAGATCAGGATTTTCCTCGGCAGCTGCGCCGCACCGCGGGCGAGGAGAATCGGCGTCGCGACGCCTTCGGCGAGCTCCTCGGCGAGGCCGGCCGCGCGGCGTTTTCCGGACCGAAGCGCCGGCTCCGTGTCTCCCAGAAGGAGGAAGTCGTAAGGCGCTTCCGATTGCTCGAGAGCGAGCTGCTCGGCGGGGTCGCCGGCGCGCGCGCGCACGGACGCCGTGTCGAGGCCGGCTTCCCGCGCCCGGCGGCCGAGCGTCTCGCGGAGCTCGTCCTGTCCGCTCGATCCCGACGCGATCCCGACGACCGTCGCGACCCCGTCGAGCGCCTCGACGAAAGGCCGCGCGATCGCAAGCGCCGGGTCAGAGGCGTCGCCCGAGTCGGCGACGAGGAGCCGCGGCGTGGGCTGTCGCAGGATGTGCCAGTTCTCCAGTGCGACCCAGGCCTGCGCCGGAATCGGCCGTCCGTCGGCCGGCACGGCGGCCTCGATCAGAAGCGCGTTCTCGCCGTACGGGAGCGCGGGGGAGAGCTGGCGCGTTCCCGGCAGCGCCGGCAGGCGAAGACGCACCCGCCGGAACGAGCCGGAGAAGCTCTCCTCGAGCAGCTCGCCCCGCCCGAGGACGGCGGCCGAAGGCGGCGGCGGATCGGCGGACAGACTCACCTGCTCGGGCCGGAAGAGGACGCGGACGCGGTCGCCCTCGTCGTGCGGAACGTCGGGCGGAATCGGCAAGGTCAGTGGACCGAGCTCGACGCGCTCGCCGCGGCACCGG
>Ga0335077_10012065_pt1 | contig 10800 bp, 8 predicted proteins | sample Lox_Sample_31_FD_207151 | JGI IMG/M metagenome (GOLD analysis project Ga0335077, IMG submission 207151) | Soil microbial communities from Loxahatchee National Wildlife Refuge, Florida, United States - Lox_Sample_3.1 | ecosystem: Environmental > Terrestrial > Soil > Wetlands | place: USA: Florida...
CGCGCTCGGCGCCGGGTCCTGAGCAATTACCTGGTCGGGCTGCCCGCCGGCGACGGGAATCTGAGCGATCGCTCCTACATCCAACCCCCGCCGTCGAATGTTAAGCTCCGCCGCGCGCTGGCTTTGCTCCAGCACGTTGGGAATTTCCATCCTTTGCGGCCCCAGACTCTGAGCTACCCGGATCTGCCAGCCCCGCCGAATTTGTGCCCCCGCCGGCGGCAATTGCGACAGTATTCTTCCTTCCGCTACCGTCGGACTGTAGTACTGACGTTCGACTTCAAACTGAAAGCCACTCCCCTCCGCCACACGCCGCGCTTCCACCGGAGTCTTGCCCACAAGATCGGGGACAGCCACTTCGCGCCCGTGAATGGCGGACCGCATCGCCAACAGCGCTGAGATCAGCGCCACCACCAGCAAAATCAGCGCTTGCAGTGCGTGCCGGAAAAAGGATTTCATTCCGCTCTCATCTCAGTGCGACTCTTCCTCCGCCCCAGCCGCGTCCGGCGTGTCCGTCTTGGCCGTACTCGGCGGCAGCTCCGGAGGCGGCTGGAACTCCCCCGCATCTTTTCCCGCCAGCGCAACCTTCATGAAGTCTATCCAGATGGGCAGTGCTGCGTGTGCTCCAGTCTCTTTTGCTCCCAGAGTCTTCTTCTCGTCATAACCCATCCAAACGCCAGTGGTCATCGCGGGAGAGAATCCGATGAACCAGGCGTCGGTGAAGTCATTCGTCGTCCCTGTCTTCCCGGCCAGCGGATACTTCATGCTGGCCGCGGCGATTCCAGTTCCGTGCTGCACCACCTCGCGCAACATCGCGGTCATGATGCGCGCGGTACGGGCGCTGATCACGTCCTTTACTTCGGGAAAGTCTTCTTCCATCACGCGGCCTTCGTAGTCCGTCACCTTGGTGATGTAGCGGGGCGTAATTCGAACCCCGTCATTTGGAAACACGCTGAATGCCGAGGTTTGCTCGAACAGGGTTAATTCTGCGGCGCCCAGTGCGACTGGCAGGTAGGGAGGCATATTGGAAGTGATTCCGAAACGATGCGCGTAATCGATGACCGTCTTAATTCCCAGGCCGTCCGCGAGCTTAAGCGCCGGGATGTTTCGCGATTGCGCCAAGGCCCGTCGCAGCGTGATCCTGCCTTCGAATTTCTCGTCATAGTTGTGCGGAATGTAGGGGCCGGAGGCAGTTTCAAACGTTACTGGCGCGTCCAGGACCGTATCGTCCGGCTTGGCGCCCTGATCGATGGCAGCCGTGTAAACATACGGCTTGAAAGACGATCCCACTTGTCGCAGGGCCTGCGTCGCTCGATTGAACTTCGATTCTTCGAAGTCGCGCCCGCCCACCATCGCCTTGATCGCTCCCGTCGCATTGTCGATCGCCAATAATGCCCCTTGCGCCCCGGAGTCTTGCTCCAGGCTCACCCGGGCCTTTCCATCCGCGCCGAGGGCGAGAACTTTCACGTACACGATGTCCCCGGGCTTCAGCATGTTCGCAAGCTTGCGCTGGGTCCAGGCGGCATCGGCTTGCGAAAGCGTTGCCATGTATCGGCCGAACTTGACGGTTACCGTGCCTGGTCCGCTCGTCAACACCAGGCCATGCACATATCCATTGACTTCCGGTTCCTCCTCCCAATCCGGATGCTGGTAGCTGGCCAGGGTTACTTTTGCCGCCAATAGATTTTCCAAATGATCTTTCCAACCATGACGACGTTCATAGGCAGCCAACCCGTCGAGTACGGCGCGATTGGCGGTCCGCTGCAAATTCATATCGAGCGACGTGTAGACCTTCAATCCACCCTCGTGGACCTGGTCCGTGCCATACGTATTTTCCAGATAGCGGCGAATCTCCTCCACAAAGTACGGCGCCAGAGAGTTAGGGTCGTGTTGTAATTTCAACTCAATCGGCTGGTTCCGGGCTTCATTGGCCTGCTGCGCCGTGATTTTTCCATCCTCGAGCATGGCATTGATCACCAGGTTCCGCCGCTTGATGGCCCGGTCGGGATGGTTGATCGGGGAATAAAGCCCTGGGGCCTTGGGCAGACCGGCCAGCAGCGCCGCCTCATCCAGCGTCACTTGTTTGGCAGGTTTGCTGAAGTAATATTCCGAGGCAGCCTCGAAGCCGTAAGCTCCGTGTCCCAGAAAGATCTGGTTGGCATACAGCGTGAAAATCTGTTCTTTGGTAAAGCGGCGTTCAATCTGAATGGCCAGCAATGCTTCTTCGATCTTGCGGTGAAACGACCGGTCGGGTGAAAGAAACAAATTGCGCGCCAGCTGCATGGTGAGCGTAGATGCCCCCTGCACCTTGCCTCCCGACTCGATGTCCCGATAGGCCGCGCCGGCGATGCGCCACACATTCACACCCCAGTGGCGATAAAAGTCTTTGTCCTCAATCGAGATCAAAGCCTCGCGCAGCACTGGAGGAAAATCGCTGTAGTTGGCGACTACCCGCCGTTGCAGCGCAAAAGACCCGATGATCCGCCCCTGGTCGTCGTAGAGTTCGGTGATTGAGCTGGGGCGGTAATGTTCCAGTTGCTCTACTTGCGGTAAGTCGGTGGTGTAGACCAGCAGAAGGCCCCCGGTAGCTCCCACTAGAGCCGAGAGCAGCACCAGCAAGCCAAACAAAACCCGGCCCACCAGCTTGCGCGGCGCGACTTCGACTTCCGCCGGGGGAAGGTCCTGGTAGATCAACTTCATGGTGAGTTAGGAGGAGAATAGCAGAGGGCTGGCCGCAAGGTTTTCCTTTGTGAACCTTAGTGTCCTTTGTGGTTTAAGCCTTTTGCTTGTCCTCTGAGACTCTGTGCCTCTGTGGTGGAGCTCTTGCTCTCCTCAGGAAGCGCCTCTACCCCGACCGAAAGACAATCTTCCCGCCGACGATCGTGGCCACCACCTTGCCCGTAAGCTGCCACCCGTCGAATGGAGTATTGTTCGACTTCGAGCGGGACTTGGCAACTTCAAACGTCCAGCGTTTCTGAGGGTCGAAGATGGTCACGTCCGCGTGACTGCCTCGCATCAGTGAGCCCCGCCCGCGCACATCCACAACCCGCGCCGGGCCTGCGGTAAACAGCTCTACTATTCTTGCCAGCGGAATTCTGTGCTGGCGATGCAAGCGCGTGATGGCCAGCCCCAGCGCCGTTTCCAGTCCGGTGATCCCGAACATCGCCTTCTCGAATTCAATGATCTTCTCGTGGGTGGCATGGGGCGCGTGGTCGGTGGCGATGGCATCCACGGTGCCGTCGGCGATGGCCACAATCAGCGCCTCACGATCCCCCGCCGAGCGCAGCGGCGGATTCATCTTGCAATACGTGTTGTAGTCGCCCACGTCCGCATCGGTCAGCGTGAAATGATGCGGCGTCACCTCGCAGGTCACATGCGCTTTGCTGCGCTTGCCCCGGCGCACGGCCTTGAGCGCATCTGCGGTAGATAGATGCGCCACGTGCAAACGCGCTCCCGCAAACTGTTGCGCCAGTTGTACGTCGCGGTCCACGATCGATGATTCGGCCGCCACTCTCAGGCCACGCAGCCCCAGCCGGAACGAAGTCGTGCTTTCGTTCATGGAGCAGTTTTCCGTCAGCCGCGTGTCCTCGGCGTGCTGAATCACCGGCAGGTTGATTTCCGCCGCCAGGCGCAGCGTGTCCCGCATCGTCGTTTCATTCAGGATTGGCCGGCCGTCATCGCTGACGCCCACCGCTCCGGCGCGCTGCAAGCCGCGAAAATCCGTCAGCACCGCCCCTTTGCTGGCCTGCGTCGCGGCCGCCACCGGAAACACATTCACCACGGCCCCGCGCTGCGGCTGCTGGATCCAGGTCACCCATTCCACCGAGTCCACCACCGGAGACGTATTCGGCATGCAGCAAACTGAGGTAAATCCCCCTGCCGCCGCTGCCGCCGTTCCGCTGGCAATCGTTTCTTTATAGCTCTGGCCCGGTTCGCGCAGGTGGACATGGAGATCGATGAACCCAGGCGCTACCACCAGGCCGCGAGCGTTGAACGTTTGGTCGGCGCTGCCGCGGATCTTGTTCGGCGGGCCGACCTCAGCCACTCGGCCATCGTGCAGCAACACGTCCATCAGGCCGTCGATCTTGGCCGCCGGGTCGATCACCTGGCCACCTTTGATCAGCAATCCACCCGATTTCAGCTTGTCATAGGCCATCGCTTCCATCCGCTTTCAAGTCCAGGGCCGGACGTCTTCATCTTGTCCTCCCTAGCGCCCGAGCTAGAATCGCCATCCGTACCGGCACCCCATTCGCCACTTCTTCAACGATGGCCGACTGGGGGCAGTCCGCGACTTCCCAGGTGATTTCGAGTCCCCGAATGATGGGACCGGGGTGCATCACCATGGCGTCGCGCTTGGCCAGCTTCAACCTCGCGGTGGTCATCTGGTAGCGGGCAATATAGTCCTGCAGCCTGATCTTCAGCCCCGCCAGCCTTTCCTTTTGCACCCGCAACACCATAATCACGTCCGCGCCACGCACCGCTTCCTCCGCCGTGCGGGTAATGTGCAAATTCGGTGCCAGACAAGTGGCCATTTCTGGCAGCAGCTCCGGCGGTCCACACAGCGTGATGCGCGCCCCGAATTTGCTCAGCAAGTGGATGGCGGAACGGGCCACCCGGCTGTGATAAATGTCTCCCATGATGGCCACCTGCAGGCCAGGCAGCTTCTTTTTGTGACGCAGAATGGTGTACGCGTCCAGCAGCGCCTGCGAGGGATGTTCATGCATGCCGTCGCCGGCATTGATCACGGGAATCTTCAGGTGCCTGGCCATCAGCAACGGTGCCCCCGCCGCCGGATGCCGCACCACCATGACATCCGCTCCCACCGCTTGCAGCGTGTACGCGGTGTCGAGCAGCGACTCCCCTTTCTCAATGCTCGAACCGCTCGAGAGCACCAGCGTCGTCATCGCCCCCATCTCCTTGGCGGCGATTTCAAATGAGCTGCGCGTCCGGGTCGAGGCTTCGTAGAACAGCAGCAGCACGCGCTTGCCCCGCAGCAGGGGGCGCGGCTTGAGCGGATTCATCCGCCGCGCCAATTGCAGCAGCCCCGTGATCTCCTTCGCGTCGAGATGTTCAATGTCCAGCAGAGAACCGCGTGCGGTTTTGGTCATCGCATGCCCAAGACGACGGCACGGGCGAAATCCCCCGGCCGAAAATCCGTTCAATCCTGCTTTTCCACCAACAGGACCTTCTCCTCGTTGTCAATCTCCCGCAACCTCACTTCAATGATCTCTTGCGGCGTGGTCTGCACCTTGCGTCCCACGAACGTCGCTTCAATCGGCAACTCGCGATGCCCGCGGTCGATCAGTACGCACAGTTGCACCCGCCGCGGGCGTCCTTGGTGAAACAGAGCGTCCAGCGCCGCGCGTGCCGTGCGGCCGGTGTAAAGAACGTCATCCGCCAGGATGATGCTCTTGCCCGCCACCGGAAATCCGATCTCGCTTTTCTGCACTACCGGCTGCGCCCCTACCGCGGAGAGATCGTCGCGGTACAGACTGATGTCAAGCGTCCCCACCGGCACCGCTGTCTTTTCGATGCGCTGGATCATCTCTCCCAGGCGCTGCGCCAGAAATACCCCGCGCCGCCGGATGCCCACGATCCCTAGATCGCCAGCCCCGTTGTTTTTCTCGATGATTTCGTGGACCAACCGGACCAGCGTGCGCTCGATTTCCGACGCCGACATCAACTGCGACTTCTCTTTCAGGTTGGCGGGACGGTTCGAGGGTCGTGGCGTCATGAACGCTGAATCATACGCGGGAAAAGCACGATGGGGCAAGCAGGGGGCCGATTGGGTAGTGGGTCAGTTTGAAATGCCACCGCTTGTGATGGGTCATCCTGAAGGCCCGCGTTTTCACCAGCGGGCCGAAGGATCTCCCTCGCAACGGTTTTCCGGGCAGGAGTTCCCTCGCTTCGCCTGAGAAACGGCTGCGCTCGGGATGACCCGTCACGGAGGAGGATAATGGTCGAAAATCCAAATTAGCCCACTACCGCCGATTTGCGCCTACTTCCGGTCTCTTCTTCGCATCATGGCCGCCCCGACCGCTCCTCCCAGGCTGGAAAGAATCAGGAACGCCACCAATACGAACCCCAGTCCGAGGCCCATCATCAACGCCAGGCCCGCTGGAGTTTTCAAATATTCGACGACTTGCTGAGCCTGCGGGTCGGAGCTGTGCGCGGCCGATTGTTCCACGGCCTCCAGTAGCGCAGCCCGCAACTGCCCGCCGCTATGGAAAACCAGCGTCCCCACGGCGCTGAAAATTGCGAAAATCCCGAAGCCCAACGCCCCGCTGACGGCACCCAGTCGCGCTCCCATCGCCGGTGTGAGGTTGCTGGCTGGATTGCGGCGACGGTAAAACAGAACCGAAAGAACTCCGGCGGCAATCATTCCCAACCCAAAAGCGCCCAGCGGAATGAACATCAGAAAAGCCGCAATCAGCCCAGCCAGCGCCGCCGACGGCAAGGCGTCCGACCACTGAATAGCGGTTCCGCTGGAGGCAAGGAAAGGCGCTGCACTCAGTTCGGTAGAGGAAACCGCTTCCGCGCCTGCTCCCTCCACACGGATCAGCGGAGCGTTGCAATGCGGGCAGAATGGAACGCCCTCTTCGACATTCGCGCCACACTTATAGCAGGGGTGTTCCACTGAACTTCAAGGTACCGCAGGGCAGGGCGGCGCGCAAGGAACTGTGGTCCGCGGCGGTCGCCGCTCTCTAGATTTCCCCTCGCTTGCCTCGGGTGTACACATAAACGATTTCGAAAGTCGCGCCTTTTCCTTTTTCCCCAGGTTCGATGGCCACAACGTGCTGGTTATCCTCCGTGCCAACCTTCAGCTCAACCACGCTGCCGGTGTTGTCACCTTCACATTTCAACTCTTTCGAAGAGCTCTTACCGCCCTCGTTGATGTCGACTCCGTCATGACCGCTGGCCGCGTCGTGACTGCGGCACTCCAGCACCTTGCCGTACTTCTTCAGCTTCCCGCGATAGAAGGCGACGATCTTGGCGGCATCGTCATCCGAATCGTAATGCGCAACTACCAGCTTCACCCCGAAAGCCGAGGTGAACAGGGCCAGGTTAGCGTTGCTCCCGTCCTGGTCATGCTGCCGCAGCCGCGCCCCGGGATAGGCCGGCAGGCCGATTTCGCGTTGGCCAACCTCCGCTCCCACATGCATGTCGCCCACAGAACTCCGGACGTCGAAGCTCTTGTCTTGCGCGCTGTCGCCCGCAGTTTGGGCGCTGACGCCGGATGAAAGCGCAAGCACCACGGCTAGCGAAAACCTGATGCCGGCCGCCGCCCGCCAATCCCTTCCCCTGCGGCTCAAAATCCTTGAAATCATGGGTCCTCCTGGACGATGGCTCGCCAATACTAAATCGTTCCTTCTTTACCTCTGGTCTGGATGTAGACCAGCGCAAAATCCGTTCCGTTGCCCTCAGGTTCGACCGAGACCAGGTGCTGATTGTCTTCCGTCCCAACCTTCAACTCAACAACGTTTCCACTGTTGTCGCCCTCGCAGCGAACCTCTCGCTTGCTGCTTCCCTGGCCCGCCTCTACCTTGAGATCGCCGCCATGCTTGCTGGTGCGGCATTGAATGACCTGTCCAAATTTCTTCAGTTGGTCTTGGTAAAACGCCTGCACTTTGCTGGGCGGATCATCGGATTCATATTCGAGCGCGACCACCTTCACGCCAAAAAAACTGCTTGAGATATTGACGTTGGCGCTCTTGCTGTCGCTGTCCGTCTTCACCTTCTTTCGTGCGCCGGGATACACCGCCAGGCCCGTGTCTTTGACATTGGCTTCTTCGTTCACGTGAATGCCTCCGACCGGAGTCTGGATATCCACCTTGCCGTTGTTGCCGTCGTGGTCTTTCACGCTGACCGTGCATGCCAGCACGGTCAGCCAGCCGGCGAATGCCAGCCCGATCAGGGCCTTGGTCTTATTGTCCAGAACTTTTGGTATGAGCACGTTGAGATCCTCCTTCTGCAAGCTGCGCCGCGCGCTGAATACCCGCGCCGCGCTCGGCGATACCTGGGATCGTAACTGGCAGATGGCCGTGAATCGCCATCTCCCCAAACAACGCCTTCACCGCGCTCACCTCCGCAACTGACACATTGGAGAAAGCGCAAAGATAATTCTGCACCGTGGGGAAACTTTGTGCCAGATACGGATTCCCCATCGCCAAAACCATGGTCTTGTCGGCGCTCTGGTCCAGTATCCTCTGCAGCAGGGTCGCGTTTGCATCGCCCAGGCTGACGGAGTTGGTCAATCCATTTGCCCCCTGCACTGCCCGTCCTGCTACCGGCACTGCGTAAACCGCGGCAATCACCGCCTGCGCCTCACCGGTCGTCTTCAATACGCCGTCCGACATGGCATCCGCAATTCTGGAATCGATATAGACGACGTTGACGTCCGGTACACGCTTGCGAATCTGGAGTTCCAGTGTCCGGCCCGCGTCCGTGCGCACATCATCCACCAGCATCACCACCACCAGGCGATTGTGCACTTCTTCCACTCTCTGATACGGCAGACCGGCCGGAGCGGTTCCCATTTCTTTGAGCGGCAAAAGTTTGCCATTGTCGCGTACCAGGGTAACGGCATCGTCTGCAATGCGTTGGCCCAGCGCGACATTGGCGGGCTCGCCGACCAGTTCGGAAAGACTTTCCAAATTCACCACGCGTCCTTTGTTCAGACCCACGGAGGCCTTTGCTTTCAGGATCTTCAGGACGGAAGCATCCAGCCGCGCAGCGGAAATCTCCCCGCTCCGGACGGCTTCCAGCACTGCCCGATACGACGCCTCCAGGTCGGCCGGAATGAGCAGCACATCATTCCCTGCTTTGAACGCGTCGACGGCCGCCCGCCCGATGTGCGCGGCGTACAGCCGCGTCAACCCGGCCATCTCCAGAGCATCGGTCACCACAATTCCCCTGAAGCCGAGTTGCTCTTTCAACAGCCCGGTCACGATGGCGGGCGAAGTGGAAGCCACGTGGTCCGGCTGCGGATCCAGTGCCGGAACCGTAACATGAGCGACCATAACCGAGTCCACGCCAGCCGCAATGGCCCTGCGAAATGGCGCCAACTCCACCGCCTGCAGCCGGGCTGCGTCGCCAGCCACTTGCGCCGTGCCCAGATGAGAGTCGGTCGACGTGTCCCCATGACCGGGAAAATGCTTGGCCGTAGTCATCATTCCGTTGGCCCGCGCGCCTCGAATGTAGGCCGCTACCAGACCCCCCACCTGCTGCGGGTCTTCGCCAAAAGAACGGGTGTTGATGATTGGGTTGTTGGGGTTCGAGTTGACGTCTGCCACCGGAAAAAAATTCCAATGTACCCCGATGGCTCGCGCTTCCACAGCCGTAATTCGCCCAAAGGCCTCGGCGTATTCCAACTTGCCGGCCGCCCCAAAAGCCATGGCGTGAGGAAACTCGCTCGCTCCGTGAAGCCGCATGGAGAGACCGCGCTCGAAATCCGCCGCCACCAGCAAGGGCAGCTTCGAATCCTGCTGCAAACGATTGAGCAGCACCGCGGCTTCGTAGGGCTCACTGCGATGCAGAAAAGGCGGGTCCCAGGGCACTGTCATGGCGAACGAACCCACGTGATACTTGCGCATGGTGTCGCGCAGTTGCAGATACTCAGGGTTGTCGACGTTCAGAAACTCCGCCCGCGCCCAGATCATGAAGAGCTGGCCGACTTTCTCCTCCGTCGAAAGTTTGCGCAGGGTCTTCTCCGCCCACTTTTCTCCGTCACGGTCGAGGTGAACCCGGCCCGCCGTCTGGTATTTTTCCTTGGCCAACGCGGGGCTGATGAGGGTCAACGCCAGAAGTGCAAGCCCTAGTTTTCGTGCCATGAGCAGAAGATAGCACGGCGCAGTCTGCTCGGCAGTGACCACCACGAGACGCTGGCCGCGGCGCCCGACCGTCAAGAACGGGAGCCGAGCAATTCGGCAGGTCCCGTTGGAATGGCGGGTCCATAGAGTCCAGCCGGTCATTCTGGATCAAACCGGAGTTGGCCCGAAAAGCGATTGTGGAATCTCAATCGCCTCTTCCCGCATCTCAAATTACTATAGGCCTTAGGCGATGCGGAGGAGGTTCTAGAACATGCACATTTTCCGACCGGTTACGGGGTCTTCCACGCTGCAATGGGGCAAGCGGAGTTTGGGTTCCTTGCTGTCGTTGGCTCTGCTGCTCACCACTTGGCCTCAGAACCTGTTAGCCTCTCAAGATTCGCAGGCTCCGGCTCAGGGCGCTCAAGCCACGCTGCAGGGCGGCCAGGACCAGAACGGTCAGGCTCCGCCATACACCCAGCAGACTCCCGAGCAGCTCCAGCAATTGGTCGCGCCGATTGCGCTATATCCGGATTCGCTGGTGGCCCAGATCCTGGCCGCCTCAACCTTTCCCGAGCAGGTAGTCGAGGCCGACAGATGGGTCCAGGCTCATCCTGATTTGAAGGGCGATGCTTTGGGTCAGGCTGTGGACCAGCAACCCTGGGACCCAAGTGTTAAGGCGCTTACTGGATTTCCATCCGTCCTCGGCAATATGGACAAGAATCTCTCCTGGACCTCATCTTTGGGCGACGCCTACTACAACCAGCAACAGGAGGTGATGGATGCCGTGCAGGTGATGCGCCGGCGGGCACGAGCCGCGGGCAATCTTAAGTCCACGCCGCAGCAGACCGTCGATACCAGCGGCCAGGACGATGACATCGCCATTCAGCCTGCCGATCCCAATATTGTTTACGTCCCCGCCTACGATCCCTGGTTGGTTTACGGAGTTCCTCTCGTGGCGTGGCCGGGGTGGTACCCATATCCCGGAATCTGGTTC
>Ga0335077_10012066_pt1 | contig 10800 bp, 11 predicted proteins | sample Lox_Sample_31_FD_207151 | JGI IMG/M metagenome (GOLD analysis project Ga0335077, IMG submission 207151) | Soil microbial communities from Loxahatchee National Wildlife Refuge, Florida, United States - Lox_Sample_3.1 | ecosystem: Environmental > Terrestrial > Soil > Wetlands | place: USA...
CTACGAGCGATCGTTTGCGGGCCATGACGTTCTCCTCGACGCGTTGGATTGAATTCGGCTGCGTTACTTCATGCGCCGAGTGCTCGCGTCGCAGGTGAATATGAGCGAGGTCGAGGCTGCCGACAAGTTAGATTACGGATATGTAACCGATACGTAACCGTGACGGCGGACGGCAAGACATTGACAGGAAAGTTTTTAGCAGCTTGAAGCGGACGCAGGCGCTCGGCCGCCGCAGGCTGATTCTTGCCTTGGCAGGCCGGTTGATATCCTAATGTTATAATCGCCGCTCGGTAATGAGGCCGTTTCTGGCGTGCCAGAATCAAGTTTTCCCGGCGGCGAGCGTGGCGGTAAGGAAAACCGGTGCGCGAAAGATGACTACCTTTCTCCCATCTCAGAAGAATATGTGGAAGAGCTGAACCGGATGATCCCCGTTGCCGGGGTTGAACGCCCGGAAGGCGCGCCCAGCTACGCCGACCAAAGACGACAGCTTGATCTCATTCTGGCCTCAAAGTCGTTTCGCAGCGCCCCCCTGCTGCAGAAGTTTCTGGAATTTATCACCTCTGAATCCTCCCAGGGCAGGCATGAGGAGCTGAGTGAGTACACCATTGCCACTCAGGTATTTGGCCGGCCCGCAAATTTCGACCCGGTAACGGATACGATCGTCCGCACGCAGGCATACCGGTTGCGAATCAAGCTCAAAGAGTATTACGGAAACGAAGGAAAATCCGACAAGGTCATTGTCGAAGTTCCGAAGGGACGTTATGTTCCGACATTTTCCTTTCGGCCAGAGCCGCAAGAGGAACCGCTGCGTGGCGAAAGCATTGAAAAGACGGCTCATGACGGCGAAAAACTGCCATCTCCCTGGATCAAAAGCCGGTCCGGGGCAATTCTTATTGCCGGAGTTGCGCTGGCCGTGGTAGTAGGGTTTGCTGTGGACGCACTGGTTGCTTCCCGGACGAGGGTTTTTTCGCAGAAGACGGCTGCAATAGCAAATGTGCCGGAACCGGTGGCTCAGTTTTGGCAACAGTTCATCGGCGACCGGGAGGTTATTCTCGCTTACACCAATGCGGTGTTCCTGATTACCGATACGGCTGACTTATTGCGGTTCCGCAACAGCGGAGCTATAGCGGAACGTGGGGCGATGGCGGGGAAAGACGTGGCCCAAGCGGAAACGATTAACCCCGCATTGGCCGCTCGGGCGGGAACGCTGTACTACGAGGAGGGTCTTACAGGCACGGGCGAAGTTCTCGCCACCTATCGGCTTGCCTCCTTACTGACTCGGTTAGGGGCCAAGGTGCAGGTAAAGCGCAGCCGGCTGGTGACAGTAGACGACTTTCAGAATCATGACGTCATTTTCCTGGGTTCTCCGTTCGAGAACGAAGTGCTGGCGGAAATGCACTTTTCGCGGCGCTTCAGCTTCGAACAGCCTAAAACTCCCCCTTTGCTGTGGCGGGGACGGATTGTAGACCACAAGGTTGCTTCTTCAGACGTCTCATACGGAATCGAGCGCGACCCTCAGTCACAGGTGATTCGCGCCGATTATGCATTATTCGACGTTCTCCCCGGACCGGCGCCAGGCCGCCGCATCATGGTTTTAGCGGGCATCACTACCTCCGGCACTCAGGGTGCGGCCGAGTTTGCAACCTCAGCCGAAGGACTGCGGCAGATACTTGGGTTGGAGGGCGCCCCTCGGGCCAGTGATAGCGGCAACACGTTCCCTCAATATTTTGAGTCATTGCTCCGTGTGGAAACCGCAAGGGGAATGGAAGCCGTCAACGTGAAGTTTGTGGACGGAAGCGTTGTGCCGCTGCAGAAATGAGCATCCGGCGGCGCGCGGAGGTAGTCGACCAGCTGGCGGCGGTGCTGATCCTGCAGTCGTTCCTGGAGTTCAGAAAAACGAAGAACCAATTGGCCACGGATCAACACAGATAAACGCGGATTTCCCTCCATAGTCTTCAGATTCGAGAAATCCGTGTGATCCGTGCAAATCCGTGGTTTCGCTTTTGCGTGAGCGAGCAGCATACTGCCTTCGCGTTTCATCTAAACTGCTATATCCCGTGCGAATTTTCTTCACACTCGTGGTTGTGCTGGTGCTCGCGCTTGCCCTATGGTTCACGTGGGCGGCGCTGCTGCCGGTGCAGCCGGCGCAGAGCACATTCGTCCTTTTGCGTCCCCGCTGGAGCACTCGGCACATCGCAGGCGAACTGCAGCGCGAGGGCGTCATCCGCAGCTCGACCGCGTTCCTCATGCTGCACTACGCGGAAGGGCTGAAGACGTTGAAGGCCGGCGAGTACAAGTTTGACCAACCAGAGAATGCATTGGAGGTGTGGCGCCGGCTGGCTCGCGGCGATGTGTACGCTCGCACCGTGGTCGTACCTGAGGGCTACAACATTTATGACATCGCAGGCGTGGTCGAGCAGGCTGGACTTGGTTCCGCGGCCGACTTCCTCGCCGTCGCCCAGGGAGGCACTTCCCTGATACGCGATCTCGATCCCGATGCCAGCACGCTAGAGGGATACCTCTTCCCTGACACTTATCAGTTCACGCGCATTGACAGCGCCCATGACATCGCGGCGGCAATGGTCCGCCGTTTCCGGCAGGAGGCGCAAAGGACCGGCCTGCTTGGCAACCCTGACATGCACCGCATCGTCACCATGGCCTCTATCGTGGAGAAGGAAACCGCGGTGCCGGAAGAACGGCCGCTGGTGGCCGGCGTTTACTACAACCGGCTGACGAAGAACATGCTCCTGGCCGCCGATCCGACGGTAATTTACGCTGCCGTGTTAGCCGGCCGATATCGCGGGACCATCTACCAGTCCGATTTGCAATTTGACTCGCCCTACAACACTTACAAGTACACCCGGCTGCCTCCCGGGCCCATTGCTAATCCCGGAGTGGCCTCGCTGGAAGCCGCGCTGCATCCGGCGCAGAGCGACTTTCTGTACTTCGTCAGTGACAACAACGGACATCATCGCTTTGCGCGCAGCCCGGGGGAACATGCCCGCAATGTAGCTTCCTATCGGCGCGCACGTAATAACTCCCAGTAGTGCTGCCAGGCTTGCATTGGCGCGACGCAAGCGTTTTGGGTTACCCTATACATTCAGGTTCAGACGACGGTTCTGCCAGTCAGCTCTTATCAAGAATGAGACGTTCACCCATCCTCATTTCAATTTTTCTGCTACCGCTCCTCATGGGAGAGACGGGCTGTCTGTTTCGTACCCGCGTCGTGGAGCCGCGAACCAGCACAGCCAAGCTGCAGACCGCCACCAAGCAGGAACTGATCGAGCGTATCAATCAACAGGCCCTGGGCCTGAAGACCTTGAATGCCACGGTCAACATCGACACCTCGGTCGGCGGAGAGAAGAAAGGCAGGGTCACAGACTTCCAGGAGATTCGGGGTTACATCCTGGTGCGCAAACCGGACATGTTGCGCATGATCGGGCTGTTCCCTCTAGTGCGGAACACTGCCTTCGACATGGTAAGCGACGGCAACCGGTTCAAGCTGTCCATTCCTGCGAAAAGCAAGTTCTACGTGGGCAGCGCCGAAGTGACCCGGCCTTCCAGCAACCCACTGGAAAACCTGCGCCCGCAGGTGATTTACAACGCTTTGTTGCTGCCTGAGGTTGACGGAAACGATGAGATCGCGGTGCTCGAAAACGACACCGAAAACGTTGTGGACCCCAAAACGAAGAAGCTGGCTGAGCAGCCGGACTATGTGATCAACATCATCCGCCGCTCAGGCAATGACTGGTACATAGCCCGCAAAATCATATTTGAGCGTGTGCATCTCGCCCCGCACCGGCAGATAATCTTCGACACCAAAGGTGATGTCGTCACCCAGGCGACTTACCAGGTATACAAGGACTACAACGGAGTCAGCTTCCCGAACGTAATTGAGATTGAGCGTCCTCAGGAGGAGTACACGATCCGGCTGACGGTTGAGAAGCTGACCATCAACGAACCTCTGCGCGATGATCAATTTGCCCTGCAGCAGCCGCCCGGCTCGCAACTGGTGAACCTGGATGAGGCGAACCAGAATGCTGCGGCCAAGGGCGCTATGGGCGGCGCGCTGCATGGAACCAACGACTTCGCGAAAAAATAAGGCCCCAGCCCCCGGGGGGACTGGAGCCTTGGGATGTGCTGCCGGGGGTTAGCGCTTCGACTGGCCGCGCGCCATCTTCTTCACTTTGCGTTTGTGCGATCCGCGGGCGTAGGTGCGAGGCGCCTTCGGCGCGGCCTTCTTGCGCGCGGCGCGCTTGACCTTCTTGCGTTCTAGTTTGTCGGTAATCGTTGTGGTATTTGCCATGAATTCTGCGTTCCTTTATTGGCGGGTTACGCCTTTTCCAACTGCGCGTATTTCTCGACCAGCTTTTTCAAGCCGAACTTGGGAAATTGTACAAGAATTTTTGCGTCTGCCCCATCGCCTTCCCGCTTGAATACGGTTCCTTCCCCGTATTTTGGATGACGTACGCGTTGTCCGGCGCGAAATCCAGTGCTCCCGGTAGGCTCCGGGATGTCAATCTTGGGCCGTGAGAATTTCTTTCCCCGTGAGGCAAAGAACTCGGCGATGTTGTCGATAGAGTTGTACGTTGGCCCGCTGTACGAACTGCGCCGCGGAGCTGGACCGCGTGCATACTGCGGGCGCTGATCTTCATCCTCGTAGGGGTAATGCCGGCTGCTACCGTCCTCGCCGGGCTCGGTATAGGACGGCCTGCGCGGCGAGTCCGGGGTCCCCGAAAAGCGCCGGGTTTGCGCGTGTTGGGGTGAGGAGCCCAGATCCTGCACTAGCGCTTGCGGAATTTCTTCCAGAAAGCGCGACGCGACGCTAGGCTCGGGCATGTTAGTAGCGTAACGGCGGCGATAGCGCGCGCGCGTCAGGATGAGCTTGTCCATGGCACGCGTCATGCCCACATAGCACAGCCGCCGCTCCTCCTCGATCTCGTCGGGGGCAAGCAGCGTCCGCGAATGGGGAAACAGGCCTTCTTCCAACCCGACCAGAAACACCAGGGGAAACTCCAGCCCCTTGGCGGCGTGCAACGTCATCAGCGTGATGCGCGAGTTCTCATCATAATCGTCGGCTTCGCTCACCAGGGCAGCGTGATCCAGAAAGTCGCTCAGCGATTCACCGCGGTCACGGGAATCCATCGCTGCGTTGACCAGCTCGCGCAGGTTCTCGATGCGCGCCAGCGACTCCGGCGAGTCTTCCGCCTCGAGCTGCTTGATGTAGCCGGTGCGGTCAAACAGGAACTTCAGCAGCTCGGCTGTAGAAGCGGCATCACCGGGAGCGCGAAAGCCCTCGACCTGCACTTCCCCGGGGTCAGTCCGTTCGTCCGGAGCAGCGGCTTCACTGGAGCCGTCGCTGGCAAACACCTCCGGCGAAAAATCCGTAGCGTCCTGTTCGTCGACCTGTTCCGGCAAAAATTCGATATCGTGCTGCACGTTGTCTTCAGCTGGAGAGGCCAAGGCGGGTTGAGCGGCGGTAGCCGTTTCTTCCACGCGCTCGCGGAACGGCCCGAGATGCATCGCACGCGCGTCGTCCATCAGGTCCCTGAAGCTCTTCAACGCTGCCAGAGCCCGCCCGGAAAGCAATCGCTGCCGCAGCGCCTCGTTAATCGCGCCCCACAGCGACAGCCCCGTCTCCAGCGCTACACGCTCCAGCGTTTCCATCGTATTTTTGCCGATCCCGCGCGTTGGGGTATTGATGGACCGCTGCAGTGCGATCGAGTCATCCGGATTGTGAATGACCTTCAGGTACGAGATCATGTCCTTGATCTCGGCGCGCTCGTAGAAACTGAAGCCTCCCACAACGTGGTACTTCATCTGGTAGCGGCGCATCGCTTCTTCGAACAACCGCGATTGCGAATTGGTGCGATATAACACGGCTGCCCGGGGCGTCTCGCCGTTCTCGTTGTGCGCCTGTCTCAAATACCGCGCAATGAAATCGGCGGCAAACAATGCTTCGTTCTCTCCGTCCGGCGCTTCATAGTAACCAACCAGCGCGCCACCGCTACGGCTGGTCCAAAGCGTTTTGCCCTTGCGCTTGAGGTTGCGGGACACCACCGACGAGGCCCCCTGCAGGATGTTCTGAGTCGAGCGGTAATTCTGCTCCAGGCGAATGATGCGCGCCTCGGGAAAGTCCTGCTCGAACTCTAGGATGTTGCGGATGTCGGCGCCGCGCCACGAGTAGATGCTTTGGTCCTCGTCTCCGACCGCACAAACGTTGTGTTCGCTGCCTGCCAGCATGCGCATCAGCTCGTATTGCGGGCGGTTGGTGTCCTGGTATTCGTCCACCAGGAGGTAACGGTAGCGGCGGTTGTAGCGCTCGCGGGTCTCACCCGATGCCTTCAGCAGGCGCACCGTAAACAGCAGCAGATCGTCGAAGTCAAGGGCATTCGATCGCGCCAGCTCCTGCTTGTAAACTTCATAAATGTGCGCCACGCGCTCGGTCTTCGGATCTGCCGATTGCAGGTACACCTCCTGCGGATCGAGCATGTGGTTCTTGGCCCATGAAATGCGCGACAGCACACTGCGCGGCGTCAGTTGCTTGTCGTCGATGCCAAGCCGGCGGAGCGCGGCCTTCACCACGTTCTGCTGGTCGGCCTCATCATAGATGACGAAATCCTTGCGATAGCCCTTGCCGCCAATCTGCAGGGCTTCGATGTCCCTCCGCAGTACCCGCACACAGAAGGAATGAAACGTCGAGATGACCGGTTTGGTTACCGAACGGACGCCGGCGAGCGACTCGACACGCGCTGCCATCTCGCCCGCCGCCTTGTTGGTGAAAGTCATCGCCAGGATCGAATCGGGCTGCACGCCGATGGCGTCAATCAGGTGGACTATGCGGTAGGTGATGACCCGGGTCTTGCCGCTCCCGGCCCCGGCCAGGATGAGCACCGGCCCCTCCACGGCCTCGACGGCTTCGCGTTGCTGCGGATTCAGATTGTTCAGGTACGACGGCAAAGTAGAGACACTCACGATCAGTTGGGCCGGCTGCTGATGGCCGGGGCTTCCATGGCGCGGTGGGCCTTGCACTCGGCGCAGGGGCAATTCTCACGAAGGAACTCCCATGAATAGATGCCGTGTTGGTGGCCGTCGTTCCAAGTGAAGCGGATGGCATACTTGCCCACCGGCTCAACCTGCGTCGGCCGCGCCGCTGCTTTGAACATGGGCAACGCCCCGCCAACCGGCTGCAGTGGATCGCCCGGCTGGCGGCCATTTTTCTCCCGCTCTTCGTTGCACAGGGCGCACGGACAGGCATCCCGCAGAAACGGAAAGCTATAAACACTATGGTGGCCATCCTTCCATTCGATGTCCACGCCGGTACCGGTGGTGACGTTGACTTTCACCGATTTTGGATCTGCGACCAGGTTCATGATGATTCGCTCGCGCGCTACGAGCCTACTTCCAGTATCGCAGAAAAGCGGCCGATCACAGGAGACGCTAAGCGCCTTCCATAGCACCGAGGTGGGAGCACCGGGGCCGTCTAGTGGCCCGAGAGGTGGGCGGAAACAGTCAGCACTATTGCCCAATTGATTTTCCGCTGCTACTGCGCGGATAATACGCCGAATTCCGAACAACCTGGTTTTCAGAACGCAAGTGCAGATAGATTTGTTCTACAAACTTGGACCCCCCGGTGCCCGTCTGCCGGCATTCCCAAGCGTTTCATTCGAGCACTCAGGTCAGCGTGCACGATGACCCATGAGAGGTTCCCAGGTCATTGGCGCACCACCTATGGAGATTGAATGGCCACGATTTCTCAGCCAATGCCTGCGCGACTGCGACTGCGCGCTAAGGTGCTGCTGTTCGCGTTCGTCGGCCTGATGATGGCCTACGTGCTCTATCACAATGAGAGCTTCCTCATCCATCGCGGCGATCCTGTCTGGAGCCACTACCAGCCGTTCAAGTGGTGGCTGCTACCGCATGGGTTGGCGGGATGCTGCGCCCTGCTGCTGGGTCCCTTGCAGTTCTCCGATCGCCTTCGCCAGCGCTACCTCAAGTTCCATCGCGTCGTGGGATGGATTTACGTATCGGGTGCGATGGTCCTGGCCCCGCTGGGCACCTACATTCAGTACTTCGAGGAGCGCATGGGTGAGGCGCGTTCCTTCACCCTGGCGGCTGCGGCCGATGCGGCGCTGCTGTTGCTGACCACCAGCATCGCCTTGTGGTTTATCCTGCACCGCCAGATTACCCAGCATCGCCAATGGATGACCCGCAGCTATGCCGTCGCGCTGATCTTTCTGGAAGTGCGTGTTATTGGCGGGCTCACGGGATGGGACGCCACCTCCAAAGGCAGCGAAATCATTGTTTGGATGTGCGTGATCTTCGCGGTCCCGCTGGCGGACATCGTCCTGCAGTGGCAGGATTTCCGTCACAAGAAGCCGGCGTTAGAGAAGAAGCGGGCAGCGGCAGCGTAGACGGCAGGGCTGCTGTGCCCTGATACACAGCGAAACACATTAATGATGGCTTCATTAACTTATTCAGGAAGGAAAAGGAAAAGGATGAAAGGGAAGGCAGGAAGAGTCTTTGCAGGTCTTTGTACGCTGGCCATGGTGGCAGTCTGGGTCATGCCGGCGCTCGCACAGGAGGTTAAGGAAAAGCCGCCGATGTACACGTATGTTGGCGACTGGGCCATTCCCCGCGCGCAGTGGGCGGAGATGGAGAAAAATACCGCGGACGACGCGAAGATCCTGGACGCGGCTGTTGCCAGCGGAACCATTGTGGCTTATGGCAATGATGTGAACCTGGTACACCAACCAGATGCCCAGACCCATGATGACTGGTGGTCGGCCATGTCGATGGCTGGATTGCTCAACGTGCTGGAGCAGTTCTACAAGGCCGGCGGCACCACTTCTCCGGTCCTGGCCAGCGCCACGAAGCACTCCGACACCATTTTCGTCAGCCGCTATTACAACTGGCACGCGGGATCGTGGAAGGGTGTGTACACGCACGGGGCGTCCTACAAATTGAAGGCGGACGCTCCCGACGACGCAGTAGAGATGATCAGCAAGAACCTGGTGGTACCGCTGATGGAGAAGATGCTGGCCGACGGCACGATCCACGAGTATGAAGTAGACACCCAGGCCATCCACAGCGAATCGCCCAACATGTTTTGGATCTTCTACATCACCGCCGACGCAAGCGGCCTGGACAAGGTCAACGCGGCGCTGCGGGAGACCATGAAAGCCAATCCGCTGGGCGGCCCGGCGTTTGGGTCGATGGTGGACTTCAGCGCCCACCGCGACGAGCTGGCGCGCACCAACGCCACGTACAAGTAGTTTTTGCTATTCCCCTTTCGCGAGCGGCCCTTTGGCAGCCGCTCGCGGGTGGTTTCTCTGGCGGTCACTTGGGGACTTAAAGGTTGCCTCTCGCGCTCCAAGGTGCACGCGTCGTTGGACATTCTGGATTCTACCGGTTGGTTTGCTGGCACTTTTAGAATTCCTGGCACGGTTGAGCTCACAGGTAAGGATCAGGTTGCTTAACGAGGCGAGGAATGCCGTTTGTCCGGCGAAAGGAGGTCCAAAATCATTCAGTATCGCTGGCGGATTAGAGGAACCCTGGAAACAACCTTAGTGCTTGTTCTCTTCCTGGCGCCGAAGTTTGCCCAGGCACAGAGTTACAAAGTACTTCATAACTTTACTGGCGGAGAGGATGGTGGAAACCCCTACACGGGGTTGACGATCGACAAAGCGGGGAATCTCTATGGCACAACCGCGGCTGACGCCAACGGGGGTTCCGGCTTTGGGGGCGTCTATAAGATGAAGCACGTGGGCGCAGGCTGGGTCTTCAGCCCGCTCTATAGTTTTGCGGGAGGCAGTGACGGCGCTGCACCATTCTCGCCGGTGGAATTCGGCCCGGATGGCAGTCTCTACGGCGCCACCAATCAGGGGGCAGAAGGTGGGTGTTATCTGGGCAAGGGCTGCGGCACAGTTTTCAAGCTGCAGCCTGCGGCGTCAGCTTGCAAATCCGCAATTTGCCCGTGGTCGGAAACCGTGCTCTATCGCTTTACCGGTGGCAGTGATGGAGGGAATCCCAATGGCCCCCTGGTTTTTGACCAGAGCGGCAACGTGTATGGAACGGCAAGGCGAGGTGGTCAGGGAGTTTGCGACGGCAATGGCTGCGGGACGGTATACAAACTGACCCACTCGGGTAATAGCTGGATGCAAAGCGTCTTGTACACCTTCACGGGAGGCAACGACGAAGGACTGCCGGACAGTGGGGTGATCTTTGACCCATCCGGCAACCTGTACGGCACGACCCAAGGATGCGTTGGCGACACGGGGACGGCCTTCGAATTGACCCCGGCGGGATCCAGCTGGAACTACAGCACCATCTTCACCTTTGGTGGATCAGTTGGTGATTGTCCCGTCGCCGGTCTGATTCTTGACCCATTGGGCAATCTTTACGGCGCCACTGCGCTTTCCGCAGCGGCCTTCGAGCTGACTTTCTCCGGCGGCATCTGGACGTTGAATCGGTTCCTTGCCCTGGGCAGCGGCGGAGGCGACTGCGGGCCCCAGGCCGCCCTCGTCATGGACAGCCAGGCGAATCTCTACGGCACAACCTATTGTGGCGGCGCGAACGGTCTCGGATCAGTTTTCAAGCTGACGCCTTCGAACGGCGCTTGGACGTACACCGACCTCCACGACTTTGCCGGCAGCGACGGGGCTAACCCATATGGCAGCTTGGTGCTGGACGGCAGCGGCAATCTGTATGGCACCGCCTCCATGGGCGGCACGGGGATGGCCTGCAATGGTGGCTGCGGCGTGGTGTTCGAGATTACGCCGTAATCAAGGCGCTCCGGTC
>Ga0335077_10012067_pt1 | contig 10798 bp, 14 predicted proteins | sample Lox_Sample_31_FD_207151 | JGI IMG/M metagenome (GOLD analysis project Ga0335077, IMG submission 207151) | Soil microbial communities from Loxahatchee National Wildlife Refuge, Florida, United States - Lox_Sample_3.1 | ecosystem: Environmental > Terrestrial > Soil > Wetlands | place: USA...
GATGGCAACGATCCGGCGGCCCGGACGATTGACCTCGTCGATGCTTTTGATCGTTGAACCTGCCGGCACAAGATAGGTGCTCTCGATGAAATAATAAGCCGGGCCGAAATCAACGCGCTTCGCACGTTCCGCGTCTTGCGGCATGAAAGCAATGTCGCATTCCCCTTTCGCGACAGCTTCCGTGACCTGGCCTGAATTTTCGTAGACCTGCAGGGCGAGCGGCAACTTCAGTGCCGTGGCGAAGCTGCGGATCAGATCGACGGTAACGCCTTTCACGTCGTCCTTGCCGTCCTTGATGGCGAAAAAGGCCGAAGCTGCCGGCGCCGCGACCACGCCGCCACGAAGTTTGCCCGTTGGGGCGAGCTGTTTGAGGTCTTCCGGGCTCGTCATTGCGTCGCATTTACCACGCGTCGAAGGCGTCGGCTACCGCGCGAGGCTAATGCGGCCGGTAGTCCTGATTGGTGAAGGCCGGCTGCGTTGGCCGTCTAATAACAATAAAACCATTTCCCGTCCCTTGATGGCAGGCATTGCAAGCGGCTGTGAGCTTGTCATAGCCGCTAGTGAAAGCTTTGTAGTCTTTGGCCTCGATGGATTTTTCGAGCGCGGCGATCTCCTTGGTGATGACCGCATCAACCATCTCTGCGAGAGGTAAATTCTTGAAGGTCGGGACGAAATCCTGCACGTCGCCCATAATCTCCTTGATTTCGCCGAGCTGATATTCGGCAAGCGGCCAGTTGCGCGCCTTGGCGGCGAACCAGAGCTTGTTGTGCTCAATCAGAATCACATTCATGAATTGCTCGAGGCCAGGCACAAAAGCCTTCGGCATATCCTTTCCCGCTTCCTTTGGCGCTTCCTTGGCCGGAGGCGTCGGCACTTGTGCGCCGACAGTGAGCGGCAACAGCGTTACGGCGAGCACGATCCCGATTGTTCGGCGTTGCATCGGCGGCCTCGTTTTGATGAGTGCGGCGAAATTTGTGTCACCGCACCGGCCGCGATGCAAGTCACGGAAACAACATTAGAATATGTCTAATGAAGCCGTATAGGATTATCATGCGTATGTCCTATGCGTGATCTTGCACTGATCTGAAATCAGAGGTGGCGGAATGAAATTTATTCTGGGAGTTTTCGTTGGCGCCGCATTGATGGTTAGCAGCGCCTATTTGCATGACACCGGCGTGGTGCGGGCCGGCCCGAAGCAGCCGCTTGTGAATTGGGACACGGTCATCGGAATGTGGCGGCGGTGAGCCGGTTTTCCCGCTACATCCTAAACACCCCGAATTTCGTTTCCGGCACCGGCGCATTGAGCGCGGCGGAAAATGCCAGCGCCAGCACCCGGCGCGTTTCCAACGGCGCGATAATGCCGTCGTCCCACAGCCGCGCAGTCGCATAATAAGGGTTGCCCTCTGTCTCAAACTGGTCGCGCAGCGGTTGTTTGAATTCTTCCTCCTCCACTTCCGACCATTTTCCGCCACCGGCCTCGATATTGTCGCGCTTGACGGTGGCGAGGACGCCCGCAGCTTGCTCGCCCCCCATGACGGAGATGCGCGCGTTAGGCCATGTGAACAGAAACCGGGGACCATAGGCACGGCCGCACATGCCGTAATTTCCGGCACCATATGACCCGCCGATGATTAGGGTGATCTTGGGAACCTGCGCGCAAGCGACCGCAGTCACCATCTTTGCGCCGTCCTTGGCAATGCCGCCGGCCTCATAGTCGCGTCCAACCATGAAACCAACGATATTTTGCAAGAACAGGAGTGGGATGCGGCGCTGGCAGCACAACTCGATAAAATGTGCGGCCTTGAGCGCACTCTCCGAAAAAAGAATCCCGTTGTTGCCAAGAACGCCTACCGGCATTCCGTGAATATGCGCAAAGCCCGCAACTAGTGTCGAACCGTAAAGCGCTTTGAATTCGTCAAACTCGGAAGCGTCCACGATTCGCGCAATAACCTCACGCACATCGTATTGTTTCTTCAGATCGACGGGTACAATCCCGTCCAACTCGGCCGCGTCGAGCAAAGGGTCGTGCGATTTTACCAGCTGAATGTCCACGGTTTTTTTCGTGTTCAAGTTGGCGACGATACGACGTGCCAAGCTCAATGCATGATGATCGTCCTGCGCATAATGGTCGGCCACACCGGATTTGCGCGCATGAACATCAGCGCCCCCAAGCTCTTCAGCGCTCACGACCTCACCGGTTGCAGCTTTCACCAGCGGCGGGCCGCCGAGAAAGATCGTACCCTGATTCTTGACGATGATCGTTTCGTCCGACATGGCCGGCACATAGGCGCCGCCGGCGGTACATGAGCCCATCACGACCGCTATTTGAGGAATTCCACGAGACGATAGGGTCGCCTGGTTATAGAAAATGCGACCGAAATGCTCGCGGTCGGGGAAAACCTCGGTTTGATGCGGCAGGTTGGCTCCGCCACTATCGACCAGATAGATGCAGGGCAACCGGTTTTCGCGCGCGATCTCCTGAGCGCGGATATGTTTTTTGACCGTCATGGGAAAATAGGTGCCGCCCTTGATGGTGGAATCGTTGCAGACCACCACGCATTCGCGGCCCTCGATGCGGCCGATGCCGGTGATCATCCCCGCTCCGTGGATCGGCTCGTCATACATGCCATTGGCGGCGAGAGGTGAAAGCTCGAGAAAAGGTGAGCCGGGATCGATTAGATTCATCACCCGGTCGCGCGGCAACAGCTTGCCCCGGCCGACATGACGTTCGCGCGCACGCTCCGATCCGCCCAAGGCTGCTTCGGCGCGCCGCATCTGCAACTCCGACACCAGCGCGCGCATTCGTTCGGCGTTGGCGCGAAACTCGGTGGTGTTCTTATCGATTGATGACGACAGAATCGCCAAGGGCCCCTCCTGTGACAAGGAAAGTTGCCTTGATGGAACCGGGAACGCAATGGCGAACGTCCCATGTTTCAATTCGGTAATCAGCGGAACCCACCGTCCGCCCGGACGTTTTCTCACGAGGTCTCGACATCGTCGGGAAGTTCGAGGGGCATCCAGAGGAGGACTCCGTGAGGAACGCTAAATTGTTGTCGACCGTAGCAGTGGCGTTGTTAATGAGCGCCGGCGCCGCATCGGCACAGGGGATGGGTAAAGACACCCCGGAACGTGCGCCCGCAGCGCAGCAAAGTGCGCCGGCCGAAAAGGTCGCACCTTCACTGAAGGGTGGCGAACACAAAGCGCCGCAAACGACCGGACAAGCCGCGCCCGAGCTGAAATCCGGCAAGCCAAAAGAGACGACCGGTCAGTCGCCAAGGTCTGACGCTGACGAGAAGGCACAGGCCCCCACCCGGTCAATGGACACGAACCACAAGTCCGGTACGCCTGCAACCGGCAAGCCGGATATGAAGGTAGATAATGCCCGTTCCAAGACCGAGCAGAACGCCCAAAGTCCGAACGGCGCGGCGTCGAAATCAACTCAATCGACGACTGAGCAAAACCGGACCACGACCGGTCAGGGCGCAGCAAGCGGGTCGGCAAAGCTTTCGACCGAGCAACGCACCAAGATCACCTCGATCATCAAAGAGCAGAAGGTGGAACGGGTGAATCTGAACGTGTCAGTATCCGTCGGAACGCGCATCCCCGCGAGTGTCCGCGTGCATCCATTACCTCAGCAGGTCATCGTGATATATCCAGAGTGGCGTGGTTACGATTACATTCTGGTCGGCGAGGAAATCGTGATCATCAATCCGCGTACGCACGAGATCGTCGCTGTCATCGAAGCCTAGTCTAAAACACGATGGTAATTGGTTGGCGGCCGGGAACTTTCCCGGCCGCTCGCCATTTCGTCGCCTTGGGTTGAAATTTTTTTCCAAAATCAGGCCAGGTTCCGGGAACGCCATTCGTTTGCGTCCGTTGTTCCGAATGCCACAAGCCGGCATCACCCCAAAGGAGGCAGTCGATGAAATCGTTGACCACTCTCACCGCCATCGCCGCACTTGTCGCCGGTATTTCTTTTGCCCAGGCACAAGGTACGATGGGTTCGCCCTCTTCGGGCAGCAGCATGCAGAAATCGCAGACGATCGGCAGCTCGCCGTTCTGCATCGGTACCTCCGCAAGCGGCACGCTCAATTGCAAATATGCAAGCATGGCAGCATGCGAAAAAGATGCGAAGCCGCAGAACCTGAATTGCTCGCCCAATCCCAACAAGAGCACGACCGGTTCAAAACAGTAACAGTCAGTCAGTGAGTAGTCGCGTAGTTGCCCCGCGCCGATAATCGGCGCGGGGTTTCAGTTATTTATTCCTATCGAAATCCCGGTCGAAGCGCGCATGGAACGCGTTGCTATGTGCCAGCGTTTACCTTTTTGAGACAGTCAAACAGGAAAACGAGGAGCACAATGAATAAAGATCGCGTGCAAGGCAGTGTCGAACAGGCAAAAGGCAAAATAAAAGAGGTGGCCGGCAAGACGACCGGCGACACCAAGCTCGAAGCCGAAGGCAAGGCGCAGAAGGCCGCAGGCAAGCTGCAAAATACAATTGGCGGAATGAAGGATGCGGTAAAGCAAGCCGTCGACGATTGACGGCTGGCGGACCGCACGCTTTGAGCGAAGAAGCCCGGCAGTTCGCCGGGCTTCCCATTTTGGATGCTTCACCTCTGCGTCGGTCGCGACTAGGCTTGTCGTTTATCGATCGCGGAGGGACTCATGGACGCCCGGTTCGACAACTACAGGGACCTCAAACTGAAACTCGACGGCATCGTGCCGCCCGGCTATGGCTTTCACCGCAATCTGCTGTTCGACGCACTTTACAGCTCGTTGCCGCGTGATCCGCAAGTTAAGGTGCAGATCTACAATGCCGAGATCGTGCCGGGCGGTTACACAAATTGGCATTGCCATAACGGCGCGGCATTTTTTGTGGCGCTACAAGGCGTGTTCGAAGCACATTTTCAGGAAGGGGTGCTGGTGAAGGCAAAGGCCGGCGACTGCTATTCAGAGCCGATCGCCAAATTTCACCGCGGGCATAACCCACATCCCGAACTGCCGTATCTTTGCATCGGCGTCTGCTTCACGTCCCCCGACCGAGAGCACGTAACCAATTCGGTCGAGCGGCCCTGGTGAGCCAAAGTGTCCCGTAAGAATGCGGTCAGCGCCGGCATCCTGGTCTTCCGCCGCAAACGGCGGCTTGAATTGCTGCTTGCCCATCCCGGCGGCCCTTACTGGCGCAGTAAAGACGACGGCGCCTGGTCAATTCCCAAGGGAAACGTGGAATCCGGCGATTTGCTTGCCTGCGCCAAGCGCGAATTCAACGAGGAAACCGGCCTCGTGGCCGACGGAAAGTTCGTCGCGTTATCGCCGCTGCGTCAAAAGAGCGGGAAAACAGTACATGCATTTGCGCTCGAGGCTGATTTCGATATCGCCGCATTTGCCAGCAACATGTTCGAAATGGAATGGCCACCGCACTCAGGCAAACACCAAAGCTTTCCTGAAGTCGATCGTATCGCCTATTTCAGCCTTGCTACTGCCCGCAGAAAAATCTTGCCGGGGCAACGCGCTTTCATAGACGAATTGGTGACCCAGCTTCAGATCTAAACCCGTCGTACCATCGGCCAATCGACCTCATCTTCGGCGAGCACCCAGGTTTCTTTGAGCGCCGCTGCGTGCCATTCGCGCCATGCCGGCAATGCCCTGACCGCATCCATATACACTCTCGTCGTGGGGGTAACCGCGACACCGTACGTATGGAGGCGCGCCACGACCGGCGCATACATGGCATCGGCCGCGCCGAAACGGCCGAACAAAAATGGTCCGCCGCTTTTCTGGCCGTGATGCGCGCGGCATTCAGCCCATATGGCCTCAATACGCTGCACGTTGGCCGCCGCCTCGGGAGTCAGTTCGCGCTTGATCACCGGGCGCCACATATTCATCGGCATGAGCCGGCGCAAAGGAAGAAAACCCGCATGCATCTCATTGGATATGGCGCGTGCAACCGCTCGTGCTGCGCTGTCTGCCGGCCAAAGCCCGGCGTCGGGAAGTTTTTCCGCGAGATATTCCAGGATTGCCAACGATTCCCATACCCGTACATCACCATCCACCAGCGCCGGCACCTTGCCGGTGCCGGACACCGGCCCGACAACTTGCTTGAAATTGGGGGCGTTGAGCGAAATCACGGTCTCTTCAAACGGAATGTTCGCGACTTTCATGGCGATCCACGGCCGCATCGACCAGGAGGAATAGTTCTTGTTGCCGATGATCAGTTTCAGAGCCATCACAGCCGCTCTCTATTTGCGCTCTTCGACAGGCCCGCCGGCCTTCTTCCAGGCACCAAAGCCGCCCTTGATATGCGCAACGGGTTTAAGTCCCATGCGCTGCGCGGTCTGAGCGGCAAGTGCGGAGCGCAAACCGCCGGCACAAAAGAATACGAATTTCTTGTCCTGCGCGAACACCGGCTTGTGATACGGGCTTTGCGGATCGATCCAGAACTCAAGCATGCCGCGCGGGCAATGGAAGGCGCCTGGTACCTGGCCGTCGCGTTGCAATTCACGAATATCGCGGATATCCACCAGGACCGTGTCGTCGCGGCCGGCAAGTTTGATGGCTTGTTCGACCGGCAGCGTTTCGATCTCCCGCTCGGCGGCATCACATAAGGCCCTGTATCCGACGGTGATGTTTTGCGGCATTGCTAGTCTCCCTGAGCGCGTATGCTGGCAGAGCCCTCCCCCGCACTCAAGCCGAGCGGTTGAAGCCAGCCGCGCAAGAAGGCACCATTAGCCGCATCGAACATTTTGACGGACCATGACAGCCCTCACCTTGCCTGACCTTGCCGCCTGCGCCTGGTTCCTCAGCGCCTGGATTGTTTATTCGATTGTGATCGAAAGAAGCGCGAAAGGCCGTACCAGCCTTAACGCGCTGATGAATGACTATCGAAACGAATGGATGGAGCGTTTGCTGGAGCGCGACATGCGCATGGTCGATGCGCAAGTTACCGCAGCGCTACAAAATGGCACAGCGTTCTTCGCATCGACCAGTCTGATTGCCATAGGCGGCGCGCTGACACTGCTACGCTCCAGCGACGAAGTCATGACTGTCATGTCGCTGTTGCCGTTCGGCGCCACGCCATCGCGCGGGTTGTGGGATATCAAGATGATGGGGCTGATTATCATTTTCGTCTATGCATTTTTCAAATTTGCCTGGTCGTACCGGCTCTTCAATTATTTCGCCATCATGGTCGGCGCCGCACCCCTGGCCGCCGAAAAAGACACTCCGGCAGCGCAAGCTTTCGCGCACAGGGCGGCAAGGCTTTGCGCTGATGCGGGCCGGCATTTCAATCGTGGCCAGCGCGCCTTTTTCTTCGCACTCGGCTATCTCGGGTGGTTTCTCGGCCCGGTGCCTTTTGCGCTATCGACTGCCGGCATACTCGTCGTGATGTGGCAGCGGCAGTTTGCGTCCGACGCGCGCAAGGCATTCGATACGAATGTCGGGCTAATGGCGCCCGCACTGAAACAGCGTAATGTCAAGACATCCCCATCAAGACGGCGATAGAGGCGACGATCAGCACTGCCAGCAACGCAGCGAGTATCGTGACGAGCCGCTGATCGCTATCTCCGCCGATGTCCTGATGGCCGGATGATTCCGTCGACGCCGATGAATGGAAATCCGGTGACATGAGCGCCCCCTTTTTCAAACGCATCATTCGATGGTGCGCGAGCACGCCTACGCGGACTCGGGCGCACGAATCGCCCGGATTGATAAGGTTATCATTATTTTGATGTTCAACCCGCTGCCAGGTCCGCGAGCCGGAGTTGGACGCGCTCCTCGCCTTGCCAGCGGTCAACAGCAATTTGGCCGGCGGCATGCACGGCTCGGCCACGATTTTCCAAAAGCGCTTTGCCAAGAGGCTGACCAGCAGCGCGGAAGGCAATCGTATTCACGAATTTTCCATCGCTTGAACGAAGGCGCGCGCGGATATGGTTTTCGCCGACTGGATCGGCATACACAAGCGAATGCCCTGGCAGCGCCAGCAGCGGTTCCGGATTACCCGCGCCGTATGGGCCGGCGCGCGACAGCAGACCCGCAAGCGCCAGGTTGAAGCCCCCGGCTGCAACCGCGCCATCGATCAACAGTGCGCACTCCCGTCGTCGTGCGGCCTCGACTGGCGCCGCAAGCGCATCTTCGAGAAAGGCACGAAAGGCGCCGAGTGCGTCCTTCTTCAGGGTCACACCGGCGGCCATTGCATGGCCGCCGCCCTTGAGCAAAAGTCCTTCTTGCACTGCGCGGCGAACCGTGCGGCCAAGATCAACCCCGGGAATCGATCGCCCGGACCCCGTTCCGATGCCGCCGGGTTCTAACGCAATCGCAAATGCGGGCCGGCCATAGCGCTCCTTGAGGCGCGCGGCAACCAACCCGACCACGCCGGGGTGCCAGCCTTCCGCGGCGGTGACGACCACCGCGCCCTTCTCTTCGAGCCCAAGCGCGGCAAGCGCCTCGGCCTCTGCTTGTGCCAAGGTCGCCTGCTCAATTTGCTGGCGTTCACGATTCAATCGATCGAGCTCAGCGGCAATCCGCGCAGCTTCGCTCGGGTCTTCCTCAAGGAGAAGGCGCACGCCGAGGTCCGCCCGGCCAATGCGACCGCCGGCGTTGATGCGTGGACCGAGCAGAAATCCCAGATGCCAGGGATCTGGCGGACCACTCAGGCGTGCCGCGTCCATAAGCGCGGTGGCACCGGGATGCTCGCGCCGCCTGAGCGCGATGAGCCCCTTGGCCACGAAGGCTCGATTGAGGCCGTGCAGCGGAACTACGTCGGCGACTGTACCGAGCGCCACAAGATGCAAGAGCGAGAGCAGATCGGGCTCGACGCGCAAGTCCGTCCAAAAATTGCGCCGGCGCAGTTCGCGTGTGACGGCGGCCAATGTGAGGAACACCAGCCCGACCGCGGCCAGATGCCCAAGCCCGGACAGATCATCGGCCCGGTTCGGATCGACGATGGCGACAGCTTCGGGAAGTTTTTCGTCGGCCTGGTGATGGTCGATCACCACCGTATCAAGGCCAAGCTTCCTGGCTTCTGCGAGCGGTTCGATGCTGGTGATTCCGCAATCCACCGGAATGAGCAATTTGACGCCGCGTTCCGCCAAGGAACGGATGGCATCAACATTCGGTCCGTAACCTTCAAAAATGCGATCCGGGATATGAACGATCGGATCCAGCCCGCAATGCCTCAGGTAACGGCTTAGCAGCGCTGAGGCGGTGGCGCCGTCGACGTCATAATCACCGAAGATGGCGACACTCTCGCCACGCACAACGGCGTCGGCAATTCGTGTCGATGCGGCTTCCATATCGGTCAACGTGTGGGGGTCCGGCATCAGCCGCCTGATGGTCGGATCGAGGAAGCTCTCGACCTGGTCAACCTCCACATTCCGGCCAGCCAGGACACGCGCCAGCAATTCGTCCAGACCATGACGTTGCGCGATCGCCAGCGCACGCGCCGACCCCCGCTCGTCGAGACGGTCGCGCCATATCCGCCCGGTCAACGACTGTTCTACACCGAGGAACGTGCGGTCACCGAGATTGAACTGTACTGCTGGCAGCGCCATCGCTGGAGGACCATTACGGGAGCCCAAACACTCCGCCGAGAATCGTTTGCCGGAAGTCCAATATAGTGACCTACACAACGGCCCGCATCATCCGGCTACGTCGGCGTGGATACGCAGCAACTCCGGAATGGTTGCGGGGTTCCGCCGGCCAAAACCGCATTCTGTCGCGATCGAAAAGTTCTTTGCATGCCGCTCGGCGGTCGCCAGCCGTTTGCGCGTTCCGGCGACACCGTCGGTGTGATGCACCAGGCCGAGGCACAACTCGGTTTCAGGCCTGAGGCGCAGCCGTGCAAGCGGCGCAAAGTAGGCGTCGTCGCTGCGGTCGCGCGGCACCGGCATATGAATGAGATTGATCGGTCGTTTGATATCGGCCGACAGGCGGTTGGCGACGTCGACCATATCGGCCATGTCGATGGGTTCGACGACATGCTTGTGATCGGAATCGCCGTAACAGAAATGAAACAGCAACTCGATGTCAATCGGCACGCGCCCGGCCAGATCGGTGAGGATCGCGGAGAAGCGCGTCAGCATTTCCGCGCGGTTGTTGCCGTAGGCATTGGGTTCACCACGCTGCAATCGCGCGAACACGGCTGACGCCACGTCGAACTGGATGGCGATCTGGTCATGCGGCAGCGTCGCCGCAATCTTGTCGATCTCGCGCTTGAGGGCTTCGTTGAACAGAGGATCGAGCGGTTGATGCAGGTCGTCCTGCAGGAAAAGCCAAATCACCGAATGCGCCGGGACCAGATCAATCTGGAAGCGCACGTTTGGCGCGATCTTGCCGGCACGCTTGAGCGCGGCAAACTCGGCGTAAGACTGCTTCGCCACATCGGCATAAAACAAATTATCGAATACAACATCGCGCACCGTCTTGGCGGGCCTGAGCCGATAACGGATACGCGCAGTGCCGGTGGCGTGAATACGGAAAAGCTCATCGGATTTTTCCAGCGCTGGATTGTCGGCGAAGACCGGCTCGAGCCACGTGATCCAGTCGGAGCGCTCGCCGGTTTCGCCGTCGGGAATGCGCTTGAGGCGTGGGCCGAGTGCCGCACTCGTGGCTTCGAAGACTTCGCGCGCGCTGCCGAGTGGCACGCTGCCAACGAGATGAACATGGCGCATCAGACCCCCCCGCTTGCGATAACGCGAGACTAGCAGGGCGGCGATCGGAGATGACAAGAGAGCGCGCGAAGATTCCGCCCCGCATGGCGGGACAGACTTGGATAGGCTATCGCCCTTCTCTCAATCCAAAT
>Ga0335077_10012068_pt1 | contig 10798 bp, 7 predicted proteins | sample Lox_Sample_31_FD_207151 | JGI IMG/M metagenome (GOLD analysis project Ga0335077, IMG submission 207151) | Soil microbial communities from Loxahatchee National Wildlife Refuge, Florida, United States - Lox_Sample_3.1 | ecosystem: Environmental > Terrestrial > Soil > Wetlands | place: USA: Florida...
CGGCGCCTTCGTGGGGTCGTCGGCTAGTCTGGTCTAGGCTTCAATCATATGTGGAAGATGCCTTGGGATTCCCAACAAGAACGCTTGAGATCCCCGGTTCAAATCCGGGCGACCCCATTTTCTATACAGCTCAGAATGAACTCGGTTCGACTAGAGGGGCGTGATTCTGGCTAATTGGAATCATGCACGCTTGGCCAACTCTGATTCTGGGATGGGTTGAACTTTGAAAGCTTATCTTGTTTCGGGCACTCTGATTGCATTACTCATTGCTTCCTATGCTGGAGCTTCCCAGGCCTTGACAGATCCCGTCCCACCTGTGGCAATGACGCTGGCTGCCCTCTTGGAGTTAGTGGCTGTGCAAGCCGCGCTGGCTATGAAAGGCTAGGTCTGATAGGATGCCGCTGCCGGGGTATCACACCGCCCTAGCCTCTTTCGCAGCTCCTGAGCCATAAGCGCTAGACGAAGGCGTATACCTCTGGGTCTCGCTCAGTACGTCGCAAAATCGTTCTATCCTCGAATGAACTCAACAGTGCAAGGAACTAGGTTGCCTCAAAGCGAACGAAGACTCGCTGCGAACATGTTCATAATCAAGTAATATGCTGTGTATGTGAGAGTCGAGACTACGTTGTCTCGTGCGGCGAACGCTTGTTCGATTCGACTCGTCTTTACTGAAAGCGCTCAATGGTTCAGGTCCTGGGACACCCCTAGGGACCTGACAGAATCCAGCACAGGATAGCCTTCCAGAACAATACTCTGCGTGATTCCGTCACAAGCTACACACCCTGTCATCGCTTTCATGAGACGATTTACAATGTCACGTCCAACATTTGCCGATCCGGCGAACCTTCCAGAGCCTGGACTGGCAGAACTAGTCCGCGAAGATCCCAACCCAGGTGGCTGCAAGAGGCACTGCCACTATCCCACCGTCCCGATGGGAAGACACTCTGGGAAGAGCAACGTCTTGCAGGGATGCATCTGTATGAGGAACCGCACGCCCTGCGACTTTGAATGGGACCCACAAGGAAGGGGTTTCTGCAAGAATTGCCACCATGCAACCAGTCTGACGGTAAAGGCAGCCGAGTGCATGCTACCTTACTAAGGCGTTCCTAGCGGCCGATCCTAGCCGATCTTGATCAAATCGTAGCATCCCCGTTCCTAGCGGAGACCATTGGAATGCGTGTTGCGTCCGCCAATGCGGGGTTCGCTCGGATTGGACGGGATTACCGTGCAAATCCATTTCTCACTTGCACACCCCACAACGTGCTGAGGGGTTTCACGAAAGCGAAGGCTGCAGTCGCCTCAGGATTCTTCTCCAGGCGAGGGAGAGAAACAGGCAGGGCACGAATGCAACAGCAATCAACGTCAATGGTGCCGTGTCCTGCGGCAAGAAGCCTGAGAAGCCCATCCAAGAAGCGCCAAGCACGCTCATGGCAAGGCCCAAAATGAGGTACTTGCCCATGTTCACCACGCGCCCAAAGTACTCGACTGACCTCCTGTCCGACCTGCCCAACGCCGACTTCTCCGCGTACGAAACGACGAGGATCGCCTCGATGACATCACCGAAGTGCAACGTCAGACCCATCACGAAGACCAAGATGACAAACGGAAGCGAGATATCAGGAGAGTGTACGTACAATACACCTATCCCGAGCGCAATGATAACGATGCCGAGCATGGCACCCACCATGAAAACCGGCTGGTTTGCCACCTCGTGGGCAGCATTGTAAAGGCCCCTGAATGACCGGCTGTCCGAGTACCTGCTTTCGAGCGACGTATTCACTCTGTCGTCGAATCTCCTCCTAGTGAGAATCCGCTTAGCCCTGGTATCAGCGGCCCACGAGTATGCCACGAGGAAGGCGAACAGCACGCCACCCACGACCAACGCGAAATCGGCGTTCGCGAGAGTGGGCAATGTCAGTCTCGGGGCCGGCTCTGAGAGCAGGAGTTAAGCCTTGGTCGCAGACACCGACATGGTTTCCCCCCGGAAGTCTGACGATCTGACGCAACTTTTTTCACACACAGATCCACTGCCAGAATGGAAGCGAATTTGTTTTGACCAATGGTTGCCATACATTGATATACGAACATCGGTCAGGGTGGAACCCGATTTGCAGGCGGCTCCTCGAAGGGTAAAGACCATCTACAGTGTGATTGCGTCTCCGCAAAGGCTCGAAATACTCAGGATCCTGAACATCAAGGGCCCTCTGACCTACAGCGCGCTGAAGACCCTTGCGGGGTTCAAGTCGAAGAAAGAGTCAGGAAAGTTTGCGTACCACCTCAGGAAGCTGGTCAAGCAGCTCCTCATCCAGCTCAACAGGCAGGAGAGGAAGTACACGGTCACCAACCTCGGAAGGCTGGTGCTCAACCTCACGCGCCAGATTGAAGAGCAGTCGCTGGTGGAAAGCGGGAAACTCTACGTGAGGACGTCTCATCAGACAATGGAAGAGTTCAACGCCAACAAGATTCTGCAGTCGCTCGTAAAAGAGGCGGGGATGCCCGTTGAGCTGGCCCAGAAGATCACGAGCGAAACCGAGTCCAGGCTGTACAAGTTCCAGACCCAGTATCTAACAGCTCCTCTCATACGGGAAATCGTGAACGCGCTTCTTGTCGAGCACAGCATGGAGGAGTACAGGCACAAGCTGACGAGGCTCGGGATGCCCATCTACGACGTGACCCAGCTGCTGGGGAAGGCGGGGGACGATGGAGGAAACGTCGAATCGCTCATACACCAGACGGGGAAGCAGGTCTTCTCTGAGTATCTCCTGCTCGAGCAGCTGCCGAGAGACGTGGCGGACGCGCACCTCTCGGGTGACATCCACATCACCAACGCCGGGTCCTGGGGGCTCACTCCTGACACGGTTTTCGTCGACCTCCTCTCGATAAGAGGCGGCGGGATCAATCCGAGGGGCAAAATCCCGAACGCCTCCATGATACCCAATCCAGAGAGCGTGGAGAGAGCACTGAATGCGGTGCTTAACATGGCTTCCATGATAACCCGCGAGGTGTCGGACGAGGTCACGTTCCGGAACTTCTTGCAGTACCTGGGTCCCTACTGCAAGTCCAGGGGGAAGCGGGAGTTGGAGTCAGTGTTGTTGAGGTTCTTCGAGACCGTCGGGTCACCGGTGGCGGGCTCGGTGGGGCCAGCGCTCAGCCTGGACCTGAACCCATACAGGCACGACGACGTGCCTCGCGATGTGATGGACAAGACCCTAGATGCCGCTCTGGGCGCCTACAGGAGCTACGTCGAGGAGACTCCTAGGCCCGACGTGCGCCTTCTTCTGGCCAAGCCGAACAGGGTGGACGACACCAAGGTACTGAAGGACGCGGCCTCGATAATATTCAATGGAGGCAGGATAGCATTCTGCTCGTCGGACCAGCGGAGGAGCTTCTTGGGGCTGAACGCCAATGTGCTCTCGCCAGAGTCCCAGGCGGACAATGTGAGCGTGCTCCACGGGCTCAGCCTAAACCTCCCGCGGTTGGCCTATGACTCCAACCAGGACGAGACATACTTCAGGGCGAAGCTGGCGCTTCTCATCGGGGTGGCTGCCGACGCCCTCTCGACAAGGCGGAGGCTGATAGAGAGGACGCTGAAGCGAAGCCTACTCCCCTTCTTGGCCTCGGGATCGGACGCGGTCACTTCCGACACCATGCCTCTGATCATGAACCTAGTCGGCCTCGACGAGACCCTCGCGAGCCTGATCAGAGATCCCACCTTAGGTTCCCGCTACGAGTTGGCCGACAAGATTGTCGGCACGGCCACTCAGGTGGCGGACGACAAGTCTACCAAAATAGACAGGTTGGGCGTGGCAATGCTTGACCTAGATGGGGCGATGAGGCTCGCCGCCCTCGACTCGGAGAAGTACGGCAAGGCGAATCTGCAGCCGCTTCAGAAGGGAGCCTACACCCAGGCGCCGAGGCTGATGCTGGCGGACCTTGAGAACCCTGAGAAGATGGGCTACCTGTCGAAGCTCTCCGTGGTTCTCCACGGGGGAGTGTCGATGACACTCGACGGGTCAGCAGAAGAGGTCAGGGGAATCTACAACCTGATACTCAACGCGACCCCCAAGCTGCCATACTTCAAGGTAGACAGGACGATATCAGTGTGCAGGAACTGCGGCGCGAAGCTCCCCCAGAATTCGGCCAGGTGTCCCCGTTGCAAGTCGGTGGCCATGGCTCAGTATTCGACGGCAGCCTAGGCACCGCCAAGGTTCTCGACTTCTTGTCAAGAAGAGTTCACCGTGCAATGCCTCATGTTGCCGGTGCACTCCCTACGTCCTTGCGTGTTGGTTAATTTGTGGTAAGCCTAAGTTGAAATATATGCGTGGGGCCATGGGGTCAAGGTCAAGGTTATGGCGTCAATCGTTGAGCAACCACGTGACTCTCCGGATGCCGGAGAGCAGAAGGGAGAAGTAGCGCTTCCGGCGGAGACTCTAGCGGCGTTCGGCGGAGATGAACTGCGCGCTAGGGTCTTCTATGAGAAGTACGCCCTGAGAGACGCCCAGGGGAGGCAGACCGAGAAGCGCCCAGAAGACATGTGGCGCAGGGTCGCCAGGGAGCTCGCGTCGCCCGAGATGGATGAAGAGAAGAAGAAGGAATGGGCCTCGAAGTTCTACTGGCTCCTGGAGGACTACAGATTCGTACCCGGGGGGAGGGTGCTGTTCGGTGCAGGGCAAATGAGGAAGTCGACTCTCCTGAACTGCTACTTCTTCAAGATCAAGGAGGACTCCATTGAAGCGATATTCGAATGGTGCAAGGAAGCCGCCCGAACCTACAGCTTCGGAGGGGGAGTCGGGACAGACATCTCTGTCCTCAGACCCCGGGGGGCACCCGTGAACAACTCAGCGATCTACAGCTCCGGCGCGGTGTCTTTCATGGAGCTTCTTTCGACGACGACCGGGACCATCGGCCAGGCGGGGAGGAGGGGAGCACTGATGATAACAATCAGGGTCGACCACCCGGACGTGATGGAGTTCATCAACGTCAAGAAGGACCTCAAGAAGGTGAACTACGCCAACATCTCTGTGAAGATATCCGACGACTTCATGAGAGCGGTCGAGGCTGACGACGACTTCATGCTGTACTTCAAGAACGAGAAGGTTGAGATGAACAGGACTGTCAGGGCACGGGACGTGTGGAAGTCCCTGATCAAGGGCGCCTGGCAGTCGGCCGAGCCGGGGGTTCTGTTCTGGGACACCATCAAGCGGGACTCGACCACCGAGTACAACGGCATGGAAGTGCAGGGGGTCAACCCCTGCAGCGAGCAGACCCTCGAGAGCTACGGTTGCTGCTGCCTGGGCTCGGTCAACCTCAGCGTGTTCGTGAGGGACCCATTCACGGAGAGAGCAAGCATCGATTGGGACGGTCTCACGAGGGCTACCCAGTACGGGGTGCGTTTCCTCGACAACGTGCTCGACTACAACGCCGAAAGGCACCCGCTCCCCCAGCAGAAGGACGCTTCCCTGCACAGCAGAAGGGTAGGGGTCGGCATCACCGGGCTCGGCGACATGCTAATCAAGTTGGGACTGAAGTACGACGAAGACTCGACAATAGAGTTCGTGGACCACCTCTTCGAGAGAATCAAGAACGTAATCTACGACTACTCCACCGACCTTGCCAAGGAGAAAGGCAGCTTTCCTGCCTTCGACGCGGAGAAGCACCTCGCGCAACCCTTCATTTCGAAGCTCGACGAAAAGGTCAAGGAGAAGATTAGGACCCAAGGCATAAGGAACGCCGCCATCACAACGATCCCGCCTGTAGGTTCGGGATCAATTCTCGCAGGGACCAGCAGCGGTGTTGAGCCCGTCTTCGCTCTCTTCTACACCAGGAGGAGCAAGTCCCTTAGTGAGGGGGAGTTCAAGGTCTTCCACCCGCTGGTGAAGGAGTACATGGGGGCGACGGGGGCCAGGGACGAGAAAGAACTCCCCAACTACTTCGTGACCTCACACCAGATCAGGCCGGAGATGAGGGTGAAGATGCAGGCAACCATCCAGAGGCACATAGACACGGCCATCTCGAGCACCGTCAACCTGCCTGAGGAGATAACGCCTGAGGAGGTGGAGAAGATCTACCTACTCGCCTGGAGGACGGGGTGCAAGGGCATCACCGTCTACAGGGAGGGGAGCAGGGAGGGAATCCTAGAGACGGAGAAGGTGGTGAAGAAGATTGAAGCCCCCAGGGAAGATTTCGAGCGCCCCAAATTGATGGAGGGGAGGACGATCAAGCTGAGGCTCCCACAGGGGGGACTCTACGTTACGGCCAACATGGACAACGGAGAGCTGAAGGAGGTCTTCGTGACTCTGGGCAAGTCCGGAGGGGACGAGAAGGCCGACGCCGAAGCCCTTGGAAGGCTCATCAGCCTCTATCTACAGCACGGGGGAGACATCAAGAACGTGGTGTCAACCCTCAAGGGGATCAAAGGGAAGTACGTCTCCTGGGATGAGGGAACCCAGCTGCAGTCCATCCCGGACGCCATAGCCAAGGCGCTGGAGCTGTTGACTCTCAACCACGTTGTGAAGGAATCTGGGTTCCCGACGGAAGGGAACCCGAAGTCCCTGGGAGGAACATGTCCCGACTGCCACGAGAATACCCTGGTCTTCGAGAACGGGTGCTATCACTGTGGCTCATGCGGCTACTCAAAGTGCGAGTAGCCGACCCACCCCGCAACGATTTTACACGCGCCCCCGCTAGCGAAGCTGTTTGAGCAAAGGGAAGAGGGCGCTGCTCATCGTCGTGGTTACGACTGCACTCGTCTTGACCCCTCTCATCCTCGGCGGGGCCCTGCTTGGGCTCTACGTCGGACCGCAGGCTGGATACTCCGGGACAGTCCTTGCGATCGCCTTTTCGACGGTGGGATTCGTAGTAGGGATGTTTTTGATATGGAAGGTGATCAGGGCAGTAGTGGGCGCGACGGATCGGCCTACTGGCTGACCTTCTTCAGAGCCTCTGACTTCGCCTTCTCGACCTTCGCCTTCAGGTCGGCTGCAGCTTCGTCGTAGGCCTCCTCGACCCTCTTCGCCGCGGACTTGAACGGCTTCTCCACCAGGTCTTCGCTCATTGGACCGCCTTCTTCTCCAGCACCTTCTTCACGTGCTTCAGCCGCGAGAACTCCTCCCTCTCCCTTTCCTCAAGGGTGGCCTGGATGTATCTGATAGAGTTCTCGTATCGCGGGATTATCATGTACTCAAGAGCGTTGAGCAGCCTCTGTGTCTTCTCGAGCTCTTTCGCGAGGCGGAAGATGGCATTCTCGTATTCGGCAGCCCTGAAGATTGAGGGGAGAACCTTCCTCATCTGCCTGGCTGCCCTGTCTACGGCCACGTTGCTATCCGCGAAACCGTAGGTCATGCCCACCTCCCTCTCCGAAAGCGTGACCGAGGGAATGTCGACGTCAACAATCCTGCGTACATGGACGTTCGCCTCCACCATTGGAGGGGTATTGGCAGCTATGCCTTCGAGCCTGAGCGGTCCGAGCTTGAGGTAGGCGTCGAAGAGAGCGAGGTAGGCGTCTGAGAGTGGCTGCGATATCTCATTCCGGGCGGTCGTGGCCTGTTCAATCATCTCGTCGAGCCGCTTCAGCAGGACGTCCCTCTTGTCGTCCAGCACCTTCTTGACCCTAACCGCCGTCTGGAGACGCTTTCGGGTCCCTATGAGCTCGATCTTCGTCGGGAGGACGTTGCCACCGGACGCTACTGACATGAGCTAAGCAGCCGACTTCCCTTTGATGTAGTGCTGATTGATGAACTCTTCCTTGATGTTTGTTAGCTCGCTCTCAGGGAGGACGGAGAGTACTTCCCAGGCAATGCGGTGGGTGTCCTCGAAGGTCCTGTTCTCGTCATACCCTTGGTTGAGGAACTTTTGCTCGAACTCGTCACCAAATTGCAGGTATTTCAGGTCTGAGCCTGTCAGCCCCGACTTCCCCACTATCTCGGCCAGAGCCCTCAGCTCGACCGCCCTGGCGTATGCGTTGTAGAGCTGGTTTCCCACCTGGTGGTGGTCCGGCCTGGCTTTCCCCTGCTTGATGACGTAGCCCAGCGCGGGGCCCATGAGCCTGCTAAGGCTGGAAAGCACGTAGACCGGTGGATAGATTCCTTTCCTGAAGAGCTCCCTTCCGAGAAAGATCTGGCCTTCGGTGATGTAGCCTGTGAGGTCGGGGATGGGGTGGGTGACGTCGTCGCTTGGCATGGAGAGGATGGGCATCTGGGTGATGCTTCCCTTCTTCCCCTTGATTCGGCCAGCCCTCTCATAATTAGTGGCGAGGTCGGTGTAGAGGTAGCCAGGGAACCCCTTCCTGCCGGGGACCTCCTCTCTCGCCGCTGAAATCTCTCTGAGCGCCTCAGCGTAGTTGGTGATGTCGGTGATGATCACGAGGACGTGCATCCCTAGTTCGAAGGCCAGGTATTCGGCAGCTGTGAGGGCGACCCTCGGCGTGATGATCCTCTCGATGGCAGGGTCGTCCGCCAGATTCAGGTACAGTATGCTCCTGCGGATTGCGCCTGACTCGGCGAGGGTCCTCTGGAAGAACGACGCTTCGCTGTGAGATACCCCGACTGCTGCGAACACGACCGCGAACTCCTCCCCTTCGCCCACCACCGTTGCCTGCCTGGCGATCTGGGCGGCAAGCATGTTGTGCGGCATGCCTGCTCCAGAGAAGATCGGTAGCTTCTGCCCCCTGACGAGGGTGAGCATGCCGTCTATGACAGAGACTCCTGTCTGAATGAGGTCAGTGGGGTACTCGCGCCTCTCGGGATTGATTGGCGCCCCGTTGACGTCCAGGAATGTCTTCGCAACGGGCTCCGGAAGCCCGTCCTGGGGCCTGCCGAGTCCGTCGAACACCCTGCCCAGTAGCTGGTCCGAGACGGGGAGCTCCATCGTTTTTCCGAGAAAGCGTGCCCTGGTCCCGCTGATGGACAGCCCCGATGTGCCCTCGAAGACCTGGACCACCGCTCTCCCAAAGCCGGTCTCAAGTACCCTCGCGAGCCTCCTGCCACCTGAATTGTCCTCGATCTCAACGAGCTCGTCAAAGGCCGCCCTCTCGACGCCGTCTACTACGATTAGAGGCCCCCTGATTTCCGCAATCTTGCTGTATTCCAGCCCGGAGGAGGACTTGCTCATGCGGCCCTGACCTCCTGGGCGCTGGAGATCGAGGAGAATTCGTCGGACATCTGCCTCGAGAGCGCCCCGAGCTTGTCCAAGTCCTCGCTCTTGATCGCGAACTTCGCCCTGAGCATGGGCGCGATCACCTGCATGCCCCTGATCTTCGCAAGTGATGTGCCATTCCTCAGCGCCCTGAGGGCCTCCTGGTGATACTGGACGAACATCTTCATCATGAGAAACTGCTTCTGCGGGCTGCAGTAGGCATCGACATCGTCGTAGGCGTTCTGCTGCAGGAATCCAATCTGGATCATCCTGGCGACGTCGAGGATGAGCTTCTCCTCGTCTGGAAGTGCCTCGGGACCGAGAAGGCGGACGATCTCCTTCAGTGCATCCTCGCGCTGCAGGATTCCGTAGGCATCGCTCCTCACCTTCGACCATTCCTTGTCGACCCGTTCTGCCCACCACTTGCTGACCGAGTCCACGTAGCCGGAGTAGGAGCTCATCCAGTTGATCGACGGGTAGTGGCGTGAGTAGGCAAGCCTGGCGTCCAGGGCCCAGAAGTTCTTGACGAAGCGTATGGTCTGTGAGGTGACCGGTTCCGTGAAGTCGCCGCCCGCTGGCGAGACTGCACCGATCAGAGTGATTGACCCTGTCCTTTCAGGGGTGCCGAGTATGTCGGCGCGCCCTGCCCGTTCATAGAATTCGGCGAGCCTGGACGCAAGGTAAGACGGGTAGCCTTCCTCAGCAGGCATCTCCTCCAGCCTGCCGCTTATCTCACGAAGGGCCTCCGCCCATCTGCTTGTGGAGTCTGCAACAAGGACCGTGTCGTATCCCATGTCCCTGTAATACTCGGCCATTGTCACGCCTGTGTAGATGCTCGCTTCCCTGGCGGCCACAGGCATGTTGCTCACGTTGGCAATGAGTATGGTCCTCTCCATTAGAGGGCGACCGCTCTGAGGGTCTATGAGCTCAGGGAACTCGACGAGCACTTCGGTCATCTCGTTGCCCCTCTCGCCGCACCCGATGTGGAAGACGACCTTGGCGTCAGCCCACTTGGCGACACTGTGCAGGGTGACTGTCTTGCCTGTCCCGAAGGCGCCCGGGATCGCCCCGGTTCCACCCTTGGACATGGGGAAGAACGAGTCCAGAACCCTCTGGCCCGTCAGAAGCGGAATTTCGGGGTCAAGCCTCTCCCTGATCGGCCGAGGTGTCCTTACCGGCCACCTGTGGTAGAGCATTAGCTCCTGCTTCTTTCCTGACTTGTCTTCTGCCGTGACCACGATATCTTCCACCCTGCGCTTCCCTTCCGTTGCCGCTTCCTTCACGATGGACTTCGGGGTCGTAGGTGGAGCGAGTATCCTGTGTTCGATGAGCGGTGTCTCCTGAACTGTACCCAGAATCGTACCACCCTCGATGTCGTCTCCTTTCTTCACTGCAGGGATGAAATCCCACTCCTTGTCGAACGGGATGGAATTGGCGGAAACGCCCCTGGTGATGAAGGCGCCAGCCTTGCTGGCGATCACGTCGAGGGGCCTTTGAAGGCCGTCGTAGATCGTTCCTATCATGCCGGGGCCAAGGCTGGTCGACAGAGGCTGCCCCGTCCCGATCACGGGCTCCCCGGGCCTCAGGCCGCTGGTCGACTCGTAGACCTGGACGAAAGCGATGTCTCCGGTGAGCTTGATGACTTCGCCCACCAGCTTCTCTTCTC
>Ga0335077_10012069_pt1 | contig 10798 bp, 5 predicted proteins | sample Lox_Sample_31_FD_207151 | JGI IMG/M metagenome (GOLD analysis project Ga0335077, IMG submission 207151) | Soil microbial communities from Loxahatchee National Wildlife Refuge, Florida, United States - Lox_Sample_3.1 | ecosystem: Environmental > Terrestrial > Soil > Wetlands | place: USA: Florida...
AGGTAGCGGATCGGCTTGTCGGTGAGTTTGGCCACGGCTGCCCTGATTTTGTCGTGCAACGGGGCGTATTCACTGTCGACCAGGATGACGCCATCGGCGCCGACCACCACGGTGATGTTGCCTCCGATACCCTCCAGCTCATAGGTGCGGTGTCCGAGATCGGTGGTCTTGATCTCCGCTTTGGAGAAGTCTGGCGCCTGCTGCGCACCGGCCGGCGCAGCGGCCGCCATGAGCAGTGCTGCGAGCAGCGTAAATGGCAAACGGTTCATGCGGCGCCCCCGTGGATTTGTTTACGCCGCAGATGATAACTCAGCCGTCACCGCCCTCGAGAAGCGCCGGTCCCGCATCATGCAGCGTGCGGCAGCCGGTCAGGGTCATCGCCAGTTCGAGCTCGGAGCGCAGCGTCGATAGCAGGCGCGCGACGGCGCTCTGTCCCCCGGCTCCGAGCGCATACGCCCAGGCGCGGCCGACGAAGCACAATTTCGCCCCGAGACACAGGGCCTTCAATGCATCCAGGCCCGAACGGATGCCGCCATCCACGTAGATTTCAAGCGCCCCGCCCACGCTCTCGACGATGGGCGGCAGCGCCGTGATGCTCGATCGCACGCCGTCCAGCTGACGTCCGCCGTGGTTTGAGACCACCAGCGCCTGCGCACCGATGCGCACCGCCTGGCGCGCGTCCTCTTCGGTCATGATGCCCTTGATGACGATCGGCCGATCCCACTCCGCGCGTATCCAGTCGATGTCTTGCCAGCTCACGGAGCGGTCGAAGTTGCGCCCAATCCAGGAGAGAAAGTCTCCCGAGGCTGGGCCCTCGGGCAGCGCGCCTGCGATCGAGCCCAGATGGTGCGGGCGGCCCCGCAGCCACACGTCCCACAGCCAGCGCGGATGCGTCAGCCCATCGTGCGCCCGATTGAGCCAGGAGCGCATGCCCCGCAGTCCCGTGAACCCGGAGCGCACGTCGCGATAGCGGGCCGCCGGCGCCGGCAGATCGACCGTCAGCAGCAGCACCGGGCAGCCGGCGGCGCGCGCCCGCCGCAGCAGCTCGCGCATGAAGCCACGATCGTGCAGGACATACAGCTGAAACCAGGGCGGCTGCGCCGCCTGCGCCACCTCCTCGACCGAGCAGATGCCCACGGTCGAGAGACACAGCGGTACTCCGGCCGCGGCCGCCGCGTGCGCTGCCTGGATCTCGCCCCGGCGCGCAAACATGCCGGCAATGCCTACGGGAGCCAGCGCGATCGGCATCTGCAGCTTCTGCCCCAGAGTCTCGATGCGCATATCGAGCGCCGACATGTTGCGCATCACCCGCTGGCGCAGCAGCAGCTGCTCGAGGTCCCGGACGTTCCGGCGCAGGGTGGTCTCGGCGTATGAGCCGCCGTCGATATACTCGAACAGCATGTGCGGCAGGCGCTGGCGCGCGAGCTCGCGATAATCGGATACCGAGGCGGCTCGATGCAGCGAGCTCATACTGCAGACTGGCAAGCCGCTGCGCGAAGCCGCCGGCTACTCCGCGGGCACATCGATGTAGCTGCTGCTGTACCAGCGAATCGTGAGCGGGGGATTGGCCCCACTGATTGACTCCGCGGCGACCACCTTGCCGCTGCCGTAGTTTATTTCCTGATCCGGGCGTTTGTTCACGCTCAGCACCAGCACCAGTCGGCTGCCGGCAGCGAAGCTGCGGCTGAGCAGCCGGTCGCTGCGAAACGGCAGCTGCTGACGGGCCCCGCTCTTGAGCAGTTGCCGATGTGCGCGATCGCGCAGGTAGCTGGCACGAAATTCCACTTCCGGATCGAACAGCTTCAGGTAACTGCCATCGGGCAGGCGCTGATAGAGCGCGAGCGTCAGATCGACGTCCGCGCGATTCACCGCTACATCGAGTTGCCCGTCGAACCGCCCGCTCAGCTCAATGGCCTCCGGCAACGGCCCGGTGGCGAACACCACACTGTTGTGCGTCGGTAGCACCGAGCCCTGCAGCTCGGCCGGGGGACTCCAATCCGCATCGCTCCGATCGGCGAGGTTGACGGACTGCTCGAGCGAGCTGAGCTTGGGCCGCTTCTGGGCGCCGAGCACGTGCACGCTGCCGCTCGGCGGCAGGTCCGAGGAAGACGGGTCCAGATAGAAGCGCAGCGTGCGGCTCGTCATGGTCTCGATCGAGCCCGCCTGTCGCCATTGATTGGCGCCGCTGACCTCGAAATTGATCCGACCCTGCAGAGCAGGCGGCCGCGGCGCACCGCGCAGCACGGCATCGAACCATCGATAGCGCAGATCGCGCAGATCGAGCATGGCTGCCGGGTCGAGATGATAGCCGCGCAGCGTCGCACCCACGCCCTGCTCCATCACCTGATCATCGTACGGGCCGATCAACAATCGACGCTCATCGTGCGGCGCAAAGTGCTCATGCTCGCTGAAATAATACAGCGTCCCCGCCTCATCGGCTGCGTAGTAGCCGGTGATAGCCAGCACCGGGATGTGGATGTGCGCAAACTCCTCCCCGTGGGGAATCATCGCCTGCCAGTAGCGATCGTAGCCCGGATGCTCGAGCCACCGATCGAACAGCGGGTTCGGCTTGCCTGCCAGCGCATCGAGTTGATTGTAGGGACGGCCGCTGCGGTACCAGCTCTGATTCAGCTTGCGCCAGTAGCCCTCTTCCTCATCCGAGATCGGATTGAACGGTGGATCGGCGGTGGCCTCGCGTGCCCAGCGGTACCAGGAATTCACGAACACATTGCCGAGCATCGGCGCATCGATGCCCGGGGCCATGGCCGAGGAAGTGGCGATCGCTTTCAGCGCCGCCGGCGGATGTTTGGCGGCCGCCCAGGCGGCGAAGGCGCTGTAGCCGCTGCCGTACATGGCGACGCGCCCATCGCTCCAGGGCTGGCGAGCGATCCACGCGATCACCGCACGCGCCTCGTCGCCGTCGCGCTCGAACGGCAGCACACCCAGATGACGCGGCAGGCGCCCGCTGGTGTAGCCGACGACGCCCGCATAGCCGTGCGCTGCGCATTCCTTGGCGTAGTTCTCGTTGTCGCGATAGATGGTGAACTCGAGCAGCGTCGGCAGACGCGCCGCCGCGCCCCGCGGCCGAATCACCATGACCGGGACATGGATACCATTTGGTAGGCGGATCAAGATCTGGTCGTCGATGATGTAGCGGAACTGATCATCCTGCGCGATCAGCTCGTCGGCTTGCGGGCCGGTGTTCAGATGCACCTCATAGGCGAGATACGCCCAGAGCAGGTCGAGCGCCTGCCGCTGCGTGATACTCTTTTGGCCGCGCGTGCTGGTGATCTCGCTTTCCAGTGCGGCCTGGAACACCGACAGCGGCGTACTGAACCAGGAGGTGATCGCATAATCGGTCAGATCGTCCAGACGCGGAATGACCTCGTTGAAGGCCTGGCTGAATGCGCGGCCGAACGGCTCATGCTGCTGTGTCTCCAGCACCTTGGTGTGCGCATAGATGTCATAGACGACCGACTGCTCGATCGGCTGCACCGGGGTTTGGCCCTTGAGGCGCTGGCGCAGCGCGACGCGCGCGCCGTTGGCGGCCCCGTAGTCGCCCTCCACCATCTGCAGGGCCGACAGCGTCGCAAGATAGCGATTGCGATCGAGCTCCTGATACACCGGCAGCACGCGCAGCGCCAGATCGCGCATCGCCGCGCTGGTAGCGGCATCGCTCAACACCGTCGGCGGTCGGAACTGGAACAGCTGCTCTGCAGCCGCGGCGGGTCTGAGCGACGGCCACAACAGCAACAGCCCGCACAGCAGCGCGAGCGGCAGCGCCACCCTGCGCACGTTGGCGGGGCCGCCGCTCGGTGCCTTGATCAGATGTGCGAGGCGCGAGTACAGCGGGTCGCGCAGCGCCGAGGAACGGATCTGGATGACGCTGGTGTGCTCGAGCTCGCTCGCAAAGATATCCACCACGCGTTCCAGCGTCTCGCGATCGAGTGAGTCGAAAACGTCGTCGACCACCAGCCACGGCGGGCGCTGTAGCACGATGCGCGCGATGGCCAGGCTCAGCTGCTCGTCCTGGCTCAGATGTTGCTCCCAGCGCAGCGTCTCCGGCAGCATCGGGATCAGCCGCTCCAGTCCCATGCGGCGCAGTGCGTGCAGGTAAGCGGACTCGGTAAAGTCCTCGACGTGCTTTGGGTAGGCCAGTACCTCGCGCAGACTGCCCCGCGGCAGGTAGGGCGTACCCCGCGGTAGATAGAAGACCGGCTCGTCCTTCGGTCGCCTGATGCGCCCGCTGCCCCACGGCCACAGCCCCGCGAGCGCCCGAAACAATTGCGTCTTGCTGGTGCCGGGGTGCGCGACGATCAACAAGCGCTCGCCGCTGCGGATCTTGATGTGTCGCTCCTCGATCATGTCGCGGCCCGAGACCGATACCACCTCGATCTCATCCAGCACGATCTCGGCCGGCTCTCCTTCCTCATACGAGATGCGGCTCTCGGACTCGCCCAGCGACTCGACCATCATCAAGGCGCGGCGGAACGTCGCCACGCGCAGCAGCGTCGCGCGCCAGTCGGCGATGACGCTGAAGTTGTCGACGAACCAGCGCAGCGAGGATTGCGTCTGCTGGAACGCCGCCGCGGCCATCATCAGACCACCAAACGAAAGCGTTCCCTGGAAATAGAGCGGCGCGGCCACTATGATCGGTGCGACCAACGTGATCCAACCGAAGCCTGCGGTCACCCAGGTGAGGTTGGTGAGGCCGCTTACCAGACGGCGCATCGCGGCCAATACACTCGCAAGGTGCTGCTCGACCCGACGCGTCTCACCGGCCTCGCCGCCAGCGAGCGAAATCCCATCGAGATGCTCGTTTACCCGCACCAGCGAGAAGCGCAGGTCCGCTTCCTGTGCGTAGCGCTCGGCGTTGCGAGGAATGAGGCTGCGCCCGACCCAGTAGCTCATCAGCGAGCCGACTCCGGCGTAGATCATCGCCGCCCACACCATGTAGCCTGGGATGGCGTAGTCGTGATCGGCGATGCGCAGCACGAAGGGGCTGGAGATCAGCCACAGTACCCCTACGAAGCTCACCAGCAGGATCGAGGACTGCAGCAATCCGGCGCCAAGGTCTGCCGACAGCTCGCACAAATGGCGCGTATCCTCGTGCATGCGCTGGTCGGGATTGACACCGATCGCGCCGGCGTTGGCCAGCATCAGCGCGCGTCGTGGCTGCATCCAGTCATGCAGTAGATTGAGCACCAGGCCTTCGCGCAGCTTGAGCTTGAGCGTCTCGGTGACCCAGCGCTGCACCACGTTCAGGATCAACAGGCCGCCCGCGATCATGAAGAACACGCCGAGCTGATAGAGAAAATCCATGAAATCGCGGCGGGAGAGCGCATCGTAGAACGGCTTGTTCCAGCGATTGAGCCGGATCTGGCCGTAGGTGGTGGCCACGATCACCAGCAGCAGCGCGGTCGCCAGCAGCAGCAGCCGCTTGCCCACCGGAGAGGTGAGCAGCGCACGCACCATCAGGCTCAGCTGCGACAGCAGCCCCGCGTGTGCGGCTTCATCGTCAGCTGTGGCGCGCTTGGGCCGCTGCATCGCTTGTCTCTGGGTTCACCGAATGCGGGACCGGTCGTTTTGAGCACACTGCCTAGCAGATGTAGTCCGAGCACGAAAGAGGCTCGACGCTGAAGGCAGGGTCAGAGCCATGGCGTCGTGCGCGCTCCATCGGCGTCGCCTGGACGCGTCTCGATCGGCCTGCGCTTGCACGATTCATGGGCGTAACCGTTTCCTTCGCTTCGCCGGCGCACACAACATATCGCAGACCAGGCAGCTGAAGCGTGACGGCGATCGCGCCGAGGGTTGCGGCAAAGAAGACACGGACCACGGACCGTAGAGGCGCGGCAGAACTATCGGCGTTGCGCGCCGTGCACTACGATTCGAAGCCGCAGGCGCGGCGCATACCGCACAGAGCAGCGCTCGCATCTGAGCCCTCGGCCACTGATCAGGCGGAGTACAGCCATGTCCACCTTGGACTCTCCGACACTGCAGAGAATGCACGCCTACTGGCGTGCCGCCAACTATTTGTGCGTCGGGCAGATCTATCTGCGCGACAACCCGCTGCTGCGTGAGCCGCTGCAGCTGGAGCACATCAAGCCGATGCTGCTTGGGCACTGGGGCACGACGCCGGGACAGAACTTCATTTATGTACACCTGAACCGCATCATCAAGCAGCTCGATCTCGACATGATCTATATCTCGGGCCCGGGGCACGGCGGTCCGGCGGTCGTCGCCAATACCTATCTGGAGGGCACTTATAGCGAGATCTATCCGCAGATCAGTCAGGACGAAGCCGGACTGAAGCGGCTGTTCACGCAGTTCTCCTGGCCCGGCGGCATCCCGAGCCATGCCTCGCCCGAGTGCCCGGGCTCGATCCACGAAGGCGGTGAGCTCGGATACTCACTCAGCCACGCCTTCGGTGCCGTGTTCGACAACCCCGGCCTGATCGTCGCGTGCGTGATCGGCGATGGCGAGGCCGAGACCGGACCGCTCGCCACCGCCTGGCACTCGAACAAATTCCTGTCGGCAGCCACCGACGGGGCGGTACTGCCCATTCTGCACCTGAACGGCTACAAGATCGCCAACCCCACGGTACTGGCGCGCATCGCGCGCACCGAGCTGCAACAGCTGCTGCAGGGCTGCGGTTGGGCGCCGCATTTCGTCGAGGGGCACGAGCCCGAGCGCATGCACGAGCTGATGGCGAGCACCCTCGATATCGTCATCGGCAAGATCCGCCAAATTCAGCAGCAGGCTCGGCAGCAGCGCGTGCTCGAGCGACCGCAATGGCCGATGATCGTGCTCGCCTCGCCGAAAGGATGGACCGGACCAAAGTGCGCCGACGGCGTGCCCATCGAGGGCACGTTCCGCGCTCATCAGGTGCCGCTGTCGGATCCGCGCACGCATCCCGAGCACCTGAAGCTGCTCGAGCAGTGGCTGCGCAGCTACCATGCCGAGGAGCTGTTCGATGGCCAGGGCCGGCTGAGAACCGAGCTCGCGCAGCTGGCGCCGCTCGGGACCAGGCGCATGGGCGCCAATCCGCACGCCAACGGCGGGGCGCTGTTGCGCGATCTGCGCATGCCCGAGTTTCGCGACTATGCGGTCGCGGTGAAGCAGCCCGGCGTAGCCGGCATCGGCGATACGCGGGTACTCGCCCCCTTCCTGCGCGATGTCGTCAAGCTCAACTCGGAGCCGCGCAATTTTCGTCTCTTCGGTCCGGACGAGACCATCTCCAACGGTCTCGAGGCGGTGTTCGAGGCGACCGCACGTCAGTGGGAAGCCCGCACCGAGCCCAACGATCAATACCTGGCGAACGACGGGCGTGTGCTCGAGGTGCTGAGTGAGCACCAGTGCGAAGGCTGGCTCGAGGGCTACCTGCTCACCGGCCGGCACGGGCTGTTCAATTGCTACGAGGCCTTCATCCACATCGTCGATTCGATGTTCAATCAGCACGCCAAATGGTTGAAGGTCACGGCGCATCTACCCTGGCGACGCCGGATCGCATCGCTCAACTACCTGCTCGCCTCGCACGTGTGGCGTCAGGATCACAACGGCTTCACCCATCAAGACCCAGGCTTCATTGATCAGGTGGTCAACAAGAAGGCGGAGGTGGTGCGCGTATACCTGCCTCCGGATGCCAATTGTCTGCTGTCGGTGGTGGACCACTGCCTGCGCAGTCGGCACTACGTGAACGTCATCATCGCCGGCAAGCATCCGGCGCCCCAATGGCTGTCGATGGAGCAGGCCGTGGCACACTGCACCGAGGGCATCGGCATCTGGTCCTGGGCCAGCAATGATCAGCAGGCAGATCCCGATGTGGTCATGGCCTGCTGCGGTGATGTGCCGACACTCGAGACGCTCGCTGCCGTCTCACTGATGCGCACTCATTTGCCGCAGCTGAAGGTGCGGGTCGTCAACGTGGTCGATCTGATGAAGCTGCAGCCGCCCTCCGAGCATCCACACGGGCTGAGCGATCGGGAGTTCGACCAGATGCTCACGCGCGACAAGCCCGTCATCTTTGCGTTCCATGGCTACCCGTGGCTGATCCACCGCCTGACCTATCGGCGCACCAATCACGACAACATCCACGTGCGCGGCTACAAGGAAGAAGGCACCATCACCACGCCGTTCGACATGACCGTGCTGAACGATCTGGACCGCTTCCATCTGGTCATGGACGCGATCGATCGGCTGCCGCAGCTCGGCGACCGTGGCATTTATCTGAAGCAGCAGCTCAAAGCCAAGCTGGTCGAGCACCGCGACTATATCCATCGTCACGGCGAAGACATGCCCGAGGTCCGCAACTGGGCCTGGGACGCCGTCTATCCGGCGCTGTAGGGCTACCTATTGCAGCTGACAACCGGGGCGAGCTTACCGCGGGCTGTCGCTGTCTCGGAGCTGGTCACGGAACAGACCGTCCAATTCCTTCGAGCTGAGCGCCTGCGCCAGCCCGGAGAAACAGCCCTGCTCCATGATGTTGCGCCCCGTGCGCGCAACAGCGCCCCAGGCAACGCGGGCCAGGGCCCCGCCGAGACTGATGCGACGCACGCCAAGGGACGCGAGCTCCTCGACGCTGAGCTCACTCGCGGTGCTCCAAAGTACATTTACCGGGGTCGGCGCGACCGCCCGCACAACCTGTGCGATCTGATCGTGGGTGCGCAGGCCCGGCGCATAAACACAATCGGCACCGGCTTCCGCATAAGCCCGCAATCGCGTGATCGTCTCCTCGAGATTAGGGCGACCGACCAGGAAGCATTCGGCGCGGCCGACCAACAGCACCTCGCCGCCGCTCGAATCGATTGCGCCGCGTGCGGCGCGAATCCGCTCCACGGCGTTCGGCAGCGGATAGAGCGGCTCCGCGGCATCCCCCGTCGAATCCTCAATCGACAGTCCCGCGATCCCGGTTGCCACCGCGGAGCGCACGTTTTCCGCCACCCCCGCGGCCTGCGCCGCGAAACCGTTCTGAAAGTCAGCGTTCACCGGCAGGTCGGTCGCGGCCACCACCGCCTGCAGGTGCGAGAGCACGCTGCCGAGGCCAACCGCCCCGTCCGCGGCCCCCTGCGTCCAGGCGAATCCGGCGCTGGTGCTGGCGAGCGCCTCGAATCCGAGATGCTGCAGAAAGCGGGCACTGCCGATGTCCCAGGGATTAGGCAGTACGAAGCAGCCCCCCTCATGCAGCCGGCGGAACCTGCGCCGCTTGTCGGCGACGCTCGGGCGCTCGTTGCTCACGCGATCGCTCAGCGCGGCGGACTATTCGCTCCGCTGCCCGGTGCAGCCGAGTGCGCCGGCGGCGTCACATTCGGCATCGCAACCGCGGGGCTCTTCTGCGGTGGCGGCGGCGGCAGCACGTCGAGCAGCTCGATCTGAAAATCGAGCGTCGAGCCGGGCGGGATGACCGGCGGGCCGCCGCGGTCGCCGTAGGCCAGATCTGATGGGCAGACGACACGCGCCTTGCCACCGACCTTCATCAGCTGCAGCGCCTCTTTCCAGCACGGGATGATGCCGCCCAGCGGGAATGTTGCAGGCTGGCCGCCGTGCTTGGATGAGCTGTCGAATACGTGTCCATCGATGAGCTTGCCCGTATACAGGACCTTGACACTGTCCGTGACCTTCGGCTGAGTGCCGTTGCCTTGCACCGAGGGCAGATACACCAACCCGCTCGCTGTCTTCTGTGCTCCCGGCAGCTCCGCGACCTTGGCAGCGAAGGCGGCGCCGGCCTTCTTGCCGCGTTCGGCCACGGCCTGCTGGCGCGAGCGCTCCAGCGTCTGCAGCTGCGGCACATAGCTTTCAGGATTGTCGATGTTGGCGTGGTGCTCATAGCCGTCGCGCAGCCCAGCCAGCACCTGTTTCAGTTCCCTGTCCGAGAGATCCAGTGCTGCAAGATTGGGCATGCGGCTCACCAGCACGCCGAGCGCGTAGAACAGCTTGTCATCGCTCGCGGGCTGCGCCGCTGCGGGCTGGGTGCTTTTGGGCGCCGATGCGTCGGCAGCTGCGCTGCCATTCCCCGCGCCGTTGGCCACTGCGGCCGCGTAGACCCCCGGGGTCATGGCCAGCATCGCGACACCGACGGCAGTCAACAACCGACCGAACATGCTCATCATCACTCCTCCGGACTGGCACAATGCGCCAACACTCGATTGACAATCATCCGTGCAGTATAGCTTGCAGCCATCAGGTTCTCGGGCACTTGCGACGGCGGGGGCGCGGATCGTGCTCGGCGGGCTCGCGATCTACGTGCCGGTCGTAGCACTGCAGCTGCTGGTCCAACGGCTGAGCGGCTCCCAGTTCGCGGCGCGAGTGGCACTGATCTTCGCCGGTACGGCGCTCGCACTCCTCATTTACGTGCTGTTCGTGCATCGCATCGAGCGCCGCCGCGTCAGCGAGCTGGCGCCGGATCGATGCCTGCCGGAGCTCACGCCGGGAGTACTTCTCGGCGGCGGCCTGTTCGGTGCCACCGTGGGCGTGCTCGCCCTCTGTGGGGCGCTGCATATTACCGGCCGCGCGCCGCCCTCGGTCATGATCGGCCCGCTGGTGGGTGCGATCTCGGCGGGCGTGGTCGAAGAGCTGGTGTTCCGTGGCTTGCTGCTTCGAATTCTGGAATCTGCCCTCGGCAGCTGGCTGGCGCTTGCACTCTCGGCGGCGGTGTTCGGGCTATTACACCTGGTCGCCCCTCACTCATCGCTGTCGAGTGCGATTGCCATCATGTTGGAATCCGGTGTGTTGTTGGGCGGTGCCTATTTCGTGACGCGGCGTCTGTGGCTGCCGATCGGCCTGCACATCGGTTGGAACTTCA
>Ga0335077_10012070_pt1 | contig 10797 bp, 6 predicted proteins | sample Lox_Sample_31_FD_207151 | JGI IMG/M metagenome (GOLD analysis project Ga0335077, IMG submission 207151) | Soil microbial communities from Loxahatchee National Wildlife Refuge, Florida, United States - Lox_Sample_3.1 | ecosystem: Environmental > Terrestrial > Soil > Wetlands | place: USA: Florida...
CGCCGTGCAGCTTCAACGATCTTAATCCGCAGCAATACAGCCTGGAAGTGACCAAGGATGGCTATCAGGCGATGCAAACGGCGTTGCAGGTGAAAGCCGGCCAAGTGCTTGATCAAAAGGCAGTGCTGGAATCGATTGCCAAGGGTTTGCTGCTGACCAGCAAGCCAGCGGGCGCAGACGTCTTCATCAATGGCGCGAAACAGTCGGGACAAACGCCCGTGACGCTGCCTCTCGCGCCGGGACAATACAATCTGGTGCTGCGGATGCCGGGCTATGACGCCTACGCAGGAAGCGTGCAGGTGAAGGACAACATTCAGACGCAACTGGATGTGACGTTGAAACAGAAAAACGCGAACCATGTGGCCTGGGCACAGGTGGATTCGAATCCGAAAGGCGCGGAAATCTTTGTAGATGGAACCAGCACCGGCGAAGTGACGCCGGCGCGAGTGCAGATGCCGGCGGGATTGCACACCGTCACCGTGAAGATGAATGGGTATCAGCCGATGCAGCGAACGGTCCAAGCCAGCGAAGGTGGCACGGTCAGCCTGCAGGATCTGGCGCTGAAGCCGCGATAGATTTTGGAAACTGAGTAAAGATTTTCTCCGTAACCTCTCCTTAAAAAGCAGACGCGAGGCACTCACCCTCTGGTTAGGGCGACCAAGTGGCTTGTCCTAAATCGACAGACCTTTCGCGCCGAGTGCGCGGCCTGACCGAGCCGAGGCAAGGTTTGGCTGGTTTGAAGCGGCGTTGCAGTACAATGCCGGGCGCGCTTTCCCGCAACTTTCATACAGAACTTTTCGTACCAACGGTCGATGCCCTATTGCTCAAATTGCGCCGCCGAGCTTTCCGTCAACGCGGTGTTTTGTTCGGCGTGCGGCGAGCGGACAAACTTCGCGCCGCGAGCTTCCGGCACTTCGCGAACAGAGGCAGCGTTGCCCACGCTGATGCCTGGGGAAGCAGGCGCGGGTGGATTTTCGTCAGACGAGGGCGCGCTGCCGACGATTCTGCCCGAGCATGAAGCGCCGCCAACGCCCCCGCGGCGTGCGGGCGCGCCGTCTGGTTCCACGCCACGGTCTGGTTCGGCACCGCGGAGCGGGCCAGGCCAGCGAAGCGGTTCGCAACCGCGCAGCGGATCAGGGAGCTTCGCGCGTTCAGGTGATGGCGGAGGATTTGTGCCGGGCACGATGCTGGCGCAACGCTTTCGCATCGTCAGCATGCTGGGACGCGGGGGGATGGGCGAAGTGTACCGCGCTGACGATCTGGAGTTGGGCCAACCCGTTGCATTGAAGTTTTTGCCGCAGGGCTCTTTGGCGGATTCCGACGCGCTGGAACGTTTTCGCGCGGAAGTGCGGAACGCGCGCGAAGTGGCGCACCCGAATGTTTGCCGGATGTACGACATCGGGGAATATGAAGGCCGGACGTTTCTTTCGATGGAGTACGTGGACGGCGAAGATTTAGCTTCGCTGTTGCGGCGCATTGGGCAGTTGCCCCGGGCGAAAGCCAATGAGATTGGCCACCAGGTTTGCGCGGGACTCGCGGCGGCGCATGCACGCGGAGTCGTGCACCGCGATCTGAAACCCTCGAACATTTTGATCGATAGCCGCGGGCAGGCGCACTTGACGGACTTTGGGCTGGCGGTGCGCGCGGAAGATGGCACGCGCGAAATGGCCGGAACCCCGGCGTACATGGCGCCGGAACAGTTCAATGGCGAGCCGGCAACGGCGCAGACGGATTTGTATGCGCTGGGTCTGGTGCTCTACGAGCTGTACACGGGCAAGCGGCCGTTCGATGCGAATTCCGTGGAGACGTGGAAGAAGGAGCATTCGCAGACGATTCCGCGGCCGCCCACGGAACTGAATCGCGAACTTGATCCCACAGTCGAAACAATCGTGCTGCGGTGCCTGGAAAAGAAAGCGCAGAAACGGCCGGCGTCAGCGCTGGCGGTGGCTGCCGCGCTGCCGGGAGGAAATGCGCTCGCGGCGGTTTTGGCCGCCGGAGAGACGCCGTCGCCGGAACTGGTCGCTGCGTCCGGAGAAGAAGGAGTACTGAGCGCAGCGCGCGCGGCGCTACTGACCCTGGCGATTGTGCTGGCGGCGGTCGCTCTCGTTTTTCTGATGCAGCGCGGGGAGATCGCGAATCTTTCCGCGCCAGGTAAATCGGCAGAATATTTGGCGGATCATGCCCGCGATTTGGCGGCGCGGTTGGGAGGCTCGCCGCCGGTTGCGGACAGCACGTGGTGGTTCCAGACGGAGCCTGACGGCTTTGTGCGGTTGGGTGCGTTGCCGGTGGCGAGCCGTTATCGCGAGATGCGCAATCTCTATCCGGGAGTTTTGTGGTTTGTGTATCGGCAGAGTCCGCGGCCGCTCGATCCGGATTTTCCGAACGTGGTGTCGGCGCTGGCGCCGGTGCCGTTTTATACGGGCGATACACGGGTGACGCTCGACCCGGCGGGGCGTTTGCTGCAGTTCAACACGGAGCCACCGCAGCGAGTGGAAAAAGCCGTGGCGGAGCAGGCCACGCCGGCGGTGGATTGGCAGCCGTTCTTTGCGGCAGCGGAACTAGACCTCGCGAAGTTGCAGAGCGTGCCGGCGACGTGGATTCCGGAGATGCCCGCGAACCAGCAGTTCGCGTGGCAGGGAGAAAACGCGGGCCAGAGATTTCTGGTGGAGGCGGCAGCGTTTCACGGCCAGCCGGTGTATTTCCGCGTGCTCTCGCCGGAGACGCGGCCGCTGCGCATGCTGGGCTTCGCGGTTTCCACCGCGCAGAAGGTTGGAGCGAACCTGTTTACGTTTGCCGCGGGAACGATTCTGGTTTTCTGCGCATTCTACGCGCGACGCAACATTCTAAACGGGCGCGGTGACCGGCGCGGAGCGCTGCGCGCGAGTCTGCTGGCACTTATCTTCGAATTTCTCACGCATTTTTTCATCGCCCATCACATTTCGGATCCTTCGGCAGAGTGGAATTGGTTTGAAGTGGCGCTTGGGCACGCGTGTTCGACGGGTCTTTTTTTCGGGATCTTCTATTTAGCGCTGGAGCCGTACATCCGGCGCGGCTGGCCGGAGATTCTGGTGTCGTGGAGCCGGCTGCTCTCGGGAGGATTTCGCAATGCGTTGGTGGGGCGCGACCTGCTGATCGGAATTCTCCTGGGCTTACTGCTGCTGTGCCTGGGAATCACGCGAAACGCGCTGCCCGGCTTGCTGGGGGTGGATGGCTTCGGGCCGATCAACGGCACGCAGTACCTGGGACCGCTAAATCTGCTGTTGGGCGGAGTGTTCGGTAGAACGAGCGCGAACATGCTGAACTCGGTTGGGAGCCTGGCGATTTTGTTTGTGGGCTGGCGACTGACCAAGAGCAAATTGGTGTCGGCGATCATCGTGGCGGCGTTTTGGACCGCGGTGTCGTTGACCGGGCCAAATTTTGCGGTGGAAGTGCCGCTGGCGCTGGGAGAAGGGTTGGCGATTACGCTTTGTCTGACGCGAGTAGGATTTTTTCCTCTGGTGGTGGGTTTTGTAGTGCAGGGGATTTTTGCGCAGTTTCCATTGACGGTGGATTTGAACCGTTGGTATGCAACGCGGTCGATAGCAATCTTGGCGGTGTTGGCCGGGTTTGTGGCGTATGGATTTTGGGTTGCGTCGGGTGGGAAGTGGTTTGTGGAGAGGGAAGAGACGTAGAAGCAGCCGGTTCTGCAAAGGAAATCCTCCCGCTGGAGCGGGCAAGCAAAAGGATAACGTTAGGAAGACCCGAGTTAGGGTCTGGGCATAGACTCGCCGGGAGCAAGGCTGCGCTCCGGTGTAGGAACGTTGGTTTCGCGGATCGGCAGATCCACCTCACCAGGACGCGCGGGCGCTTCGAGGCCATCGGTGAGTAGATAGCCTTGCAGAGCGATGCCGTAGGTCCAGACACCTTCCAGCGCGGAGATGTATTCGAGTTGCAGGTCGTAGAGTTTGCGTTGCGACTCGAGAACGCGGGGATGCGAGGCGAGCATCTGGCCATATTTTTCGGTGAGCAGGGCGTAGGATTTGCGCGCGTTGGGCAAGATGCCGTCGCGGTATTCGACAGCCATGAGTTTGGCGTTGGCGTACTCGTCCACGACGGTAGCGGCGCGTTCGCGAAGGGTGAGCTCGACGCGAGATTTTTCATGGATGGCGCGGTCGGAGTCAGCGCGAGCGGCGGCAATATTGCCTTGATTGCGATTGAAGATAGGAATTTCCACCGAAGCTTCGCCGAGGCCCTCCCAGCCTTTGGCCCACGGCACCGTCCCTAGCGATTCGTTGTTGTATTCCAAACCAGCGCGGACCTGAATATCTGGAATAGGCTGGCGTTGTGCGCGGACGAGCATCGCTTGCGCGCGGCCGGCGGCGGTATCCGCGATTTGGACGGCGGGACTCTGCTTGGCGATGGCCTCGACGGCTTCTTCTTCGCTGAGTTCGGGCCAACCGTGTTCGAGGTCGCCGGAGACAGTCTGCATTGGCAAAGCGGGCTGACCGATGACGGCCGCGAGAGAGCGCCATTCTTCGCGCAAGCTGTTTTCTTGCATGTGTTCGGCCATGCGCATGCGTTGCGCTTCCACTTCGGCATCCAGGACTTCTGATTGGTCGGCCTGTCCGGTGTTGAAGAGTTCGCGCTGCGATTCCGCGAGATTGCGGGCGATTTGCGAGAGATCGCGGCGAGCGTCGAGGCGTTCCTGTTCTGCGAGGACGCGCAGGAACGCAATTTTCACCGCGCTTTCGACGCGAGTTTGCTGTTCGCGGGCTTCGAGTTCAGCGAGCTTGGCTTCGCTGGAGAAGACGTCTTTGTTTTTGCTCAGTTTTCCGCTGGTGACGATTGTTTGTTGGACGAAGAAGCCCTGCTTGCCGCCGCCCACCGACCCGCCACGGATTTCGTCGCCGGTGTAGCCGACCGAAGGATTGGGATAGAGCCCGGCTTGTTGCGTACGCGCTTTGGCCGCGCGGATTTCGGCTTCGGCCTGGCGGAGCGTGGGATTCGACTCGCGAGCAATCTTCTGAGCTTGTTCGAGAGTGAAGAGAGGCTCGGAGGGGTGTTGTTGGGCGCGGCCCAGTTGCGGGTAATTGGGTCTGACGAGCGGAACATCGGCATGCTGATGTTGCATGGACGGATTCATTTGCATTTGGGGAGCGGCCGGTTGTTGCGCAAACGTGATCGCTGGCAGCGCCAGAATGACGGCCAAGCCCGAGATCGGAAAAGCAAAGAAACGGTTTAACGCAGAGAACGGCCAGGACGTGAAGAGGAATGCATTGAAGTGCGGTCTGCGATGAAGATTACGAGGCATGAGTCGGCTCCTGGGCGGAAGTGGAGTGTTGATTCTGTGAGGAGGACTTGCTGGAGCGAATGCGCTGCAGAATTTCGTCGTATTGATGGTCGGGGAGGACGCGCACGAGCGTCATCATGCCCATCATACCGGCGCTCCAGTTGGGCGGAAGGCCGTGGGTTTCGGGCTTGGCGACCGCTTCGTCCATGCCCATTTCCATGAACGCGTCTTGCGGAAACCCGGGAACGCTCGCGGCGTTGGGAGCGATGGGTGAGTGGTGAACATGCTCGAAGGGAACGCTCTGCGCGAGAGTTTCCATCTGGCTCACCGCGCGCGCGTCGTTGGTGTCTGCGGTTTCGATTTGGCGATCGCGGAGCAGGTCCATCATGTTGTTCATCATGTGGTGAGGAAGGTGGCAGTGCAGCATCCAGGAGCCGGGATACTTGGCTTCGAACTCGACAACGCGGGCTTGCGCGACACCGACAAGGACCGTGTTCATGGGGCACCAGGTGGATTCAGGAGCGCGGCCCCCTTCCGTGCCGGTGACGACGAACTGATTGCCATGGAGATGGATCGGGTGATGATCCATGCCGAGATTAATGATGCGCAGGCGGACGCGACTACCGAGGCGCGCGATCATCGGGGTGATGGCAGGACCGGAGACGCCGTTGAACGTGAGCCAGTTGAATTCCATAGAAGCAGTGTTGGGGACGGAGTTGTTGGGGAGAACAGCCCATTCCTGGAGGATGAGCCCGAAGTCATGATCGGCGTGCGGTTTGTAGGCGCGTTCGGGATGAGCGACGAAAAAGCCGAGCAAACCCATCATCTCCTGCATGGCGCTGTGGGCGTGATAGAAAAAAGTGCCCTCCTGATGCACGGTGAATTCGTAGGTGTAGGTTTCGCCGGGCGCGACGGGCTTTTGGCTGATCCAGGGGACGCCGTCCTGTTCGATAGGAACTTCGAGGCCATGCCAGTGCAGGGAAGTGGACTCGGGAAGATGATTTTGAAAAATAACGCGGACGCGTTCGCCCTGCTGAACCTGGATTGTCGGCCCGGGGCAAACGCCGTTGTAGCCCCAGGCATCGATCGTTTTGAAAGGCGCGATCTTGCGCTTTACGGGTTCGGCGGTGAGGCGAAAAACTTTGACGGCGCCGTTGCGTTCGAAGGGCAGATCGCGCAAATCAGGCGTGACCATGGGAAGCCAGGGATCGGGCCCCGGAGGCGGCTCGGGAGCTTTCTTCTTGTGCTCGCCGTAAGGGCTGTGGTGGCGGCCCTGCTCGATTTCGCGCGCGGTTTGCGGGTCGCTTTGGGGGGTGGCCCGCAGCGCTTCCGCAAGACTGAGAACACCGGCGCCGAGGAATGCGGCGTCCTGAAAAAATCTTCTACGTGAACCGCTCATGTAGTCCTCCGCTGGTGTGTGAACCAATCCGACCTGACTAAGGGCATTTGTAAGCGACGACTCGGCGAGAGTCGCGAGCAATGCTACGTGCTGCGGCTACAGATTTTGCAAAGCACTCGGCGTGCAGGAATCAAATGCGCAAGATAGTGGAAAAAAGAGGGAACTGTCCAGATTTCGGAGAGATATGGGTCAATTGCTCTTGGGAAGCAGCAGAGGAAGAAACGAGAACTGCGTCTCCATGGGGGAGCAGGATCACGGCGGCGGGATGCGAGCTCTGGACTGGCGAGAAGTGTTCATATGGATCAAGTAGAAGGGCGACAAGATCGGTGCGAAAGCACGTTCGGAACGCTCTGAGCGCCGTTGGTGAGTCCCGCTGCGCAGTCATTTCGTGACAGGAAGTCGCGCCGGCGGTTGTTGTGCATGGCTTCGCGGAACAGAGCGAGGCGCAAAGCGGCGCCACAAGTAAGCAGAGTCCGGCAATCAGAGCCAGAAGAGCGCGGGACAGCGGCGCGCTTGTCCGCAGGAAGCGAAGCATGGACCTACGCTACCCCGGCTTGGAGCATCGGTCAACGGGAATACAGCCGAACCGTGCGACGCCAGAGCTAGTCGCGGCCGTGTTCGTAAGAGTTGGCTTCCAGGTCCACTTTGCCGGCGAAGGAGCGGTAAACGTAGGTGAAATAGCCGGCAGCGAGCAGGATACCGATGGTCCACCAAATGGCGCCGATTTTCAGACCGTAGTCACCAGCTTTCGCCGTGGCTACGGTCAGCGAATAAGCCGGATTGCGTGCGGGCAGAACCATCGGATAGACGCCGAAGACGACACTGGTAAGCATACCCACCAGGTACAGACAAGAAGCGAAAAACGCCTTCGCCTCGTCGCGCTTGCGCAGTTCGAACGCGACTCCGGCGAGGCCGGCGACGGCGAGAAGCGGAAGCACGTAGCCAGCAGGCCAAGTGCGGAAATTTTCCGTGATTTGCGGCTGAACGCGAAAGCTGAGGGGCGTGACGAGTGCAGTGAGAACGGCAACACCCCACCAGACCTGGAAAGCCAGTTTGCGGGAACGTTCGGCGACCGGGCCGGATGTCTTCAGCTGGACCCAGAGCGCGCCGTGCATGATGAGAACAAGCAAAGCGAAAACGCCGACGAGGATGGTGTACCAATCGAGAATGCCTGTTTCATCGCCCAGCTGAAAGTTGGTCCACAGTGGTTCGAAGAAATAGCCGGTTTGATCCAGCGGAACGCCGCGAACGACGTTGGCGAGAGCAGCGCCGTAAAACACAGCGAGCAGCAAGCTGGAAAAGCTGAAGAAGAAATCCCAAAAAGGATCCCAGACCGCGCTTCTAATGTGATTGCGAAATTCGATCGAGGCGCCGCGAAGGATCAGCAGCCAAAGAACGATCATCAAGGGCAAGTAAAAGCCGCTGAAGCCACTGGCGTAGAGCGCCGGGAATGCGAAGTAGAGAGTGCCGCCGGCAGCGAGCAGCCAGACTTCGTTACCATCCCAAACGGGGCCGATGCTGGCTATAACTTGACGGCGTTCACCGTCGGTTTTGGCGACGAGCAGATGGATGGCGCCGGCGCCGAGATCGAAGCCGTCCAGCAGGACGTACATAGCAACCATGATGGCTACAAGGCAGAACCAGAGTGTTCCCATGTGCGCTCCTTAATCCGCCGCCGCGAGGATGGGCTCTTCTTTACGATCGAGATCTTCTGGCGTGGGTCCGTTTTCGATTTCGCGATAGATGAGGAACATCCAGAGAATGGCGAGAACGGAGTACATGCCCATAAAGCCGAGCAGGGTGAACCAGGCGTTGCCTGCCCCGACTTTGGGCGAGACGCCGTGCGCGGTGCGCATAATGCCGTAGATGAGCCAGGGTTGGCGGCCCAGTTCCGCAGTCATCCAGCCGGCGGTGTTAGCGATGTAGGGCAAAGGGACACAAAGCATCAGCAGCCAGAGCATCCAGCGGGAAGTGAAAAGTTTGCCGCGCCAGTAGAGCAGCGCAGCGAGAAGCATGACCGCGATGAAAATCGTGCCGAGGCCGACCATAACGTGATAGCTGAAGTAGAGGAGAGAAATCTGATCGGGCCAGAGATCGCGGGCAAAAGCGTCGAGGCCTTGAACCCGAGCGTTCCATTTGCGGTAGGTCAGAAAACTCAGCGCCTGCGGGATCATGAGCGGGTTGTCGAGCCGATTGTTCGGGACATCGGGCTGGCCGAGGATGGCGACGGGCGCGCCCTCCGTGGTTTGAAAAAGGCCTTCCATGGCCGCAAGAGTGACCGGCTGCGACTGCGAGATCATTACGCCTTGCGCGTCGCCGGTGGGAAACAGCTGCAGAATGGAAGCAAATACGCCGACGAGCACGCCAGCTTTGACGAAGGTGCGACCGTAGGATTCGTCACGTTTCGTGAGCAAATAAAATGCGCCGACGGCCGCCATCACGAAGCAGCCGGTTTGTACCGCGCCGAGCATGTTGTGCGCGTATTGCCAAAGCGCCCATTTATTGAGGAGCAGGCCCCAGAAACTGGAAAGTTCGATTTCATTGTTGGGACCGAGGCGGTAACCGGTGGGATGCTGCATCCAGGCGTCGGTGGCGACGATGAGGTAGCCGGAAAGCCACGAGCCCAGCCAGACGAGAAAGGCGGCCCACCAATGGCCGATGCGGCCGAGCCTCTTTTCGCCGAACAGGAAGAGACCGAGGAAGCTGGATTCCAGAAAAAAGGAAAAGACGCCTTCCATTGCGAGCGTCTGGCCGATGACGCCGCCGGCCGCTTTGGAAAAGGCGGCCCAGTTCGTCCCAAACTGGAACTCCATCGGAATGCCAGTGACGACGCCGATGGCGAAGTTGATGCCGAAGATGCGGGCCCAGAAGCGGGCGGCGCGATTGTAGTGTTCGTCGCCGGTGCGCAGAGCTTTGGTTTTGAGATAGAGAAGCAGCAGCGCGAGACCCATGGTGAGCTGAGGGAAGATGTAGTGGAACGTGACCGTGAAAGCGAAATGAAACCTGTGAATCCCTAGCGCGTCCCCCATGCAAACACCTCCTCACTTTCGCAAAGAACTGAACCGGTTTGTTGCTGCTAAGAAGCGTCTCGCCATCACGCCGAACATCAGTGAAAGGCTTTTTTATCAGCAATTCGCCTGCCGCTGCCGTGACCTGCGTCACAGTGCCGTGCGGCGCAAGAATACACCGACATTAGAGATACGGTTATATTTACTTTCAGGAAGAGGCGGCGGGGCTGGGCGGATTCGAACCGCCGAATATATAAACCAACGACCGGGCTGCCTCGGCTTCCATTTGTCTCCGAGAGGGAAGAAAGGACGATGCGCCACGCGATGGTCGTAACAGCCGGACGGGTTTAAGGTCTTCTTGCCGGTGACGCCTATCACAGACAGACTATCCAGTATTCAATAGTCTTCAGCGTAAGAGAGGCAAAGAGGTTGCACTGATGATCTGGAAATGCGCTAATCCCGACTGTTCATCATCGTATGTTTATCTAGAAGGGCGATTGTATCGTTTTCCGAAACAACCAATCAAACATGGCCGCCGGGCGAATACCCATTCCGTCCAGCATTTCTGGCTCTGCACAGATTGCTGCGCGACGAATGCACTCGAGTACGATGAAGGTCGCGGAGTCGCGCTCGTTCGCCATCTTGACTGGGCCTCGGCACCAGAGCCGAGCCAGTTTATTGCCCAAGCATGAAGGAGGGCCAAGGCCTTAGAATATCCACACTCAGTTTGCTGGTGTTCTCTCAGATGGGCACTCTTAAAGAATACAGCTAAAAAGATTCCTGGCAATTTCTATGTGCCGATTGTATTCGACGTGGAAGAGAATTCTCCTTTATCAAGTCTTGATTGAGGCTAATCTTTCTAGTTCGATCCGATTCCGATATGCGTCGCAATTCGCGAAGTGACAGCGAGTTAGCGCAGAATATCGTTGACCCTGGCATAGTGCGGGCTGGATCATGAGCCGATGTGGGCTCATGGTCACAGCGAATTGTTTTGATCCCGTGAGGAAGGCGCAGGCACCTCCAGAAGCCCGCTGGCTGAAGCGGGTGCAAGGCGGACAGCGTGGTAGAGCATGTCGTTTTAGAGAGAAAGCAGCTCCAGGCTTTGCTGGACGAGTTGAAAG
>Ga0335077_10012071_pt1 | contig 10797 bp, 1 predicted proteins | sample Lox_Sample_31_FD_207151 | JGI IMG/M metagenome (GOLD analysis project Ga0335077, IMG submission 207151) | Soil microbial communities from Loxahatchee National Wildlife Refuge, Florida, United States - Lox_Sample_3.1 | ecosystem: Environmental > Terrestrial > Soil > Wetlands | place: USA: Florida...
GAGTGCGGATTGTCCGCCTCCAATTACACGCCCGACATGGGCGTGTCGGACGTCGAGCCGAGAATGTTCAAGGGCCCGTACAACCTCGAGGCCGACTTCCCCACGCAGCTTACGACCGCACAGCTGAACGCGATCAACACTACCACCTTCCGCGTCTTTGACGAGATCTTTGGTCTTGCCGCGACCCCGCTGGTCACCAACGTCAAGAGCGATTTCTCCCGCACTGAGATTGCCTCGATCCTTGGCGGCAAGAAGGTTACCTGGTCTTCCCTGGGCGTGACGTTGCCGGGTGCCTCAGGCAATGCCGGGGACAACATCAACGTCTGCCGCCGGGTCACCGGGTCGGGCACCCAGGCCTTCTTCAACGCTTATTTTTCCAACTTTCCCTGCGGCGTCGGCAATGTCGTGCAGGGCGGCAACCTGGCTCCGATCGCGCAAGCTGACGGGACCGGGAGCGGAGCACCAGTTAGCGGTACGGGCACTTCGGGGGATCCGTATATCATCGATCCGACCACGGGCAATGTCGTCGTCGAGAACCCCGCGTCCGGCGACGTCCGGACTTGTCTGAAAAACGCCGACACAGGAACCGACTATAGCTATTCGAAGCGCGAGCTGCTGAGCGGTGTCCCGACCGATGTGTTCTACACCGTCCAATGGAGCAAGACGAACCCGGCGACCGGCTCGGCCAGATGGCCGGCGGTCGGCCTCCTCTCGCTCGATAGCGCCGGCAAGACGAACGGTGGCACACCGGGTCTAAACGCTTCTGGTTTCCCGTCCGCGGTGGGCACCAACTGGAATTTCACGAAGATCGACGGTATCGCGCCAGTCCTGGAGAACGGCGCCAGCGGGCTTTACGACGTGGTGTCGGAGCTCACGTTCCAATACTTGGGTTCGCACTTTACCGGCCTCACGGATAGCGCAAACCGGTTGCTCTTCGTGCAGTTCTTCGTCGCGGCGGCTTCAGACCAGACCGTTCTGCGCTTACAGCCGACGCCCCTGGTATACGCGTTCCCCGCCAACCCCAACGACAAAGGACTGAGCGGGAGCCTCAACTGCTCCTGGAGTTCCAGCCTGAACTGGGCCGGGCCGGGCCTGCCGACCTGTATTACGTCACGCTGGACACGTGGGGGCCAGTTCTGCTCTCCGGCGTTCGCCAAATAAACAAGGGCCGCTGCACGAACTCCACAGATCAGCGATCGGGCCTTTCCGTGTGCTCCCACCCGCTTGCGGGTGGGAGTTTCTTTTTCTGGGGAGTCCGCAAATGTTCTTTTCGGCGGTAGCAGGACAGGACCGAGTTCGCCTGCGACTCCCCCGGACGATTGCGGATGAAACAAAATTGTCATCGGTGCCGGTGAGGAAGTTTGTTAACCTCCACCGCCTGACACCGGAGACGTCCGGTGATCGCAAAGAGGCGCGTGCATGAACGCCAGCTCTTACCGCTTGATCTTTAGCCGCGTTCGCGGCATGTTCACCGCCGTCGCGGAATCGGCCCGGAGCTTGGGGCGCGGAGCATCTGGACGGGCGGCGTCCCGTTGCTCGCGTCAAGCGCTGGTCCCGCCCCGCGCAGCGTCGCTCGCGATCGCAATGCTCGTCGCTTGGGCGCCGGGATTGATCGACGCTGCCGGTACGCTTCCGGCGGGCGTCTTGCCCGTTCCCAACGCTCAATTCGTCTCGAGCGGCAAGATTTCGACGCCAGTGCCGGTTGTCTCGGGCACACAGATGACGGTGACGCAGCTGAGCCCGAGCGTCATCCTGAACTGGAATGCCTTCAATATAGGCGCGAACGCGGCGGTACAGTTCATACAACCGGGGCCCACTGCGACGGCGCTGAATCGCATCTTCAGCGCCGATCCGAGCCGCATCGAGGGGCGGCTCAGCGCCAACGGCCAGATCTATCTCATCAACCAGAACGGCATCGTGTTTGGCAATGGAGCGCAGGTCAATGTCTATTCGCTGGTCGCGTCGACACTCGATGTCTCGGACGCCTTGTTCACCGCGGGATTGCTGAGCAATCAGCGTCCGGCCGACAGTCCCGCATTCGCTCCCTTCGCGAACGGCGCGCCGAGCGGCGCTGTCACCGTGGAGCATGGCGCGCAGATTCAAACCCACAGCGGTGGTCGCGTGCTGCTGCTCGCACCGAATGTCAGCAACAACGGCATCATCCAGTCGCCCGACGGGCAGACGATCCTCGCCGCAGGGGCAAAGGCCTATGTCGCTGCAAGCCAGGATGTCAGCCTCCGTGGCTTTCTCGTCGAGGTGGACAACGGGGGCTCGGCGTCGAACTTGAACCTTGGGCAGATCATTGCCGAGCGTGGCAACGTGACTCTCGTGGGGCTCGCTGTCAACCAAAGCGGGCTGATCCGCGCAACCACATCGATCAACGCGAACGGGTCGATTCGCCTGTTGGCTCGGGACAGCGTCGTGGCCATGGCCGTTCCCGGGGGCGTCAGCGTGCCGCAGGGAAGCCGAGGCGGGACAGTCGCGGTGGGCGCGGGAGCCCACACTGAGGTGCTTCCCGACTCGTCGGACACCGGCACGTCGCAGGATTCGCAGCCCTTCAACCGTTCGTCCATCGAGATGACAGGACTGTCGGTCCATCTGGGAACGGACAGCCAGACCCTAGCGCCTGGCGGCGTGGTCACGCTGACGGCGCAGCGGGGCGGAATATTTCAACCTCCCGGAGCGGCCGCCGATCCCGATGCGAAGGTGTTTTTCGAGGCGGGTAGCGTCGTGGACGTCGCCGGCACTCAGGACGCCTCGATTCCAATGGCGCGCAACTCTATCGCTGTCGAGCTGCGCGGTACCGAGCTGAGCGATTCCCCCCAGCAGCGCAATGGGCCGCTGCGAGGGACGACGGTCTACGTGGATGCCCGCAAGGGCACGCCGCTCGCCGATGTGTCGGCCTACATCGCACAGATCGAGCGCGGCGTCGATGAGCGGCTTGCCCCCGGCGGCGATATCGCCATCCGGTCCGAAGGCAGCGTGGTCTTGCCCGCGACAGCCACACTCGACGTCTCCGGGGGGAAGGTCAATTACCTTGGAGGAGCGCTTCGGACGACCAAGCTCCTCGGCGCAGACGGACGCTTCTACGATATAGGAATCGCAAACCCCAACATATCTTACTTGGGTCTTGCCGACACCTTCACCGTTTCATCGTCGAAGTGGGGTGCGTCGACGACCTTTCTGTCGTCGGTCATGGCCTATTCGTTCGTGCCGGGCTATTCGCAAGGCATGAACGCCGGTTCGGTAAGCATCGCCGGCCACGCCGTGGTGCTCGACGGCACGTTGAAGGCACGGGCCAGCGCGGGGCTGCTGCAACGCCAGAGCGGGAGCGTGCCGCTGGGCGGGAGACTGGTGCTGGGGGATGCAAGCCAAGCGGGCTCAGCATCGCCGGATTTCCTCATCCCGGACGTGCTGTTGGCGCAGACCGCGGGGTCGCCCCACGCGGGCTTGACCTTCTCCAGTGGACTGTCGGATCTGCCGTCCGACGTCGTTCTATCGGCGTCGGACCTCATGGATGCTGGTTTTACCCGCCTCGAGGTTTACAGCAACGGGCGCATCTTCGTGCCCGCCGGGACGGCGCTCACGCTGGCACCAGGAAGCTGGCGCGCGGCGGGCGGCAGCACTCAGACGAACGCGCTTACTCTCGTTGGGCGTCAGATCGACGTTGCGGGTTCGATCCGGGTGCCTGGCGGGAGCATTGCTCTGTCAACGGTTCAGCCGATCACTTCGGGCTCCCTGGATCACGCGGACTACTTGCTCTCTGTGCACAGCTCCGGTCGCCTGGACGCGAGCGGACTTTGGACAAACGACCGCCAGGCCTCGCTGGGCGGAAACGTTCCAGCGACGCCGCTGGCGATAAACGGCGGCTCCATCAGCCTGGCGAGCATCGCGGATTTGTCGCTGGAGACAGGCAGCGTGATCGACGTGTCCGGCGCAGGCTGGGTCGACGCGGGTGGCAAGCTTGTCGCCGGGAATGCCGGAAGCATTGTTTTGAGCAGCGGGCGCCTGGGCCTCACGCCCCTTAATCCCCAGAGCTCGGTGATCAATCTCGCCGGAAATCTTCTCGGGTACGCAGTGGGCAGCGGTGGCAGTCTCACCATCAGCACCTCGCACGTGCAGATCGACGGGATGGGGGCTGCCCCCGCTGCGGGAACGCTCGCCCTCGCCCCGGGTTTTTTTCAGGCAGGCGGGTTTGCGTCGTACGCGGTGAATGGTAACGACAGCCTGTCGGTGTCCGACGGCACGCAGCTCGCTGCGCGCCTCGATTCATGGGTCATGACCGGGGCATACCAGACGGCGCCGACCGGTACTCCGATGCAGCAGCTCGTATCGAAACAGACGCTGCCCGATTTCCAGCGCTCGCCTGCGAATCTAACGCTGACGGCGAACAGCAAGACTTTTGGCGATGTCTTGATCGGGGCGGGTTCCCGCGTTGCGGTCGATGCGCAGGGAAGCATTACCATCATCGCCGGACGACAGCTGACCGTTCTGGGGACGATCGAGGCACCCGCGGGTGTCATCACGCTTCAAACGCAGGCGGCCGACCAAACCGATCCCTTCCTGCCCGGTCAATCGCTCTGGCTGGGCGCTGGGGCCAGGATCTTGGCTCGCGGCTTGGTGCAGCTGCAGCCGACGGCCGACGGCAGCCGCATCGGGGACGTGCTCCCCGGCGGACAGGTGACGATCGACGCGGGGCGCGGCTATCTTATCGCCGAAGCGGGATCTCTCGTCGACGTGTCCGGCGCTGCCGCCGTGCTCGACGCGCCGGTGCAGCGCAGCGGCATCAAGCGCCTCGAGCCGAAGCTCATCACCAGCGATGCCGGAACGGTGACGATGAGCGCCCAGGAGGGCGCCGTTCTTGTGGGCGGCATGCGAGCGCGAGGCGGCGCGGGCCGCACCTCGGCCAACGGCGGTTTTTCCTTCGAGCTCGATCCAGGTTTCGTCGGAACGGCCTTTCCGGAAGGACCTCGTGTTCTGGCGATTTCGGCCTCGGTGCCTTCACTGCCGCAGGGCCTCAAGCCCGGCGACGTTGTCGATATCAGCGCCGGCGATCCGGCGAACAGCACGATCGATCGCGTCGCTGTCTTCGGGGCGGAGATGCTGCAACAGGCGGGCTTCGATCGCCTTGCTTTCCGCAGCGGCGATAGCATCGAGTTGCGAGGTGGCATCGCGTTGTCTACGCGCCTCTCGATCTCCATGGATGCGCCCACGATCCGCGTGACAGATGGCGTAGCGAGCAGCCTGTCTGCCGCTTATGTGTCGTTGGGCAATACTTCCATCTATGCTCCGCCAGCACCTGTCGAGGGCGGCGGGCAGCTGACTGTGAACGCCCGCCTCATCGATTTGGAAGGGACCTTTGCGCTGGCCGGCGTAAACCGCGTCCTGCTGCGAAGCGAGGACGACATCCGCCTCAAAGGCGTGCTGCTTCCGACCGCCAACACGCTCGGTCTTCCTGGGAGCATGACGGTCGCCGCGGACCTCACGCTCCGGGCTGCGCAGATCTATCCAACCTCGTTGTCGGATTTTGCCCTGAACGTGCCCGACCACGAGCTCGTCTTTGCCTCGGCAGGTCCGGCCGGACCTGCGCCGATGTCCGCGGCGGGGCAGATGACGGCCACCGCCCGCGTGATCGAACAGGACGGCGTGGTCCGCGCACCCTTCGGTGCGATCAGCCTGAGCGCTTCGGAATCGTTGACGCTGGGCCGCGGGAGCATCACGTCGATCTCTGGCGACGGGCAACTCATCCCCTTCGGACGCACGCTGGAGACGGGCCGGGACTACGTCTACACCTTTGGGCAAAACGCGTCGCTCCCGATCCTCTCCCCGCAACAGAAGTCGATCGATCTGAACGCGCCGCAAGTGAGTCTGAAGGCGGGTGCGACCGTGAACATCGGCTCATCGGGGGACTTGCAGGCCTATGAGTTCATCTTCGGTCCCGGAGGATCGAAGGACGTGCTGGATCCGGCCGTCTCTCCCGCCAGCTTCGCCGTCCTCCCCGGCTATGCGGCACCCTTCGCTCCCTACGACTACCAAGAGTACAAGAGCAGCGCTTCTCCCGCGCTCGCCGTTGGCGATCAGATCAGGTTGTCCGGGGGCGGCGGGTTGGCTCCCGGCGTCTATACCCTTCTGCCCGCTCGTTACGCCCTGCTCCCCGGGGCATTCCTTGTCACCCGGTTGAACAACACGAAGGATTTTGTTCCCTTAGATGGAGGAGTGCGAGGCGACGGGAGCTTCGCCATGGCGGGTACCCGCCTGACGGTCGCCCTGGATGGATCGGTGATTGAGCAGTCGAGGTCCTCCGCGTACTCGGTCTCCAGCGCACCGGTCGTGCGCCAGCAGGCGGAGTATCTGCTCACGACGCAAAACACCTTCTTCGCTGGACAGACGGGTGCTCAGCTTCCCGCCGATGCGGGTCGATTGAGCATCGCGGCAACCAGCGCACTGACCCTGGACGGGACAATCTCCGCCGCGGTCGGCCAAGGCTACCGGGGTGCGGAGCTGGATATCGCCGGTCCCAGTCTGGCGATCGTCCGGGACTCCGCGAGCGCCGCGCCGGCCGGAAGTCTGGAGATCAACGCAGAGAGTCTGGCACGGTCCGGTGTGGCGAGTTTGTTGCTCGGAGGCACGCGCAGTCGCTCGGGCGATATCCTCACCATCACGCCGGTTGCACAGTCGGTAGAGTTCGACAACGATGCGACCAGCATTCTCTCCGCGCCCGAGATCCTCGTGGTCGGCACGTCGATCACGTTGAATGAAGGTGCATCCATCCATTCCTCGACCGGCAGCATACCGGGCTACTCGTCGATCGTACTGCCCGGGGGAGCCAATCTCTTACGCGTTTCAACCGCAGGCAGCGTCGCGGTTGCACGACCCGGCTTCGACCCGCATGCGCCCACGAGCGCCACTGTGGTCGTCAACGCAGGGGCCGTGCTGAGCGCGCCTGGCAGCATCACGGTGGATGCTGCGGGGAGCGCCTCGATCGCAAGCGATGCCGACTTGGCTGCCCCATCGTTATCACTCGCGGCCCCTGTGCTGAGAGTCGGCGAACCCGTGGGAGACGGAAAGGGCCTCGAACTCACCGGCGCGCTGCTGGAGCGGGTCGCGGCTGCCAACACGCTGGAGCTGAAGGCCTATCAGGCGATCGAGCTGCGAGGTGATGTGGCGCTCGGGCGACTGGACCCGAAGACCTCGCTGCCCGTGAGCGGACTCATCGTCCTGGATGCGCCGGCTGTCCTCGGATATGGCGGCACTGACAAGTCGGTGGTCGCCGGCGTCGTCCAGCTCCAAAGCAGTTCTTCCGGAGCGGCGGTCCCTTCGCTGCAACCGGCCGGCAGCCTCACCATACAAGCCGCCGGTTCGCCTCACGGCGCGGGCGATATCCTTCTTGGCCCCGGCGCCGTGTCCGTTCAGGGATTTCAAACCGTCGCGCTGTCCGCGTCGAGGCAGATCCTGGCCGGCGGTAGCGGTGGTCTGGTCGTCCAGCAGGATCTCGATTTGAGTGCAGGCCGCCTGGCGGCCTCGACGGGCAGCGAAACGACCATCGTGGCTGGCGGACGGGTGCGGCTCCTCGGCGGAATTGCTCCCCCGGACCCGGCGTCCGTTCCGCTTGCGGGAGCCGGTGCTGCTCTCTCTATCCAGGCAGGTTCGATCGATGTCACGGGGCGAATCGTCATGCCGTCGGGGCAGGTCGTGCTCGCGGCCAATGGCCCCGCCACCGCGGGTTACGTGGCGGTGCATACAGGCGCGCTGATCGATCTGCAGGGCGAAGAGACCCAGTTTGAAGGTTCCTACGCCTCGGCACCCGCAGGGTCGCTCACACTCAGCTCGGCGCTGGCGGACGTCTCGATCGAGTCCGGTAGCCGCGTGATCCTTAGCGGAGCCGCACACGGCGGTGCTGCAGGAGCGCTCGTCGTGAGCGCCCCGAACGGGCGGTTCCTAAGTGCCCCCGTCATCGAGGCCACTACTTCATCTGTCGGCGATTCGGGCGCGCGATATCAGATCGACGTCGCGCAGCTGGACTCGTTCTCTGCGCTGTCTGCAGTGGTCGCCGCGGCAGGGCGTAGCAGTTCCTTCGACCTGCGGGTGCGCAATTCAGGCATGGTCGCGGTAGGCTCGCAGGATCGCATCGACGCAGAGAAGATCGTCATCGCCGCGGATCAAGGCAGTATTCAGATTGCCGGCACGCTGCGCTCGGATTCCGGCGGGGGCGGCTCGGTTCAGGTTTGGGCCGGTAAGGATTTGTCGGTGTTGTCGGGTGGCGTAATCGACGCTTCTGCCTCCGGCTCGGGCGTTCGACCAGGACAAGTGGTGTTGGGTACGGCAACCGGATCGATCAACGTTGCAGACGGGTCGAGCATAGCCGTGAACGGCGACGACTCCCTCGGTGCCCCGCTGGTTCTGTTGCGCGCGCCGCGCTCGGGAGGCAACGATGTCAACGTTACCGCGATCTCCGGGACCATCACGGGCGTCGATCAGGTTGTTGTCGAAGCCTTCCAGGTCTACACCGCCACGAGCCTGACCACTTCTGGCCCGTCGGTCGCCGGTGGGAGCTTGAACGTCAGCAGCGCGGGGGATCTCTTCGCGGCGACCGCTAGCTACATGTCGGTTGCCCAGCCACAGGTGCAGGCTCGGCTCGGGTCCAACGTTGTGCTGCGGCCCGGCATCGAGATCCAGGGCCCCGATTCCGGCCTTGCACTCAACGCTGCATGGGATTTGTGCGGCGCCGGCGCGCAATGCTCCACCGCGAACGGATGGCGCTTCGCTGGCCAGCCCGGGATCCTGACGCTGCGCGCCACGGGCGATGTCGCATTGAATGCTGCGCTGAGCGATGGGTTCAACGGCGCAACTCCTAGCGCCCAACTCCAGTCGGGCGCCGATTGGTCGTATCGCATCGTCGCCGGGGCCGACCTCTCTGCGGCCAATCCGCTAGCGACAGCCCCGCCGTCCGGCTCAGGCGCGACCGTCCCCGGGACGCTGACTGTCGGCACCGGCGCTATCGTTCGGACCGGAACCGGATCCATCGATCTGCGAGCACGCACCGACATCGTCTTACAGGATCCGACGTCGGTTGTTTACACGGCGGGCGATCCGGGAACTTTCGCCCCCGGATATCAAGTGCGAAACTACGCGGAGCAGGAATTCGGCAACACGGTCTTCAATGTCAGGCCCGTGTTTCCCACGGGCGGGGGAGATATCAGCCTGGTGGCGGGATGGGATATCGAAGCTGCGCGATCCCAGCAACTGTTCAGCGACTGGCTGTACCGACGCACGCCAGGTTTCCAGTCCGGAAGCGACTACAGCTACATCAATCCGCAGACTTCATGGTGGCCTCGCTTCAACACGTTCCAGCAGGGCATCGCCACGCTCGGCGGCGGCAGCGTCAGCGTAGTTGCGGCTCGCGATATCGTTGACCTGTCCGTGTCCGCTCCCACGAACGGTCAGATCGGCGGTGCTATCAACGCTCCGGTAGATCCATCCCAGATCGTCATTCGCGGCGGCGGAGACGTCGCAGTGAGCGCCGGCCGCGACATCCTGGGAGGCATTTTCTACGTAGCCAAAGGCCGCGCAACCATCCAGGCGGGACAGGCGATTCTCGGCGGGAGTAGTGAGTTGACGGCCGATGGCGTGACCACGGTTCAGCCGCGAATGGTCCTCGCGCTGGGGGACGCTCAAGCGAGCGTCACCGCACGCGGCGACATCGAGTTCGAGACGGCTCTGAACCCGACGCTGATCACCCAGCCTTCGATCGAGGTTTCGAGGAGCAACTCCGACAGCAGCACGTTTTCGACTTACCAGACGACGACATTCGACCCGCCTACCACTGTAACAAGCTCTCTGTCCATCGCGTCGGCAGCAGGTAACGTTTCCCTGTTCAACAACCAGGGCGCCGAGCTGTCTGGCGCCTACCCGCAGCTGTTCGGAGGAGGCTTCATCAACGCGGATGGCTTGACGGTATACCCAGGCCAACTCACGGTCGCAGCGCTCCAGGGAGGAATCCAGGTCCGCTCCGGGTTCAGCGTCTTTCCGGACCCGACCGGCAATCTTCGCCTGCTTGCCGCTCGCGACATAACGATCTCGGGCAGCATCATCGTGTCTGATGTCCGCCCGGAAGCACTGCCGTCGATAATGGCTCCAGCGGCGGTATTCGGAAATGGCGCACTGGCGGCGGGCATAGGCCGGTTCAGCGGCGGAGTCGGGGCGCATTCCGGCCCCCCACTGCATCAAGGCGATGCGGTCCCGATTGTGATCGAGTCCCAGGCGGGTAGCGTAGCGTTCCAAGAGCTCGCTCTTCTCCAGGTGCCCAAGCAGACAACGATCGACGCGGGTTTGGACATCGTCAATCTCGACTTCATCGGGCAGAACCTTGCCGAGGGAGACGTAACGCGGATACAGGCGGGACGGGACATCGTCTCCCAATCCCAAAACGAAGCCGGTGTAACCGTGATCAATAACCGGGCGATTGCGATCGGCGGCCCAGGCCGGTTGGACTTGATCGCAGGACGAACCGTAGACCTCGGTTCGTCATTGGGAGTGGTGTCGCGCGGAAGCCTGGACAATCCGTTCCTGCCACCCGGGGGCGCCAGCATCGACATCCTTGCGGGCGTTGGTGGTGACGTTCGCTACCAGGCGTTCATTGACCGCTACTACGATCCGAGTATCGAGGACGACGCTCTCCTGACAGGCCTGCAGAGCCAGATTGCCGACTACATGTCAGCGTTGAGCGGCACGACTGCGGCGTCGGGCCTCGAGGCCTTCAAGCAACTGAATCTGTCGCACGCGGACGAAGTCACCGAA
>Ga0335077_10012072_pt1 | contig 10797 bp, 11 predicted proteins | sample Lox_Sample_31_FD_207151 | JGI IMG/M metagenome (GOLD analysis project Ga0335077, IMG submission 207151) | Soil microbial communities from Loxahatchee National Wildlife Refuge, Florida, United States - Lox_Sample_3.1 | ecosystem: Environmental > Terrestrial > Soil > Wetlands | place: USA...
GACCGAAGAAATCCGTGTTCATCCGTGTTGATCCGTGGTTCTGGTGTTTCCGGCCTCCGTGTCTCGATGCCTCTGTGGTGAACCATCCCCTTCGTGTCACAATCGACAGATGTTCTCCCGCAAGATTCGCGTTGAGTATGAAGAGCACGGCGAGCGCCGGCCGTGTCCGCTGAAGTGGCTCGACAGCTTCAGCATGCGCAACTTCACCAACGACCAGGTCTTCGACGACACCATCCCTACCGGCGATGGCCAACTGGAGATCGGAACCCGCGTGCCGCTGGATCGGCTGCGCACCTCGATGGAAGACTGGTTCCGGTGCAAGACTTATCTGCCGGCGGGGGCGGCGCTCATCGTGGAGGAGCGGCAAGGGTGATCGTCCGCAGCTTTTTCATGGTTGTCGCTCTGGCGATTATCGGCGCCGCAGTGTGGGCCTACCAACACGATCAGAAGCTGGAGCGCCACGCGGCGGCCGTTAACCTTGGTGATCCGAACGAGACAGTGCGCGAGCTAATGGGAGATCCTACGCGCGAAGGCGAGTGCGGCTCGCTCACGCTGGCGCCCGCGGGCTGCACCGACGAGTACGTCTACCGCTTCTACTTTTCCATCTTCCGGCCGCAATACCAGGTGGTGTGGTTCGATCACGCGGGCCGGGTCCTCGGCGAGCAGCACGTGCAACGGCCGTGACGGCTACAGGATAGGAATGTCCGGCGCGACATCGCGCGGTAGCTCGCCTGTCAGACGTGGATCGTCAGTGATCTCGATGGCGCGCTTGTAGGGAACGAATCCCATCTTGCAGTAGAACTCCAGCGCGCGGGGATGGTCGAGAGTGCAGGTGTGCAGCCAGATACGCTGCGGACGATGCCGCCATTCCTCGGCGAGACCGTAATGCAGCAGCGCGCGGCCCGCCCCCTTGCCGATGAGAGCCGGGCTGAGGCCGAAGAACGACAGCTCAATGTCGGGCATGTGTCGCCGGTCAAATTCGAGCAGGCCATCGTCTACCTCATTGTAGGACAAGGCAAACACATCGACGGCATCATGGTGAATCACGGCGCGCAGCTCGTCGTCGCTCAGCCGCAGGCGGCTGAACCACAGCCACGGCTCGCCGATGCGGCGGTAGAGCTCGCGATACCAGGTGAGATCCGGCTTGGCGACACGCCGCAGTTCGTACTCCGACATTGTGGGATACAGCGCGGGTGGAGGTGGCGTGCGCATCTCCAGATAAGTCACGACCGCAGCCAGCTTGCCCGGCGGAAGATCGGTATAGCCGTTGTTCACCGCTTCCACCTGGCGTCCATGTAATTCACCGCTTCCTGCACGTTGAGCTCGCGGGTGCTGACGCCGGTGCGCACGTACAGTTTCGGCGTGTCTCCTGCGCGCAGATACACCGGACGATGCGCGGGAGAGGCGATCACCCGGCAGACGTCCTTCTGGTCGAGGGATTGGAATACCGCCTGTACGTTATGACAGGCATCGCCCCCGAGCTGCGTGGCGACCGCGGTCAGGAGCGCCTGCTCGAAACCGTCGCGGTCGGGCTTCTTCAGGGTCTTGTAATCGTTCTCGAGACCGATGATGGAGCCGTCGTCGGCGACTCCGATGAGCAACGTGCCGCCGCCACCGTTCATGTAGCCAGCGAGAGTCTTCAGTACTACACCTTCCAGCGCGCGGTTAAGCTTGTTCTCCTTCAGGTCCCAGCGGAACGACGATTTGAATTCCAGGTTGGCGCTCTCACCTTTAGCAATCAGAGCGCGCAGGTCGCCTTCGAGCGCGCTGCTCAGGCGCGCGATCTCCTGCTGGCGTTCGGTCAAAGAAGAGAACACCGCTGCGGCGGAGAGGCTCAACACCATGCCTGCGATGGCATAGAAGACAGTCTTCTTTGGCTTCTCACCGTGCAGGGCCTCAGACACTTGCACCGTCGCGAACCAGATTCCTACTTCATAGGCGGGATGCCCGTATTCCTCAAAGTAGACGAATTCGTTCAGCGGCAGGAGCACGAACACGCCGACGGCGAGCCCGAGCAGGGCGGCAAAGGCGAAGAAACGGATTCGCAATCGTAATTGCCAGGAGAAACGCAACGTGGGCTCCGCGTTCTATGGTGAGGGTGAAGGGAGAGAACGTCAATCGTGGCTGTCGTATTACCATGAACTGTCGTCATGCCCATCGGCCCGCCAGCCCGGACCTTTCGCCGCGAAGCATCATCCGGCCGCCGCCCGCCTGGAGAGCACTCGGCTCAGCAGGAGGTTGCGCGTCTCGCCGAACTACGTCCCGTGCACGAGGCCTTTGCGTGGTTTCGCTCACATTCACGCGAATTGGAAGACCGCCAGATGGAAGTCACCGCCATCCCTGCGCCGCCGTGGGGAGAGGCCGCGCGCAGCGCGTGGCTGAAAGCTCGTTTGGAAGAGGTGGGGCTCACTGACGTGCATCAGGACGAACTGGGCAACGTCTTTGGAATCCGGCAAGGTACCAGCCCTGACGCTCCATTCATCGCCTTGAGCGCGCATCTCGACACTGTGTTTCCGGGCGATACCGAGATCACGGTGACCCGCGATGCCGGCAAGCTGTATGGGCCAGGGATCTCCGACAACGGGTCCGGCATCGTTGCCTTGCTGGCCATCGGCGCAGCCATGCGCGAGGCAAGCATTGCGAATATCGCACCCATCCTCTTTATAGGCAGCGTTGGCGAGGAAGGCGAAGGCGACCTGCGCGGCATGCGCCACATCTTTCAGCAGCGTCGCTGGCTCGATTCGATCGGCACCCTCATCGCCGTCGACGGCGCGGGCAGCGACACCATCATCTGCGAGGGACTCGGCAGCCGGCGCTACGAGGTCACGCTCAACGGCGCGGGCGGCCACTCGTGGAGTGACTTCGGCGTGGTGAATCCGATTATCGCTCTGGCGCGGGTCATCGATCGGCTGGCGCGCACGACGGTCCCAATCTCGCCCAAGACGACGTACAACGTCGGCACCATTCAGGGTGGCACGTCGGTGAATTCGATTCCGCAGCAGGCGACCATGCGGGTGGACACGCGCTCCGCCTCGGTCGAGGAGCTGGACAAGCTGGAGCGCGTGCTGCGCGATGCGGTAAGCCAGGTCATCTTGGAGATGCCGGGGCGCAATCGCAAAGAGGGGCTGAGCGGCGAAGTGAAGACCATCGGCGACAGGCCCGCTGCCGATTTGCCGCTGGATTCGCGGCTGCTGGAGACCATTCGCGCCGTGGATGCGCAACTCAGCAACCCGGCGCGCATTCAGCGGGCGTCGACCGACGCGAATATTCCGCTGTCGCTGGGACGCGAGGCACTGGCCATGGGAGCGGGCGGCGGTGGGGGCGGCGCGCACACCATCCAGGAGTGGTACGATCCTGCGGGCCGCGACTCGGGGCTGAAACGCATTCTGCTGCTGACTCTGGCCATGAGCGGGGTCGGGGAATAACGTCGTGATGACAATCGGGATTCAATAATGATCAAACTCCTCATGCTTGCAGCCGTGCTTTTCTTTACCGTCATGTCCTTTGCATCATCTTCCGCCGCGCCCGACACAATCTTCGTCAATGGCGACATCTACACCCAGGCCACACCGGCGCGGGCGCAGGCGATGGCCGTGCACGACGGTCGCATTGTTGCCGTAGGGACGAACGATGACATTCGCAAGCTGAAGGGCGCGCACACGCAGGTCGTCGATCTGGGCGGGCACTTTGTGATGCCCGGCTTCAATGATGCGCACTGCCATTTGCAGTCGGGAGGCTTCGAGCAGATGGAAGTCAATCTCGTCGGCGCCAAGTCTCTGCAGGAGATGCAGCAGCGCATTGCGGAGCGCGCGAAAACCACCGCTCCTGGTGACTGGATCCTCGGTCGCGGCTGGGACCACACGCTGTGGCCTGACCAGAAGCTGCCCACGCGGCAGGACATGGACGCGGTGACCGCCGGCCATCCGGCATACTTCGTGCGGGTCGATGGACACATCGCGGTCGCCAATTCCGCGGCGTTGGCGGCAGCGGGCATCACCGCGCAGACCACCCCTCCACACGGCGGCGCGATCGATCACAATCTACAAGGCCAGCCGACGGGAATCATTCGCGAGTCGGCGCAGGGCTTGATCTATTCGGAGATTCCGCCGCCAACGCCGGCGCAACGGCGACGCGCGGCGGAACTGGCGCTGGCGGATGCGACGCGCTCGGGCGTCACCTCGGCGCAGGACAATTCCGACTGGGAGCAGTTCCTGGTCTACGAAGAGATGGAGCGCGAGGGCAAGCTCACGCTGCGCATCAGCGAGTGGCTGCGCTTCACCGACCCAGTCGACCTGCTGGAGAAGCATCGCGCACATCATTCACCGAACGATCCGCTGCTGCATACCACGATGCTCAAAGGATTTATGGACGGCTCGCTCGGCTCGCGCACGGCGGCGCTGCTGGCGCCCTATTCGGACGACCCCGGCAATTCGGGCCTGCCGCAATTCAGCCAGCCGGAACTGAACGCACTGGCCGTCGAGCGGGTGGCAGCGGGTTTCCAGTTGGGATTTCACGCCATCGGCGATGGCGCGGCACAGATGGCGCTCGATGCCTTCGCTGAAGCCGAGCGCAGTGCGCGGGAGAAGGCCCTGCCTGGCGGCAAGGATCCGGCACAGCTGCGCATGCGCATCGAGCATGACCAGGTCATCGCGCCCGATCAATTTGCGCAGTATCGCAAGTTAGGAGTGATTGCGTCGGTGCAGCCCAACCATCTGCTGACCGACATGAACTGGGCCGAGTCGCGCATCGGGCCGGAGCGCGCCAAGACTTCGTATCCCTGGAAGCAGTTCCTCGATAATGGCGTGCGGCTGGCGTTCGGGACGGATTATCCGGTCGAGCCGATCACGCCCTATCGCGGCGTCTATGCGGCGGTGACGCGCAAGAACGAAGCGGGAACCGAAGAGTATTTCCCGGAGCAGAAGCTGACGATCGAGCAGGCGCTGGCGGCGTACACGACGGGCTCGGCCTATGCCGAGTTCATGGAGAAAGACAAGGGCACGCTCGCTCCCGGGACGCTTGCCGACTTCGTGGTGCTCGATCGCGATCTGACGAAGGTCGCTCCGCCTGAGATCCTGAAGACGGTGGTGCTGCGTACCGTGGTGGGTGGCAAGACGGTATACGAAGGGAAGTAAAAGCTTTGAACTACGGATCGCCACGGATCGCCACGGATTAGATAAGCAACCGCGGATTGCGCGGATCGGACGAGCGAGGCTCCAACCACCGCCCAAGGTCCTGCGAGACGGTCGCGTAAAGCGGCGCTCTCGCCCCATATGACAATGAGCCACAGAAGATCGGCGTTCATCCGCGTGATCCGCGATTGCCGTACTGCGCCGTTCTGGTCTGGGTTCATCCTCGCCAATCCCTGGTTGAGAGCTGTTTCCCGGCTGTCTGTCGAATCCGTGCCATGCGGGTGAACCTTCCCCCACGCCCTGCGTCTAACGGTCTGGAACCGTGTAGATTTCCGGGAACTTCTTTGTCCCGGGCGGGCAAGTGGGTTAGAGCAGGGTCGCTGCGCGGAACGGTATAATTTTTGTTTGGCTTGGATGAGCCGGAGGACACTCGATGGATTCGCAAGAAACAGGTCTCAGGCAGCGGATTCGGGCAACACGCTTTGCCTCGACCCTGGTGGTCCTGGCGACGTTGTCGCTGGGAATTTTGATCGGCACGGTGGTTTCAGGGGCGGTGAAGGGTAAGGAAAAGGCTTCGAGCAGCGACGCAAGTCAGCTGACCGTGCCCTCACCACAGCAGTTATCTTCGCAGTTTTCGCAGATCGCGCGGCAGCTTGAGCCGTCAGTCGTCAACATTCGCACGGAATCGACCATCAAGAACCCGCATCGACATGGCGGGCGCGCCACTCCGGGCAATCCCAATGACGACAATGGCGGGGGCGATCAGGACAATCCGTTTCAGGACTTCTTTGACCGCTTCTTCGGCGGCCAGGGTGGTGGACAGATTCCCGGTGGTCCCGATGGCGGACAGGACCTGCGCGAGCGTTCTCTGGGCTCGGGCGTGATCGTTGATTCCAAAGGCTACATCGTCACCAACGCCCACGTGGTCGATAACGCCGACCGGATTCGCGTAAAGCTGATGAATGATCCGGAGACGGTTGCCTATGACGCCACGGTGATCGGTACGGACAAGGAAACCGATCTGGCGGTGATCCGGATCGACAGCAAGGGCAAGAGCTTGCCGGCGGCGAAAATGGGCAACTCCGACGGCATGCAGGTGGGCGATTGGGTGCTCGCGATCGGCAGCCCGTTTGGATTAGAGGAGACGGTCACGGCCGGAATCGTGTCGGCGCGCGGCCGCAACATCGTCCCGCAGCGCCAGTTCCAGTCGTTCATTCAGACCGACGCGGCCATCAACCCGGGTAACTCGGGCGGCCCGTTGGTCAACCTGAATGGCGAGGTCATCGGCATCAACACCGCCATTTACACCAGCGGCGGCGGATACCAGGGCGTCGGCTTCGCCATGCCGTCGAACACGGTCGTCCAAGTCTATAACCAGCTCGTCGGGCCGGAACACAAGGTGTCGCGCGGCTCCATCGGCGTGCAATTCAACGCCGTGCCGAACCCGGCCGTGGCGCGCGTCTACGGCGTCAGCAGCGGCGTGACGGTGGCCGACATCACTCCCAATGGCCCGGCGGAAAAGGCTGGGCTCAAGGTGGGCGACACCATCACCTCCGTCAACGGTAAGGACGTGAAGAGCGGCGACGAGCTGGTCTCCGAGATTTCGGGGCTTAAGCCGGGCTCGACGGCCAAGATCGGATATGTGCGGAACGGCAAGCCGGAGACCGCGAGCGTCACCATTGCCGACCGGTCAAAGCTGTTTGCCAGCCGGCTGGGTGAGGAACAGGGCGGAGAAGAGCAGCAACAGCCGCAGGAGAGCAAGTTCGGCGTGACGGTGCACAATATAACGCCGGACTTAGCGGACCGCTTGCAGTTGCCGAACAACAAGGGCGTACTGGTGCAGGAGGTGAAGCCGGACAGCTTTGGCGACACCGTCGGCCTGAGCCGCGGCGATGTCATCCTGGAGATCAACAAACAGCCGGTCAACAGCGAAGACGACTTCCGTCGCCTGCAAAGCCAGTTGAAGAGTGGTCAGGATGTGGTCTTCCTGGTGCGCCCGCGGGGTACCGGACCCCAGGGCGGAACCGTGTTTATGGGGGGCAGCCTGCCGTAACCAGCTACTCTGAAAGAACTTAGTTCGTTAACAATGTGGAAACCTGAATAGCGGCTCGAGGCATCGAACTGGGCTATGATGAGCCTCGGGCCGCGATAATTTTCTGGAAAAGAAGTCCCGTTTTGGTATTTGCAGATCATCCCGTGCTATTTACAATGGCCCAACCTTTGGGAAACTCATATATGGTTAGAATGGCAGATTGCGAATGAGAATTACTCCCCCAAGAATCACAGCGACGCTCGTAGTCCTGCTGCTAACCGCCGCAGCATCCGCCAAAACCACCACAACAACGCACATCTCGAAGTCGCACGCTTCCGCGCATCACGCCAGCAGTCATAGAACATCGGCACATTCCAGCACGCACGCCAGCAAGAAGACGGCGCATGCGCGCGGCCAGCGCACGATTGGCGAGGAGCGGACAAGGGACATCCAGCAGGCGCTCATCCGCGAGCACTATCTGAGTGGCGAGCCTACCGGCGTTTGGGATGCTGAGAGCAAAGACGCGATGATGCGCTATCAGGGGGCGAATGGCTGGCAGACGAAGGTGATGCCCGATTCGCGCGCGCTGATCAAGCTGGGGCTTGGTCCCGACCACAAGAATTTGCTGAATCCCGATACAGCCGCGGTCAGCTCGCCGCACGAGCTGGGCCTAACCAAGGACGCGATCCCCGGGGGTTCGGCCGCGCAGTAAAGGCATTTTAAGTTTTCGACAGGCGCGGCGCAGATCGCGCCTTTTGTTATGTCCAAAAGCGGAATTGGCGTGTCCTGCTCGGTGTTTTTGCCTACCTCCGATGTGCTAGTTTCGTTGTAATATTTTTTCGCATTCTCCCCCCGAGTTAAGGCACGTTGGTCTGTCACCCCGCGGTAGGAGGCCTTGGTGAAAAGGACGTTCTTCGCACTTCTCTTGGCGGTATTTGGCACCACAAGTTTCGCTCAAACTGCAAACCCAACTCAGCCCGCGGGGAACAGCGCCGCGCTTTCCGCAAGCTCTGCAACCACGGCGTCGCATCCTCAGGGACGCAAGAAGCGCGTCGCTGTCTTTGACTTCGACTATGCCACGGTGCAGAGCTATTCGGCTGCCGCTTTTGGCAGCAACGTGGACGTGGGCCGCGGCATTGCCGATCTCGCCGTAAAGTACCTGGTGCAGGACGGAACCTACTCCGTGATCGACCGCAAGGCGCTGGACAAGGTGCTGGCGGAGCAGAATTTTTCCAATAGCGATCGCGCGAATCCCGCCTCGGCGGCGAAGCTGGGCAAGCTGCTGGGAGTGGATGCCATCATCGTCGGCAGCGTCACGCAGTTCGGCAACGACACCAAGAACACGAATGTCGGCGGTGGCGGCGGCGGCTGGGGCGGATACGGAATCGGCGGATTCAGCCACAAGAAAAGCAAGGCGATTGTGGCGGTCGACGCGCGCATCATCAATATTGATACTGCCGAGATCATGGCCGTCGCTGCGGGTAAAGGCGAGTCTTCGCGCGAGAGCACGTCACTGCTCGGCGGCGGTGGCGGCTGGCACGGCTGGGGCGGCGGCAACGTCGATTTCGGCAGCAGTGACTTCCAGCAGACCATCCTGGGTGAGGCGGTGAATGCCGCGGTCAAGGAAATGAGCGGCGAGCTGATCGCGGACAACACCAAGCTCGAAATGCGGACCGTCATGGTTGAGGGACTGGTGGCTGCCGTGGATGGCGGACAGGTCATCTTGAACGTGGGCGCCAAGGCCGGGCTGAAAAAGGGCGACCAGATGAACGTGGAGCGGGTCACCCGCGAGATCAAGGACCCCTCGACGGGCCAGATCATTCGCCGCATGAGCTCGCCGGTAGGAGTTATCACGTTGACTGACGTGGATGACATCTCGGCGGTGGGAACGCCGGTGTCCGGCTCGGGATTCAAGGTCGGCGACACCGTGAAGACGGTGACGCAGTAAGAGCAGGAGAGGGCGCGTCAATCGCCTCACACCGTCGCGCGATGGTGTCGGCTACTTTGGCGCGCCCTGCTGCAGGCTGGTCAAGTAATCTGCGAAGGCCGTTAGGACCGTGGCAGGGAAGCTGATGTGGCGGTCCATGTCGTCGGCCTCATAGATGGTGACGTTCTCACCCTCTCTCACAATTTCAAGGACAGCAATGCCGTCGGAGTTGCAGACGGTCCTCAATTCCCGGTGCATGAGCGCTTCTCCTCGGTGCTGCCGATATCTTCCCTCGAAAACCGCCAGCTGTGCAAATGGGAATGCGATGACGCCCGGCTTCTATGATCCGCCGCCGGTGATGCTGTTCACCGCGGCGGCGGCTTTTTCGGAGACAGAGGACGGAAGCGGCACATAGCCCAGTTCGGTCGCGTAGTGCTGGCCGTCTTTCAAGGACCACTGGAAGAGGTCTTTCAAAGCTTCGGCCGTCTTCACGTCTTTATAAGACTTGCGCAACAGAATCCAGGAGAAGGTGGCGATCGGGTAGGAGTCGGGACCACTGGGATCAGGCACGAACAGGCGCAGGTTATCGGGCATCTGCGCATTGGCCAGCGCGGCGGAGCAGCTCTGCTCGGAAGCCTTCACATACTTGCCCTCTTTGTTCTCGAGCGTGGCGTAGTCGAGGCCAATGCGTCGGGCAAATTCGTAGCCCACGTAGCCGATGGATCCGGCGGATTTCTCAATCAAGCCGGCAACGCCCTCGTTGCCTTTGGCACGCATGGCATTGCCGGGCCAGTTCACCAGCGTTGCCGGACCGAACTGCCCTCGCCACTGATCATTGATGGCGTCGAGATTTCGGGTGAAGGCGTAGGTGGTGCCGCTGCCATCCTGGCGCACGGCGGTGACGATCGTGAGCTTAGGCAGCTTCACGCCGGGATTGCTGGCTGCAATCGCCGGATCATTCCAGTTCTTGATCTGTCCCAGAAAGATGCCGGAGTAGGCCTTGCGCGAGAGCTTCAGCTCGCCCTTAAACCCGGGGATGTTATAAGCAAGCACGACGCATCCGGCGGTCGCTGGGACCATCAGCACGTCGTTGTCGGCCTGCGCGATTTGGGCATCGCTCATGGCGGCGTCGCTGGCGCCAAACTCGACTTCGTCGGTTGCATCGATGTTCTTGCCGATGAAGCGGTGTACGCCCTCACTGCTGCCCACGGCCGCGTACTTAATGTAGGTGTCAGGATGGCTGGCGTGATAGGCCGCGAACCAGCGCTTGTAGAGCAGCGAGGGGAAGGTAGCTCCGGCGCCTTTCAGCAGCAGCGCGCCGTCAGGGACCTTCAGATCGGAGTCGGCGGTTGAAGCCTCGACCACCTTCGGCGGGGTGGAGGTGTTACAGGCGGCGAGTCCAAGGCAGAGGCAAAGCGCAACGACGGCACGAATTTTGTTGGAAGTGATCATGATAATTCCGTCAGAGGCTAAAGCTCCGAGAATACGTTTGTGTCGCCGACTGAAGTCGGCTCTGGTTACTTCAAAAAAATGTCTTGTCGGCACGACCAAGGTCGTGCCCTGACGCCCATCGTTGCTGAGCCGAGTTTTTCAGCAACCTGTGAGGTCGTGTTAGCTGAATTCGCCGCGGATGTACTCCTTCGTGTGCACTTCCTTCGGGTCTTCGAAGATCTGCTTGGAGTCACCAAACTCGACCAGGTATCCGGTGC
>Ga0335077_10012073_pt1 | contig 10797 bp, 6 predicted proteins | sample Lox_Sample_31_FD_207151 | JGI IMG/M metagenome (GOLD analysis project Ga0335077, IMG submission 207151) | Soil microbial communities from Loxahatchee National Wildlife Refuge, Florida, United States - Lox_Sample_3.1 | ecosystem: Environmental > Terrestrial > Soil > Wetlands | place: USA: Florida...
ACACGTAGACGCCGTCGCTGACGTAGATCTGGCGGTAGTGCACGCCGTGGTTCAGGCTCTCGACGAACGCCAGCACGTTGGACGGCGGCGGCTGCCAGTCCGTGCTCGCGGTGTCGAACACGACGTATTGGGTGGCGGGATTGGTGGAGAAGTTACCCAGCCAGAATGTGTCGGTCCGCACCGCGAGCGGCGCCAGCAGGTCGAGGTCGGTCGCGACCGTCGCCCCGTCCGGCACCCGGGCCATCGCCGCCCGGGCGGCGGTCACGTGCGGGCCGATGCTGTAGGTCTGCGGGGCCCAGAGCTGGCTCAGCGGGAACTGGAAGGCCAGGGCCGCGGCGACGCCCAGCATCAGCGGGGCGCCGTAGCGTTCCAGCGGCCCGGCCAGCGGGACCGGGTCGCCGGCCGCCCGCGCGGCGCGGATCCGCGCCATGCTGTCGATCGCGGCGAGGAAGACGATCGGCATCACGGTCGCGTTGTAGTGCCAGTCGGTGCCCCAGTAGCTGCTGTTGGTCCCGACGAAGCGCAGCAGGAGGCTGGGCACGGCCGCGAGCACCAGCGGCGACCGCAGCGCGAGGAATGCCGTGGGCAGCAGGATCAGCGCCAGGGTCGGCAGCTTCGTCGGCCAGCCGGTAGCCAGCTGGCCGATCAGCCCGGCGACCGAGGCGTGGCCGCCGACCGGGCTGACCTTGCCGCCGTCGCTCCAGTACATGTAGTCGTGGGTGGGGCTGAGGTGCGGGATGATCACGGTAATGGCCAGGAACGACCAGGCCAGCCCCCAGGCCGTCAGCAGCAGCCCGGCCCGCGGCCGCTTGTAGGCGATCGCGATGATCAGGCCGATGGCGGCCAGCGTGAACCCCTGATCCTCCTTGACGAAGACCAGCGGCAGGGCCCACCACACCGCCGCCCGGGTGCGGCCCCGGACCAGGGCGGACAGCGAGCAGGCCAGCAGCGGCACCGCGAACGCGATCTCGTGGAAGTCGTAGTTGACCATCTGCTGCAGGCCCCAGGAGAACCCGTAGGCGGCGCCGATCGCGCGCCCGGCGCCGGTGCCGAGCTTGTCCGCGGCCGCCCGGCTGACCGGGATCACGGATACCGCGGCCAGCAGCGCCTGTGCCACCAGCAGCGTGACCGGGGAGGGGAACACCCGGAAGAACGGGGCTAGCAGCGCCACGATCGGGTGGAAATGGTCGCCGAGCAGGTTGTAGCCCGCTCCCCTGATGTCCACGATCGGCGCGTGCAGGTGGGCGTACTGCTTGACGTACTCGGTGAAGATGCCCAGGTCCCATGAGGTCGGGTCGAGGCGCAGGTAGCGGAACAGCGAGATCGGCAGGTAGGTCGCGAAGACGGCCAGGGCGATCAGCCAGGGGACCCGGTCCGGCCGGCCTCCCGGACCGGCGTCGCGGTCCTGGTCAGGCGTGATGTCCGCGGTGGCCGGCGCGCTCCCGGTGTCCTGGGTGCCTGGGGCGCTCCCGGTGTCCTGGGTGGCCCGCGCGCTCCCGGCGTCCTCGACTGCCTCGTTGTCCGGGGCGATCGCGGCCGCCCCCGGCGCGGGGCGCCCGGCATCGCCCGGGCGCTCCGGCTGATCACCGGTGCCCAGCAGCCTCCCGTCGCGGCGCGTCACCACGGACTACATCGTAGGCACGACCGGACCCGCGACCCAGCCTCCTGCGCACAGCGCCGGGCCCCGGGCACCCGCGCCGGGCCCGGGCAGCCGGTCCCGCCTCTTCCTCCACACATGCGCCGTAGTTGTGCCGGAGCAAGGGCTAGAGTCCGTGAGGGAGGCGCAACCCACGGCCGGTACCGGCCGCACACGAGGGGCGGCGCCGAGTTGGCTGGCCCGCCCGAGGGCAGGCCAGCCGGGGCTGGCGCTCCAGCCGTGGTGCTGCCGCCGGGCAGGGTACTTTCCCTGGCCCGCGGCCGGGCCGGCGTGGCCGGATGCCCCGGCGGCCCGCCACAGGTTTTTCCCGGATCCGGGAATGCCAGCGGCGCCGGCAAAGTTGAGCCAGACAGACTCAAGTCAGTTGCCAAGCGAACTGCTAGCGTGGCAAACTTGCGTCGACAAGGCTCAACTTAGACAACGATCACACAAGGACAAAACTCATGGCACGAGCGGTAGGCATCGACCTGGGAACCACCAACTCCGTCGTCGCAGTTCTCGAGGGCGGGGAACCCACGGTCATCGCCAACGCGGAGGGCTCGCGGACGACGCCGTCCGTTGTCGCCTTCGCGAAGAACGGGGAAGTGCTCGTCGGCGAGGTCGCCAAGCGGCAGGCCGTGACCAACGTTGACCGGACGATCCGCTCGGTCAAGCGGCAGATGGGCACCGACTGGAACGTCTCGATCGACGGCAAGAAGTTCACGGCCCAGCAGATCAGCGCGTTCATCCTGCAGAAGCTGAAGCGGGACGCCGAGGCGTACCTGGGCGAGACCATCACCGACGCGGTGATCACCGTGCCCGCGTACTTCAGCGACGCGCAGCGGCAGGCCACCAAGGAAGCCGGCCAGATCGCCGGCCTGAACGTACTGCGGATCATCAATGAGCCCACGTCCGCGGCCCTGGCCTATCACCTGGACAAGGACAACGAGGCCACGATCCTGGTCTTCGACCTGGGCGGCGGCACGTTCGACGTCTCGCTGCTCGAGGTCGGCGAGGGCGTCGTCGAGGTGAAGGCCACCAGCGGTGACAACCACCTGGGCGGCGACGACTGGGACCAGCGGATCGTGGACTGGCTGGTCAAGGACTTCAAGAACAGCTACGGCGTCGACCTGTCCAAGGACAAGATGGCGCTGCAGCGGCTGCGGGAGACCGCGGAGAAGACCAAGATCGAGCTGTCCAGCTCGACCGAGTCGTCGATCAACCTGCCCTACATCACCCACTCGGAGCAGGGCCCGCTGCACCTGGACACCAAGCTGTCCCGGGCGGAGTTCCAGAAGATGACCTCCGACCTGCTCGACCGGTGCAAGGCGCCGTTCAAGCAGGTGATCAAGGACGCCGGAGTGAAGCTCAGCGAGATCCAGCACGTGGTGCTGGTCGGCGGGTCGACCCGGATGCCCGCGGTGGTGGACCTGGTCAAGGAGCTGACCGGCGGCAAGGAGCCGAACAAGGGCGTCAACCCGGACGAGGTCGTCGCGGTCGGCGCCTGCCTGCAGGCCGGCGTGCTCAAGGGTGAGGTGAAGGACGTCCTGCTGCTCGACGTGACCCCGCTGTCGCTGGGCATCGAGACCAAGGGCGGCATCTTCACCAAGCTGATCGAGCGCAACACCACGATCCCGACCAAGCGCTCGGAGATCTTCACCACGGCCGACGACAACCAGCCGTCCGTGCAGATCCAGGTGTTCCAGGGCGAGCGCGAGATCGCTCAGTACAACAAGAAGCTCGGCATGTTCGAGCTGGCCGGCCTGGCTCCCGCGCCACGCGGGATCCCGCAGATCGAGGTCACGTTCGACATCGACGCGAACGGCATCGTGAACGTCTCGGCCAAGGACCTGGGTACCGGCAAGCAGCAGTCCGTGCAGATCACGGGCGGCTCCGCGCTGGCCAAGGACGACATCGAGCGGATGATGGCGGACGCGGAGAAGTACGCCGAGGAGGACCGCCAGCGGCGCGAGGAGGCCGAGGTGCGCAACCGCGCCGAGAGCCTCGCCTACACCACGGAGAAGTTCCTGGCCGAGAACGCTGACAAGGTCCCGGCCGACGTCAAGTCCGAGGTCGAGGCCGCGATCGCCGAGCTGAAGAAGGCCCTCGAGGGCACCGACACCGAGGCGATCAAGACGGCCAGCGAGAACGCCGCGCAGGTCAGCCAGAAGATGGGCACCGCGATCTACGCCCAGTCCCAGGCGAGCGCCGCGAGCGAGGGCCAGGCCGACGGGGCGGACGCCCACGCCGAGTCATCCGACGATGACGTCGTCGAGGCCGAGATCGTCGACGACGACAAGCCGGGTGCCGAAGGTGGCGCCGCCTGATGAGGTCAGATGAAGAGGACAGCCAGGGCCCGGTCATCCGTGACCGCAGGCGCATCGACCCGGTCACCGGCCAGGTCAGGGACGCCGCGCGGCAGGGTGATCAGGGTCAGGCTGGCCCGCAGCGCGGGCCCGGCCAGCCCAGGCCAGGCCGGCACGCGGTGTCCAAGCCCGGCGTCGGCTCCGGGGGCACCCCCGGAGCCGGGCCGTCGGCTCCGGGCCGGGCGGAGGCTCCGGGTGGCCAGGGCGGCATGCCCGCTCCCGGCGCTCAGCCGGCTGAGGTGGAGCAGATGACGGCCAGGCTGGCCGAGCGCACCGCGGACCTGCAGCGGCTGCAGGCCGAATACGCGAACTACCGCAAGCGAGTCGAGCGGGACCGGCTGGCGGTCCGGGAGCAGGCTCTGGCCAACGTGCTCACCGAACTGCTGCCCGTGCTCGACGACATCGGCCGGGCCAGGGAGCACGACGAGCTCGCGGGCGGGTTCAAGTCGGTCGCCGAGTCGCTGGAGGCGGCGGCGGTCAAGCTCGGCCTGGCCAGCTACGGCGAGGACGGCGACCCGTTCGACCCGAAGCTGCACGAGGCGCTGATGCACTCGTACTCGCCGGACGTGACCGAGCCTACCTGCGTCCGCATCCTGCAGCCCGGTTACAAGGTGGGAGACCGCATCCTGCGCCCGGCGCGGGTCGCGGTCGCCGAGCCCGGTGAGCCGGAGGAGGCGGCCGAGCCCGGCGACCGCGCCCAGCACGGCCCTCAAGGCAATGAAGGCGGCGGAGACGACGCAAGCAGTTCCGAGCATTCACATAACAACAACTAGGACCCGACGAGGAGAGGCCCGTTGAGCACCAAGGACTTCCTCGAGAAGGACTATTACAAGGTCCTAGGCGTCGCTAAGAGCGCGAGTGCCGACGAGATCAAGAAGTCGTACCGCAAGCTCGCCCGCAAGTACCACCCGGACGCGAACAAGGGTGACGCGAAGGCCGAGGAGCGCTTCAAGGAGATATCTGAGGCCTACAACGTGCTGTCCGACGAGAAGCGGCGCAAGGAGTATGACGACGCCCGCTCGCTCTTCGGCGGCGGCGGCGTGAGAATGCCCGGCTCGGCCGGCGGCGGCTACAACTTCGACCTCGGTGACCTGTTCGGCAGCTCAACCGGGGGGTCCGGCGGCGGCGGGGCCGGCGGCCGGCTTGGTGACCTGCTGGGCGGCATGTTCGGCGGCGGCGGCCGGTCCACGCCGACGCGGCCGAGGCGCGGCGCTGACGTCGAGACCGAGGCGTCGCTGAGCTTCGGCGACGCCATCGACGGCGCCACGGTGTCACTGCACCTGGCCGGGGAGGGCCCGTGCCAGACGTGCAAGGGGACCGGCGCCAAGGCCGGCACGGTGCCGCGGGTGTGCCCCACCTGCGAGGGCACCGGCCAGGCCAGCCGGAACCTGGGGAATTTCGCCTTCTCCGAGCCGTGCAAGACCTGCCGCGGCCGCGGCCTGGTGGTCGACGACCCGTGCCCGGCGTGCTCGGGCAGCGGGCGGGCCATGAGCACGCGGACCATCCAGGCCCGGATTCCGGCCGGAGTCGGCGATGGCCAGCGGATCAAGCTCAAGGGCAAGGGCGCGCCAGGCGAGCGCGGCGGGCCGGCCGGGGACCTGTACGTGCGCGTGCACGTCGCGTCGCACCCGGTGTTCGGCCGGTCCGGGCACAACCTGACCGTGACGGTGCCGGTGACGTTCGCCGAGCTGGCGCTCGGCGCGGAGATCAAGGTGCCGACTCACCGCGGCATGCCGGTGAACTTCCGGATCCCGCCGGGCACCCCGAACGGCCGTACGTTCCGGATCCCCGGCAAGGGGGTCCGGCGCCCGGACTCCACGCTGGGCGACCTTCTGGTCACCGTGAACGTGCAGGTGCCCAAGAACCTCGAGGGCGAGGCCCGCGACACGCTCGAGGCGTTCCGCAAGCTCACGGCCGGCGACGACCCGCGGTCTGAGCTGCTACGCCAGGCGCGGGCCGGATGAGGCGACCGCCGTATGACCCGCAGTGACCAGCGCAGCGATACCGGAGGACCGAGACGATGAGGGGAGATGACATGATCCAGTTCGAGCTGTCGGATGACTCGCCGGTGTACGTCATCTCCGTGGCGGCCCAGATGTCCGGGCTGCACGCGCAGACCCTGCGCACCTACGACCGGCTCGGCCTGGTGTCCCCGGGCCGGGCCGCGGGCGGGGGGCGTCGTTACTCGCTGCGGGACATCCTGGCGCTGCGCGAGGTGCAGCGCCTGTCCCGCGAGGGCGTCAGCCCCCGCGGGATCAAGCGGATCCTGGAACTCGAGGACGAGCAGCAGCGCAATCGACGCCTGCTCGCTGAACTACGGGCCGAGATATCCCAGCTCCGGGCGGAGCTCGAGTCCACCCGCGCGGTCGCCGCGCGGCTGGCCGCGCTGCTGCGGAGCCGAAACGAAAGCGCCGCGCTGGTGCCGGTGCGCCGCTCCGATGCGGCGGTGACCGCTCAGTCGCCGGACCAGGCGCAGCCGGGCGACACCAGGCCGGGGCCTGAGGGCCGCGCGGCGACATTGCAGGAGACAACGAACAATGGCTGATGACAAGCTGACCCGCAAGAGCCAGGAGGCGCTGTCCGACGCCGTCCGGGAGGCCGCAGCGGCCGGGAACCCGAACGTCGACGGGCTGCACTTGCTGGCCGCGCTGATCGGGCAGGACGGGGGGACGGCCGTCCCGCTGCTGCAGGCCGTGGGCGCCGACCCGGCGGCCGTGCTGAAGACCACGTCGGAGCGCCTGGCCCGGCTGCCGCGCGCGGCCGGCGACACGCTGAGCGCCCCGGAGACCTCGCGGCCGCTGCTGGCGGCGATCGCGAACGCGGCGAAGCGGGCCCGGGCGATGAACGACGAGTACGTCTCGACCGAGCACCTGCTCGTCGGCCTGGCCACCGACGGCGGCCAGGCGGCCACGGTGCTGCGCGAGGCCGGCGCCGGGCCGGACGAGCTGCTGGCCGCCTTCGAGCAGGTCCGCGGCTCGGCCCGGGTGACCAGCGAGGACCCGGAGGGCACTTACCAGGCCCTGGAGAAGTACGGGATCGACCTGACCCGCAGTGCCCGGGAGGGCAAGCTCGACCCGGTCATCGGCCGTGACGCCGAGATCCGCCGGGTCATCCAGGTGCTGTCCCGGCGGACCAAGAACAACCCGGTGCTGATCGGGGAGCCAGGCGTCGGCAAGACCGCCGTGGTCGAGGGCCTCGCCCAGCGGATCGTGGCCGGCGACGTGCCCGAGTCGCTGCGGGGCAAGCGCGTGGTCGCGCTCGACCTCGGCGCGATGGTGGCGGGCGCCAAGTACCGCGGTGAGTTCGAGGAGCGCCTGAAGGCGGTCCTGGCCGAGATCAAGCAGAGCGAGGGCCAGGTCATCACGTTCATCGACGAACTGCACACGGTCGTGGGGGCCGGCGCGGCCGAGGGCGCGATGGACGCGGGCAACATGCTCAAGCCCATGCTGGCCCGCGGCGAGCTGCGCATGGTCGGCGCCACCACGCTCGACGAGTACCGCGAGCGAATCGAGAAGGACCCGGCCCTGGAGCGCCGGTTCCAGCAGGTCTTCGTGAACGAGCCCTCGGTGGAGGACACGATCGCGATCCTGCGCGGGCTCAAGGGACGCTACGAGGCTCACCACAAGGTGCAGATCTCTGACGCGGCGCTGGTCAGCGCGGCGGCGCTGTCGGACCGCTACATCACCGGCCGGTTCCTCCCGGACAAGGCGATCGACCTGGTTGACGAGGCGGCCTCGCGGCTGCGGATGGAGATCGACTCGCGGCCGGTCGAGATCGACGAGCTGCAGCGGTCCGTGGACCGGATGCTGATGGAAGAGATGGCGCTGGCCAAGGAGGCCGACCCGGCCAGCAAGGAGCGGCTGGAGCGGCTCCGCGCCGACCTCGCCGACCGGCAGGAGCAGCTGACCGCGCTCGTCGCCCGGTGGGAGCGGGAGAAGGCGGGCCTGAACAAGGTCGGCGAGCTGAAGAAGCGGCTGGACGACCTGAAGGGCCAGGCCGAGCGTGCGCAGCGGGACGCCGACTTCGAGACCGCGTCCCGGCTGATGTACGGCGAGATCCCGGTGCTGGAGCGGGAGATCGAGGCGGCGATCGCCAGCGACACCGCCCGGGCCGCCGAGGACGCCGGCGCCCAGGCCGGGACCGGCGAGTTCGCGCTGCCCGACACCAGGCCGATGGTCAAGGAGGAGGTCGGCCCGGACGACGTCGCGGACGTGGTCTCCTCGTGGACGGGCATACCCGCCGGGCGGCTCCTCGAGGGAGAGACCGGCAAGCTGCTCCGGATGGAGGCCGAGCTCGGCAAGCGCCTGATCGGCCAGTCCCGGGCCGTCCAGGCGGTCTCGGACGCCGTCCGCCGGTCGCGCGCGGGGATCGCTGACCCGGACCGGCCGTCCGGCTCGTTCCTGTTCCTCGGGCCCACGGGCGTCGGCAAGACCGAGCTGGCCAAGGCGCTCGCTGAGTTCTTGTTCGATGACGAGCGGGCGATTGTCCGCATCGACATGAGCGAGTACTCCGAGCGGCACTCGGTGGCCCGGCTGATGGGCGCCCCGCCCGGCTACATCGGCTACGAGGAGGGCGGCCAGCTCACCGAGGCGGTGCGGCGCCGGCCCTACTGCGTGATCCTGCTGGACGAGGTGGAAAAGGCGCACCAGGAGGTCTTCGACATCCTGCTGCAGGTGCTGGACGACGGTCGGCTGACCGACGGGCAGGGCCGCACGGTCGACTTCCGCAACACGATCCTGATCCTCACCTCCAACCTGGGCTCGCAGTTCATCGCCGACCCCGCGCTGGACGAGGCGGCGAAGCGGGAAGCGGTCATGTCCGTGGTCCGGTCCACGTTCAAGCCGGAGTTCCTGAACCGGCTCGATGACGTGATCCTGTTTGACGCCCTGACCACCGACGAGCTGAGCGAGATCGTCGAGCTTCAGGTGGCCAGGCTGGCCAAGCGGCTGGCCGACCGGCGGCTGACGCTGACCGTCACCCCGGCCGCCAGCGAGTGGCTAGCGGTCACCGGCTTTGACCCGGTGTACGGGGCCAGGCCGCTGCGCAGGCTGATCCAGTCGGCGATCGGTGACCGGCTGGCCAAGGCGCTGCTGGCCGGGGAGATCGGTGACGGCGACACCGTGGTGGTCGATCTCGACGAGGCGGCCGACGCCCTCACGGTGCGCCCGCTGGCTCACGCCTCGTCGAGCAGCCCGTCGTAACGGTCCTCGGGCAGCCCGAGGTCGTTGCGGATCCGGTAGCGCAGGCTCAGCAGCAGCCGCAGTTCGGCCTGGGCCTCGCTGGACGCGCCCGGCGCGGAGTCACCGCCCGGGCCGTCCGGCTGGCGCTGCAGGCACAGCGCGACCCCGGCCGTTGCCCAGTCCAGGGCTCCCTTCAGGTCGGACCGCTCGACGAGCAACTCGGCGACCAGATCGCACGTCCGCGGATCGCGGCGGCCCTCCGCCTTCAGCTTGTCGAGCAGCGCTTGCGCCTCCGCGGCCCGGCCGAGCAGGAAAAGCGCCCGGGCCAGCGGCACCCGCGGGTCAACGAACACCGGGCCGCCGTCGGCCATCGCCAGCCGGAACCCGCTGGCGGCCGCGGCCGGATCGTCGGCGAGCAGCCACTGCTCTCCGGCCCGCAGGAACGCCTCCGAGCGAGGCATCGAGTCAGTCTGCGTTCCGATCACGGCGAGTTTGCTCATCCGCCTCGCCGCGGTCTGATGATCACCGCTGGCGGCTGCGTCGAACTCGATGGCGTCGAATTCCTCGCGGCTCAGAACAGGCACGTTAGGTAAGGTACCCGGCGGAACCGGATCTGCAACGCGGCGTTGTACTAACGAAACGCTAACGGCGGGAGCGCTCGAGCGCGTCCCAGAAACCGCGCCGGAGCGAGTGCCTGACCTCGTCGTGCAGGAGCGAGTCGATGGGCAGGGACGAGCCCTGCAGCAGCCGGGCCTCGAGATCGGATGGCATCCGCGGCTTGCGCGCCAGCACCGCCTCCAGCCACAGCGCGGGGGCATCCCTGGCCACCGCGTCGCCGAACCCGAACCCCTCGGCGTGTGCGGCCTGGACCGCGTCGGCCAGCGACATCGCCATAGGTTGCGGCACGGGCGCGGGCAGGGCGGCGTGGGCGGCCGGCTGCGGGCCGCTGTAGGGCCCCGGCTGGGATGGCGCGGAGTACCCGGACGGGGGGAGAGACGGGGCGTGCTGAGCGGACGGGGCCGCCGGGTACTGCGGGTAGGACACGTGCGGCGCGCTGCCGGCGCCGAACGCGCCGGGCGGGGCCGACGGGTACGGGGCCTGGCCCGGGTTCTCGCCGAACCGGCCCGGGGCGTCGCCGAACCGGCCCGGGCCCTCGGCGAACCGCCCCGGGGACGAGGGCTCGGCAAAACGACCGGAGGCCGGGCCATCGGAGAACCGGCCGGGCGATGAAGGCTCGGCGAACCGGCCCGGGGGCGGCCCGTCGGAGAACCGGCCCGGGGACGCCGGCTCGGCGAACCGGCCCGGGGACGCCGGCTCGGCGAACCGGCCGGGCGGCGGGGGCTGGGCAAACTGGGCCGCGGGACGCGATTCTTCCGGACCAGGACCGGTCCCGGCGTCCCGGACCGGCAGGCCGCCGCGTGATCCGGCCGGCTCGGGCGGGCGGTAATCGCCCTGGCCGGCCCCGAACCGTGCGTCCGGCGGACCCGGCGGCGGACCCGGCGGCGGTGCCTGCGGAGGGTGCCCGGGCGCGGCCGGCGCGGGCGGCGGCGTGGCCTGCTGGGCCGGGGCGGGCGGGACGGAGGACTGCTGGGCCGCGGCTGGCTGGGCCCGGACC
>Ga0335077_10012074_pt1 | contig 10797 bp, 9 predicted proteins | sample Lox_Sample_31_FD_207151 | JGI IMG/M metagenome (GOLD analysis project Ga0335077, IMG submission 207151) | Soil microbial communities from Loxahatchee National Wildlife Refuge, Florida, United States - Lox_Sample_3.1 | ecosystem: Environmental > Terrestrial > Soil > Wetlands | place: USA: Florida...
TTGCAGACCGCGTTTTCTCGCGGGCTCGCAACCCGTTTTGTTTCCCACCAAAAGAAGCTTCGGAAAGAAGCCTCAAGTAAAAGGAGAAAACCCATGGCACGCGTAAAACGCGGCACCAAGCGCCGGGCCCGGCGCAAGAAGTACCTCAAGAGGACAAAGGGCTTTTTTCTAACGAAGAGCAAGCTGTACCAGTCGGCTCAAGAGGCGGCCAATCGCGCTGACCGTTATGCCAAGCGTGATCGCCGAGTAAAAAAACGGCAGTATCGGCGTTTGTGGATTCAGCGCATCGGCGCCGCCGCGCGGCAGAACGGCTTGAGCTACGGGCAACTGATTCACGGCTTGAAGAGCGCAGGTATTGAGCTTGACCGCAAAGTGCTGGCCGATATGGCGGTAAAGGACGCCGCGGGTTTCGCGCAACTCGTGGAAAAGGCGAAAGCTGTCGCGCCACCGCAACAAAAGACGGCGTAGGTTCCAACTGTCGTTCCGAGCAAAGCGAGGAATCTCTCTTCGTCGTTGGCGCAAGGTTGGGTAGTCTTTATGTTTGTGGGACATATCTTCTTGTAAGTAGCACTCGCCACAGGCGAGTGCCCAGCGATTTACCCTATTTAGCGATATGGCTGGAACTGACATCGGTCTCGACAAGACGCTCGCCGCTCTCGGTGTAACTGAGGCGGCTCAAATCGGTGCGCGCTTCGAGCAAGTCTTCGCAAGTTTCGACGGCCAGCTCCAGGCCATTCATGACGAATCGGCGTGGAAGCTCTTTCGCGACGCCTGGTTGGGCCGCAAATCGGGCGTGCTTACCCAAATCACAGACAATTGGCTCAAGCCCGCGACCCCAGAATTGAAGCGTGTGGTCGGCCAGAAACTCAATGAATTGCGCGCACACGTCGAATCGCAAATCGAAGCGCGGCGCGCGGCGATCGAATCCGGCGCGGAAGAAGCGGCGCTCGCAAAAGAGCGCGTCGATCTTTCGCTTCCCGGCGTGATTCGGCCGATTGGCTCGCATCACCTGATTCGGCGGGTTTTTCAGGAAATCGAGGACATTTTTGTTTCCATTGGCTTCTCGGTCGTGGAAGGGCCGGAAATTGAAACGCCGTATTACAACTTTGAGGCACTCAACATTCCCGAGTTTCATCCAGTGCGCGACGACATGGACACGTTCTACATCGAGCTGCCCAAGGGCGCGCCCACTCCGCTACTTCTGCGCACCCACACTTCGCCGATGCAAATCCGCACGATGGAAAAGCAAAAGCCGCCCGTGCGGGTTATCGTGCCCGGCAAGGTCTATCGCCGCGACAATCCCGACGCCACGCATTCGTTCATGTTTCACCAGGTCGAAGGACTGGCCGTCGATACGGACATCACTTTTTGCGATTTCACCGGTACTATCGAATATTTTGTGAAACAATTTTTCGGGCCGAGCGTCAAGACGCGTTTCCGGCCGAGCTATTTTCCATTCACCGAACCTTCGGTCGAGTTCGACGTGTCGTGCCCGTTCTGCGGCGGCACCGGCGCCTCCAATGGCGCCACCTGCTCCAAATGCAAGGGCGCGGCTTGGATTGAACTTTTCGGCGCGGGCATGGTGGATCCCGCGGTCTACGGCTTCGTCAACTATGACGCGAAAAAAGTCAGCGGCTTCGCGTTCGGCATCGGCATCGACCGTCTGGCCATGTTGAAATACGGCATCGACGACATCCAGGTCTTTTTCCAGAACGATGTGCGCTTCTTGAAGCAATTCCCATGAGTTTCGCCGACGCCAAACAACGCTTCTCAAACCGCGTAGCAGACTACGTCCGCTACCGTCCCGGCTACCCGCCGGAAGTGTTGGACGTTTTGCGCGCGGAGTGCGGGCTTCGTCCCGGGCACGTTATTGCCGATATCGGCTCCGGCACCGGTTTCTTGAGCGAACTCTTCTTGAAGAATGGGAATCGCGTTTACGGCGTCGAGCCAAATCAGGAGATGCGGCTGGCGGGGGAAGAATACCTCGCGGCTTATGATGGCTTTTCGAGCATCGAAGGCTCCGCCGAGTCTACGACACTCGAAGATGCCAGCATCGATTACGTCACCGCGGGGCAGGCGTTCCACTGGTTCGCGCCAGAGGCAACCCGACGCGAGTTTCAGCGTGTCCTTCGCCCCACGGGCTGGGTCGTCGTTCTTTGGAATGAACGATTGACGGACGCTTCGCCTTTCTTGCGCGATTACGAGGCGTTCCTCCAACAGTTTGGCACCGACTATTCCCGCGTCAACGAAAGCTACCCGCGCGAAGAGCAGATGCGGGATTTTTTCCAGCTCAACGCGTACCGGCAGCAGCGTTTGGCCAACTTTCAGGAATTCGATTTTGAGGGACTCGCGGGACGCGTTCGCAGCAGTTCGTATATGCCGGCCAGCGATCATCCGAGTTACGCGCCGATGATTGCTGACCTTGAACGAATTTTCCGCGCGCACCGGCAGAACGGCACGGTGCGCATCGAATACCTCACGCACCTCTATTATGGGCGCTTGCAGGCAGGGACCGGCGCATGAAGGTTGTTTACAGTTGGCTGAAGGATTTCGTCGACGTGACCGCAGCGCCGCAGGAACTGGCGTCGCGGCTCGCGCTTTCGGGAACGAACATCGGCAGCGTCGAAACCGGCGCGCACGGCGCTGTGATTGACGCTGAGGTGAGTTCCAACCGCCCGGATTGCCTGGGGCATTACGGCATTGCACGCGAAGTCGCTGCGATTTACAAACTGCCGTTGAAGCACGTTTCGCCGAAGCCGCCAGAAAGCGCTGCGAAAGCCTGTGATGCTGTACAAGTGGAAATCCAGGCGCCGGAGTTGTGCGGCCGCTTTACAGCGCGTGTGATTCGCAATGTGAAAATTCAGCCATCGCCGAAATGGCTGAAAGACCGCCTCGAAGCTTGCGGCGTGGCGAGCATCAGCAATGTCGTCGATATTTCCAATTATGTGATGCTCGAGTTGGGCCATGCGCTGCACACGTTCGATTACGACAAAGTGCGCGACCGCACAATCGTGGTGCGGCGCGCCAAACCGGCGGAGAAAATGCGCACTCTCGATGGCGTCGAGCGCGAGTTCGATCCCGGAATCTGCATGATCAGCGACGGTGAAGGCTCGCGCGCTATCGGCATCGGCGGCATCATGGGCGGTGCGGAAACCGAAATTTCGTTCTCCACGAAAAACGTGCTGATCGAATGTGCGTGGTTCGAGCCAGTGGCGATTCGCCGGGCCGCGCGCTTCCTGAAGCTGCATACGGAAGCGTCGACGCGTTTTGGCCGCGGCGCCGACCCGCAAATGGCGGAGCTGGCGTCGCGGCGTTGCGCCGAACTGATTTTGCAGCTTGCCGGCGGCGAATTGCTTGCGGGCGTCGTGGACGTGTATCCCGGCAAGCCCGAGGCGAAGAAAATCCGCGTCACGCGCGCGGAAATTCTGCGCGTGATGGGCGCGGACGTCCCCGACAAGGCGATTGAAGCGAACCTAGGCGCCCTCGGCTTCGCCCCCGTTCGCGTTGACCACAACCGCGGAGCGGAAGGCTCGCTACTCGCGGCCTGGGAATGCACGCAGCCTTCCTGGAGAGCGGAAGTGGAGCGCGAAATTGATTTGATCGAGGAAGTCGCGCGCATTTACGGCCTGGAGAAATTTCCGCCACGCTTGCCCGCCGCGCGACAAGGGGCCGCACGCTTGCCGCATTACGAGGCAGAAACGTGTTTGCGCGAGCGCCTCATCGGCCTCGGCTATCGCGAGATTGTCTCCATTCCACACGTCGCCGAAGAGCGCGACGCGCTGTTCCGGCAGGAAGGGGTTCAGCCCGCGCGCCTGGCGAATCCGCTTTCGGAAGAAGCAAATGTGCTGCGTTCGACGGGAATCGTCACCATGGCCGCGGCGCTGGAATGGAATCTGAATCATGGCCAGCGCAATGCGCGCCTCTTCGAAATTGGCCGCACCTATCGTTTGCAAGGAAATGAATCGGTTGAGACGCGTGTTCTGACGATTGGCGCGACCGGGGAAGCGCGCGAAAAAGGCTTGTACGATGCCGCTCGCGAATTTTCTTTCGGTGACCTAAAAGGCGATCTCGACGCCATAGGCCAACTGGCTGCCGACTCAACCCATGCCGGCTTCGAATGGCGTAGCGCCGGTCCGGAGTGGTTGCATGCCGCCAAGCGCGGCTCCATTCAGTTTCCGGGGAATGTCTCTTCAATTGGAGTTACGGGCCAACTCGCCCGCCGCGTGGCAGAAAAACTGAAGCTTCGACAAGACGTTTTTCTCGCCGAGTTGGAACTCGATGCTTTGTACACGGCAATGCAAGCTGCTAGGGAATCACGCCGCTATGAACCACTGCCGCGCTTCCCTGCGGTCGAGCGCGACTTTTCGCTGTTACTCGCTGATGGAACTGCTTTTTCTGAAATCGCCGATTCCATCCGCTCGCTGGACATCTCCGAAATCGCTTCAATTGAAGCCGTCGATCTCTTCCGGGGCAAGAATGTTCCGGCAGGGAAATATTCGCTTCTCGTGCGGGTCACGCTGCAAAGCCGCGAAGGCACGCTCACGGAAGGGCAAATCAATCACTACGCGGGGAAGATCATTTCGATTCTTGAGCACCGGCACGGCGCGCAGCTGCGCGCCAGCTAACGGCCTTTCCCCAGTTTCAGCTTGTTTTGAGCTTTCTGCTGAAATAGCGCCTGCGCGTCTGATAAAGCACGCGATGCTTTGCGCTGACCGGAATCAGCGGGATCAGGATCCAAAGCCACTGGCGCATAACCCGGGAGTGGCATCGCGGGCAGGGCTCGCTTCCCCAAGCCATCAAACGAGTTCCAAAAACAAGATTAACGGTGAAGGTTCCACCAATGCTTTCCGGTGTGGTTTCCGCTTTGCATTGCTCGCAAAAGCCCGGATGCGCATGAAAGTTGCTGCATTGGTCCGAGCAGAAACGAACCTCGCCTTCTTTGCCTCCGCCAATCAGCGTGGCGCCGCAATTGGCGCATTTCCCGAACATTGCCATTCCGTCCTCCCGCGAGAGAGCATTTAATCCTATGAATACCATGCCTCGTCGCGAGCTGTTTGGGAGATGCCCCGGGCTTTGCCGGGTGTGGTATTGTGCGGATGAGCACAAACGGAGATGGGATGAGCGGGCCGGTCAAAGTGCAAATCTTCGGGCAGACCTACACGATTCAGGGGGACTTGGACGCGCGCTACGTGCAGGATCTTGCCAAGTACGTCGACGAGAAGATGCAGGCGATTGCGGACTCGACCGCAACCGTAGACACGCAGAAAATCGCAGTGCTCGCGGCGCTGGCGATCGCCGATGAATTACACAGTGTGCAGCGAGACCGCACTGACCGTGAAGAACTATTGCGCGAGCAAGCCGAGCGCTGCTTGACGCTCGTCGAGCGCGCCCTCAAACAAACTGCCTAGCTTTTTGTTCCTGAGAAACTTTGAACACTACTGGCTCCACTTCGTAGGGGTGCGAACCCAGCGGTGAGGGCGTAGCTGCTCGTGGAACTGCGCGGGCAAAGGCCCTTTGTCGCTGGCGGCGAGATTCGATTCGACGTGCTTGCGTTTGCGCATACCCGGAATGATGGTGTGCACGTCGGAATTGTTCAGGATGAAGCGCAGCGCCATTTCCGGCATGCTCATGCCGGCAGGGACCAACGGCTTGAGCGCATCAGCGCGCGTGACGCTGGCCTTGAGATTTTCTGCAACGAAATAAGTGCTGCGCCAATCGCTCTTGGGCCAGGTGCTTTGCAACGTGAGCGTGCCGGTGAGCGTGCCTTCATCGAAGGGAACGCGCGCGATGATGGCGACGTCTTTTTCGCGGCACGCCGGGAAAAGTTCGTCCTCGGGATTCTGGTCGAAAATATTGTAGATGACTTGCACGGCATCGATGAGGCCCGTCCGAACGGCGCGGATGCCGTTCGCAGGCTCCCAGCGATTGAGGCTGAGACCCACGGCCCGTACTTTTCCGCTCGAGCGCAGCTTTTCGATAGCGCGCGAAATGCGCTCATCGTCGAGCCAGCAATCTTCCCAAGTGTGAAGCTGAATGAGATCAAGCGTTTCAACGCCAATGTTTTTCAGGCTTTTATCGATGTACTCGAAGATGTAGTCGGGCGGATAGCTCTCGTCGAGCGAGTATTCGGGCCTGGAAGGCCAGCGGCGGTTTTTTGGCGGCACTTTCGTGGCGATGTAGAGCTTTTTGTCGGTTCCGCCGCAGGACTTGTTGCCGCGGTTGGCACGAAGCGTTTTGCCGAGCAGCTCTTCGCTGTGGCCGTTGCCATACGCCCACGCGGTATCGAAAAAATTGCAGCCGAGATCGACAGAGCGCTGCAGCGAATCAAGCGATTCGGCGTCGTCCGAGCCGGTCCAGCCGCCCATGCCCCACATGCCGTAACCAACCTCACTAACGTTCCATCCGGTGCGTCCAAATCGGCGATAGCGCATTCTGGGAATCCTCTCTGCGCAAAATGGAATCCCATTATAGAGAGTTTTCAGTTGTAAGTTTTAGGTCGTAAGTGGGAAAGAGATTCTTCGCGGGGAGTAAGCCGCCGCGCGATTTAAGATTGCGTGCGTCTAACCAGGGGGAAGGGCTAAGCGATGAAGACGATTAGAAAGCGATTGTGGGTTGTGCTGTTGGCGTGCGCCGCGGCAGCGGTGTTTGCAGCGAGCGCGCAGGGCAATGCTGCCGACGAGATGAAGCGGCTCGCCGCGCTGATGCAATGGAAGCCGGGAACCATTGCGGCAGACATCGGAGCGGGCGACGGGCGATTTACCTTTGCGGCGGTGGAACATCTGGGAGCGGCAGGCAAAATCTACGCGACAGAAATCGATAAAAAGAAGCTCGAAGAGCTGAAGGCGGAAGTCGCAAAGCGCAAGCTGCAAAACGTCGTCGTCGTGGAAAGCAAAGAGGCGGACACCAGCCTGCCGACGGCTTGCTGCGATGCGATATTTCTGCGCCGCGTCTACCATCACTTGACGAAGCCGGGGGAGTTTGACGCGAACCTGGTGCGCTCGTTGAAGCCGGGAGGGCGGCTGGCAATCATCGATTTCCCCCCGCGCGCGGGACTCGATCCCGTCGAAGGCGTGCCGAATAACCGCGGCGGGCACGGCATCCCGCAGAAGATTGTAATTGAAGAGCTGACCGCAGCCGGTCTGCAAGTCGAGAAGGTCGCCGACGACTGGCCCGACGACGATTATTGCGTCTTATTCGTCAAGAAATAGAGCGCGAGCGGAGAAGCCCGCGACCAAAGATATCCCGCTTACTCGATGTCTCCGTCGTCTTCGTCCCCCGCGGCTTGCGGTGTCGCGCTGAGCTGAAGCTCAGGCAAGCCCGCAGCCTTGAGCTGCGCGTTGAGAGCCGGGACGTCGGTGGACTGAAAGTCTTTCCAAAGCTTCAGAACAGCGGAAAAGTCCTTTTGCGCCGCGTCAATGGCGGCAGTTTGCGCGGCCGTGGGAGCGGCGTCGGAGCGATCGATTTCCGCATAAAGCCCCGCGATGGCGCCGCTCGAGCGGCCGAGCGTTGGCGTTGGTGCCGCGGCAGCACCGAAGCCGGTAGCGCCAATGAGGGCGGACAGTTTTTTCTCGAAAGCAGTCACAGCATCGGCAAGCGGGCCGCTAATCTTGCTCGCGGCTGGGTTATCGGCTGATGCGCCAGGAGTTTTGCCCGTGAGCTTCTGAAGCTGCTCCCGCAACCCGCGGGCTCGCGTGATAGCTTCCGTGCTCTGCGTCATCAAGCCGGCAAGAAGCTTCTGCTTCTGAAATTCCAGCGCTAATCCTTCCTGAGATGTTTTCACGCGCGGATCCATTTTTACGGTGAGCGGTTCAGTGAACGTGTGCCCGTTGACGGTCAGTCGAACGCTGTACTGCCCGGGAGCGGCCATAGGGCCTTGCGGCGCGCGCGGCGTGTCGCCCGGAACCGCGGCGATGGGATAGTCCGTGCGCGTGGCGTGCGGAGAGGCATAGTGCAAATCCCAAACCCAGCGATGCATGCCCGCCGAAGTGGGCAGAGTTTTCGGCATGCGAATCCAATAGCGCGGAATCAATTCTTTGGCGAGCTCTTCGGGAGACGGATCGGGCTTGTCCGCGTCGGTAAATTTGCGAACGAGCTTGCCCTGCAGGTCAAGAATTTCCAGCGTGACGGGCGTAGAAGCTGGCTGCGCGAGGAAATAATCGATGACGGCGCCATCGGGAGGATTGAGCGCAGTGGGCTCATCGGGAGGAAGAGGCGTGTCGGTATTCGTGTCGCGCCGCACGCGGTATGCGATCGCAGGCTTGAAGAGGTGCACGTCGGATTTGGCAACGGAATCGCTCAACTGGCGCAGAGGCGAGATATCGTCAAGCACCCAGAACGAGCGGCCATGTGTTCCGACGATCAAATCGTTTTCGTGAATCCAGAGATCGCGCATCGACGTGTGCGGAAGATTGAGCTGCAGCGACTGCCAGTGGTCGCCATCGTCAAAGGAAACCCACACGCTGGTTTCCGTCCCGGCGAAAAGCAGGCCCTTGCGCACGGGATCTTCCCGAACGGAGTCAACAGGTGCGTCGGGCAAGCCGTTCGTGATGAGCCGCCAGGATTTCCCGCCGTCGTGCGTGCGGTAGATATAGGGATGAAGGTCGTCGATGCGGAAACGGCTGACGGAAGCGTACGCGGAGTCGTCATCAAAATGTGAAGCAGCAAGCTGCGTGACTTTGCTCCACGGAGTCAACTCCGGTGGAGTGATGTTCTTCCAGTTCGCGCCGCCATCCCTTGTGATCCACAAAAAGCCATCATCGGTGCCGGCCCAAATCGTGTTCACATTCTTGAACGAGGGCGCGAGCGCGTAGATAACGCCGCGAATTTTTTCCGCGTTGGGATCCTTGGCCGCTTTGTCGCCCAGACTCGCGGGAATGCCGTTGTGCTCGCGCGCGAGGTCGGGACTAATGGTCTGCCAGGTCTGGCCGCCGTTCGTGGTCTTAAAGAGAAAATTCGCCGCGTAATACAGAATGTGGGGATCGACCGGCGAGAAGATGATGGGTTGCGTGCGATCGGCGCGGAATTTGGGATCGGCGGAAGGAATCGGCGTGACATTCTGGAATTGCCCCGTGGAAATGGACCAGCGGGAGACTTCGCGCCGCCCAGCGCCGTAAACGATGTCCGGATTTAGCGGATCGGGCGCGGCATAGCCGTACTCGATGATTCCGACCGGGTGCCAGTCGCGAAACGTAATTTCGCCGTCGTTGCCGCGGCTGGAAACGCACACCGAGCCGCTGTCCTGCTGGCCGCTACACACCAAATACGGAAACGAGTTCGAGGTCGCCACGTGATACATCTGCCCGCTCGCCTGGTTGTACCAGGAGCTCCACGTTTGGCCGGAATTGACCGTAACCACCGCCCCCTGATCGCTCGTGAGCAGCATGATGTTGGGAGAATTTGGATTGATCCAGAGATTCTGATAGTCGTCACCGCCAGGCGCGCCACGGAAGCTAGTCCACGTCTTTCCGCCATCGGTGGAACGCATCAACACGATGCTGGTGCTGTAAACGATGTCCGGATTTTTCGGATCGACGCGCGGAATGATGAGATCGCCGCCGCCAATGCGCAGCAGCGGGCGAAAATCCGTGGTGACTTTCGTCCAGCTTTCGCCGGCGTCGTCCGAGCGGTAGATTCCCACGCTGGGTTCGTTGGTAGCAACGGAGGCGTAGAGGCGGCTCGGCAGACTTGCGGCGATGGACGCGTTCACTTGAATAATGCCCTTCGGCAAGCCGTTGGTGAGTGGACGCCACGTCTTGCCGCCATCAGTTGACTTGAAGAGCCCACCCCCTGTGCCACTGTATTGATTGCCGTCTTCCCAGGGGCCGAGGCGCACTTCCCAGAGAGCAGCGTAGACGACGTCGGGATTCGACGGGTCAATTTCCACGTCGGAGCCGCCGACGTTTGCGTCTTTTGAAAGAACTTTTTGCCAGTTCTGCCCGCCATCGGTGGAAAGATAGATGCCGCGCTCTTCACTTGCGCCAAATGGATGGCCAAGCGCTGCCGCAAAGAGGCGATTCGGATCGCGCGGATCGACCGCGATTGCAGGAATGCCCTGCGTGTCGCGCAAACCGAGGTGCGCCCAGGTTTTCCCTGCATCGGTGGATTTGTAAACGCCATCGCCGACCGAAAGATCCGGCCGCGCCAGCCCTTCGCCACTGGCCACGTAAACAATGTTGGGGTCGGAGGGCGCCACGGCGATTGCGCCAACCGATTGAGTCGGCTGCCCATCGAAAATGGGATTCCATGTGCGCCCGTAGTCATCCGATTTCCAAACCCCGCTGTTCACTCCGCCCATGTAAAAAACATTCGGCTGGCTGGGAACGCCGCAGGCCGCGCGCGTGCGTCCGCCGCGTGTCGGGCCGATCATGCGCCAACGCATCTCCTGATACGTGGATTCAGGGAACTGCTGCGCGGCGGCTCGATTCGAGCCAAGAGCAGTAACGAAAGTCACGAAACCGAGCAAACACACACGAGAAGAGCGAATCACGGCAACCTCCGGCGAATCTTCAGACGGCAAAGCATAAATCAAAACAAGGCAAGCAGGTAGACTATCTGGCGGCTGCTTTGGCACGCTTATTCCAGCCGCCAAGCGTGAGTGCCATTGTTGTGCAGGCACTGCGCAAGTCGTCGGCTAGCGAGCGCTCAACCATGGTCCGTGCAACGACCATTCCACCGATGCACAGCGCCGCGATGGCCTGCGCTTTGGCGCGACGCGATCCCTTCTTATCCATGAGACTGCGCTCCAGCACACTGACCATGGCTTTGAACACAGTTTCGAAAGCGCGCTTGGCCGTAACT
>Ga0335077_10012076_pt1 | contig 10796 bp, 7 predicted proteins | sample Lox_Sample_31_FD_207151 | JGI IMG/M metagenome (GOLD analysis project Ga0335077, IMG submission 207151) | Soil microbial communities from Loxahatchee National Wildlife Refuge, Florida, United States - Lox_Sample_3.1 | ecosystem: Environmental > Terrestrial > Soil > Wetlands | place: USA: Florida...
TCCCGGCCATCCTGGTGGACCCGGGGAATCCGAACCGGCTGTTTGTGGCGGTGCTCGGGCATCCCTACGGGCCGAATTCGGAACGCGGCGTGTTCCGCTCGCTGGACGGCGGGCAGACGTTTCAGAAGGTGTTGTATAAGGACGAACAGACGGGAGCCGTCGATCTTGCGTTCGACCCGCGCAATCCGCAGACGGTTTACGCGGTGCTCTGGCAGGCGCAACAGGGTCCGTGGGAGAACGGTGCGTTCTCGGGGCCGAACAGCGGGTTGTACAAATCGACCGACGGCGGGACGACGTGGAATCAGCAGACCGGCGGGCTGCCGACGTTCGCGCAGGGAGGTCTGGGACGCATCGGGATCGCGGTTGCGCCCACCGATCCGGCGCGGATGTACGCGCTGGTGGAGGCGCGCGGCGAATTTGGCGGGCTCTACCGGTCGGAGGACGCGGGGGCCTCGTGGAAGCGGGTCAACGGCGAGCAGCGGATCTACGGCCGCGGCAACGATTTTGCGGGCGTGCGCGTGGATCCGAAAAACAAGGAGGTGGTATACGTCGCTAATATTTCGACGTACCGATCGAGCGACGGCGGAGCTACTTTCACCGCCATCAAGGGCGCGCCGGGCGGCGACGACTATCACACTATCTGGATCAACCCCGATAACCCGAACATCATCCTGCTGGCCTGCGACCAGGGGGCGACCATCAGCGTGAATCACGGCGCCACGTGGAGCAGCTGGTACAACCAGCCGACGGCGCAGTTCTACCACGTGATCACCGACAACCAGTTCCCTTATTGGGTGTACGGCGGGCAGCAGGAGAGCGGGTCAGCGGCGGTCGCGAGCCGGGGCAACGACGGCCAGATCACGTTTCGCGAATGGCATCCGGTAGGCGCGGAGGAGTACGCTTACATCGCGCCCGACCCGCTGAACCCCGATATCGTTTACGGCAGCAAGGTGAGCAAGTGGAACCGTGTTACGGGCGAGGTGGAGCATGTGGCGCCGCGCGGCAACTACCGCTACTTGCGAACCGCGCCACTGATCTTCTCCTACGTCGATCCGCACGTGCTCTACCTGGGCGCACAGGTCGTGCTCAAGACAAGCGACGGAGCGAAGACGTGGGAGGCGATCAGCCCGGATCTTTCGCGCGAGGCCTACGATTTGCCGGCCAGCGTGAGTTCTTATGCGACCGCGGCGAAACAGCAGGCGACGCGGCGGGGCGTGGTGTACTCGATCGGGCCCTCCCGGCTGAACGTCACCACTATCTGGGCGGGCACCGACGACGGCCTTATTCATATGACGCGCGATGGCGGCAAGAGCTGGAAGAACGTGACTCCGCCCGGCATGACGGCGTGGAGCAAGGTGGCGCAGCTCGACGCCAGCCATTTCGACGACGACACGGTCTATGCGGCGATCAATCGCCTGCGGCTGGACGATCTCAAGCCGCATATCTGGCGCACGCACGACGGCGGCGCGACATGGAAGGAGACGGTGCGAGGATTGCCGGAGGGTCCGGTGAACGCGGTACGCGAGGATCCGGTTCGGAAAGGGCTGCTCTACGCCGCGACCGAGCTGGCGGTGTTCGTCAGTTTCAACGACGGCGACGACTGGCAGCCGCTGCGGTCGAACATGCCGGCGACGTCGATCCGCGACCTGGTGGTGCACGAGGACGACCTGGTTGTGGGGACGCATGGGCGCGGGTTCTGGATTCTGGACGATATTTCGCCGCTGCGGGAGCTCTCGGCGGAGATCGCCGCAGCGGATGCGCACCTGTTCGCGCCGCGGGCGACGTATCGTCTGCCGCGCGATACCAACACCGACACTCCGCTGCCGCCCGAAGAGCCCGCCGGGAAGAACCCGCCCGACGGCGCGATCCTTTATTACTACCTGAAGTCCGCAGCGGCGGGGCCGGTGATTATCGACGTTCTGGATAACATCGGGAAGGTGGTGGCGAAATTCGATAGTACCGACCGGGCACCCGCGCCGAGTGCGACGCTGAATGTACCGCTTTACTGGCTGCGGCCGTTCCAACGACCGGAGACTACGGCAGGAATGCACCGATTCGTGTGGGACCTGCACGGGGCGCCCGTGGCGGGAGGAGGCGGGGGCCGGGGCGGGCCGCCGATTTCGGCAATTTATCGGGACACGCCGGTGTCGCAGGGGCCGTGGATGCCGGCTGGCGAGTACACGGTGCGCCTGACGGTGGGCGGCAAATCGTATACGCAGGCGCTGGTGGTGAAGCCGGATCCGCGGGTACGTTAGACCGACAGCTCGCCGCGGTAGAGCATGTCCTTGGGATTGAACTTCGCGCTTAAGACCACCTTGCCCACGCGGGTGGTGAAGGTCAGGTCCTTATCGTCTTTTGTCAGAGGGAGCACCTCGCGCGAAAAACCAAAGTAGTAGATGGCGCCGTTGTTCTTATTCTGCACCACGGCTGCGGCTTCCAAGGGGTCCTTACCCTTAACGTGCAGCATCGAGACCTGGCGGAGATTGTCGAGGGCATTTCGCGACGAGCTTTTGGACAACGGAATGCCCGCGATGCTGAGCACGTATTCACCTTCGAATCCGTTGGGGAGGGGCGACCTGGCCGCGTCGCGAATGACCTTGGCGCTCTCCCAGACGATGGTTCCTCTGTACTCGGTGACGGTCTTGGTGATGCCTTTTTTGCTAGTAGTGGCGCGGGTGCCGGAGATCTCCTTGGCCCAGGGGGATTTCTTCAGCAGGCGGGCAATCTCATCCGGCGTCCAGCTATCGGGATCCCTGGTATTCCAGAAGTCGGAGGCAGCGCGGATGAGCCTCCATGGCGCGAGACCGATGGCGGCAAGCTGGACGAGATTCCGCCTGGTAAGCCTCATTTGTAACAACTATAGCGCCAGCTCGCCGCGGTACAGCATCTCTTTGGGCGCGAACCGCGCTCTCACCACGAGCCGCGACATCTGCGCGGAGAAGGCGACTTCGCCATCGCGCTTGTCGATGGGCAGCATCTCGCGGGAGAAGCCGAACAGGATGGTGTTGCCGGTCCCGACCTGGCGGCGGACGACTCCGGCCTGCACGAGGTCTTTGCCTTTGAGCTGCAGGCTGGCGAGGGATTTCAGGTTGTCGAGCGAATCGTGCTGAGACTGGCGCGAGGACTGAGTGTCGTCGTCTTCGCCGCGGGAAGAGCGACCGCGGTCGTCGAGCAGGGGAATGCCGCTGACCGCGATCACGTAGTGGCCGTCGAAGGTATCCGGCAGGGGGGACTTCACCGCTTCACGGATGGGGCGGGCGCTATCCCAGCGTACGGTGCCGTGAAACGCCGACGTCTGGCCCGTACGGGGCTGTCCACCTCGGCCGCCACCTCCGCGCGGGTAGCCGATGCCGGGGATGCCGATTCCGGGAATTCCCAGGCCGACGCGAGGGCCACCGGGATAGCCGCCGCCGTTTGGATAGCCACCGCCATTCGGGTAGCCGCCGCCATTGGGATAGGCGCCGTCGTCGTCGGGGTAGCGGCTCGCTTGCCCAGCCGCGTATTGCGCGGTCACCTCCCTGGCCCATGGAGACCGGGTGAGCAGACGGTCGATCTCCTCGTTGCTCCATTCCGAGGGCTCTTTCTTATCCCAAAAATCGGGGGTGCCGGCCAACACCGGGCGGAGGGCGGCGATGCCGGCCCCGGCGATCAGGATTACGTTCCGGCGGGTGAGAATCTGGGGCATACCCGGTTGGACGTGGCTCCCAAGTACGGCAGTTACAGCGGCGATTTGACGCCCCGGGGCGGCGGAATTACAGTTGTTTTACGAAGCCGAGGCCATCGGCTCCGTCCTCGTAGTAAGCGGGTACGCGGCGGTAACGGCGGAAGCCGTATTTTTCGTAGAAGGCCATTGCTTTGTGGTTGTTTACTTTGACCATGAGGACGAAACGGCTCACGCGGCGGCGGCGCAAACGGCGGAGCGTGCTGTCCATGAGGGCAGCGGCGACGCCGCGGCGGCGGTGCCGAGGGTGCACAGCGATGGAAACGAGTTCTGCGCGGCCGAGGCGAATGCCAGCGATCGAGTACCCGAGCACGCTAAGCTCCGATTCCGCGACCAGAAACAAATCCCCGCACTTGCGGGTGAAAGCTGCAAACAATTTGCGGTCATATGCGTCGTGGCCGAAGGAGGCGCGTTCGATGTCGAGGATTTCATCAAGGTCTGCAAGTCTGACGGGGCGCACGTACAGGCGACGAGGCATTCTGTTATCCTTTATTTTGACGTATTTAGAAGGGACATGCCAGTAGTGCCGAAAAAAAGGCCGAAACCGCGGCGAAGGACACTTGACAAGAATTTCGGACAAGCGCATACTGAAACCATGTTGCAACTGAGTGGCAACAACGCTCCGGCTGAGGCGGTTCTGACGACGCTCGTGGATCTGCACAAGGGGGATGCGGGCATCCTGGACCGGATCGACCTTCCGGGCGACGACGCACGGCGGCTGATGGAGCTCGGGTTCCTTCCCGGCGCGCGAGTTACGGCGGGTTTGAGCGCTCCCGGCGGGGATCCGCGCGTATTTCAGGTGGACGGTTCGGAGATTGCGCTGCGGCGCGAGACCGCGCGGAAACTGAAGGTACGGGTCGAAAGACGCAAGAGCCCGAGGACTAAGTGAGCGCATGCCACGGCTGCGACGGATGCTCCCCCGGGGGAGTGGTTGAGATCCCGGCGAGCGTGCCGGTCAAGACCGTTGCGGTAGTGGGCCCGCCCAATTCGGGCAAGACTACTCTTTTCAACCGGCTCACCGGGTTGCGCCAGAAGGTGGCCAATTTCCCGGGAGTCACCGTCGAACAGCACACGGGCGTCATGGAACTGCCGGACGGCCGCACATTGAGCCTGATCGATCTGCCAGGCATTTACAGTCTAGCGCCGCGGTCGGAAGACGAGCAGGTAGCCTACGACGTGCTGCACGGAAGGCGCTCGGATACCGCGAAGCCCGAGGCGGTGCTGCTGGTGCTGGATTCCACCAACCTGGGGCGCCACCTGATGCTGGCAGCGCCGATTCTGGCGCTGGGGGTGCCGACGCTGATCATCCTCAACATGGCCGACGACCTGCGGAATCGCGGCGGGCATCTGGATTTGAGTGAACTCTCGACTCAGCTCGGCGCGCCGGTGGCGCTGGTGAGCGCGCGATCGGGCGATGGCATTTCGCGGGTGCTCGATTTTCTCACCGGGACGATGGCGAAGCCGAAGCCGACGGAGCTGCCGGTCCTGCAGGACGTTCCCAAGTGCCGCGAGTGGGCCGGCGCGGTGGGCAGCAGGGCGGCGTACCGGGCACCGATTCCGCCGAAGTGGACGCACCGGCTGGATCGCGTGTTCCTGCATCCGGTGGCGGGGCCGCTGATCTTCCTGGCGGTGGTGGCGTCAGTCTTCGAAACCATATTCATCGCGGGCGGGCCGGTCACCGACTGGATGCAGGGCCTGTTCGACAATTCGGGCAACTGGCTTTCCGCCAGGCTCCCGCAGTCCATCCTCACCTCCCTGTTGCTCGACGGCGTCTGGCGCGGCGTCGGCAGCGTAGTCAAGTTCCTCCCGCAGGTTTTGCTGCTGTTTCTGTTCATCGGCATTTTGGAAGATTCCGGCTACCTGGCGCGGGCCGCACTCATCGCCGACCGCACGATGGCGAGAGTCGGGTTGCAGGGGAAGTCGTTCATTCCGCTGCTTTCCGCTTACGCCTGCGCGGTGCCCGCCATCATGGCGACGCGCACCATCGAAAACAAGCGCGATCGTACCGCGACGATTCTCATTGCGCCTTTCATGACCTGCTCGGCCCGGTTCCCGGTTTACACGCTCATCATTCCTGCGTTCCTGCCCAACCGCGGCCTGCTGGGTCCGTTCACCCAGGCGGCCGCGCTGCTTGGCCTCTACGTACTGGGCTTCGTGGTAGCGATCGCCACCGCACGCATCCTCAAGTCGTCGATCCTGAAGAGCGGCCGCGCACCGTTCCTTCTGGAGATGCCTGCGTACCGGTGGCCCACGGTGCAATCGCTCAGCCTGCGGCTCCTCGACCGCTCGAAGGTGTTTCTGCGCCGCGCCGGCACGGTGATTCTGCTGGCCGTGGTCGTGCTCTGGGTGGCCGCGCACGTCCCGACGCAGGGTGGCCACGCTCCGAAAATCGAGGCCAGCCTGGCGGGCACGATGGGGCGCACGATCGAACCCGTGATCAAACCACTGGGCTTCAACTGGCGCATCGGGATCGGCCTCATCACCTCCCTGGTTGCGCGTGAAACCATCATCGCCACCATGGGGACCATCTATGGCATGGACCCGGAATCACAGAGGATGGACATGCAGAAGGCGCTGCACAACGACCTCAGCCCCGGGGGCGCGGTGGCGCTGCTCATCTTCTTCGCCTTCGCGATGCAGTGCTTCTCCACAGTGGCGGTGGTGCGCCGCGAGACGGGCGGGTGGAAGTGGCCGGCGCTGCAATTCGCCTACATGGGCGCGCTAGCGTATGCGGGAGCTTTTATCGCTTTCCACGCGATCGGCTGAGACTTTGTCCTGCACTTCCTGGTAGATGCCAGCGAAGAAGTCGCGCGCGCCGGGGGAGCAGCCGATGTGCAGGTTGTCGAATCCCTCTTCCACGAAGCCCAGATAGCCGTTCCATCCGAGATCGCTGAGCACGAACCGGAGGCACTCGAGTTCGCCCGGCGGGAGCGCGGAGTAGTCGATGTCGAAGACCTGGCCGGAGCAGTGAGAGAGGGCTTCGGGGTGTCCTTTCTGGCGCAGCAGATCCTCCGATTCGACGAGCGAGGTTACTTCCAGGGGCCGGAACGGCGTTTTGGCGCCGGTCTCTTCGTAGAGGCGGCGGGTTTCGAAGGCGATATAGGCGAGGGTACCGGCTGCGGCGGGCGAGGCCAGCTCTAGGAGGTCCGGATCCGGAAGCATCTTGAGGGCATAGCCGAGGTACTCGGGTTTGTCGATGGCGCGCACCAGGCGCTGGCCGGCGTCGGCGCGAATGTCGTCGAAGTTGTGATACACGAGGTCATTCTGCTTGAGCCAGACGCTGAGGCGGTGCGGGGCGCGGACGTTGGAGACGAAGTCGCTCTTGTACTCCTGCACCATGGCAGCGAACTCGTCGGGCTCGCGGCGGTAGAGGTCGAGAAGCTGTTCGGCGCGGCGGATGCGGAACCAGTAAGTGGGCGAATAATCGCGCTGCATCTGCTGCTGGACGGCCTCGTAGAGCTCGCGGTTCCATGCGGGGCTGCAGGAGAAGAACATACGGGCCACGGTCATCTGATCTTTTGGGATGCCGCGGGCGCGGCGCGTGAGATCCTGCAACATCGCCACGCAGCCCTGGCCGCAGTGGTAGGCGAAGATGGCCCAATCGCGTCCGCCGAATTTCTGCTCCATTCCGGCGAGATAGCGGGCGGCGGCGGGAATGGCGCGCTCGGGGACGAGGCGATCGTCGCGGACCGGCACCTTGTAGGGGATGCGGTGGGTCACGGTCTTCAGGACGGGCTTACTCTTCCCTTTGACCTTCACCAGTACTTTGTCCCTGGTGACGTGGTAACGGGTGGAGTAAGTGACCTTCAAGCCCATGCTAACCGCGGTTGCGCCGGAGATCTGCATGATGCCGCGAGGTCCGGTTACGCTCTGAGCCCTGGCGTCGCCCCAGCTTTCGAGGTATGCGATGGCTTCGATGAGCGTGGCGGGCAGACCGCTGGAGACGGCGGCGGAGTGAAAGAGCGATTGCAGCTTGGGGTCTTTGGTGATGCGCTTCGCTCCGGGCAATGCCTGCGCCTCGCGCATGATGCCGAAGGTCTGGGACTCGATCATCAGGTCGGTGCGCCGGGCAAGCAATTCCTCGGAGAGATCGTCGCGATCGACGCCGATTCCGGAGACGCGATGGGAGGGAACGAAATGCTCTGGACCATCGGCACGCGATTGCGAGAGCACCCCGGCGAGGAAGAGAAACAGCAGTCTCATCCGCATTACAGACTCCAGTGTAATCGAGAGCGTCGACGCGGCGCGCCCATTTCTTCAGACGTACGTAGCGGCGCGAACGGTGCGTCCGGCTGCGGAAATCGGGTTAATGTTTCGTGCGGACCGTGATGGTCGCGGCGTTGCTGTTCCAGTAGTAGTTGGTGCTCCAGCTTGCATCGAATACGCCGATCATGACTTTGTAAGTGCCCGCGGCCTGGGAGGAGGGCACGTTCCAAGTGTACGTGTATTGCTGCGTCTGGCCGCCGGCGAAGCTCTGGCCGCTCCAGACTCGCGTGGATACCGCGGTCCCTGCCGAATTGAAGACCTGTACCTCGACGTTGGCGTTGCTCACTGACGCGGTGCCGGTGTCTTTCACGGTGGACTGGATCGACGTACCGCTGCCGCGCGCGACGGTCGCCGGCGTGGCGGTGGCCGACGATGTGAAGGACAGCGAGGAGTTCACCACGAAAGTTGCCGCCGAGTCGTTCCAGGACCACATCTGCCACGTGGAGCTGAAAACGCCCACGCGAACGCGGAACGTGCCTGAAATGGACGGCGTGAACGCCAGGGTGTAGGTCTGCGACTGGCCGGTGGAGAAGTTCTGGCCGGTGAAATTCTGCGAGGCGACGGTGTTGCCGCCGGGATCGGCTACGAGCACCTGCACGATGCCGTTGGCGAGCGTGTTGGCGGTATCGCGCACCGTGGTGGTGACGGTCGTGCCGCTGCCTTGTGTCGCGGGGTTCGGCGATACCGTGGCGGACAAAGTGAATGTGGGCGGAAGAACGGGGGTGGCCGCGACTTCGGCCGAATTCGGGCTGCTGCCCGCCTGATTCGACCCGGAAACTACGTAGTAGTAAGTTGTGCCGTTGGTGAGGCCGGTGTCGGTGAAGGTGGTCTGGGTGGGGGTGCCGATACTGGCATAAGGTCCGCCGGTGGTAGGCGAGCGCTTGACGGTGTAGCCGGTGGCCCCGCCGGCGGCGTTCCACGTGAGAGTCACCGTGCCATTGCCAGCGCTGGCCGCGAGTCCGGTTGGCGCGCTGGGGGGAGTCGTGATACCACCAGCCGGGATCACAAACAGCGTGATGCTCTGCGCGGGGAGTGTCGCTGTGATGGAGTTGTTCGCCACCGGCAGATCGGCGAGGCGGGCGATCGAGGTTTGGGAAGCGGAGTTGATCTGCCACGCCTGCGCGACTCCGGAGGTCGCGAAGTTCGCGAGGCTGAGCGTTACGGGCGTGCTTCCCTGCTGCTTGTTGATGACCATGACGGTCAGGGCGCCATCGGAGCTCCGGGTGGCGGCAAAGGCTGAGAGGTTATCGGGATTGGCGACCGTGGCGGATACGCTCGAGTCGCCGAAGGTGGATTTATTGCCGTCGTAGTTGCGATAGATCTGGCTGGCCAGATAAGTCACATAGTAAGTGGTGGGATTGGTGCCGGTATTCTTGGCGACAGTCCAGCGGGTGGCGAGGTCGAAGCCTTCGCGGCCGTAGATGCCGAGCACGTCGGCTTGAGTAGTGGCGCCGTTGAGATTGGCTTCGTCGCCCCAATTGTACTCGGTGCAGCCGATCTGCAAGCCGGGATGGTACTGGTTGACCATCGCCTTCAGAGTGGGAATCCAGTTGATCACGCGACCGTTGATGCCGATATCGCCGTACCAGGAGGGATCCTGGAAACCCGGGTCCCAGAGAATGCGGGTCTCGCGATTGCGGGTCTGCTGGCCGGAGGGCGAATCGTCATTGCCTCCGGGAACCGCGTTGTAGCAGTGGACGGTCAGGACGTCGATGAGCTGCTGGCCGGTGCGCTGCTTGTACGCGTTGAGCTGTTGGAGCAGCCAGGGATAGTAGTAGGTGTGGTTATGGGTATTGTAGTCGGAGGTGGCGGCGCCGGCTCCGTTCGCCTGGTCGAATCCGCTGTAGTACATGGCCCACCAGCTCCACTCCTCGAAGCCGGCGATCTTCGCCGTGGGATCTGCGGCGCGGATGGCACTGGCATAGGCGACGATCTTGTCGTAGAGCTCCTGATAGGTCGGGGGATTCGGGTGGACGTCGCGGTGTGTCGAATACCAGAGGGAGGGCTCGTTATCGAGGATGTAGTAGCGAACTCCGTTGCCGGATGCCGGCCCGAAAGTGCTCACGAAATGCTGCACCCAGGCCTGCTGGATAGCGGCGCTGTTGGCGACGCCGGTGTCGCTGGGGTCGTTGCCGGTGATGTTCTTGCCGGTGGCGGCGCTCACGCCGTTGCCGGCATCGGAATTCCAGGGATCGGTGCTGGTCTGCGCGCCATACTTTTTGACCGAAAAGCCCGCGAGCGTGCTTCGGTTCGGTCCGAGGTTGGCAAGGTAGTCGATCATGGGAATGGTGAAGAGCGGCTGAGCGCCGCTGTTCGCGCGAGTGGTGCCGAGGTAGAGGTCGGCCGAGCCGCTGGGGGCGCCGCTGCCATCGGAGTAGGTTTCGAAGAACCAGTCGGCGGCGGCAGAGTGCGCGTCGATCTGCCAGTTGTAGCGGGTGGTGGAGTTGCCGCCCCAACGGTTGAGAGGCGCGTTCAGGGTCTGCATGTCATGCGCGTCGCCGTAGGCGATTCCGTAGATGTTGGGATTGATCGGGTGCCGGTTGGCGGCAGCATCGACGCTGACGGAAGTCGCGGGATTCTGCGCCCAAGCTCGGCCCGCGGTGGCGAGGAGAATGATAACAAAGGCGATCGTCCGCTTCATAGCCATAAAGTCCTACCAGTACTGTTATCATCGGTGGACATCGCGGCGCGGTCAATGTGAACTTCGGTTCTCGGGTTTCTGTAACTGGATCTTCCCGCACATTTGGGAAGAGCGCGGCGGAGGAGGAGCTTCACTCGGCGCGCAGCACGCGCATGGGCTCGAGCGCGG
>Ga0335077_10012077_pt1 | contig 10796 bp, 8 predicted proteins | sample Lox_Sample_31_FD_207151 | JGI IMG/M metagenome (GOLD analysis project Ga0335077, IMG submission 207151) | Soil microbial communities from Loxahatchee National Wildlife Refuge, Florida, United States - Lox_Sample_3.1 | ecosystem: Environmental > Terrestrial > Soil > Wetlands | place: USA: Florida...
CTGTTCAAATACTCGCGCAACGACCGGTCAAGCATCGAATTGGATGGGGGGCGGTTCGTCGATCGCGCATACAAGGGCGGCTCCGTCGCGATTGCTATTTAGGTAAGTAACTTTATGATTTGAACTGAAAAAGTCAACAGCCTGTAGCGGCCGGGAATTGCCGAGCCGTGCCAGCCTGTTAAGGGGAGGCCTTGCGTTCGGGCGCAGTCCGCCTCGATGCCGAACCGCGCCTACTGTTTGTGCGTCACCGTCGTGGGAATGTGGTTCAGCTCTTCGCAGCCGGTCGCGGTGACGACAACGGTGCCGCCGATATTCACCCGGTGATTGCCGATGCAGGCGTTGGGCTCGAACGCGAGCACCATGCCGGGCTCGAGCACGGCCTTGCGCTGGCGCGCGGCGTTGGGGCCGACGAAGGTGACGTTGAGATTGGCCTGATCGATGTTGACCTGGGTGCGGCCGGCGAGAAAATGCGGGCCGAGCGAGTGCAGCAGCGGTGTGTAGCCCCAGCATTCCGCGGCGCGGTGCGGCTCTTCCATCGCTGTCAACAGATCGGCGAATGTGATGCCGGGCTTGAGCGCCTTGAGGCCGGCGGCGTACGACTGCAGCGCGACGCGCTCGCACTTTTTGCTGATGTCGTCGAGCGGATCGAGCGCCACCGTCATCTGCACCTGGATTTCCTGATTGCCGCACATCGGCATCAGCTCCATCTGCAAAAGGTCGCCGCGCTGCAGAATGCGCGGCGCTTCGCCGCTCGTGGTCCAGCGCGGCGGTCCCCACGACAAAGTGTGCGGGCCGGAATTCATCACGATCGTCGGGTAGCGCATGCCGATGCCGTGGCGCAGCATCTCGCGCGTCGCCTCGGCGAACACGACCTCTTCGCCGATTCCCGGCGCGGCGACCTCGGCGATGACCTTGCAGGCTTGTTCGGCGGCATGCGCGGCGTAGCACACCTGCGCCAATTCCTCGTCGCTCTTGACCAGCATGAAGTGGCTGAATTCCTCGGAGACGTCCTCCCACTGCGCCTTCGGCGCGGCCGACGTCAGCTCCGACCAGAAATTCGCCGGGATGGCGCCGTAGATTTCGGTCGGCGCCTGCGAGCGCAAGCCGACGACACCGAGCTTGGCGTCGGCAAGCTTCTTCTCGCGCAGCACGTCGGCGACTCCGGTGCCGCTGGTCGCCACGCGGTAGTCGTCGACCCAAAGCTTGTTGCCGCGTTCGGCCGACCAGCGCGCCCGCATCACCCGCAGATACGCCCAGGTGATGACGACGGGATCGCCTTCGAGCGGAAAGATAACGCAGCCTTCGTTGTAGTCGTCGCTGATGTAGGTCTCGTAGGCTTCGCGCGCGCGAAAGCCCGCGATCAGCATGCCGGCGAAGCCGCGCTCGCGCATCAAGCCCCGGACGCGCGCCCAGCGGCGGTTGCGCTCGGCGAGGGTGAGAACGGGCGGTTTGATTTCCGGATGTGTCATGACGCCCTCCGGCGCGAATTACGCGCTGCTTTCGTTGTTTGCTGGCACGACGACCGAAGCTAGCTTTGGCGCGCTGAAGCGACAATACACTCGGTTGCATGGCTCGGTCTCGTGTCTGCGCCAATAATCAGCGTGCTATATTCGCGCAAAACGCTGACCGCTTGGGAGAATGAGTCAATGACGCTTATGGAACAACCGGCACAGTCGCGTGCCATCTCGTCCAGCCCGTTGACCGATATCGATCTCGCCACCACACGGGCCGGCACGCCAGGCGGCATTTTCATGCGGCAATTCTGGCATGCCATTTATCGCAGCCAGGATTTGCCGACCGGCCACGCCAAGCCCATCCGCATCATGAGCGAGGATTACGCGCTTTATCGCGGGCAATCGGGGAATGCGCAGATCATCGACTATCGCTGCCCGCATCGCGGCGCGCCGCTGCACCTCGGCTGGGTCGAGGATGACGCGATCCGCTGCGTCTATCACGGCTGGACGTTCGATTGCTCGGGGCAATGCATCGATCAGCCTGCCGAGGAGGCCGGCTTCGCCCGCAAGGTGAGCCTGCACACCTATCCGACGCGGGAGCATCTCGGCCTCATCTTCGGCTATTTCGGGCCGGGTGAGCCGCCGCCGTTTCCCCATTTTCCGCATCGCACCACTGACGGCCTGATCCAGGTATGGAACGTCGAGCACGTCCCCTGCAATTATCTGCAAAGCTTTGAGAACAGCATGGACGAGGTGCACGTCGCTTTCACCCACCAGCCGGGCGGCTCGCATGCCAAAATGTCGGTGGATCTGCCGGTGATTACTGCCGAGGAAACCGATTGGGGCATGCTGCGGTTCGGCACCCGCAAGACCGGCAAGGTGAGGCAAACGCTGCATTACGCGCCAAACCTGACGCGCGTGATCGTGCCGCCGCTCGCCGGCATGGATGACGTCGGCGGCTGGTCGGAAATCTATTTCAGCTTCACGCCAGTCGATGACGAGAATCATTTGTGGCTGATCACGAGCCACGTCGAAGTGACCGGCAAGGACGCCGATGCCTATCGCGTCAAACGCGCCGCGTACGACCACGCTGTCGCCGCGGCGCCGCCGGTGATGGACGTGGTGCGCGATCTGTGGGCGGACAAAGTGCGCTTCGCCGACGTCACACACCCGGACCTCGCCATTGTGCAGGACATCGCTGTGCAGGCAGGACAGGGACGGATCGAGGATCGCAGCAGCGAGCAGCTCGGCCGTTCCGACGCCGGCATTATTCTCTGGCGCAAAATCTTGGCGCGAGAATTGCGCGCTATCGCCGAAGGTCGACCGGCTAAGAAGTGGAAAACGCCGCCCGCTGCGGTGGCGCCGACATTGGGTTTTTAGCGCAAAAGCCGTAAACGCCGGTTGGCGAACGCCGACGGCTCAGTGCAGGTGCTTTTCCAGAAACCGCTCCATCGCTTCGTAAAATTCGAAGCGGTTCTCTTCGTTCTGGAAGCCGTGCCCCTCGTTCTCCTTGACGAGGTATTCGACGGCAATGCCGTGCTTTTTGAGCGCTTCCACCATTTGATTGGATTCCTCGATGTTGACGCGCGGGTCCTGCGCGCCCTGCGCGATCAAGAGCGGCACACGGATCCTGTCGGCGTGCAGCGCCGGCGACGCCGCGGCCAGCAGATCCTTGTCGGCCTCGGGATTGCCGACCATCTCGTAGAACATGTCGAGCAGCGGCTTCCAATAGGGCGGAATAGTCTTCATGAACGTGAAAAGGTTCGATACACCGACGTAGTCGACGCCGCAGGCGTATAGTTCCGGCGTAAAGGCAAGGCCGGCAAGCGTAACGTAACCGCCGTAGCTGCCGCCGTAGATGCAGACCCGCTTCGGATCGGCGATGCCCTGCTCGATGGCGTATTTCACGCCGTCGGTGACATCGTCCTGCATCTTCTTGCCCCATTGTTTGAAGCTTGCCTGCCAAAATTCGCGGCCATAGCCGGTCGAGCCGCGGAAGTTCATCTGCAGCACCGCATAGCCGCGGTTGGCAAGAAACTGGACCTCGGGGTCGTAGCCCCATACGTCACGGACCCACGGCCCGCCGTGCGGGTGGACTATCAACGGCAAAGTTTTCCCGCCGCCGCACGGCAGCGTGAGATAGCCGTGAATGGTGAGACCGTCGCGCGCCCGGTAGGTGATCGGCCGCATCTCGGCTAATTGATTTTCATCGAGCCACGGCGCGATTTCGCCAAGCTTGGTCAGCGTGCGCGACTGCTTATCGTAGAGGTAGCGAACGCCCTGCGTGCGATCGCTCCAGGCCGCAACGACGAAGACATTTTCGTCCTTGTTGGTGCTCTGCAGATCGATCTCGTAGCCGGGCAATTGCCGCTCCAGTTCTTTGAAGATCGCTTCCATTTCGGCGTCGAAGAACTTGCGCTCGCGCTTCGAAGTCACGAAGTACGCTGCCGTGTAGACCTTGCGCTTGCGCGACCACGCCAGGCCCGCCGCGTCGACCTCGGGATGCTGGAAAATGATACTTTTCTCCTCGGCGGTGGCCGGATCGAGGCGCGCGATGGCCGCCTTGTCGCGGTCGATATTGGAGGCGGCGAACAAAAATTTGTTGTCGGAGTCGAAGAACAGCGGCGTAATCTTTTGCTTGAAGTTGGTCGTGATTATTGTCTTGAACGCGGTACTCTCGTCAGGGCGATGCAGAATGCTCGTGTTCACGCCGTCGGTCGCGATCGCCAGGCGAATACGTCCAGCGTGATCAGTGACCCAGTCGGTAATGTTGCCGGGATTTTCGGCAATGAGCGTAAGTACCCTGCTGTTGAGATCGACGCGGTAGACATCGAAGACTTCCGGGTTGTGCTTGTTTAAGGCGATGATCATTTCATCGTCGCGTTCGTAAAGGTCATCGATGATCTCGGCCCGCACCTTGTCGAATGGCGTAAGATCGACGAGATTAGCCCCGTCAGCGTCGACTGAGACGACGTGATAGTTTTCGTCGCCTTTGAAGTCCTTCAGATAGACGATACGGCCCGAGCCCTTCCAGAAATAGCCGGCGACGTCCCGTTCGGTCTCCCCGGTCACGCGCACCGCGCGGCCGCCCGTGCGCGGTTGCACGAACACGTTCCTGCGATTCCGATAGGGCTGCAGGAACGAGATACTGTTGCCGTCGGGCGAGATCTGGAAGCTCGATTTTTCCGGATTGCGGAAGAAATCGCGCAACGGGATGCGTTTGGTATGCTCGGCAACGTCGGTGGCTGAAGCCATGGGCGAAAACCTGCGGGCTGGCGGATTACGATCTATCGATCGGTATTGCCGACATACATGGATAGCGAATGCCGCTCTTGCAATCGCTGAAAGCAGCTAAGCGGCTGAATAACAAGCGTGAAGGTCGCCCTGTCCTAGTCCTCGCCGGTCGCACGCAGATAATCGGCGAGGCCGGGACCGACGTTGGGGGCAAACAGCTCGTCCACGCTCATTTTGCGCCGTGTGAGGCCTTGCTCGTCGAGATAAGTCACCAGCGCTTCCAGCGTCGGCCGGCTGCCTTCGATCGAATAATCCCAGATTTGCGGACCGAAGATCTTGTGGGTCTTCTCGACCTCGTCGATCACCCAGGGCAGGCTCACGGTCAGCGCGTTGGTGTCATAGGTGATGTGATAGGCCATGTCGCGCGCCTTGCAGAATGCCTTGTAAATGCTTATCGCGAGCCAAGGATTCTGCTCGTAGAGCTGCCGCTTCAGGACGAACGTGTGCATGATCGGAAAGATGCGTGTCTTGCGGAAATACTCGGTTTCCACTTTGCGAAAATCACGAAACAGCCGCCGCATCGTCTTGCCGAGGCCTTCGGGAATAACGACGGTCGCGAGCGCGTCGATATCGCCGCGCTCAAGCATCGCCTCAAGGGTCGTGCCGACCGGCAATTGCTCGATGCGCACGCCCTCGGGCGGCTTGATGGCGCGCACCGGATGGCCGCTGATCCAAGTAACGTCTTTCGGATGCACGCCGTACTCATGCATGAGATAACCGCGCACCCACACCGCGGCGGTCATCTGGTAATCGCCGACGCCGATGCGCTTGCCTTTGAGTTCTTCCGGCCTTTCGATCTTGGAATCGGCGCGCAGGTAGACCGCGTTCTGCCGAAAGACGCGCGAAGGAAAAACGGGAATCGCGATGAAGCGGTTGTCGCCCTCCGAGCGCAGGATCGTATAGGACGACAGTGACATCTCGGAAACATCAAAGTCGCCGTAATTGAGCATGCGAAAAAACGTTTCGCCCGGATTGAGCGGTAGAAACGTCAGGTCGACGCCTTCGGGCGTGACACGCCCGTCGATCAATGGCTGGGTGCGATCATAACGACCACAGGCGAGGGTTAGCTTCAGGTTGGGCATGGGATGGCTTACAGAATAATGCTCGGATTACGGATGCACTGATCGCAGTCGATGAGGTTGACCTGCTTGGCCTGGACCTTCCACTCGGCGCCGTCGCGCAAGACACGATGGCCGGCCCAGCCGGTAAGCACGCGCGTCTCGTCGCCCCAGAATTCGCTGATCAGAAAATTCGAGCGCAGCATGCGGGCGTCGTCGCGAGCGGTCGAAAAAACTTCAACGTTGGTGATGAGCCGCACCGTCCGCGAGGCCGGCGCCTGCGACCAGGCGAAGCCGGTACGCAACCGGTAGACGCGGTCTTCGAGCCGGCGTCGGTCGTCGAACATGACGGATATTTCCCGCCGCGGGTCGCCGACCTTCGGCGTCGACGGCACCCAGTAGACGCACTCCGCCGCGTACATTTTCAACCAATCGTCGTAGCGCAGCTGATCGAGGAGCCGCGCCTCGCGCTCCAAGAGCCGGCGGAAGTAATCACGAACGGCTGCGTCGGCAACGGCCCGCGAATCGTCCTGCCAATCGGTGAAATTGGCGATCAAGTCTCGATAGAACGCATCATTGACATAGTACGAGTTGCGCGACGGATCGTTCTCCTTCGCCGCGGGCTGCGCGTTCACCTCACGGCTCCCGCTTGATGGCAAGATTCTGTGGCGTTTGCATCAGCCGCTTCCATTCCTTGAAATGCTCGCGCATGAATGCTTCGTCGGTCGCCGGCGCCGTAATCGTGCCGTCGGCGTTTTGCTTGACGCGATCGGGTATGCCCAAGCCGCGGTGCATATAGACCCACTCGTCCTCGACAGCCATCAGCCCGCGCTGGATCTGCTCGAAATTGGCGATGTCGTCGACCTCGCCGAAATTCGGAAACCCTTCCTGGGTGCGCATGCGCAGCGCGTTGATGTCGGTCACGGCGTCGCTCGGCACGCTGCCGTCATCGACGATCATGGTGCCGTACCAGATGGCGTTGGTCTCGCCGACGCTGATCGGTTCGAACACCTGGATATGATTGCCAAGCAGGGAAAAATTCGGGAACACATTGATGTTCACGGGTTCCGAGCCGGCGAGGTCAAGCAGCGCAAAGGCGCGCTCGCCGTAGCGGCGCAGGAATTCTGCTTCGTAATGCTCCATGCCCGGATGCGCGCTTTCCAGCGCCCACAGTCCGCCCGGCCGCTTTTCCAGGTTGGGCCGCTTGTCCTTGAAGTGATTGCCGTGTCCGGTGTAGCGCATGTACATCGGTTGCGTATCGGGAGAGTTGCGGTAATAAGCCATGCCTTTGGCGTTCTCGCCGGCGAAGCGGTTCTCCGTCTCCAACAGCGAGCGATGCGAATAGGCGACGTGATAGCCGTCGCACGAATTGTCATAGGCGAGCTTCCAGTTGCCCTTGTAGGCGAAGCGGTTGGCCTCGCACACAACGACCTTGCCGCCTGGATTGCGGTCGAGCCATTCGTCGATGGTCTTGGCGATCGAGCCGAGATGTTCGGCCAGCGGCAAGGCGTCGAGATTGAGCGTGCCGAAGATGAAACCGCGATATGATTCCAGGCGCGGCACTTGCGCCAGATTGTATTTCGGATCGCGCATGTCCTCGGCGTAGCCGTCGGGCCACGGCACGCCGCGCAGCTTGCCGCTGTTAAGGAAATTCCAGCCGTGATAGGGACACTGGAACGATTTGGCGTTGCCCTTGTCCCATCGGCACAAAGTGGTGCCGCGATGAGTGCAGCGATTATAGAGCGCGCGAATTTTTCCGTTGCCGTCGCGCACGATGATGAGCGGCCGCAGGCCCAGTCGACGCGTAATGAAATCGTTGTCGTTCGGGATCTCGCTTTCGTGCGCCAGATAGGTCCAGGTGCCACCGAAAATCCGCGTCATTTCCGCTTCGAAGATCGCCGGGTCGGTGTAAATGAGCCGGTGGGCGCGGTCCTCCTGGACCAGATAGTCCCAATCGTACAACGCGGTGCCGCCGATCGGGCCGTGCGGCGGAGTGATTTTTTCGAGGGCCGTCATTGGACACTCCTTACCGCGACGATTGCGGCATTGGATTCGTCAGAAGAAATCGAAATATTCATTCTGCTCCCACGCACTGACTTCGTCGCTGTGTTGCGAGGGCGCGGCCTCACCAAGCGACTCTTGGTATCTGCCGGCTTCGGTTCGCTTCAGCTTGACGAAGTAATCGATGAAAATATCGCCGAGCTCGCGGCGGAACAACGGCTCCTTTTCGAGCGCGTCGAGCGCTTGCGGCAGGCTCTTTGGCAAAAGAGGCCGCTCGGCCGCATAGGGAGCGTCGTCGGGCGGCGGCGGTGCGAGCTTATTCTCGATCCCGGCGAGGCCGCTAACGACCTGCGACAGAATGTAGAGATAAGGATTGGCCGCAGGCTCCCCCACGCGGTTCTCCAGCCGCGTTGCCGGATCGCTTGGCCCGCCGAGCACGCGGATCATGGCGCCGCGATTATCGTAGGCCCAACCGGCGCGATCGGGCGCGAGGGAATTAGCTCGAAACCGCCGATAGCCGTTGACCGTCGGTGTGGTGAACGCGGTTGCTGCGAGCGCATGTTGCAAAATGCCGGCGAGATAAAACTGGGCGAGTTCAGACAAATGTCCGCGCGCCTGCTCAGGCATAAACCGATTTTCGCTGCTTGCCGTGTCGATGAGCGACTGATGGAGGTGCCAACCACTGGCGTAGTAGCCCTTGAGCGCCGGCCTGCACATGAAGGTGGCGAAATAGCCGAGCCGCCGGCAGACCTGCCGCGTCGCACTGCGGAACAGCAGCACGTCGTCTGCTGCTTCCAGCGCCGTACGCGGCGCGAAGGTGCATTCCACCTGGCCGGGCCCCCACTCGTTCTCTATGGAGCGCAAACCGAGCCCGAGGCTTTCGAACGCGTCACCCAGCGCATCAAACACCGGCTGCATCAAATCCATATTGGATTCGGAGTGGTAGTGATAGCCGGGTTCCGCCGGATAGGTGCGGATCGGCCGCCCCCGTGTGCCGGGCATGCCGATATTGTCGTCGTTTAGGTGATCGTCGGCAACGCGGAACAAATACCATTCGATCTCGGCACCGACGATGCTGGCATAGCCGTGACGATTGAGTTTTTGCAGCGTTCTGCGCAGGAGTTGCCGTGGCGCGAAATGAAACGGCCGGCCGTCGCTAAAATATTCGTCGCAAAGGATCCACCCGGTTCCGGGCGCCCATGGCAGGGTGCGGAAGGTCTTAGGATCGGCGACGACAGTGAGATTCGGCGAACCGGTCATTTCTTCCAAGCCCATGCCGCCGCCGCGGGTGAACGAAGCGAACACGCGGGCTCCTGCGGAATCGAGCGTGGTGGTGGCGACCCCGATATTGTAGCCGGTGGTCAGCGCCGAGACGAAAGCCGGCACGGTCAGCGTTTTCGCCCGCGAATAGCCGTGCGTGTCGCTCCAGGCGAGCCGCACGTAGCGCAACTTATCGCCCTGCACGCGGCGCTTGATTTCCTCGGCTTGGCGCCGCTCGTCGTCGGACCACAAACCGTGTCTTTCGATGAAATTGGCTTGTTTGCTCATGGCCGGTAGGCACGAAACGTCGGGAGGGTGGCGCAAGATGCCACGGCTACCACGCTTTACGCCGCGATTCTATTGCGGCGAAGTGCTTCACGCAGCATCATGAGGGCGGCCGCCGGTTGCGGCGGCGAACTGGAGACTGCGGGCAAGGGAAATGGCAAAGAAGAGTCTAAAGGTACATCAGGACATCAAGCAGCAAATGATCATGGCCGGCAGGGTGCTGGTCGCTGAGGGGCAGGACGATTTTACCCGCGGCCACATCTCGATGCGGCTGCCCGACGATACGCAGCTTTTCTTCATGAAGCCGCACAGCATGGGGCTCGACGAGATCACCATGCAAAACATCCTGACCATCGATCTGGAAGGAAATGTCGTCGCCGGATCCGCGCGTCGCCACAGTGAGGTCTACATCCATTCGGAGATCTTCAAGGCGCGAAGCGACGTCAATTGCGTGATCCACACGCATCCGCCTTATTCGGTGGCGCTGTCGGCGAGCGGCCGTCCGGCCAAGTGCTACAGCCAGCCGTCGGCGCTGTTTTACGATGCGCTCGGCGTCTATTCCGACACGATCAATCTCATCCGCACCTCCGCGATGGGCGCTGGCGTCGCCAAGGCGCTCGGCCCGCACCGCGCGGTGCTTTTGAAGAACCACGGCGTAGTGGTGACCGGCAAGGATATCGCCGAGACGGTCATCGGCACGATCATGCTGGAAAACGCTGCGATGGTGCAGATGATCGCCGAGGCGGCTGGCGACCCGGCACCCGAATTTCCGCGCGCTGATATCGAGAAACTCAAGCATGACATCAGCCAGCCAGAGCAGTTCCGGGTCAATTTCGATTATCTGGTGCGCAGAGTGAAGAGGCGCGCGAAATAGCCGCCATGTGTTGTATAATGCCGCGCAAGACGGAGGAAACGCCATGGCTGCGCTGACGCAGAGCTATGTCCACGGCGCGAGCGATAAGCCACTTCTCGGCGAGACCATCGGCCGGTTCTTCGATGCCGCTTGCGCCACATGGGCGGCGCGGCCGGCGCTGGTCGTGCGGCACCAAAAGCTGCGCATGAGCTACGCCGAGTTGAAAGAGGTCGTCGACAGACTCGCGGCCGGATTGTTGACGCTGGGGCTTAATCCCGGCGATCGCATCGGCATCTGGTCGCCCAACAGCAGCGAATGGGTTTTGACCCAGTTTGCAACCGCCAAAGCAGGCCTCATTCTCGTCAACATCAACCCCGCTTACCGGACAGCCGAACTTGAATACGCGCTCAACAAGGTGGGCTGCAAGGCGTTGATTTTCGCCGAGCGCTTCAAGACCTCGGACTACGTCGGTATGCTGCGCGAGCTTGCGCCGGAGCTTGCCCGCGCCATGCCCGGAAAACTTGAATCCGCGCGTCTGCCGGCGCTGCGCGCGGTCGTCGTTCTCGGCGAGGCGCAACACGAAGGCTGTCT